>Ga0209906_100120_pt1 | contig 106023 bp, 71 predicted proteins | sample FECB24metaG_FD_188303 | JGI IMG/M metagenome (GOLD analysis project Ga0209906, IMG submission 188303) | Cyanobacterial communities from the Joint Genome Institute, California, USA from Joint Genome Institute, California, USA - FECB-24 metaG... ... | reverse complement strand
AAGAGCAAGATGTCAGTCATCAATGCGGTTCGCAACAAGTTGATTCATCGGGTTTATGCGGTAGTGAAGCGAGGAGAAAAATATGACAAATTTTATTCCCTTTCCCTTGCATAGGCCATAGAAATCCACCCCATTGCCGGATGACTACGCGTTTATCTTTCCGCCGGCATTTGACGAGGTGAACATATCTACCCCACAGGCCGGCCTGCTGAACGGCTTGCTGTTCAGGGTGCCGAAGCCAAAGGGCGTGGTTTGTTTCTGGAAGGGAAACGGGGGAACCGTAGCCAACTGGGGGGCTATCGCTCCTACGTTCTTACCCTTCGGTTACGACGTACTCGTGATGGATTACCGCCAGCATGGGAAAAGCAAAGGCCCCATTTCCCTGGCAACCTTCTACAGTGACGCGCAAACGGTTTACGATTCCTTGAAACACCGGTATCGGGAAAGCAGGATTGTCGTCTGCGGTTATTCGTTGGGCGGGCGTATTGCCGCGCATCTGGCGGCTACTAATCACCCGAAGTGTACCCTGCTGATCGACCCGGCCTCGGCGGGGGGTGACTTTAGCGATCGGTTTACCGATAAGCTTTATTTTCCGCTGCCCTCCGTAACTGGCTTTGTGTTTCCTACCCAAGAGGACGTACAGAAAGCCCCCGCGTCGGTGGTGGTGATCAGCACCGACAACCCGAATAGTACCGCGTATCAATTGAAGCAGGTGCTGTCTCGAAAAGACCGGTTTGTGGCCGTGGCCGGTGCAACGCATGAAACGATTCTTACCCATCCGCAGACGCTGCAAGTGATCAGACAGCTGTTGTCAGGCTCCTGATCTGAGTTCAGCACGGGTCAGTCTTAGCTGAGCGATACGTTTCGGCGAAGCAGCCAGTCCATCAGGTTGCTTCGGGAATAAAACGGGTACGCCCCACTGCCCGCCTATCTGCTTCACTTAAACCGGTGAATTGTAAATCGAAAGCCACTAATTTTACGTAATTAGTTAACTAATTCACTCCTGTTCACTCCTGAATGCGCGTTCTGTACCTACTCCTCCTCCTACCGTTTACTCTGTTCGCTCAACCCAAGGGCTGGCAGGAACTGACTATATCCGACGGACTGTCGCAGGGCATGATTTTTGATCTCAAACAGGATCAGAAGGGGTTTATGTGGGTGGCGACCAAAGATGGACTCAACCGCTACGACGGATATAATTTTACTGTATTCACGCATGACCCCTACAACGAGTTCAGCCTTTCCGACAATACCTGCTCGGCCCTGCTGGTGGATCACGGAGGGCGACTCTGGATCGGCACACTCACCCAGGGGCTGAATCTGTTCGATGCCCAGACGCAGCGGTTCTATCACATCGACATCAGCGACCGCGATTCGCCCAATGCCGGTAATTACGAAGTGCGATTTCTGGCCGAAGACCCCGACGGAAACATCTGGGTCAATACCGATCAGGATAAACTGATAAAAATTACCCTGCCCGACCCGCTCAAAACCGGGTTTCCCAATCAAGCCAACTTCACCAGCCAGGTACGATTCAGCCAGTTGCCGCTGCAGGGCGTAAAAATAAACGGGATGGCGCACCACTTCCGCTTCGAACCAGACGGCAGGGCAATCGTGGGGACAACCTACGGCATGTACGCGTTCAACTGGCGGCAGGCCACCCAAATCAGACCCGTCAATCGCCCGGCCATTGAACCAGCCAGGTGGATCATTATTGACGATGCTACCCGCGGAGACTACTGGTTTTCGGCTACGGTCGAATCAATCCACGGCTGGTATCGGGGCGTTCATAAAACCATTGCCCTGCCCAAACGATACGACAGTGTGGTGATCAGGTTTGTGGGGGCCAATACCGTAGTGGTGGCTACTGTCGACTACCTCTGGATCATGTCGCCCGCCGAGCTGATGGCCACGGACAGCCTGACGGCCCGGAACGCCTTTACGACGATGCCCGCTGGTCTGTTTAGCCTGAGGGCCATGATCCAGGACCGGACCGGTAACCTGTGGCTGGGCACCGCCGGGTACGGATTGCGTACATTCAATCCCCGGATCAAACAATTTCAGACGTATTTTCCCAATGCATCGGTCAGCTATCTGTATCAGGACCGGCAGCAACGGACGTATGCCCTTCAATTTACCCGGTATGTACCACTCGACCGAAGAACAGGTCGTGTAGAGTCCATTCCGGCGTTTAGTCAGTTAAAACCCGAGCAGCAGCAGCGGTACCTGATGCAGGACCGACGGGGCAACTTCTGGGTGGCTTACCACGATCAGCTCACGCGGGAATATTACCTGATGACCTACTCGGCGGACTGGAAACCGTTAAAAAAATACCCCTTACCGCCAAACATAGGGTTTGGGTACTATGGCAACCAGATCATCGAAGACCGACAGGGAAGACTCTGGATTGGAGCCACCAACGGGAAGTTACTTCGGTTCGATCCGCTGACCGAAGTCTTCCAGACAATCAGCTACGGGCATCTGCTGCCCCGGAGCGGAGCTGAAACCGAGACCTATGCCCTCTATTTCGACCAGGCCGGTACGCTCTGGATTGGCACCCAGAAAGGGCTTATCCGGGCCCAGAACCCGCTTACAAAACCCGTCTTTACGCTCTACAAAAACTCGAAAACAAACCGACGGAGCCTCAGTAACAATTTTGTGTCGTGCGTGATCGATGATCCCAATGAACCCGCCCGCTACCTCTGGGTGAGTACCAAAGGCGGAGGTCTGGAACGGCTCGACAAACAGACCCGTACCGACGGGAAGGCCGGTACGCCGGACCGGCCCCCCCAGCCGAACCAGTTTACGCATTTCACCGAAGCCCAGGGGCTGCCCAACAAAGTAGTCTACGGCATGCTGGCCGACCAGTTCGGAAACCTGTGGATGAGCACCAACCGGGGGCTGGCTCAGTTCAATCCGAAGACTCTCAAGTTTCGCAGCTACACCAAAGCCGACGGTCTTCAGGACGATGAGTTCAACACGGGCTCATACTTTAAAACCGCGTCGGGTGAGTTGCTGTTTGGGGGGGTAAACGGGCTGAATGCATTCCGGCCGGGGGCGGTGACGGGTAAAAACGGTCCGGCCCCGGCCGTTCATATCGTTGACCTGAAGGTGAACAACGAACCTCTGGTGGTGGGGGGAGCCGATGGTATTCTGACGAAACGGATCGAGTATACCCCGCAGCTCAACGTAGCGCACGACCAGAATGGCCTGACGTTTGAATTTGCCGTCATGGACTATACCAACGCCCCCAAAAACCGGTTTCGGTATCGGCTCGATGGTATCGACCAGAACTGGGTGGAGGCCGGCACCAACCGGTTTGCCAATTACGCCCAATTGCCCGACGGTACGTATACGCTGCATGTGATGGGTTCGGCTGACGGCGAGGTCTGGAGCAAACCCGTTGAACTGGCCATTCGGATCAATCCACCGTTCTACCGTACCTGGTGGGCTTATCTGCTCTACCTGGTGGCCCTGACGGCCCTTGCCTGGCAGTTCTACAGGTTCCAGAAACAGCGGTGGCAGCTCGAGCAGCGAGTCGTTTTCGAACAGCAGGCAGCGGGTCGGCTGGCCGAACTCGACGCGCTGAAAACGCAGTTTTTTGCCAACATTTCCCACGAGTTCCGCACTCCGCTGACGCTCATTCTGGGGCCCATCGAACAGGCCGTTCAGGAGTATGCCCACGACGCCCGTTTTCCGCTTATTCAGCGCAACGCCCAGCGGCTGCTGAGCCTGATCAACCAACTCCTCGATCTGAGCAAGCTGGAAGCGGGTCAGCTCCGGCCCGAACCCGAACCGGGCGACCTCGCGGGTTTCTTCCGTATCCTGGCCAGTTCGTTTACGTCTCTGGCCGAAAGCCGTAAGATCCGGTTTACATTCGTTCAGAACGAAAGCGAGCGTCAGGCGCTTTTCGACCGCGACAAGCTGGAGAAAATCGTGTCGAATCTGCTGTCGAATGCGTTTAAGTTTACCCCTTCGGGCAATGAGGTCAAAATGACGGTTCATTACCCCCGTCTGGGTCAGTCGGGCGTGTTGCAGTGCACCATTGAGGATACGGGAATCGGTATTGCGCCCCAATACCTGCCCCATATTTTCGAGCGGTTTTACCAGGGGCCCGTCCGTACGGTGGAGGGGCAAACCAACCACGACGGCGGTGATGCGGCATACCGACCGCGCCCCTACGAAGGCACCGGCATTGGGCTGGCGCTGGTTCACGAACTGGTGAAAGTGATTGGTGGCAGTATCGATGTAGTCAGCACAGAGAACGTTGGTACCACGTTTATTGTGACAATGCCGGTATCGGACGTATTGCCCGCTCGCGGAACAGCTTCCCCCGCTAACGCGAATGTACCGGCGGAAAAATCTCCACAGATTGGTTCAGGGATGCCGGTCCTGTCTGTTCCTCAAACCGACAGTACGGAGCCTGATGGGTTATCCTCCACGTCCGAAAACGTGCTGCTCATTATCGACGACAACCACGATATCCGGGCCTATGTGCGCTCGGTGTTTGCCGCCGACTACCAGATTATCGAGGCCGTTGACGGACAGGATGGTCTGGAGAAGGCCACGGCCAGCTTGCCCGACATCGTGATCTGCGATTTGATGATGCCCCGGCTCGATGGGTTCGGCTTTTGCCGCGCCCTGAAAACCGGGGAAGCTACCAGCCATATTCCCGTGGTAATGCTCACGGCCAAAGCCACGGTGGAAGACCGTATTGAGGGTTTTGACCTGGGAGCCGACGACTACCTGACCAAACCCTTCAACCGGGCCGAAATTCAGGCGCGGGTGCGGAACCTGGTTAGCCAGCGTCAACGGCTCTTTCAACGCTTTGCTGCCAGGGCTACCCCTCAAACCACCCCGGCTCCAACCGAAACCAGGGCTGTGGCCGGGCAGCCCGAGCCCGCCAAACCAGCCTTGCTCGCTGCTGAACAGAAATTCCTCGACCGTCTAAAGGCGGTGGTGCTGCAACATCTCGACAATACCGAGTTTACGGTCGAAACCCTGGCCGAAGCGGTGAACATGAGCCGGGCGCAGCTCCACCGCAAACTCAGGGCCGTGGCCAATACTACCCCCACTGATTTTATCCGGCACATCCGACTGGCGCACGCGGCCCAGCTGCTACAGGCGGGTGATCAGAGCGTAACGCAGGTAGCCTACGCGGTTGGGTTCGACAACCTGTCGTACTTCGCCAAGGTGTTTCAGGAGCGCTACGGCGTACTGCCCTCGCAGTGGGGAAAGGAATCGGCCTCATCGGCCTGAATACAGCTGATTTCTTCTGGAAAATTCGCTTTAGTCAAAATAATTGCCTAAAAAAGCCCGGATTTCCGGGCTTTTTAGGTGAAATGAGACGAGAGTGGTAATGAATGAAACGAGAGCGTTAGTGCAACGGTGGGCAATACCGGTACTTAGCAGTCGATTTCGGCGAAGGTCGCCGACCTTATGTTAATAAAAACAACGATTGTTATGAAAACGGAAAACTATTTCCTCCCCGCTATTTCTTCCACCCCCACTGTTGCCGGGTATCCTCAGTCAGACCGCGCTGGAAGAACAACGCCAACCGCATCTGTCAGGCCGCTTCACACGCGGTTAAACAAGTTAGTCGCCCTAAACTGCATTCTCGTTGCACTGGTTCTGGTAGGGGTAACGGGCTCGGGTATGGCCAAGCCCCGCGACGACAAACGACCGGCTACCACCCAGCCTCAGCTAGCCCGGGCGGTGATCGCACACGTAACCTATCCGAAGGTGATGGCGGAGGGCAACTACGCCGGAGTCGTGGTGGTTACCTTCCGCATCGCCGAAGATAGCCGGGTCGCGCAGGTAACGGTTCACACGGCTAACAGGAAACTAAACGACGAACTTACGGGTCAGCTTCTGGGTAAGAAAATTCAGGTGCCTGATCTCAATCCGGATGATGTTTGCACGGTGCGGTTACGGTTCAGACACTAACACCACTCATTGCCTTCGCGTATCAATCAACGGGCAATACCATGCCGGAACAGACCTTTACCACCTAACCCATACATCAGTACCACCGGGCGGGGCTCCTTATGAACAGGGTCCCGCCCGGTGCGTTTATAAACCCCATGTTGTTTGGATGCCGCCGACCTGGCGGCCACGGTGAGGCTACTGTCCCGCCAGTGGCTTTGTCGTACTTTGCCAAAGTGGTTCAGCGTCGGTATGGGGTGTTGTCCGCGCCGTCTGGACGGCGCTCTGCCACCGATGAACGAAGGCTGTGGCGACTGGCAGCCCCCAGCGTTAGATGAGCAAAAAGCCCGAAAAACCGGGCTTTTTTAATGTCCATGCGACAAGAGTGTTAAAGAATGCAACGAGCGTGTTAATAATTTACCCGTTGTTGGCGGTACTTGCGGGGGTACTTATTGGCCCCAGACGGCCCCTCATGATTCCCGCTTTTCGTATGAAAAATCACTACCTCCTTCGTTGTCTTTTATGGTGGCTCGGCCTGATTGGGCTCAGCAGCCAGACCCACCTACAGGCCCAGTGCCCCACGGGTGATGTCACGCTAAGCACCCAGGCCCAGGTCGACGCCTTCCCACCGGGCTGCTTCGTCGTGCCCGGTACCTTAACCGTTTCAGGGGCTGACATTACCAATGTACGTTCGTTGTCATTGCTCAACACTGTGACGAATAATCTGTTTATCAGCGATAACCCTTCACTGACGAGCGTGAGTGGGCTGAGTGGGCTCCGACAGGTAGGGGGTAGATTCTTCCTCATTAGGTCAAACAATGCCCTGCCCACCGTGAGCGGGCTCGGGTCACTCACCAGCGTGGAAGGCGCTCTGATTATTCAAAGTAACCCTTCACTGACGAGTGTGAGTGGGCTGAGTGGACTTCGACAAGTGGGGGGAGGGCTCACAATTACGTCAAATGATGCTCTGCCCACCCTGAGCGGGCTCGGGTCACTCACCAGCGTGGAAGGCACTCTGATTATTCAAAGTAACCCTTCACTGACGAGTGTAAGTGGGCTGGGTGGACTTCGACAAGTGGGGAATAGTCTTAGCATTGTGTCAAATGATGCTCTGCCCACCCTGAGCGGGCTCGGGTTACTCACCAGCCTGGAAGGGGATCTGGTCATTCAAAGTAACCCTTCACTGACGAGTGTGAGTGGGCTGAGTGGACTTCGACAAGTGGGGGGAGGGCTCACAATTACGTCAAACAATGCCTTACCAACCCTGAGCGGCCTGGGGTCACTTACCAGCGTGGAAGGCAATCTGACTATTGAAGATAACCCCTTGCTGACGAGTGTGAGTAGCCTGAGCGCCCTCCGGCAGGTGGGGGGGACTCTCTTCGTTACGTCAAACAATGCCTTACCAACCCTGAGCGGCCTGGGGTCACTTACCAGCGTGGAAGGCAATCTGATTATTGAAGATAACCCCTTGCTGATGAGTGTGAGCAGCCTGAGCGGTCTTCGACAGGTGGGGCGTAATCTCACAATCTTCGGCAACGATGCCCTGTCCACCCTGGGCGGACTGAGTGGACTTCGACAAGTGGGGGGGGGGTCGCAATTACGTCAAACAATGCTCTGCCCACCCTGAGCGGACTCGAATCACTGACCAGCGTGGGGAGCACTCTGTTTATTAGCGGTAACCCTTCACTGACGAGTGTGAGTGGGCTGAGCGCACTCGGACGGGTAGGGTCGAGTCTCCGAATCATAGAGAATAGTGCTTTGCCTACCCTAAGCGGTCTCGAGTCCCTCACCAGCGTTGTGGGCGATGTGGTCATCCAAAATAACCCTCAACTGAGCCTCTGCGCTACCGAGTCCATCTGCCGGCTGCTAACCACTTTACCAGCCAATAGAAAAACCATCAGCGATAATGCACCGGGCTGTGCTACGCTGGCCGAGGTCGAGGCCAACTGCGCCGGGCCTGCCATCACCGGCTTTGCGGCCAGCCCCAACCCGGTTTGTGCGGGCAGTTCGGTGAGCTTTACCGCTACAGTAAGCAACGTAGTGACGCCCTACAGCTTCACGCTGACCAACGGCAGCAGTCCGCTGTCGGGCACGGCCAACATGAGCGCCTTCAGCCAGATGCTGACGGCCAGCGGCTCGGGGGCCCAGAGCTTCACTTTGACGGTGAGTGCCAGCGGTCGGAGCACCACGGCCATCACCAGCGTGACGGTGAACGCGGTGACGGTGAGCAATCCAACCGTCAGCACGGCTACCCAGGGCCAGCCCTTCAGCCAGACGTTTACCGCATCGGGTGGGGCAACGCCCTACAGGTTCAGGGTGGAAGGTGGTGACTCCATTCTGCCCACTGGCCTGAGCCTGAGTACATCGGGCATACTCAGTGGCACGCCGACTCAGACGGGCAACTTCCCCTTTGTAGTGCGAGCGACCGATGATGCCAGTGCAGCCTGCGAGGGATCAGGAACTACCTATACGCTGAGGGTGAACCCGCCAGTGGTGGTGAGTCAGCCCATCCGTTACGTCCGGCAGGGCGGCACCGGCGATGGCACCTCGTGGGCCACGGCCTCGGGCAATCTGCAAAGCCAGATCGACGCGCCGGGCGTGGAGCAGGTCTGGGTAGCAGCTGGTCTCTACAAGCCCACCACTACGACTGGCCCCAATAGTCGCACGATTAGTTTCTCGATGAAGAACGGGGTGGCCATCTACGGGGGCTTCCCAGCCACGGGCGACCCCACCTTTGCCCAGCGTGGTGCCGTCAACCCTGTTACAGGTCAACCGTCCAGCAGTACGCTCAGTGGCGACATTGGTACGGTGGGAGACAACACCGACAATACGTATAACGTTATCTACAATGGTCCGGGCTTAACGCTTACGGCCATACTCGATGGCTTTGTGATAACCGGCGGCAATGCCAACAACAATCAGTTAAACTTCGGTAGTCGGCGTGGAGGGGGAGTTTATAACGATGGAGGTGCCATTGGTCAGATTTGTAGCCCAACCATTCGTAACTGCCTGTTTCAGCACAACGCGGCTTCGAATGGGGGTAGTGCTTTGTACAACGATGCCAGCAATGGTTCGGCCAGCCCCCAGTTGACCAACTGTGTGTTCGAAAGCAACACGGGGGGCGCCATTTTTAATAATTCGGATTTGGGTGCCAGCAGTCCCGTCATCACGAACTGCTCGTTCCTGAACAATGCCGGAGGTGGCATTTACATTAACGTAGTGCAGGAGAATACGGTAAGCCAGTTAACCCTCACCGGCTGTCTATTTAAAAATAATAGCGCTTCTGAGGGAGGGGCTATCTTTGGAGATTATGAGATAGGCGCTGCCCAGCAGAATAATATCATCCGCATTACTAATTGTGTGTTCGAAGGAAACTCAGCCAGTACCGGGGGTGGGGCGGTGACCGGACTTGGCAATAACCGGTATGAGGTGGTAGGTAGCACGTTCCGAAACAACTCGGCCAGCGGAGATAAAAGTTCGGGTGGTGCCATTTACTCAGCTGACCCCACAATGACCTTTACCAACTGCCTGTTTGAAGGAAATTCTGCCACACGGTCTGGGGGGGGATAGAAATACAACGGGCAAGCGAGACTCGCTTTATTAACTGTTCGTTTCTAAACAACAGCGCTTCCAGTAGGGGTGGCGTAATACGGTATGCAGCTGATGATAGCCTGGTATTCAGAAACTGTTCGTTTCAGGGGAATATTGCTCCTTATGGAAGTATCATAAATAAAGGGGATAGTAAGACTATTGTAGCCTTGACCAACTGTGCCCTGTTTGCTAACGAGTCAGAGAGCCCCATCGATGATTTTAGTCAGCAGGTACGGGTCAGCTATAGCCTGCTTGAGCCTTCAGTGACAGGATACACTAGCGGACCGGGCAATCTGACTACCACCGTCTCGCCCTTTGCCAGCACCACGTCTACCCAGCTTAAAGGCTGCTCCCCGGCTATCAACGCGGGCGATCCGGCCACCACCACGGCTACGATAGGCAGCACTGATCTGGCGGGTAATCCGCGTTTCTTCAACGACGGGCGCGTCGACATGGGAGCCTACGAGTTCCAGGATAACCCCACCGCTATCACCGTTTCCAGTCCGGCCGTTACGACGGCGATTCAGGGCCAGCCCTTCAGCCAGAGCTTTACGGCTTCGGGCGGGCAAACGCCCTACAGCTTCTCGCTGGCCAGTGGCAATTTACCCCCCGGCCTCAGTCTGACCACCACCGGCGTGCTCAGTGGCACACCCACCCAGACGGGTAGCTTCACCCTCGCGGTGCGGGCGACAGATAATGGGGGCTGTTCGGGCGGGGGCAATGTCTACACCCTGACGGTGACGGCCCCGGTGGTGCAATGCCCCACGGGTGATGTGACCTTATCCAGCCAGGCCCAGGTCGACGCCTTCCCGACGGGCTGCTTCGTCGTACCCGGTAAATTAACTATTTCTGGGGCTGACATTACAGACCTGAGTCCGTTGGCATCCCTCACCAGCGTGGGGGGCTTTCTGAGTATTGACAGTAACCCCTTGCTGACAAACGTGAGTGGGCTGAGTGGACTCCGTCAGGTAGGGAGTAGTCTCGTAATTGCTTCAAACACTGCCCTGCCTAATCTAAGCGGACTCGAGTCACTTGCCAGCATCGGGGATGATCTGATAATCCTCAATAATCCCTCGTTAACGAGTGTAAGCGGCCTGAGCGCACTTCGACAGGTGGGGGAAGATCTTGAAATCAGCTTGAATGGTGCCCTGATCAGCCTGAGCGGAGTCCAGTCACTCACCAACGTGGGGCGCAAGCTAAGTATTTATGATAACCCGCAACTGAGTCTCTGCGCTACCGAGCCCATCTGTCGGCTGCTGGCTACCTTACCAGCCAACAGAAAAGATATCAGCAATAATGCGCCGGGTTGCGCTACGCTGGCCGAGGTCGAGGCCAACTGCGCCGGGCCTGCCATCACCGGCTTTGCGGCCAGCCCCAACCCGGTTTGTGCGGGCAGTTCGGTGAGCTTTACCGCTACAGTAAGCAACGTAGTGACGCCCTACAGCTTCACGCTGACCAACGGCAGCAGTCCGCTGTCGGGCACGGCCAACATGAGCGCCTTCAGCCAGATGCTGACGGCCAGCGGCTCGGGGGCCCAGAGCTTCACTTTGACGGTGAGTGCCAGCGGTCGGAGCACCACGGCCATCACCAGCGTGACGGTGAACGCGGTGACGGTGACCAACCCTGCGGTCAGCACCGCGATGGTGGGGGTGGCCTTCGGCCAGAGCTTTGTGGCCAGTGGCGGAACGGCCCCCTACAGCTTCTCGGTAGTCAGCAGCAACCTGCCCCCCAGCCTGAGTCTGTCCAGTGCCGGCGTGTTGTCGGGTACACCCACCGAGGCCGGTAGCTACTCGGTGCTGGTGACGGCCAGCGATGCCAACGGTTGCAGCGGAACCGGAACCACCTACGAACTCACCGTGCGGCCCTCCAGCTCGTTCACCGTTGTCCAGGCCCCGGCCAACCAGACGGCCTGCGTGGGCAGCCGCGTTACCTTCTCGGTGCGCGTGGCCCCCGACCAGGGCGTGACCTACGCCTGGTTCAAAAACAGCGCCGACCCCCGACAACCCATCCAGGCTACTACCCCCGACTATACCGTCGAGGTCACCGACGGGGGCAAAGCCGGTCGCTATATCGTGCGCATCACGGGGGCCGATGGCACCACCGTGGAGCAGCGGGAACTGGTGCTGACGGTGAACCAGCGCCCGGTGTCGCCCCCGCCCACCTCCACCCGGCGTCAGCTGTGTCCCGAGGCCAGCCCGGTGAACCTGGGCCAGTACGTGAGCCGCACCAACAACAGCTACCTGGTCCGCTACTATCAGTCTACGGGGCAGTTGCTGGCCTCGTCGAGTGTGGTGCTGGATCAGCCCGGTACGTATGCCTTCTCGGCGACGCAGGTCGATCCGGCCACCGGCTGCGAAAGCGTACCGACGAGCTTCACGCTGACGGTTAACCCGGCTACTCAGCTGGTGAGCAACCCGGCCGGCCAGACGGTCTGCTCGGGCAGCACTGTGACGCTGACGGTGCAGGCCACGGGCAGCAACCTGCGCTACGAGTGGTTCCGGGGCAGCGTGGCCAATCAGAACAAGCTGTTCGAGAACGCCAGCCGGCAGACGGGCACGACGACGGCGAGTCTGACGCTGGTACGGGTGAGTCAGAGTGAGCCGTACTACGTGCGGGTGACGGGCGATTGCGGGGTGGTCGTCTCGGGGGCGATTGCCGTAACGGTGCAGGCCTGCGGGGCTCGTCAGGGGGTTAGCGAAGCGGTTGAGCCGGGCTTGCAGGTGCGGGTGCTGGGCAACCCGACGGCGGGAGAGTGGATGGAGGTGGCGCTTTCGGGCGTGGGCTCGGAATCGGTGCGTCTGGTAGTGAGCGATGAGCGGGGCCATGTGCTCAGCGAGCAGGGGCTGGCAGCCGGCCAGGGCGATGGGCGGCACCGGGTGGCGCTTGGTCCGAACGGGGGCGTGTACCTGCTGCGGGTGAGTACGCCCAGCCGCCAGCAGGTCGTCAAGCTGCTCAAACACTAGCCTTGGTGACTAGTGGGTCAGGCCGTCGGCGCTGGCTGCGGTTTGCCAGGCAGTCAGGTTAACAAGTAAATGAGCCGCAGGGGGATCCCCCTGCGGCTCGTTGCCTATCCAGTAGTGTGGCTTTGACGACTGGGTGCTCTGATCAGACTTAGCTTGTCAGGCGCTTCCAGCTGCTGAGGCTTACCCAAACCGAGCAGGTCCTTTACGATTTTGCGGATCTCAAGGTGGTGATTATAGCAATACGTAAAAAAATGGCCGATGCCTGTTAATGCGTCGGCCATTTTCGTTAATTCAAGGGTCTCAATATGATTTCATCAGCACACTGTGCTGCTGCAATCGACAATTCTTTCGATACAGTTTGGCTCCACTTTTGACCACCGCCATGGTCCGCTCAAGGATCCAGCCGCACTTTTCGTACTAAGCTACTGGCGACAGTTGCGGCACCGTCAGAATATCTGCATTCAAAGCTTCTTCTATCCGAATGATTGTCTTAAGCTCTAAGTTATGGGTGCCGCTCAACCACTTACTGATCTGAGATTCGGATTTGTGCAAAGCAACTGCCAAGTCCTTCTGGCTCATACCCTTATGCTCCAGCAGCGCATGGATCCGGTCCGCTACGTCTAACATCTTACTCACTGACCGGCGTGTCTGAGCGGGCGTTCGGGCGGCAATACGATCAAATGCATCCATAAGCTATCCTTGTTTAATCCAGTGGTTCAAGTTGATCCACATTTAGTATCTGTTTGCCGACAAGCTGTAACTCATCGGCTGTGATCAGCTCCAGGAGCTAGTCGGCCATCTTGTTGGCAAATCTGAACTTAGCCAACAGATCGGGGAAATCCTGACCGTTCTCCCTGTTTTCAAGCCACCGTTGGCCAAGATGACCACTTCATCCGACAATCGAACACAGTATAGCTGCAGTCGGCAATAATCATCGCCCAGTTCAGCCATGATTCGAGCGGGAGGTGGCAATGCATTGGCATCATTCTCAAAGCGAAAGTAACGCGCCTTGGCTCCGCGGTGTTGCCCGATCTGGGCTATCCAAGCCACGAGTACGTCCAGATCATGAGTGAGGAACTGATTATCCTCAAAGCGGGCGAAGAACGCATCGGCTTCTGCCTGTGCTCTACCCTCCACCTAGAAGGTTTAGTAGTTCACCTTATCGAATACTTTGAAGAGGTGAATCATTTCAAAATTCTTCACTTATAAGTTAAGTATTACTCAAGGGTATTGAATTTGTAATCATCTACAAACATGTTTCAACAGTTATGACGAGATGTGTGCTGAAATAATCACCTGATGACTCGTTAGCCGGGATCGCTCATGGCTTCACCAAGACGCCCCCCGGAGTTGCCGTTACCCGGCCAGAGCAACACAATGGAGACGGAGGGCTCACCAACCTCCTCTCACAATGGGCTGCTCATCTTCGACGACAACGACGTCATCCGGGCCTATGTGCGCCCGGTGTTTGCCGCCGACTACCCGATTGTCAAAGCCGCCGACCTGCTGGCCACGGGTGAGGCTACTGTCCCGCCGGTGGCTTAAGCGGTTGGGGTTGATAGGCTGTCGTATTTAGGTAAAGTGGTTCAGCATCGGTATGGGGGCGTCGCAGTATAGCCAGGCCGCTGATAACCATCGACCATTCCCTAGTGCGCTAAGGAATGGTCGATTCATGCTAGGCCGATACCGCCGATATAAGGCCGTAAATGAGCAAGGCGTAATGAAGGTTACTGCGCCGACGACGCCGACTGCCGTTGGTCAATAGCGGCCCCTACGTCTTCTGCCATAGCCACTGCACCCAGTTTCTGGGCTTCGAGCGTTAGGAGTTTTTGGTGAAGCCGTTCGCGTTCGGCAGCAATCAGTTTGTCATTATAGAGCGGATTGGCTGGATTAGCCAGGTTGTTGGTTTCCAGCGGGTCGTGCTCCAGGTCATACATTTCGTATTCGCGGGGGTAACTCTGGGGCGGATCCTGCTCGGGGGGCGCAATATAAAAGTAGTACGCATACTTCCAGCGCTCTTCACGGATGCAGCGAATGCGGTTGGCCGCTGGCAGTGGGTTGATTGCGTTGCCGTTGCCCGCCCGGAAATCGTCGAACGTAAACAGAATGGCATCCTGCACCGGCTCGCTCATCCGGGGATGCCGGATCACGGGCGAAAGATCACAACCCCGGAAGGTATAGCCCAGCGGATTGCCCAGCTTCAGAAACCCATCGATGGTGGGCATCATATCGACGAGGCTGAAAAACTGGTCGCTCACCGCCGGTTCGGAAAACAGCACCGGGTTGGAAATTACCAGCGGCACGCTCATGGTTTCTTCGTAGGCATTGAATATCTTCTGCCGCATGCCGTGGTGGGTCATGCCCATTTCGCCGTGGTCGGCGGTGCGTACCACCAGGGTCGTATCGGCCAGCGAGCGCCCGGTTTTGGTGTCGTACACCTGATAGAGCACATCGAGCACGGTATTAATCTGGGCGTCGGTGTGTTTAATGAGGTTAGCATAGAAGTTCAAATACTGCCGCTTCATCTCGTCGGTGGGCAACGGCCCCAGCCCCCCCGCCAGATACGGCACCAGCAGTTGCTGCACGGTTGGCTTGAGGCTCAGGTCTTCGTGAACCGTTTCGGGCAACTGAATATCGCCCTCCAGAAATTCAGGACCATAATCGTCCTGCCAGGTTTTGGGGAAGGCCAGCACGTCGTGCGGATTTACCAGCGACAGAAACAGCGCAAATGGTTCGGTGTTGTTGCCCTGTTGCACATTGTAGAGAAAATTGATAGCCTGGTTTATGTAAGCCAGGTCTCGGTTGGCCCGCCCACCCCCGAAGTGTTCCGGGGCTACGTCTTCGCCCGCGTCGGGGGGCAGCCAGCCCGCAAAGCCGTACTCCATCATTTCTTTAGGCACCATGTTGTCGAAGCCCCCGTAGGTATCTTTCGAGAGGTGCCATTTGCCAATGTAACTGACCGCATAGCCTCCCGCCGTCAGCATCCGCGACATATTCTGGAAGTCGGTGGCCAGGGTTGGCTCCTGGTCCGAGTAGGTCATAGCCTGGGTGAGCGTCAGGATAACCCCGTGCTCGGGCGGGAACGTACCTGTGAAAAGGGTAGCGCGGCTGGGTGAGCACATACAGGTGCTGCAATAGGCGCGGGTGAAGGTGATACCATGCCGGCGCAACCGGGGCATGGCCGTCAGGTTCTGCATTTCCCAACCGGGCGGAAAATGCATCAACCCTCGATCCTGATCGGTGATGATGAAAAGCAGGTTAGGCTTTTCGGGGAGTGTACCCTGGGTCGGTACTGGTTTTTGGGATTGCATAAATGCGTAGGAAGTAAACGTGAACGATGTATTTACCCCGGCAAGTAAGACCTAATAACTAGCATCCGCTAACACTCTCGTTACGTTAATTAACACTAATGTTTCATTAACTCGTTTTTTTGTGTTAGTGTACAAAATTTGTTTAGAAGCGGTTTGAATTAATGATTTGTGGCAGTAAGTAACGTTTTTTGGGCCATAGCGATTCGCTCAAATCGCTACTTAAAAAAATAAAATCAGCCCTTTTTGCGGAGAGTGTAACGAGAGTGTTAAACAATGCAACGAGAGTGTTAGCGGCTGAGCGGACCGGGATGGTACTTGCACGTACATTCCCGTCAGTCACCAATCCTTTGTAAAAGACGGGGCCGTCGTTGTTTCACTTTCTCACAACCGTCTTAGTATATTATGGAACCATTTATCGGCCAGGTCCAGCTTTTTGCTTTCGATTTCGCCCCCAAAGGCTGGATGTTGTGTAACGGTCAACTGCTGTCTATTGCCCAGAATTCAGCCCTCTACTCCCTGCTCGGTGTCAAGTACGGGGGGGATGGTATCAACACCTTCGCCCTGCCCGATCTGCGGGGGCGCGTCGCTATTGGGCAAGGACAGGGACCGGGGTTGACTCCCCGTGCCATTGGTGAGGAGTCGGGTACCGAACATGTAACGCTGCTCATTACTCAGATGCTGCAGCACAACCATCTTATGATGGTGTCCGACCAGCCCGCTACCGAAAGCTCGCCCCAAGGCCACCTCCCGGCCGTGGCCGCCATTGCTACCCCCGGCGGTGCAACCGTAAATGCCTATGGCACTTTTATGGATGCCTACTTCAATCCGCAGGCGATTTCCCCGGCGGGTGGCTCGCAGCCCCACGAAAACATGCAGCCTTACCTGACGCTGAATTACTGCATCGCTACGGAGGGCATCTACCCAAGTCACCCCTAAACAATTCCGCTGCTGATCGCGAGCATTCCCCTTCCTGTTTTCCAGGAAGGGGAATGTCGTGGCGGTGAGCCATTGCCTAATCCTAATCTATTACCCCCTTCGTATGAAAAACTATTACTTTCCTTCACTATTTCAAAGCCGGAGCCGCCGTTTTTTAGCCAACCAGTCTCGTGCTGCCCGGCTTACCAGTATGCTGACCGGTCTATTGTTGTTGAGTGGTTACCTGCTGGCCAAACCCGCCCCACCCACCCACCGCGTGGGAAAACCACTGCTGCTGGCCGACGTAACGTACAGCGTGCAAACCAGTCCGTTTGCTTCGCAGACATTTCAGAATTCGCGGGTGTTTTTCGACGCCGACAATGACGGCGACCCGGATTATCTCTTCCAGACCAGCAACAGCCTGAGCACCATCGGGTTGCGGCTCAACAACGGCGACGGCAGCTTTGCTACCGCCATCAACGCCAACGCATCGGGTACCTTTACGAGCGGCCCGCTCAATGGCATTACCTTTAGCATCGGGATTGTGATTGGCCGGCAGGTGGTGATCGATTATGATAAAGACGGCGACGAGGATATTTACGAGAGTTTCGATAACTCGGTCGGGCGCATCCTGCGCAACAATGGCAACGGCACATTTACAGAAACTACCAGCCCCTTTGCCTCCCAGACCTCGGGAACCGCACGGGTGTTTTTCGACGCTGACAACGACGGCGACAGGGATATACTTTTCCAGACCGACAACAGCCTGAGCACCATCGGGCTGCGGCTTAACAACGGGAACGGCACCTTTGCTACGGCCATCAACGCCAATGCATCGGGCCAGTTCACCAGCGGCCCCCTCAACGGCATCACTTTTGGCACTGCTATTGCCAATAATCGCCAGATTGCCCTCGATTTTGACAACGACGGCGACGAAGACCTGTATGAGAGTTTCGATAACTCGGCCGGGCGCATCCTGCGCAATAATGGTAACGGCTCTTTTACGGAAACTACCAGCCCTTTTGCCTCCCAGACATCAGGTTCATCGCGGGTATTCTTCGATGTAGACAGCGATGATGACCTGGATGTTCTTTTCCAGACGGGCAATACGGTCAGTACCATCGGGTTGCGGCTCAACAACGGCGACGGCAGCTTTGCCACCGCCATCAACGCTAATGCATCGGGCACCTTTACCAGCGGCCCCCTCAATGGCATCACCTTTGGCGTGGGCATCAACCGGCCCAGCCCCAACAACAGCGGGCTGCACGTAGTGGATTACGACAACGATGGCGACCCTGACCTCTTCGATGCCCTCATCAACAGTACAGGCCGGTTTTTGCGGCAGGAAAATCCCTGTGGTTCTTCTGTCTACACCGTCACCAACACCAACGATACTGGCCCTGGTAGTTTGCGCCAGGCCATGCTCGACGTAGCGGCTACCACCTGCCCCGGTCCGTTTACGATCACCGCCAGTGTGAGCGGTACGATTAATTTAGCCAGTGCGCTGCCCGACATCACCAAAGATGTTGCGTTCATTGGGCCGGGGGGCAGCAGCCTCACCGTGCGTCGAAGCTCGGGGGGGAACTATCGTATTTTTAACATACCTAGTCTCAACACCATTAGTTTCGATAGGTTTACCATTGCCGATGGCATTGCCGATCAGGATAACGGCGGGGGAGTTCTTAACAATGGCATCCTGACCCTGTCTAACTGCATTTTACGAAACAACCGGGCTACCTTCGATGGGGGTGGGGTTCGGAATCTGAGGAGTTTAACGGTCAGTAACTGCCGCTTTGAAGGCAATATGGCGGGAACTCTTGGCGGGGGAATCTACCACGAAGGTACATTGCTGAGCGTAATGAGCAGTACCCTCATGAGCAATACGGCAAATAATGGTGGTGGTATGTTTGTTGCTTCAAATGCAACGGTTACCAATTGTTCATTCGTGAGTAATATTGCTCCTAATGGGGGGGGGATGGAGTCAAGAGGAGATGTTACAGTCACTAACTGTACGTTCAGTAATAATACGAGTAATAGTCAGGGGGGGGCGGTCTATGTCAATACTGGCACGGGATTGTTTACCAACATCACCATCACGTTAAATAATAGCAATTTTGGAGGGGGGATTACTATCAATACTAACTCTATTTCCACGTTCAAAAATTGTATTGTTGCCGGTAATACTAATCTCGATGGTACGACCCCCAATGATGTCTTAAATCGTGGTACGATCAGTGCTTCCAGTTTCAACGTCATTGGCACGGGCGGTTCGGGCGGGCTCACTAATGGGGTCAATAACAACATCGTCGGGGTCAATGCCCTGCTGGCTCCACTGGGCAACTACGGTGGCCCTACCCAAACCCACGCCCTGCTGCCGGGCAGCCCCGCCATCAACGCCGGTACAGCCACTGGTGCCCCCACCACCGATCAGCGGGGTATCAGCCGGGTGGGCGTTACCGACATCGGCTCCTTCGAGTCGCGGGGTTTTACGTTCGCTCTTAACAGCGGCAATAACCAGTCAGCCACCGTAGGCACGGTCTTCACCAACCCACTACGAACAACGGTGAGCAGTGCCAACAGCGAGCCGGTCAATGGCGGAGTGGTCACCTACACTGGGCCGGGTTCGGGCGCGGGCATTGCCCCCGCTTCGGTCACGGCCAGCATTGCCAGTGGTGTGGCCGGGGCCAGTGTTACAGCCAACGCCACGGCGGGTGGGCCTTACACCGTAGCGGCTACGGCCAGGGGCGCAAGCCAGACGATCAACTTTAGCCTGATCAATACCCCGGCGGCACCGACAATCGCAGGTTTCAACACCCTGGATAACACCGCCTGCGTAGGTAGTCCCATCACGTTTACCGCCACCGTGGGCAACGTAGCTCCGCCCTATGGCTTTACCCTGTCCAACGGTACGAGTAGCACGATCGGTACTGCCAACAGCACGGCTTTCAGCCAGAATCTGACGGCCAGCGGCAATGGCCCCCAGACCTTCACCCTCACCGTGAATGATGGCGGCCCGTCAGCCACGGCCACCACCAGCGTGACAGTGAACGCGGTGACGGTGAGCAATCCAACCGTCAGCACGGCTATCGTCAGCACCGCTTTCAGCCAGAGCTTTACCGCATCGGGCGGAGTGGGGCCGTATAATTACAGTCTGGCCAGTGGTAGTCTGCCTAACGGGTTGACATTGAATACAACTGGGGTCCTCAGCGGCACCTCCACGGTGGACGGCAGCTTTCCCATCACGGTGCGGGCCACCGATGCCAACGGTTGCGTGGGCGTGGGGCCAACTTACACCCTGACGGTGAATGCCCCGGTAGTGCAATGCCCCACGGGTGATGTGACACTAACCAACCAGGCCCAGGTCGATGCCTTCCCCCCGGGTTGTTTCGTCGTGCCCGGCACCTTAACCATTTCAGGGGCCGACATCACAGACCTGAGTCCGTTGGCATCCCTCACCAGCGTGGGAGCCACTCTGCTTATTCAAGCTAACCCTTTGCTGACGAGTGTGAGTGGACTGAGCGCACTCCGACAAGTGGGGGGAAATCTCGGAATTTACGCAAACAATGCTCTGCCCACCCTGAGCGGCCTCGAGTCCCTCACCAGCGTGGGGGTTAGTCTGGGTATTGACGATAACCCCTTGCTGACGAATGTGAGCAGCCTGAGCGGTCTCCGACAGGTGAGGGGTGATCTCTTCATTATTTCAAACAATGCTCTGCCCACCCTGAGCGGCCTCGAGTCCCTCACCAGCGTGGGGAACAATCTGAATATTTCTGCTAACCCCTTGCTGACGAGTGTGAGCAGCCTGAGCGGTCTCCAACAGGTGGGGCGTAATCTCACAATCTTCGGCAACGATGCCCTGTCCACCCTGAGCAGCCTCGAGTCCCTCACCAGCGTGGGGAGCAATTTGAATATCTCTGGTAACCCCTTGCTAACGAGTCTGAGTGGGCTGAGTGAGCTCCGACAGGTGGGGAGTACTCTCACAATTTCGTCAAACACTGCCCTGTCCACCCTGAACGGACTCGGGTCACTCACCAGCGTGGAAGGTCTGACCATTCAAAATAACCCCCAACTGAGCCTCTGCGCTACCGAGTCCATCTGTCGGTTGCTGGCCACCTTACCAGCGGATAGAAAAAGTATCAGCGGCAATGCGCCGGGCTGCGCTACGCTGGCCGAGGTCGAGGCCAACTGCGCCGGGCCCACCATCACCAGCTTTGCCGCTAGCCCCAACCCCGTTTGTGTAGGCAGCCCCCTGAGTTTTACCGCCACCCTGACCAACGTAGTGACGCCCTACAGCTTCACACTGACCAACGGCAGCAGTCCGCTCTCGGGCACGGCCAACACGACTGCCTTCAGCCAGAGCCTGACGGCCAGCGGCTCGGGGCCCCAGACCTTTACCCTGACGGTGGAACAAGGCGGGCAGCGCACCACGGCCACCACCACCGTCACGGTCACAGCGGCTCCTTCGGCCACCATTGCCTATGTGGGTTCGCCTTTCCCCGCCAGCAGTGGCCCCGTCAACGTGAGCCGAACGGGTACGGCGGGTGGCACCTACAGCAGCAGACCGACGGGGTTGAGTTTGAACACTGGGACCGGCCAGATTATACCGGCCAATAGTAGTCCGGGTAGTTATACGGTAACCTACACCCTTGCTGCGGGCGGAGGCTGCGCGGCCTTCAGTACCACGACTAGTGTGGGCATTCAGGCTCCTCAGATCGGTGCAAGTATCACCAGTACCAAGACCGTCTCGGGGTCGTTTAGTCCAGGTAGTACGGTGACCTATACCATCACGCTGACGAACACCGCTGCAGCAGGAGGTACCCAGGCTAATAATCCCGGCAATGAGTTTACCGATGTGTTACCCAGTAGCCTAAGTTTAGTGGCCGCATCCGCTTCCAGCGGGACGGCGATGGCCAACCCAGGCACTCGAACCGTGACCTGGAATGGGAGTATTACGGGGGGGAGCTCGGTAACCATCACCATCACGGCCGTGATCAACTCCGCCACCAGTGGGCAACAGATCAGCAATCAGGGCACGATCAATTACGATAACGATGGCAATGGTACCAACGAAACTTCCGGCCTAACCGATGATCCGGGCACCGGTGCGGCTAATGACCCAACGTCCTTCACGGTCAGCTGCCCTACCTTGATTGTAAATAATCCGGCCACCGCCACCGCCACGGTGGGGCAGCCTTTCAGCCAGCCCTTCACGGCCAGTGGCGGCAGTGGTCCCTACAGCTACAGTGTGGTCAGCAGTAACTTACCGACTAGCCTGAGTGTGTCGACTGTGGGCGTGCTGAGTGGCACGCCCACAGTAGCGGGCAGCTACTCGGTGTTGGTGCAGGCCAGCGACGCTAACGGTTGTGTAGGCACAGCCAGCATGGCCTATAGCCTCACAGTAAATCCGGGGGCAGCTCCTACGTTAGCTGGGTTGAGTGCCACGCCAAATCCGGTCTGCTTAGGTAGTGTGGCAACCTTTACTGCTACAGTGGGCAACGCAACAGAGACGTATAGCTATACCCTTACTAATGGAGCGGGTACCTTTATTACCGCCACGAGTAGCAGCCCTGTTTTCAGCCAGAGCCTGACGGCCAGTGGCTCCGGGGTGCAACCCTTTACGCTAACCGTTACCAGCGGAGGGCAGTCGACCACCGCCATTACCAGCCTGACGGTGAATGGAGCCGCCCCCACCCGGCTGTACGTGAAGGCCAATGCGAGTGGAGCCAACACGGGCCTGAGCTGGCAGGATGCCTTTACGGACTTGCAGTCGGCCCTGAACTACAGTTGCCGACAGAACCTCACCGAGATCTGGATTGCCAGGGGCATCTATAAACCCACCAATACCACGGCGCGTGGCATCAGTTTCCAGATGTTGCCCGACGTAGCCATCTACGGCGGCTTCAACGGAGACGAAATGGACTTGACGCAACGCCCCTCCATCACCCCGGATAGCCCTTCTTCAACAACTCTCTCGGGTGAGATTGGCGACCCCACCAGCACCGCCGACAACTCCAACGCCATTATTGATAACCGGATTCGCCTGACCAGCACCGCCATTCTCGATGGGGCTGTTATCACCGGCCCTAGTTCCAATAGTGAAACCGGAGCCATTCGCAACACGAGTAACCCCAGCTTCGGTTCGGGTGATGTATGCAGTCCTACCATTCGCAACTGTCTGTTTATCAACAACGGCCCGGTGTCAAGTGGCGGGGTATATAACGTGGCTTCTGGGAGTACGTCTGTTGCCAGTCCTACGCTGATCAACTGCGTATTTAGAAATAACCGGAGTAGGGGTACCATAGATAATTTAGTCATTAGTGGGGGAACAGCCAGTCCGCTGCTCATCAATTGTTTGTTTGCTGACGAATCCCAGGGAAGTGCCGTTTATAATTTAATTTCCAATGGGGGGCAAATTAGACCGCAGCTGGTCAACTGCTCGTTTCTGAATAATTCAGCCGGTGTCGTGGATGGCCGGATCCTTTCTGGTGCAGGAACCATTGCCACGACCCTGACCAACTGTGTGCTGTTCAACAACAATGGCGCGAATCCCTTTCCCAACCAGACGGCTGCCAACACCTCCGTCACGGTTCAGAATAGCCTGCTGGAAGCCTCGGTAACAGGCTACATCGATGGGGGTAACAACCTGACCACGGTGGCTTCACCCTTTGTGTCGGCTACAGACTTGCGGCTTCTGCCCTGTTCGCCCGCCATCGACGCGGGCCTCAACTCGGCCACCGGCCTGATGGGCATCACTACCGATGTGGCGGGCAACCCCCGCCGGTTCAACAACGCCGGAGCGCCGGCCGGAATCGTGGACATGGGCGCCTATGAATTTCAGGGTACTACCTTACTCACCGTCACCAACCCCACCGTTACCACCGCCACCCAGGGAGTTGCCTTCAGCCAGCCCTTTACTGCGTCGGGCGGCAGCGGTTCTTTCAGCTTCTCCTTGGCGGGCGGCACCCTGCCCACCGGACTGACGCTGACAGCAGGCGGGGTGCTGAGTGGTACCCCCACGGTGGAGGGTAACTTTCCCCTCACTGTGCGGGCCACGGATGTCCTTGGTTGCGTGGGCGTGGGGCCAACCTACAACCTGACGGTTACAGCACCACTGGGGGACCAGCCCAGCATCACCGGCTTTGCCGCTGTAGACAACAGTGTCTGCGTGGGCAGTCCCGTCACGTTCACCGCTACCATTGGTAACTTCACCGGCGACTACGGCTGGTCCATTTCTAATGGCGGGCCTCCGGTTGGCAGTGCTGGCCCAAGCTCGGCTACGGCCTTCAGCACCCAGCTAACGGCCACTGGTAGCGGGGTGCAAACCTTTACGTTCACTGTCACCAGCGGAGGGCAGTCGGCCACGGCTACCACTACAGTGACGGTGAACGCCCTGCCCAACGCGGGACTGACCAACAACGGCCCCTTGACCTGTAGCCAGACCAGTGTCACCCTGACGGCCAGTGGGGGCACGAGTTACAGCTTCAGCGGGGGCGCTCTTCAGCTTGGCAGCAGCAACCGGGCCACGGTGAGCGTAGCGGGTAGCTATTCGGTGAGTGTCACCGATGCCAACGGCTGCGTGAGCAGTGCCAGCACGACGGTGACCAGCACCACGGCGGTGGTGAGTGTGGCTAACCCCACTACTAGCGCCGTAGCGGTCAACACCCCCTTCAGCCAGAGCTTTGTGGCCAGTGGCGGAGTGGGGCCCTACAGTTACAGTCTGGCCAGCGGCAGTCTGCCCACCGGGCTGAGCCTGAGTACGGCGGGCGTGCTGAGTGGTACGCCCAGCCAGAGCGGCAGCTTCACCATCACCGTGCAGGCCACCGACGCCAACGGCTGCGTGGGCGTGAGTGCGCCGTACGTACTGACGGTGAGCAATGCCACGCCGACTATCACCGGCCTGGCCGCCATACCCAGCACCGTCTGCGCAGGCAGTCCGGTGACCTTCACCGCTACCATCGGTAACGTCACCGGCTCCTACGCTTACACGCTTACCAGCGGCTCCAACAGCCTCACCGGTGTCAGCAGCAACCCCGCCTTCAGCCAGAGCCTGACGGCCAGCGGCTCGGGCGAGCAAACCCCCACGCTGACCGTTGAAAGCGGAGGCCAGCAGACCATGGCCGTCACCAACCTGACGGTCAATCCTCTGCCTACGGCCAGCATCCTCACTCCGGCCAGCACCACCCTGAGCTGCACCAGCCCCAGTGTGAGCCTGACGGCCACCGGCGGAGCGACTTACCGCTGGGAGGACAACTCCACCAACGCGGTGCGCACCATCAGCGCAGCCGGTCTGTACTCGGTGACGGTCACCTCGGCCAGCGGCTGTACGGCCACGGCCAGCAGCAGCGTGGTCAGCAATACGGCCACGGTGACCCTCACCAACCCTTCGATCAGCACCGCGACGGTGGGGGTGGCCTTCAGCCAGGCCTTTGTGGCCAGTGGCGGCACGGCCCCCTACAGCTTCTCGATAGTCAGCAGCAACCTACCCCCCAGCCTGAGTCTGTCCAGTGCTGGGGTGTTGAGTGGCACGCCCACCGAGGCCGGTAGCTACTCGGTGCTGGTCAGTGCCCGGGATCAGAACGGCTGCGTGGGCACCAGCCCCCCCTACACGCTGACAATCCAGCCCGCAGAGCTGCTGGTTAGCCTGACGGCTAGTCCCCAGCAACTACTGACCAACCAGAGCGCCACCCTGACGGCCACCGTCACCGGCGGCACGGCCCCTTACGGCTTTGCCCTCAGCGGACCGGGCACGATCACCCCCAGCGGCAATTCGGCCACCGTGGCCGCCCTGCCCGCCGGGGTGCAGACCTTCACCGTCACGGTGATGGATGCCACCCAGCCCACGGCCCTGACCCGGTCGGCGACCGTCAGTCTGACCGTCACGGCGGCCAACACCGCCCCGACAACCACCGGCCTGGCCGACCAGACGGCGACCGTCGGGACGGCCTTCAGCCTGGTGGTAGCCACGGCCTTCTCTGATGCCGAAACGCCAGACGACCTCAGCCTGGTGGCCACGGGTCTGCCCGATGGCCTGACTCTGGCGGGGGGACGCATCAGCGGTACGCCCTCGGTGAGTGGCGTGTCCAGGGTCACCATCACCGCTACCGATCCCGCCAGTCTCTCAGTCAGCACCGGCTTTACGCTCACCGTTGGTCCGGCGGCTGAACAACCCGCCGGCCCCTTCGCCATCACGGCCGTCACCACCATCAGTTGTACTCCGCTGGTGCCCAGCCGGTTCGCCATCAGCTTCACACCCCGCTACAGCGGCCTGACGGGGCAGCCCGTCAGCTTCTCGGTGGCCAATGAGCTGCTTCCCACCACCCAGCCCGGGCCCTACACCCTGCAGCTCTACACCGATAACCCGGTGATTACCCTGCGGGCCACCCAAACGGGCACACCCGCCGAGGCCGACTTCCGCTACAACTGGCTGGAAGCCTGCCGTACCATGGCCGGCAGCAACACCCCGCCCCGGCTGGTCAACGCCCTGAGCAGCCAGACGGCGACGGTCGGGGAGGCCTTCACCTATGTCATACCGGATGGTACGTTCACCGATGAGCAGACCCCGCTCACGCTGACGCTGTCGGCCCGCGGGGTGCCCGCTGGACTGAGCTTTGCCGGCGCCACGCTCAGCGGGGTGGCCTCGACCACGGCTGGTTCGCCCCTGTCGGTAACGATTACGGCTACCGACCCTGGGGGGCTGTCGGCCAGCACCATCCTGACACTGGTCATCAAAGCGGCTACCGGCACGCCCCCCTCCACGCAGCCCTTCGCCCTGACGGGGGTCACCACGCTGCGTTGTACGCCGGTCGCCGACCGCATCAACGTGGTCTTTGTGCCCCAGTACGCGGGCCTCAACGGGGAGGCCGTTGCCTTCGAGGTCCTCAATGAACTCGTGGCGACGACTGACCCGGCTCCTTACTCGCTGACCTTGTACCGGGACAACCCCCGCCTGAGGTTGCGGGCCACCCAGACGGGCAGCGCCGAGCCGAGTACGTTTGAGTACGACTGGCTGGCGGCCTGCTCTCAACTGGGCCAGACCAACACCCCGCCCCGGGTGGTAAGTCCGCTGGTCAGTCAGACGCTGGTTGCGGGCAGTGCCGTGAGCCTGGCGCTGGGGAACACCTTCGCCGATCAGGAGACGCCAGCCAGCCTGACGCTGACGGCCGAAGGACTGCCGGTGGGGGTACAACTGACAGGCACGAGCCTGACGGGCACCGTCTCCCAGACAGGCGTGTCGGAAGTGCGCGTCACGGCCACCGACCCGGGGGGGCTGAGCGTGAGCAGCAGCTTCCGTCTGACGGTTACGGCCCCGGGCTCGGCGACGGTGGGTGAGCCGGCTGGCTTCACCATCAGCAGCGTGCAGACACTGGGGTGCCAGGCGGTCAGCGCGGGCCAGCGCCGGGTGAGCTTCAGTCCCCAGTACGGTGGTCTGGACGGCTCGCCGGTGAGTTTCTCGGTGGCCAATGAGCTGCTGCCGACCACGGCCCCGGGGCCCTACAGCCTGACGCTGTACACGGACAACCCGGTCCTGACGCTCATCGCCCGGCAGGGGAATAGGGTGGTGAGCTACCGGTATGAGTGGCTGTCGGCCTGTGGGTCGGGCAGTCGTCGGGCGGCCGAAGAGGTCCCGACGGCCCTGCGGGTGACGGTGCTGGGCAACCCGACGGCGGGTGAGTGGGTAGACGTGGAACTAGCGGGCGTGGGCTCGGAACCGGTACGTCTGGTGGTGAGCGATGAGCGGGGCCATGTGCTCAGCGAGCAGGGGCTGTCGGCCGGTCAGGGCGATGGGCGGCACCGGGTGAAGCTGGGTTCGAGCGGGGGCGTGTACCTGCTGCGGGTGAGTACGCCCAGCCGCCAGCAGGTCGTCAAGCTGCTCAAACACTAAGCCATTGGTTCGTTAATTACCTCACAAAAAGCCCGGTTTTCGGGCTTTTTGTGCTAAATGATCCATAAGTGGCAATCCATGCAACAGGAGTGTTAGCACCCCGGGCCAAGAAGCCGGTACTTAGCAGCGTCTTTCAACCAGACACTGTCAACCAGATCAAACTAACGTAGTACCATGAAAAAGTCCGTTTACTTTGCCCTGGCCCTGCTGGGCCTCTCCACGGTGCAACGCATGAAACGATTCTCACCCATCCGCAGACGCTGCAAGTGATCAGACAGCTGTTGTCAGGCTCCTGATCTGAGATCAGTACGGGTCAGTTGTTAACCGACCGATACGTTTTGGCGAAGGCAAGGAACGGTTATGGCTAAGCCAACCTTTTTGATGCTCAATTCGGGGTCTTTCCAAGCTTAGTACTCATCCGTGGATTGCAAAGGCTCCGGGTACGTTGGAGCGCATACGTACGCTATACCTCATTCCCGGCGCTGTTGGAGAAAGAACTTCGCAAAGCTATTTGGACACTTAGGGAAGCGCAGGTCGACTAATCGAAGACCTGCTGCCGGCGGCAGTATTACTAGGATTAATACTTATAAACAGAGCTTTCAGACGATATTATAAATAAACGCCGGCCGTATATTTACCCTTGGAGGATATTTCGCCCTTACTGCAGGCGGCTCCCAGCTATAAGTAAATTCTAATTTCTGTTTAAGCTGCCCTTAAGCAATCCAGGCGATTTTTCGGGCATCTCCAGTTTCCACCGGCCACAATCGCCACGAGACTCTGGGTGGCCGATATAGCTTTCTTCTCACCTAAACCCCGTTAACATTCATGATCATAACAATTCGACCTTTACCGATAATTGATTACGATTTGCTTGAAATAGCCAAGATCGAATCATACAGCACCAACAGCAATCCTTACTAGCGTAAAGAACAGTGGCTACCGTTGCTTTTCCGGAGGGCCAGCTTCGCGCCAAGATCGGCGGGCAGGTAGTTGGTTGCGCCTTGTCAATTGTCGTCAACAGCGAGCAGGGGTACTGGTCACTACGTATAAAGCCATAAAACAAATATACGTTTAATACGCCTGACCCGGCAGGCGACGTACCATACGGCATTGACGTATATTCACCTAACACAGCGGAATATCGGGCTGGGGCGATGCCTTTACAACGCCGAATAGATGCTATAAACATCTGAGTCTTAATCGTGGCCGGGGCGGATTTCCAACGACCATTTCTATGCCGACCGGATGACTCCGCAGGAATACGCCTACCTGTGCTCAAACCTGACTCCCTGTTTGACTCTACCCTTAGCTTTCAGTTCGCCAATAGCTATTGCCTGAAGCGCATCTTGCCGTACTATCTGAAAGGTGTCCAAGGATCACGGGCTTTTGCTTCCCCTGTAGGAAGTATATACCGCAGCTCCATTCCAATCATTCCGTTTAACTAAACCACTTTCAACCATGAAGAAGTCAATTATTCATAAAATCCTGGTTCCTGTTGATTACAGCGAGGCTTCAACCAACGCCCTCAGCCTGGCCATAGCCATGTGTCAGCGGCACAGTGCCGAACTCAGGCTCCTGCACGTCATCAACCCCCACCGGTATGCCTTCAATTCTGTCGCCCTGGGTGCAAATCTGTGGGCATCCATTCCGCTGGAAGAAGCCGTTGAAGCTGATACCCGGCAACTGCACCAATGGGCCGTAGACAGACTACACGATCAATCCATCCACTATTCAGTAGATTGCCGGGCCGGCGCAACTACTGACCGTTTGGTCGAAGCCGCCGAAGAGTTCAGCGCTGACCTGATTGTGATGGATGCCCCAACAACGTCCGGACTCCTGCAATACGTACTTGGTTCAACTACGTACCATGTCATCAAACAGGCCCCGTGTCCAGTACTAACCGTACCCGAACACGCCCAGATCAACGCTTTTCACGAGATTCTGTTTCCAGTGCGACCCGTTCCCGGTGCGATGACCAAATATGATTTAGCCCGTACAATTGCTCACCGGAACCGGGCTCATTTAACGGTGCTGGGATTATTTAGTCAGGAAGACTCTGAAGGAATCAAAACGCTCGGAACGGCCGTCTTATCACTCAATAAGCAGCTCGTAAGCGACGCCATCGACGCCGAGGTGTTGCTCTGGCAAACAGACTCGGCGGTTAAAGCCGTCTTGAAACAGGCAGAAGAGCGAAATGCAGACCTGATTATTGTCACCGCTGACAACACAACCAGCGGTCATCGGCTGTTCAGCGGTCCTTTTTGTAAACAGTTGATTAACCGGGCACCGATACCGGTACTATCAGTCAAGCCCCGGGAGACGGTGCCGAAAGCCAAAGTTCAGGGCAAACTGCTACCCATTCTTCCTACGTTCAGGCCGTTTTTACCTGCTCTGCCTGGTTAATCGATCGAGCCGTCATCGTCATCAATATCCTGCTTAAATTTTTCGAATTTGAGTCAATTAAACGTAAGGTATAAACCCTGACGGTGGCCGATATCTGTTCGGTCCGCTGTATATACTGATTTTGAAATAAAAGATGAATCTTATGAACGCAAGCAAAATGAACGCCATGGGGAACAGGTCATCTGCACTCCTCGCCGGTCTATCGCTTATTGCCATGGCCTTAGCAGCCGGGTATGCTTACGGTTATGTGTTCAGTTCCATGGTTGTCTGGGACAGCCCGGAAGCAACTCTTGACCATATCAGGTCATCAATGGGTGTTTTCATGGGCGGCATCATCGGTTGGATCGTCATTTTCTTTCTTGATATTCTGACCGCCTGGGGGTTGTACCAGTTTCTCAAAGAAGTCCATCCGGGCCTTTCGCTCGCCACAGCCGTTGTTCGAATTATTTACGCGTTGGTTTTAGGAACAGCCATTTTACATCTCTTCACGGTGGTGGACCTGGCGCAAAGTACCCTGCCGGCGACTCAGCTGATGAATGAACTGAAGGCATTTGAATCGGTATGGTCGAAGGGCTTACTTCTCTTTGGAATCCATCTGTTCGGGTTGGGAATACTGACTATTCAGGCCTGGCACATTCCCAAGGTTATTGGTGGTTTGCTGGTCTTTGCCGGCCTGTGCTACTTCGGAATTCATCTGGCCAAAGAGGTGGCACCGACGTACCAGGATCAAATCGCGAAAATCGAACTGGTACTTAGCCTGCCCATGGCTCTTGCGGAACTTGGGTTTGCTTTCTGGCTGATCCTGAAAGGTGGAAAAACTGATAAAGTAACCTCACAACATAGCTAGTATGAAAATCTTGAGAAGGGTAGTGCTGGTTAGTGGTGTTCTCAGCCTGGTGGTGGTTCTAATTGTGGCGGCTATCATCCTCATTGACAGCTGCCAAACTGCCTACCTGAATGTTGACAGAAACCCGGAGTTTGCCTCGAACACCTACCTGATCAAGCATGTCAATGTTGTGCCCATGACGGCTGATACCGTGCTCATGGATCAAATGGTGCTTATTCGGGAGGGATTAATTGCCGGGATAGCTGACAAAATTACCGGTACAAAAGCAGATGTGATTAATGCAAACGGGGGGTACTTAGCTCCTGGTCTCATTGACATGCATGTGCATGTGTGGGACAAATACGAACTGGGTTTGTATCTGGCCAATGGGGTAACAACGGTGCGGAACCTGTGGGGACACCCGATGCACCTGCGGATGAAGGAAGCCATAAATAAGGAAGCGGTGATCGGGCCCATGTTTTACACGTCCGGCCCCAAACTCACCGGTCCGGAGTATATCGGCGACGATAATCTCCAACTGTTCACGCCCCAAGAAGCGAGTTCCAAAGTTGTAGAATACACGGAACGTGGATATGATTTTATAAAAACCTACAACGGTCTGCCCCGGGAACTCTTCGATGCGATCATTGCCAAAGCAAAAGAGCTGAATGTTGACATTGTCGCTCATCCCAGCGCGAAAGTGCCGTACAGCTATCATTTCAGACCCGAAATCGTCACCATTGAACACACCGAGGATATTGTCCAGCAACCACTGAACTTCCAACTGGATACGGCTAAATTAGGTGAGGTAATCAATTTGTATGCCGCCAACCCCGCTACTACCCACTGCCCGACCCTGGTGGTGTATCACAATATTTATCGACTCCTGACCAAGGAAAACATATTGAACTCCGAAGAACTGATGTACATGAACCCCCTTATTCGGGAAGTGGATAGCAAAGCCCAGTATGATCGCTGGATCGGAACAAAAGCCGATGACTCAACCATTGTGAGCCGAATCAATGACCAACACAATTTTCATCTGCATACGATCAGAAAGCTCCATGAGCGCCGGGTGCCTATTGTTGCCGGTACCGATGCGGGCATTGGGGTGACACCGGCTGGCTACTCCATGCATCAGGAACTGGATTTCTACACCCAGGCGGGTATGAGCAACTATGAGGCCTTACAAACCGCGACGATTAATCCGTCCAGAACTCACAATTTCCTGACCAATCAGGGAAGTATTGAAGTGGGGAAAATAGCCAATCTGATTCTGACAGAAGATAATCCCCTGGAGGACCTGGACGTACTCAAAAACCCTAAACTTATCCTGGTAAGAGGGCGTCGGATCAAACGGGAAACGCTCGATGAGTTTAAGCAAAAAGCCCGAAATCGACATAACCTTCTGGCTTCAGCACTGCGGTACGGCGAAAACCTATTGATCGAAAAATAAAGACACTGTAAAGGATACAAAATGAGACAAAAACAAAGAGTTATCCGGATAATACTGCTTGTTGGCACCGTGACATCTCTGTTTTTCGTGCCATGGCCCCTGGTGAAGGCATGGTTAACACCACTACCCGATACCGTGCAGGAACAAGTAGAAGAGGCCATTGGGTTTGGCTTTGACGGGATGATTGTGTATGTAAACCAGAAAGGAAAAGCGCCGGCCTTTTACGCAGCTGGATGGAAAAATAGAGCGGACAAAATACCTGCCGATCCGCATTCCTTGTTCAAGATTGCCAGTGTTGGCAAGTTATACGATGCGGTGGCGATCACCAAACTGGTACATGATAGACGCTTGTCTCTGGAAAAAACACTCGCCGATTACTTCCCGGAGCTGGTAGGCAGAATTGAAAATGCCGAACAAATTACACTGCGCATGATGGTAAAGCATCGGAGTGGCATTCCAAACCTGACGGATACCCCCAACTTTTGGACAAATCCACCGAAAAGCAGTAAAGAAGCCCTGGAACGGGTACTTGATTTACCGGCCAGCTTTGAACCAGATGCAGACTACGAATATTCCAACACCAACTACCTATTGATTTCCGAACTCATACAAAAAGTAACGGCTCGAAGTAAATTTCGCTATATCAAAAACGAAATACTATCTCCGCTCGGACTGAAAAATACCTTCGGTTCAATTCATGAGGTGAATATGGACGATGTAATGAGCGGATACTACGTCGGTATTGAGGAGGACATTAAAGCGGTTGACTATGGCTCCATGCTCGCCACAGCAGAAGACGTGGGAATATTTCTGCGGGCTTTAAATGACGGGTCCGTGTTTGAGCCGGGCGAGCAGGACATCTATTCGTCTATTTACGTATACGAGCATACGGGGCTGGTAGCAGGCTATCAGACCATCGCGAAGTACCACCAAGACATCGACACTGTGGTTATTCAATTTGTGAACACAACTGATTTTGATGGATTTACCTGGAGCTTATCCGAAATTGCCTATAATCGGATTGTAAAAATTGTGCGTAACGAAAGAAACGCATAATAATAAAGTGTTCGATCAAGTATGTCAAAATAGGTAAACATTACCTTGATTTAGTCGAAAGAAACGGCGAATTATAGCCACTTTTGTAGAGTGATGAGCAAAGGTATTCCCGTTGCCTTCTATGACCGGGTTTGTCCTGACTTACCCAGCAGCATTTCGTTAGACAATGTAGAATCGGCCCGTAAGGTGGTTGCCCATTTGATCGAGTCAATTAGCAGCCGATTCTTTTTCTCCCGGTTTAAAGATTACCACCAGATAGCAAATAATGAAATTATGTTGAGTGCCTGCAAACACAGGAAACGCCCTACGCATAGTCATGCGTAGGGCGTTTCCATATAGTACTGTTATACTATCTGATTTAAACCGGTTTGTGTTGTGCCAGACAGCTAAGTCTCAGCCGCTTTTGATGAGGCCCCTGGCTCGTTACATTGGATAGAAACCGGTCGGTTACGACTGCACCGCTTTGGCCAGCGTCGGCTCAACGCCCTCGGTCAGCAGACTGCCGAGCTGTTCGGTTACCCTGTCAACAAAGTCGGGCAGCACACTCAGGTCAATGCCCCAGAGCTCGTCGTCGGCACAAACGGATACGACCAACTGACGAACCGTTGCGGTATCCGTTGGAGTTACCGACTGCCACCGGTCGTAGAAGTATTTCGCCTTTTCGTCGCGGATGGGGTAGGTGATAACGCCACCGCCGGTCGCGATCTCCCCGACGTAGCGACCGCCCTCCTCCCGAACCCCTTTCATGAACAGCAGGTAGGCCGCGAAGCCCAGCGCCATGAAAGGTGGAGCCGCTTTGAACTGCTCGTAATACCGTTGCAGCGTCGCTACGTTGCGGGCCTGCATTTTGGCCGACTGCTGAAGCGAGATGTTCAGCAGCAGGTGGTCGAGGTGCGGGTTCCGGAAGCGGTCGAGCACATCATTGGCAAACTGTTTGATGGCCGCCTTGTCCATACCCGGTGTTTCGTAGGCCGGAACGGTCGGCACGATCTCCTCCAGCATGAGCCGCTCAACGAACCGGCTCATGATTGGGTGCTGCATCTCGTCGGCTACGGTTTCCAGACCGAGCAGGTAGCCCATTGGCGTCGCAAAGGTGTGCGTGCCGTTCAGGACCCGCAGTTTACGCTCGCGGTAGAACAGGATATCTTCATCGATAATGATGGCCGGCGAAGCCGGATCGACAAACGTAAACGTCTGCTTCACCCGGTCGTCGCCCTCGATGGCCCAGAGGTGATACGGTTCGGTCAGGGTCAGCAGCTCGTCTTCGTAGCCGAGTTCCTGCTGCAGCTTCTGCTGCGCTTCGGCATCGGCCGGGCGGGTCACGATCCGGTCGACGAGCGAGTTGCAGAACCGGACGTGGAACTTCAGCCACTTGGTAAACAGCTTACCCAACTCGTTGAACTGCGCCAGCTTTTCGACGGCCCCGCGTAGTTTCAGGCCGTTGTCGGTGACCAGTTCGGTGGGAATCACAACCAGTCCTTTGCCTTTGGCCCCGCCGACGCTCCGAAAACGCTCGTAGAGAAACGCCGTCAGCTTGCCGGGGAACGACTGGGGTGGGTTCTGGAAAATGCTTTCCTCCACGTAGTCGAGGCCAACCTCGGTCGTATTGGAAATAATAATCTGGAGGTTCGGATTGCGGGCAATGGTCAGAATCTGCTGCCACTGCGTCTGGGCCGCCAGGACGCGGCTAACGACCGACACGACCGTAGTTTCCGCTATGTCCTGCCCCTGCTGAATCCCCCGCACAACAACCGTGTAGAGGTTATCCTGTCTGGCAAACTCATCCGTTTGCGAGTCTGTCGATTTAACCACGACAATCGAGCCATTGAACCGGCCTTCGGCGTTGGCTTTCTGTACCAGGTAGTCTGGAAGTCCACGGAGCAGAACCCCGGTGCCGAATTGCAGGATTTTTTCCGGGTATTCGGGGGCCGGGTGGATAGTGCGGTTCAGTTGCGCCATAGTCGGAGAGGAAGCTGTCTGCGAAGGTTGATCGGCAGGTGTCATTGTCGTGTTAAAAAAGCCGTTTCCGGACGTAAACTATAATTCAGCAAGTATACGAACAACGTCCCGAACTGTGTGTTCTATCGTGTCAAAATTCCGATTTGCGAGTACATCTTTTGGAAAAAGATGCGAACCCATGCCCACGGCCACTACGCCGGCCCCGAACCACCGCGAGAGATTGTCCCGGGTTGGCTCGACGCCCCCCGTTACCATAGCGCTTACCCACGGGAGCGGTCCCCGCAACGCCTTGACAAAACCGGGGCCCAGCACCTCGCCGGGGAATAGTTTTACGATCTCAACGCCAAACTCGTAGGCGGTGGTCACTTCGGTCAGCGTTGCGCAGCCCGGCATATAGGCTACCTTCCGCCGATTGCAGATGCGGGCCACTTCCTCACTGAACGACGGTCCAACGATAAAGTCGGCACCCATCTGGAGGTATAACGCGGCCGTTGGTGCATCCACGATCGTGCCAGCGCCCAACGCCAGATCCGGAAACTCCCGGGTACACAGCCGGCGCAGCTCGGCAAATGACTCGTGGGCGAAACTCCCCCGGTTCGTGAACTCAAACGCCCGGACGCCCCCCCGGTAGCAGGCCGCCACCACCCCGGCCGCGGTTTCGGCATCGGCATGGTAGAACACCGGCACCAGCGGCACCTGACGGATGGTTTGGTATACAGTTAATCGATCCATTTTTTGGTTCGTGGTTTGTGGGGTGGGGTTTGTCGTTCGTGGTTTGTAGTTCGTAGTTGTGGCTCAGGCCAGCTAACAACAAACTACAAACCACGAACCACAAACCCCACACTCATTTTCACCTTTTCAATTTTCCCGAGCTATCCCCCCGGGCAAGGGTTTCAACTTCGTCTACGGTGGCCAGGCTGGCGTCGCCGGGAATGGTGTGTTTCAGCGCCGACGCAGCGGCTCCGAAATCGACCGCCCGCTGCAGGTCATCAAAGGCCAGCAGGCCATAAATCAAGCCGGCCATGTAGGCGTCGCCCGTGCCGATCCGGTCCACAATAGGCTGAATGTCGTGGGTAGGCGACTGGTACGTTTGCTGCCCGTCGAACAGCCAGGCGGAAAGCCGGTTGTGCGACGCACTCAACTGCTCCCGGCTGGTATCCGTTACGTAGCGGACCTGCGGAAACTGCCGTTGCAGCGCCCGTGCCGAGGCTTCAATATCAGTTTCGGTAATGTTGTACAGGTGATTGAACAGGCCGGGGTTGCCAAGTACCAGCGTGCAGCCTTCCGTCAGGGCAGGTAGTACGTCCTGCGGCCGACGGCCATACTGCCATAGATTACTGCGGTACACCGGGTCGCCCGACACCGGAACCTTCAGCCGGTTGGCCGTCTGGATGGCATTCAGCAGGCAGTCGGCAGCGCCCTGCGACAGCGCCGGGGTTATGCCGGTCCAGTGGAACCAGTCGGCGCCGGCCAGTACGGTTTCCCAATCGACGGCATCCGGCTGAATCTGGGTGAAAACGGACCCGGCCCGGTCATACACGATCTGACTGGCGCGGCTGCCGGCTCCCGTTTCCAGGAAATAAAGTCCCAGGCGTCCGGGGGCGTATTGGATGTGTTGGGTATCAACGCCGTATCGGCGCAGGTAGCTGGTGGCGGTGCGGCCAAGCGGATGATCCGGAAAGCAAGTGACGTGCGCCGTGTGGCAGCCGAACTGCGCGAGCGATACCGCTACGTTGGCTTCGGTGCCGCCAAAGTGCATCTCAAGCGTATCGGTCTGAGCAAACCGCCCAACACCCGGCGGACTGAGTCGGAGCATAACTTCTCCGAACGTAATAATTTTCTTCAATGAGTAAAGATGTTACGGTTTCGCACTAACGGTCAGTTCGCCTACCAGCTCTTCTACCCGCACCGGTTCCAGCCTCGGCAAAACCAGATGAATGATGATCAACGCGATCAGGTAGGCGCAACTGGAAATGATAAACATGGGCAGATAGCCAAAACTGGTAATGATCCGTCCGGCCAGCAGAGCCAGCAAAATGCCGCCTACCGCCCCGAACATACCGCCAATACCGGTTACGGAGGCCACTACGTTCTTCGGGAACAGATCGGAGGCAAAGGTATACATATTCGCCGACCAGCCCTGGTGCGCGGCCGTAGCCAGGGCAATCAGGGCAATAGCAACGGTCAGACTGCTGGTCTGGGCGGCAAAGAAAATCGGCACGACGCACAGGGCGCAGATGAGCATGGTCGTTTTGCGGGCGCGGTTGGCCGTCCAGCCCCGTTCCATAAACCGGGTGCTGAGCCAGCCGAAGAATACGCTGCCCGCATCGGAAACTACGTAAATAATCAGGAACGGAATGCCAAAACTCTTGAGGTCGAGCTTCTGATCGAGGGCGTCGTTGGAATTGAAAAAATCGGGGAGCCATGACATATAGAACCACCAGATGGGGTCGGCCATGAACTTGCCCACGGCGAAGGCCCACGTCTGTTTATAGCCCAGCAAACGGCCCCACGATACTTTCAGCGCCGGTTCGTTCTCCTGGTCGCTGCGGATGTAGGCCAGCTCTTCGGCCGAAACCTGTTTGTTTCGTTCGGGTTTGCTGTAGGTAAACCACCAGAGTGCCAGCAGGCCAAAGCCAAGGATGCCCGTGACAAAGAACGAACTTCGCCAGCCGAAATGCAGGATCAGGTACGGTACGGCAATGGCCGTGAGGATGATCCCGACGTTCGCGCCGGCGTTGAACAGACCGTTGGCAAAGGAGCGTTCGCGCCGGGGAAACCACTCCGAAACGGTTTTGATCGATGAAGGGAAGTTAGCGGCTTCGCCGAGTCCCAGCAGGGTGCGGGCCCACCGCAGGCCGCTCATGTTCTGCACAAACGTAGTCAGCACGGCCGCGATACTCCAGATGATAATACCCAGCGAAAAGCCGCGTCGGGTACCGATCCGGTCAATCAGCCAGCCGACAATCAGAAATCCGATCGCGTAGGCAAATTTGAACGCAGCATCCACGTCGCCGTACAGTACTTTAAACCGATCGGTGGCTTCTTTGGAAAGCGTCTGGTTGGGGGCCAGATCAAGCATCTCTTTGCGAAACAACTCGTCGGTCATCGTGAACGACAGCACCTGCCGGTCCACGTAGTTAATGGTCGTGGCGAGGAATAGCAGCGCAACAATTCGCCAGCGAAAGCGGCCGGAAGTAGTTGAGTTCTGCAAAACTATTTGCGATTTTTTATTAGAAAGGACGCGTTACGTGCCTTTTTACTCAAAAAATCGTGATTACGTTGCTACCAGAGGGGTAGCCGTTTTCCGGTCTTCACCTTTCCAACAGCGGGTCAGGCCGTGTTCTGACCAGATAACTATGCTTGAGCAAACCTGGCGGTGGTTCGGTCCAACCGACCCCGTAACCCTCAGCGACGTCCGACAGGCCGGCGCTACCGGCGTCGTAACGGCGCTCCACCACATCCCGAACGGCGAGGTATGGCCCATTGATGACATCCGCGAACGGAAGGCGTACATCGAGCAGGCGGGGCTGACCTGGTCGGTGGTCGAAAGCATTCCGGTTAACGAAGCCATCAAGACCCGCAGCGGTAATTTCCGGCAGTGCATCGAGAATTACAAAGAGTCGATTGCAAACCTGGCTCAGTGTGGCATCGATACGGTTTGCTACAACTTTATGCCCGTGCTCGACTGGACCCGTACCGATCTGGACTGCCCCATGCCCGATGGGTCGACAGGGCTGCGGTTTGATGCGGCTGAGTTTGCCGCGTTTGAGCTGTTCGTACTTCGGCGGCCGGGGGCTGAATATCACTACACCGACGAGCAGAAACGCCGGGCGCAGCAGGTGTTTGAGGGGCTGGACGAAACCCAGGCCCGGCGTCTGACCCGTACGATCATCGCGGGCCTGCCCGGTTCGGAAGAAAGCTACACGGTCGAGCAGTTTCAGGATGCGCTGGGTGCGTACAAGGACATCAGCGACCGGGACCTTCGGCAGAATCTGTACGCGTTTCTGCGCGAGATTGTGCCGGTTGCCGAATCGGTGGGCGTCCGGCTGTCGATTCACCCCGATGACCCTCCGTACCCGATTCTGGGGCTGCCCCGGGTAGTCAGCACCGAAGCGGATGCCCGGGCGCTGCTGGCCGCGGCCGATTCGCCGGCGAACGGGATTTGTTTCTGCACGGGTTCGTACGGTGTCCGGCCCGATAATGACCTGGTCGGGATGGTCGAGCGGCTGGGCCCGAAGATTCACTTCATTCACCTGCGCAGTACCCAACGCCATGCCGACGGCAGTTTCCACGAAGCCAATCACCTCGACGGTGATGTCGATATGTTCGGCGTCATGCGGGCGCTGTTGCTGGAGCAGGAACGGAGAAAAGGAGCAGGGAGAGAGGACCTGCGAATGCCGTTCCGTCCGGATCACGGCCATCGAATGCTGGATGATCTGCGCTCGTCCAAGCGAATCAATCCGGGGTATACAGCCATCGGGCGGCTGCGCGGTCTGGCTGAGTTGCGGGGGTTGATGCTGGGCATTGTCCGCAGTGGCCTTTAAGACAAGAAGCCGGGATGATGTGTTATCTTGCCAGCAAACGGGGGAGTTATGGAAGTTACCGACAAACCGAAACGGCCGGCTCCTTGGGTTATCCGGGACTGGAGCCAGCCGGTTGACGTGTTGTCTGACTGCCGGTTTAGGCCGGATGAACTGATTGCTTCACCGAAAAAATAAAGAAAGCCGGGAGAAACAGCCCTGCTTTTGCTTTATACAAGTATGGAAACATTGACCGGCCCCAAGGCTTTTCTTACCGACGACTTCCTGCTTCAGACCGAAACGGCCCGGCGGCTTTATCACGATTTCGCCCGCCCGATGCCTATCATCGATTATCACTGCCATCTGCCGCCTGATCAGATTGCAGCCGATAAACGCTTCGAGAACCTGACCCAGATCTGGCTTTATGGCGACCACTACAAGTGGCGGGCCATGCGTACCAACGGGGTACCGGAGCCGTTTATCACCGGCGACGTGAGCGACTACGAGAAGTTTGAAAAGTGGGCTGAAACCGTGCCGTACACCCTGCGGAACCCGCTCTACCACTGGACACACATGGAGTTGAAAAATCCGTTCGGGGTGGAGGAGATCCTGACGGCCCGGACCGCCCGGACGATTTACGATACCTGCACCGAACAACTGCAAAGCCAGTTTACGACGCGGGCGCTGCTTCGTCATTTCGACGTGCGGGTGGTCTGCACTACCGACGACCCGACCGATTCGCTCGACTACCACCGGGCTATCTCGGAGAGCGGATTTGGGATAAAAGTTCTTCCGACGTTCCGGCCCGATAAGGCCATGGCCGCCGAAAATCCGGCTGCGTTCCGGGCCTACGTTCAGAAACTGGGCGAAACGGTCAACGTCGAAATCCGGACGCTGGCCGAGTTTCTGGATGCGCTGAAAGCCCGCCATGACTACTTTGCCGAGATGGGCTGCCGGCTGTCTGACCACGGCCTGGAAACGATCTACGCAGAGCCGTACCTCGACCGCGAAATCCGGGTGACGTTCAACAACCTGATGCACCACTGGCCCGGCGACATCGACCTGCTGAGCCCGTCCGACGTAGCTAAATTCAAGTCGTTCATGCTCCAGCAGTTTGCCGAGTGGGACTGTGAGAAGGGCTGGACGCAGCAGTTTCACCTGGGGGCGCTGCGGAACAACAACCGCCGGATGCTGCGCCAACTGGGCCCCGATACGGGCTGGGACAGCATCGGCGATTTTCGCCATGCGTCGGCCACGGCCAGATTTCTGGGCGATCTGGATGACCGCGACAAACTGGCCAAAACGATTCTGTACAACCTCAACCCCACCGACAATGAAGTGATGGCGACCATGATCGGCAACTTCAACGATGGGTCAGTACGGGGTAAGGTGCAGTTTGGGTCGGGCTGGTGGTTCCTCGATCAGAAAGATGGCATGGAAAAGCAGATGAACGCCCTCTCGAACATGGGATTGCTCAGCGCGTTCGTCGGGATGCTGACCGACTCCCGGAGCTTTCTGTCCTACAGTCGCCACGAGTACTTCCGCCGGATTCTGTGCAACCTCTTCGGCAACGACGTCGAGAACGGCGAACTGCCGAATGATGTCGAGTGGATTGGCCAGATCGTACAGGACGTCTGCTACAACAACGCCGAGCGGTATTTCGGATTTTAATGAGAATGAAAAATGGAACGCAGATTTTCAGGATGCTTACGATTAACTATGATTTTACATATCATAATCAATCATAAGCATCCTGAAAATCTGCGTTCTAATAACCACTAATTACATCACCTTATCCAACTGGATCGGCAGGTCATAGATGCGCTTGCCGGTGGCGTGGAAGATCGCGTTCGCAATGGCCGCGGGCATGGCCACCAGGCCAATCTCGCCTACACCCTTCACCCCGAGCGGATTGACGATCGTATCATTTTCTTCCACTAAGACGACATCGAGGTCGTGAATGTCGGCGCAGACCGGAATGTGGTACTCAGCCAGATCGTGGTTCATAAACCGGCCGTAGCGGTGATCCATCACGCTTTCTTCCTGCAGGGCGTGGCTGATGCCCCAGACCATCCCGCCGATAATCTGGCTGCGAGCGGTGCGGGGATTCAGAATCCGACCGGCCGCAACCGCCGTAACGGCCCGGGTTACGTGTACGGTTCCGAACTCCTCATCGACCTGCACCTCCACAAACGCGGCTGCGTGGGCATTGCGCGAATGGCTGTTATGTTTGATGAGGTTGGGAATGGACGTAGCCGTTTCGGTGACGGCCCGGCCTCTGTTCCGGCTGACCACTTTCAGCAGTGATACCCGTTTCGACGGATTTTGTCGTAGCTGAATTGCCCCGTCGATGAACTGCACATCGTCGAAGCCAACCCCGACAAACGGTGATTTGGGGAGCCGCTTAGCCATCCGGAAGAGGGTTTTGGCTAAGGCGTCACAAGCCGATTTTACGGCCGAACCGACTGTTGAGGCTGTCCACGATCCGCCTTGGATGGGAGCCGGAGGCATGGTCGTGTCGCCCAGGCGGAAAACCACATCGTCGATCGGCATCCCGAGCGTATCGGCGGCAATCTGCGTCATGATCGTGTACGTACCGGTGCCGATGTCGGCCGTGGCGCTCCGAACACGTAGTTTACCGTTGACGGTCAGGGTGGCTTCGGCGCGGGCCGGCACCTGAGCCGCATCCCATATCCCCGTGGCCATGCCCCAGCCGATCAGATTATGCCCCTGCTGCATCGACCGGGGCTCGGGGTTGCGCGTTGCCCAGCCAAACCGTTCGGCTCCCTGCCGGAAACATTCGCGCAGTTCCTTGCTCGAAAACGGTTTGTCTTTCTCGGTCCAGTCGCGCTCGGTGTAGTTTTTAAGACGGAAGTCCAGCGGGTCCATGCCTAGCTTGTAGGCCAGTTCGTCGACGGCGCTTTCAATGGCGTGGAGACCCGTGACGCCACCCGGTGCCCGCATATCGAGGGGCGAATACAGATCCAGCGATTTTATCTTGTAGCGGAGGGTGGCGTTTTCGGACGGATAAAGTTTACCGGTCCAGTTAACAACCGTTTCCATGTAGTCCTCAAACTGCGACGTAGCGGCCATGGCCTCGTGCGTGATGGATGTCAGCGTCCCGTCGGGTCGTGCGCCGAGTCGAACGTTCTGAACCGTAGCGGGTCGGTGGCCGAAGCTCCACATCTGCTGCCGGGTGAGCGATACCCGTACCGAGCGCTTCAGGTCGCGGGCGGCCATCACCGCCAGAAACAACTGATATTGCGGCCGCAGTCCCGAACCAAACGCGCCCCCGACGTAGGGTGATACCACCCGAACCTGGTTGAAGGGAATGTTGAAGGCCTGCGTGACGTACAGCAGGCTGTTGGTCACGCCCTGCGTTTTGTCGTAGATGGTCAGAAACCCGTTTTTGCCGTATTCGACCGTACTGGCAAACATCTCCATTGGATTATGGTGCTGCATGCCGTGGACGTACTGCGCCGACTGCTGCGCGGGGGCTTCGGCAAAGGCCTGATTGGCATCCCCACGCGGCTTGGGCGGCAGCGGTTTGAAGATATTCATCACCCCCGGATTCGGATCGCGAACCGCATCGAGGTGCTTCAGCAGATCGGTATCGCAGGGCGTAGCTTCATACGCTACATCCACCAGCATGGCCGCGTACCGGGCCAGCTCGAAGGTTTCGGCGACCACCAGCGCGACGGGCTGGCCATTGTACTTGATTTCGTTGTCGTACAGCGGCCGGAAGGGAGAGCCCGGAGGGGCGTCCTGATCCTTGTAGCTGACGTCGAACCAGGCCGTTTTGGGGCGATTTTCATGCGTGAAAACCGCGATGACGCCGTTGACCGCCAGCGCCTTGCTGGTATCAAGGCGGGTGATCCGGCCTTTGGTAATCGTACTCGACACAACCACGCCGTAGACCAGATCCGGTACGTTGAACTCAGCGGCATATTTCGCCTGACCCGTCACTTTCTCGTGACCGTCGACGCGGGTGATGGGTTCTCCGATGTATTTCATAATAAGGGGGATAAAAGGGAGGAGAGGAGGAAGGGGAGGAAGGGGAGGAAGGGGATTGGAGCCAGACCGTGTCCTTTCATCCCTTTACTCCCCTTCCTCCCTTTTCTCCTTATTTATAGCCATACCCAACGCCCGAACGATGGCGCGTTTGGCGAGGTCAATTTTAAACGTATTGTGGCCGTAGCCGACGGCGCCTTCGAGCAGGGCTTCGGCCACGGGTTGAAAGTGTTCGCGGGTGGCGGTCCTGCCGATAAGCAACTGTTCGGCCTCGGGTTTCCGCCAGGGTTTGTGCGCTACCCCACCCAGCGCCAGGCGGGCGTTGGTAACGACGTCGCCGTCCATTTCAAGTCCCACCGCGACCGACACCAGCGCAAACGCGTAGGAGGAACGATCACGCAGTTTGAGATAGGTATGGTGGTCAGGAAACCCCTGGGGCGGCAGCTCGATGGCCGTAACGAGTTCGTCCGGACGTAGCGTATGGTCAAACTGGGGTTCGCTGCCGGGGAGCCGGTGCAGGTTGCCAATGGGTACCGTACGGTCGCCGTTGGGACCCGTCACGTGAATCGTAGCGTCGAGCGCCGTCAGCGCCACGGCCATGTCCGATGGATGCGTGGCAATGCAATGCACCGTACCGTCCGACGCTTCGGTGCCCAGAATGGCGTGGATGCGGTTGTAGCCACCCAGGGCTCCGCAGCCCGCTGGTCCCGTGCCGGTTGTCTGGTCGCTGTGATGCATCTGCCGTTTGTTGCAGGGCATGGCCGTATCGTAGAAGTAGTAGCAGCGCGTCCGCTGAAACAGGTTGCCGCCGTTGGTGGCCATGTTGCGCAACTGAGCCGAAGCCGCCGACAGGATCGCCTGCGACAGCAGCGGGTACCGTTGTTCTACCAGCGGGTGGTAGGCCGTATCGGCGTTGGTGACCAGTGCGCCCAGTCGTAGACCGCCGTTGTCCAGTTCGTCGATGGTGTTGAGCGGCAGCCGGTTAATGTCGATGAGCCGGTTTGGCTGTTCCACATTGACCTTCATCAGATCGAGGAGGTTCGTACCTCCCGCAATGAATTTAGCCCTGGCCGGACCGGCGAGCTCGTGAACTGCTTCCGTCACTTCGGTAGGGCGGGCGTAAGAAAAAGGGTGCATGATTCCTGAGTTTTGGGTGTACCGTACGCTGAAACCGGCTACTTGCCGGTATCCAGTTGCATCACGTCGCAGATCGCATCGACAATGTGCGGGTAGGCCCCGCAGCGGCAGAGATTACCGCTCATCAGTTCGCGAACGTCGGCAACGGTCCGAACCTGACCTTCGTTGATCATCCCTACGGCCGAGCAGATCTGACCGGGGGTGCAGTAACCACATTGAAAAGCGTCATGGTCAATGAACGCCTTTTGTACGGGGTGGAGAGCTCCGTCCGAAGCCAGTCCTTCAATGGTCGTGATGGCATGATCGTCGTGCATGACAGCCAATGTCAGGCAGGCGTTGATCCGTTTGCCGTTCACGAGAACCGTACAGGCCCCGCACTGACCGTGATCGCAGCCTTTTTTAGTGCCGGTCAGGTTGGCATACTCGCGCAGGGCATCGAGCAGGGTTGTCCACGGAGCCAGGTTGAGTTGATAAGACGTACCGTTGACGGTAAGCGTAATGGGTTGAAGAGGAACAGGGGCGCTTTCAACGGTCGGAGCGGGCAAGGTCGTCTGCATAAATTTTGGTCGTTGAGTAACTGGCTGAACCCAATACGGGTGGAGTTGTTCAGGGAAGTTAGTGAACTGGCCCGGGTGGTATCGCCGGTAAGGGTATAAACGCCGGAAGCCGCCCACATGGGCGGCTTCCGGCTTATCACGTATATTGTTGTTTACCAGATCAAGTTGCCTGGCCTGGAGGGCCGTTTTGAATTAACCATCCCGGCGGACCGAACTGGCACCGGACGTATTGCTGCTGATCGACGGCGCCCCTTTGTACCGAACGCTGCTGGCTCCGCTGGCTTCAACGGTCAGTTCTTTGGCCGCGTTAATCTGCACACTGCTTGCTCCCGACGCATCGACCGTAGCGGTTTCCGTTTTGAGGTCATACGCCCGGAGCCGGGTAGCGCCCGATACATCGCCTTTTACTTTATCGGCGCGGCCCTTCAGCGTTACGTTCGACGCGCCCGACAGGTCCATCGTCAGCCGGTCGGCGTCAACGTCGATGGTTGAGGTCGATGCGCCCGAAACGCTCAGATCCAGCGCATCCTGTTTGCGAAAGCCGGTGATGGTCGACGTACTGGCTCCCGACAGGTCGGCCCCGCGCAGGGCCGGCATCACTACGTCGATGTTGACCCGCTCGCGGTTGTTCCGGCGCATGTTCTGCCGGTAACGAACGACCAGCGTACCGCCCGATACGTTCGCTTCCAGGTCATCGATGTCCTGTTTGCGGCCGGATGCTTTCACGCTGTAGTTGCTACCCTGCCGGACGCTGATGGTGAAAGCGCTGCCCAGGCTCACCTTATCGAAGTTGCTAAGCGAAAAGGTGCGGGTTTCGTCTTGCGCGACGGCGGCTATGGAAGCCAGGGTTAGCAGGAAGGTGCCGGCAAACAAAGCCAGACGGGATGCGATCGGATTGCGTTTCATACGATTGATTAGGTTTGAGTAAGGACAGATAAAAACAGGTAACGTTGCATTCACTATTCACCTTGCTGACGGGTAACCTTGCTGGCACCGGAGGTTTCGGAATCCAGCGACTCTACCCGACCTAGTTCGGCGTTGCTGGCGCCACTGGCTTCGACCGATGCTTTGCCCACGCGGAGGCCCGTCGCTTCGATTTTGCTGGCACCACTCAGATCGGCTTCCAGGCGGTCGGCTGTTCCGCGCAGCACGGCGTTGGACGCCCCCGACAAGCCGATAGTCAGCGTTTTAACGTCACCGTCGAACACCGTCCGGCAGGCTCCGCTCAGATCAATATCCAGGTTGTTCAGCGGTCCGAAATCGGCCAGGCTGGCTTTCGACGCGCCCGACATGGTCAGGGCCTCGATGTTCGGCGTAGTGATCGTCAGGCCGACGCGCTGCCGGTCTTTCCAGTTGAAAAGGCCCCGGCGATCAATGAAGGCCTTCAGGACATTACCCTCAGTCTTGACCGTGATGTCTTCTAGGTCTTCTTCGCGGCCATCGGCTACGACCTTGTAGCGATCGCCCTTGCGGAAACGGACCACAAAGGCACCCGATACGTCGACTTTTGAGAATCCGCTTACGTCGAACTGGCGGGTCTGATCACCTAGCGAGTTGAAATCGTCGCCCAGTTCGCTTTCAATGGCTTCCTGCACGTCACTGTTGATGTCTTCTATGTCGTTGTCTTCGCTGTCGTAGCTGCGGTTCAGCTCGCGGGGGTAGTTGATGCAGACCAGCCCACTGCTCCGCGTGAATTTCCACAGACTGGACGTCATGCGATCGATTTCCTTTTGGCCAAACTCGTTGCGGATAAACCGGGCAAAGTCGGCGGTCATGCGGAACGGTTTTTCGTACGGAATCATCAGGTCCATATTCAGTTCCTGTCCCCGGAAGCGGGCCTTCGGTGCCAGACTGATATCATTGTCGAAGCGAACCGTTGAGTCCTTCGTCACTACGTTGTACTGAATCTGGCGGGCGTTGGCCTGGGCATCGGCCCGGTCGCGGCCCTGCGATTCAAACCGCTGAACCAGCTGCAGCTGCGTGCCTTCGTACCCCAGCAGTTCAATCGACGGCCGATCGTGCGACGACCAGTCGACATCGTTTATGGCAAATGTAGGCGTTGTACCCGCTACGTTCAGAACCTTCGTTTCTTCGACCGTAGCTTCCCGGCGGAAGCTATTGGCGAGGGGCGTTACGGTCGCCGACAGGATGATCAGGCTCACGAACCAGATGGCAGCCGCAGTCAATGCCGTGCGGGTGCTAACCATCGTACGGCGGGAAATCAGCATCAGGCCCAGCACCGCCAGCCCCAGGGCCGGAATGAATACACTCAGGAACCCGGACAGCACCATGGGCAGGGTAATGTCCTGCCGGAACAATTCAACCGGGAAATCGCTGTCGCTGAACGGCAGGCCCGCACCGACGCCGATAACCGCGCCCAGAACAGCCAGGCTGGCAATCATGAACGCAAAGGCAATGCACAGCATCAACACCCCGGCCAGCACCCGAACTACGGCGACAATGCCGTTCAGAAAAGGACCGAGTGCACTGCCTAACCCACTGATAACGGTTGCGATGGCCCGGAAGGGAAACAGCAGAATACGGGTCAGTGTACTCTCCTGCGCCGGATTTTCGTTGATGTTCAGGCCACTTTTGATAGTGTGTTCAATGTTCGACAGCGTAATGGGCCGACCCTGCATTTCCATCTTTTCGGTGAGCGTATTGGCCTGGGGCGAAATAATCCAGAGAATGATATACGCCATCAGGCCCACGCCGAAGAACACGATACCCAGCACAAACAGCAGCCGGATTACGCCCGTGTCGACGCCAAAATACGCAGCCAGCCCCGAGGCCACACCACCCAGCACTTTATCTTCGGGATTTCGGAAAAACTTCTTTACGGATTTGTCATCCTCAATCTGCGTTGTGCCGGGCAGGGCGATCCACATGGCGATGTATACCAGCAGCGTAAAGCCCGAGATGCTGGCGCCAAAACCATCGCCGAACGGCGGCAGCGCGAAGAAGAGCACGACGAACAGCAACCGGATCCAGACCACATCGACGTTGAAGTAGTAGGCCAGTCCCGAGGCTACACCCCCGAGGGTTTTCCGGCGCAGGTCGCGGACGAGCCGGCGCGGGCCGGTCTGGGTCGTTGTCGAGTAGGGGGGCGGTGTGCCGCCCGGGTTCTGAGGGTTGGTAAATCCTCTGCTGCCCGCACCGGCCCCTTCGTTGTAAGCTGAGTTGCGACCGCCCGATGTTACCAGCACCTCTTCCTCTTCAACGGCTTCGAAGTCGGCCACGGTACCCATTGCCGCGATCAGTTCGTTCACGTCTTCGAGGGAAACCGCCTGCTTGTCGGCTGCTTTGAGCTTGGCCAGCAGTTTTTCGGCGATCCGGTTTTCAATATCGGTAACAATTTCCTGGCTGTCTTCGTAGGTTGAAAAGTACTGCTGTACCGACGACAGATAACTTTTCAGTTTGTCGTAGCCGTCCTCTTCAATATGGAAGATGGTGCCACTTATATTGATACTGATGGTTTTTTTCATGGCGATGTGAGTAGGTTAAGCGTTGGTAGAGGAATCAGTTGGATTATTTGGTAGATCAGCGGTTACGCCATTGGCGGGCTTTTTATGCTGCTCGGTCCGGCCGATGATGTGGTTGACCGAATCAGACAACTCCTGCCAGGTTTCATTCAGCGCGTCCAGCGAGGTGCGGCCGAGTTCGGTCAGCAGGTAATATTTACGCGGTGGGCCGGAGGTAGACTCCACCCACTTGTAATCCAGCAGTCCGGCGTTCTTCAGCCGGGTTAAAAGCGGGTAGAGGGTGCCTTCCACAACCATGATCCGGGCCGAGGTCAGCTCGTCCAGCATGTCGGAGGCATACACCTCGCCCCGGGAGATAATGTGCAGAATGCAGAACTCCAGAATTCCCTTCCGCATTTGCACCTGGGCGTTTTCTATATTCATTGGTTTACGGAGTTTAAAATAATCAAATGACGGTTAAGTGCCATCGACTGATTGATTGATGGTTCAAAGGTACTGTAAGGTACTTTGTAATGCAAGGTACTTGATGAAAATTATTATAATTCACGTATGAATGGGTAAAATTTCGGGATGAATGGTAGAAATGAGCGGCTAGTATTTTTATAAGATGTTTACTGTCCGATGCCAGGCCGTATCGTTCGGAACGTACCACCTGGTTGTCAATCGTATCTGCCTTGTCAATGCTTCGTCTTTTTTTAACAGTATGGTTATCCGCCCAGTTGCTGTCGCAGGCGCTGGGGGCCCGGGTCGACACGATCGACGTACCGAGTGCTCGTATGAACCGGACCCTGCGGGCGGCTGTCGTGCTGCCCGAGCGCTACCTGAACGCCAGAAAACGGGATGCTCAGCCGTTTCCGGTGCTGTATCTGCTGCACGGCGGCTCGGGAAGCTTCCGCGACTGGCTGACCAAACCGGCCGATACCCGTCTGCTACACCGCCTGGCCGATCAGTACAACCTGATTATCGTGACGCCCGATGGCGATCCGGTCAGCTACTATTTCGATAGTCCGCTGGTGCCGGGCAGCCAGTTCGAGACGTTCATTTCGCAGGAACTGGTCGCTAAAATTGATGATATGTACCGGACCGTCCGGGATCGTAAGGGCCGCGTCATCGCGGGGCTGTCGATGGGTGGGCACGGAGCTATGTTCATCGCCAGTCGCCATCCGGACCTGTTCGCGGCTGCGGGAAGCATGAGTGGCGTCATGAACATCAACACCGCTACCTGGAAGGTCGAACCCGACTTTGCCAAATCCCGGGCCGACAATTTCGCCAAACTGCTCGGGCCACCGGCCGGGGGGGATACGCCGTATCCGGGGTATACGATGGTAACGCTCGCCGACCGCCTGAAAACCAACGGCCTGCCCCTGATTTTTGACATTGGCGTTGACGATTTCCTCATTGAAACCAACCGCGATCTGCACCGGCGGCTGCTGGACAACGAGACTCCGCACGAGTACACCGAGCGCCCCGGCGCGCATACGTGGCCGTACTGGGAAAACGCTCTGCCGTACCAGGTACTTTTTTTCAATTCGGTGTTTAAAGCCAATAAGGTGACGGTACCGTAGCCGGGAAGGGCGAATACAACCGATTTCGGGTATCGTTCAGGAAACAGAAAGGCGGCTTTTGATGGTTATATGTCCGGAGCATCGTCTGTTTGAACTGGCCTGTCCGGGATGCCGGGCCGCTGACCGTCGATCTCAACGCTTATGCTGGAACTCCTTACGTTATCCGCTTTCATTGGGTACCTGATCTATTTGCGCTATTACGCTGACCAGCGCACGAATGCCGAAAAAGAAGCCGACCGGCTGCGTGAGGGCATTACGATGTATGAGAACCAGGAATACGCCAAAGCACTGACGTATTTTGACAAGGCCATCACCGCAAAACCTCAATCGGCCGTGGCGTATCTGTACCGGGCCCGCTGCTACCGGGCGCTGGGCGATGTTCAGGCGGCTCTGAACGATCTGGCTGCGGGCAAGAGCTACGACGATACCGTGTCGGACCTGCACCTCGACAGCGGCCGGATTCAGTACGAGCAGCAAGCCTACCAGGCCGCCTTTCAGGACTTTGACAAAGCCATCTTTTTTGCGCACGGCCAAACAGCCGAACCGTACCGCTGGCGGGGAATGACCCGCCGGCAGCTTGGCGAAACCACGGAGGCTGAACAGGACCTCGCCCGGGCCGAACAGATCAGCCAGGACAACCAGGCGCGGGCCAATGCCACTCCAGCCAGAAAACGCGCCTTTTTCGACCGTCGGCTGGCCCTCAACGCGGGCCTTGTGGTGCTGATGAGTCTGATCCTGCTGTCTATCATCAAACGAAGCCCGGTCATTCACTGGCCCTACCTGTGGGCCGCCAGTTCGGCCGTGGGCATCGGGTTCGCCGAACCCCGCAAAGGCTGGTTGCTGGCTGTATTGCAGACCCTGCTGATCACGACCGGCTACTACCTCGTCGTTGGTCCCAGTCCCCAAAGCACCCACCGGGAGGTAGAGCTCTTCAGCCTGTTTGGTTCCATCGGGCTGACGTTCGCGGGGAGCCTGATCGGCAGCGTACTGAAACGGGCCCAAACCGCCTGACTCGTTACGTCCTTTCCGGCTCAATAGTATACAACGGACGGATTCCGCTTTTGTGGCCAGTAAGCCTTAACCAAGTATGGCCTGAGGGTGGGCCGCTTCTATGACAAGTTCCGACATTACGGCCCTGTTCGACCGGATGGCAACCCTGCACGTAGGCGTCATCGGTGATTTTGCGCTCGATCTGTATTATTCGCTGAACACCGAAACCGGTGAGCGGTCCATTGAAACCGGGCAGGTCGTTTTCTGGGGAAGCCGACCCCGGTCATCGCTGGGGGCGGCTGGTAACGTAGTTCAGAACCTGACCGCTTTAGGTATCCGGAACATCAGCGTAGTAGGCTGCATCGGCGATGACCTGTACGGTCGGGAGATGCGGTCGCTGTTTGAACACCAGGGGGTTCGTACGCAGCATCTGGTGGCCGTTACTGATGGCTGGGATACCTGCGTGTATACCAAGCCGATGGGAGGAAACCGTGAGCTGAACCGCGTCGATTTCGGTACGCACAACCAACTGCCCGATACACTGTTTGCTGACCTGCTGCGCAGGCTGGAGCAGGCCTTGCCGGGGCTTGATGTCCTGATTATCAACCAGCAGTTTCCCAATCCCCTGCTGACCGAAGACCGCGTACTGCGGCTGAATGACCTGATTGGCCGGTACGCTCAGCTACGGGTGGTTGCCGATATGCGTCAGGTGGGTCGGCAGATTCGGGGGGCTATCCTGAAAGTGAACACTGCCGAACTGGCGCGGTTTCTGGGGGTTCCGCTGCCGGGCCTGCCCGATCTGGACTGGTGCGTACAGCATGGGAACCTGCTCAGTCGGCAACTGCAGGGACCACTGCTGATTACCCGGGGCGAACACGGCATCGTATTTCTCGATGGGCGTGATGTGTACCGGATCGATGGCCTGCCCCTGACCGGTGAGGTTGATACGGTCGGAGCCGGAGACACGGTCGTGGCTGCGTTTGCGGCCGGTATCGGGGCCGGCGCGGCACCCGCCCAGGCGCTCGAAATAGCCAACCTGGCTGCGGCCGTCACCGTCCGGAAACTGCATCAGACCGGCACCGCTACTCCCGCCGAAATCATGGCGCTTCAGCGCACCTATTCCGTATGACTACCGAAGAGCTACACACCTGCCGGCAGGAACTTTACCACCACCTGACCGAAGAACTGCTACCCTTCTGGACGGCCCGGACCGTTGACCAGACCCACGGAGGATTCATTACGCATTTTGATCAGTACGGCAACGATTCGGGCGAAGACGAAAAGTCGCTCATTGCCCAGACCCGTTCCATCTATACCTATGCTTCGGCCCACCGCGCGGGGTATGGCAACGGCACGCTGGCCGACCTGGCCCGGCACGGGGTCGACTACCTGCTGAGCCGGATGTGGGACGCCGAACACGGTGGCTTCTACTGGATGACCAACCGCGCCGGGGAGGTCCTGATCGATGAAAAGATCGTGTATGGCCAGAGCTTCGCCATCTACTGCCTGAGCGAGTACACCCTGGCCACGGGCGATCCGCGTGGCATCGACTACGCCCGGCAGGTGTTCGATCTGTTGCAGAAATACGCCGTCGATACGGCCCACGGCGGCTACTTCGAGATGTTTCACCGCGACTGGACGCTGAAAGGGCCGGGCCCGGCCGGGGGCGACCGCAAGACGCTCGATGCGCACATGCACCTGATGGAAGCCTTCACAACGCTCTACGAGTGTACCCGCCAGCCGATTCACCGCCGGAAACTACTGGAAGTTATTGATCTCCTGCTCCGTCGGTTCATGCACCCGGACTTTGGTACGGGGATGCCGCAGTTCTGGGCCGACTGGCGGGTGGCGCCCCAGATCAAGTTTGATATTATCTGGGGGTGGGATCGCTTTACGGAAGATGGCGTGAAGCGCTCGGCCGAAGACAACACCAGTTACGGTCACAACGCCGAGTTTGCCTGGCTGCTTATACACGCCCTTGACATCCTGGGGATTCCCTACGATACGTATGGCGAACAACTGACAAAGCCACTGAATCATGCCGCTAACTACGGTGTCGATTGGGGGTTTGGGGGGATTTTTGTCGAGGGATCTCACAACGAAGTGGTGTATGACCGCGAAAAGGAGTTCTGGCAGCATGCCGAAGCGCTGATCGGCTTTCTGGATGCGTACCGACTCACGGGCTTCGATTGGTACCTGGAGGCATACGAATGTGTCCACCGCTTTGTGTTCGACAAAATGATCAACCACGCCGTTGGGGAGTGGTGGCCGCTGATGACCCGTAAGGGCGTACCGATCTGGACCCATATGAGTCATTCCTGGAAGATCAACTACCATACCGTACGCTCAATGATCCAATCGGTCCGGCGGCTGGATCTGATTCTGGCCAAAATGTAAGGCGATGTGCCAATTGGTTGATTAATGGTGAATTAACATGGCCGGTGTAACTAATGTGTACTTTTAGCGCACATTGTTATACCGTATGCACCGTACTTATACGATTCTTTTTCTGCTAACTGCTTTGCTTAGCCGTCTGACGGCGCAGCCAGTACCACCCGGCAACACGCCCGATGCTACCCGTTGGATCAACTACCAGCAGACGTACTATAAACTTTCCGTTGCCCGCACCGGCCTGTATCGCATCAGCCCAGCCGAGCTGCAAAAAGCGGGGGTTCCGGTAAACACCATTGACCCATCCACCGTGCAGTTGTTCCACCGGGGCGTGGAGCAGGCGATTCTCGTCGTTGGGGAGACCGACCACCGCTTTGATCCCACGGACTACCTGGAGTTTTATGGGCAGGCTAACGATGGGTCCACGGACTCCCTGCTCTATCAGCCCGGTACCCAGCCGCATCCCTACTATAGTCTATACAGCGACACTACGGCCTATTTCCTGACCTGGCGGTTCGACGGGCAACCCGGTAAGCGCATGGCAGCGTATGCCGATACAACGTACGCTGGGTTGTTGCCGGAGCCGTATCACTGGGCCGAAGAACGGCGCGTGTTTACGCAAACCTACCCGGCCGGAAACATCTACCCCATGGGCGCAGACTACGGCAACGGCGCTATCCTGACGGGGTACGACGTGGGCGAAGGCTGGACTGGGCCGGTGGTGAAAACGGGCGGCCGCTACGATCAGGTGTTTTCGATGACGAACCTGGTTACGACAACCGGCGTGAACCCGCGGGTCAGTTTTCTGGTGGTAGGACGTAACGCCCAGCCTCATCAGGTAGCCTATGCCGCCGGAGCCTCCACAACAGGCGCCCGAACGCTGGGCGACCAGTCGTTTGAGAACTATAATGCCACCCGCTTTGACGCTGATCTACAGCCGACGGACCTAAGCCCGGCGGGGACCGTAACGCTGAGTGCTGTACCAACCGGGGAGGGGGATGAATTGTCCGTGTCGTACCTGATTCTACGCTATCCGCAACGGATGGACCTCGGCGGGGTGCCTGAAAAGTACCTGCGCCTACGGCCAAATGCCGGTAGTCGTTCGTATCTGGAGCTGGCCAACGTCAGCGCGGCCATCCGGCTGTTCGACATTACCGACCCGAATGCCGTGGTACGGATCGATGGGCAGTTACGTACTAATCGCTGGCAGGGCGTGGTTCGCAGCAGCCAGGTCCCGCGGTCACTGCTGGCAACGGCGCAGCCTTTGGCTGTCCCGGCAATCAAACCCGTTACGTTCCGGCGCATCGACCCGACGAAACACAACTTTCTGATTGTGACGCATCCGGCGTTACGGCAACCGGCCGGCCATGAGCCCGACCCCGTGCAGGCCTACGCCCGCTACCGGACTTCGGCCGCGGGTGGCCGTTACGATACGTTGACGGTCAACGTCGACGCCCTGTTCGATCAGTTCAGCTACGGCGAACGGACCCCGCTGGCAATCCGGCGGTTCGCTGATTACATGCTGTCTTCTGATAACGCCCGGCCCATGTTTCTGTTCCTGATCGGGCAGTCGCGCGACCCGCAGGGCGTGCGTAAAAATCCGAATGCCGCTCTGCTCGACATGATACCGAGTGCCGGCTGGCCGGGCTCCGATCTGGCGCTGGTAGCCGGGCTGAACGGCGAGCCGGCTCACGTACCGGCAATGGCCGTTGGTCGCCTGAACGCTGGCCGGTCGCAGCACGTAATTGATTACCTGGCCAAAGTACTTGAACACGAACGTACGGCAGAGCCGGCCCTGTGGCGGAAGGATGTGCTGCATCTGAGCGGTGGTACGAATGCGTATGAACTCCGGTCGTTTCGCTCATTCGTGGATGATTTTAAGGCTGTCGTGGAAAACCAGTACGTGGGCGCGCGGGTCACGACCGTTGTCAAGCAGACCGACAACCCCACCGAAGCCGCCGATATTACCGGTTTGGTGAATCGGGGCGTTGGCATGATTTCCATGTTCGGGCATTCGGGTCTGGACGTGGCCGACCTCGACATCGGCTTCGCCAGCAACGACCGGCTGGGGTACCGCAATAAAGGCCGGTACCCGTTTGTGCTGGCCAACGGCTGCGCGGCCGGCAACTTCTATTTTGGCCGCCCTACGTTCGGAACCGACTGGGTACTGACGCCCGATCGTGGAGCGATTCTGTTCATGGCGCATACCTACAACGGCTTCCCGTTTGCCCTGAAAAGTTATACCGACCAGCTATACGGCCTTCTGGCCGACAGCAGCTACGTAGCCCGGCCGATCGGTCAGCTGCAACGGGAGGCTATCCGGCGGTACCTGGTCGATGATGCATCCATTTATGCCCTCACTACCGCTGAACAGGTAACTCTCCAGGGCGATCCGGCAGTGAGCGTCTTTCCATTGGCCAAACCGGATCCGGCTATTGCACCGCGGAGCCTGACACTGACCGGCCCGCGGGGTGATGCGCTGACGATTCGTTCCGATTCGATGACCGTGCGGGTAGTGATCGTCAACTACGGGCGTGTGACCAACCAGCCGCTGACCCTCCGGATTCGTCGGTTCAGTGCGGCCGGACAACTGCTGCGCGAACAACGGGTTACGCGCCCCACACCTTTCTATACCGATACCGTGGAGGTAAAGCTGCCCAACGACCGGGCTACGGGCGAACAGGTTGTGGAAGTCCGGCTCGACCCCGACGACCGGATTGCGGAGGGCAGCGAAACGAACAATACTGCGGAAGTTTCGACGGCCGGTCCGCTGACGAATCTGCCGTTTCCCGTCGACCAGACGCCCCCGCTCATTGAGGTCGCGTTTGACGGCCGACGCATTGGCGACGGCGATATTGTATCGCCCCGGCCGGTTATTGATGTCCTGCTGCTGGACGAAAACCCGCGGTTGCTCCGGGCCGATACGACAGACCTCGCGCTGTATCTTCAACGGCCGTGCGCGTCGGAGCCGTGCCCGTATGAGCGGCTGAGTTTACAGCGGGGTACGGTTCGATGGACGCCCGCCGGTCCTGACAATGCCTTTCGGTTTAGCTACCAACCTGGACTGCCTCTGCCGGATGGTCGGTACGCCTTCGAAGCGACGGGCTATGATCTCAGCGGCAACCGCGCAGCGCCCTACCGGATTCACTTTGTCGTCAGGACCAATCCCGAACTGGCAACCGTTAGTGTTTATCCGAACCCGGTTGTGCAGACCACCCGGTTCGCGTTTCTCCTGACCGGTACTGTACCTCCAGCCGACGTATCGGTGCAGATCAGCGACCTCAACGGCCGGATTGTCCGGACGGTACGGTATCCGGCCCGGATTGGTCTGAACGAATGGGTCTGGGACGGCACATCGGATGCCGGTAGCGGCTTGCCTGCCGGCGTGTACGTGTATCGGCTTGCTGGGCAGGATTTGCCCAAAGCGGCTGCGGGTGCTTTGACAGAGGGCCGTCTGCTGCTGAGCCGATGAGCCGCGCTGCCCTGTCGCTCCTCGCCGGTTTCGCTGGCCTGTCGGCGCTGCTGACTCTATTGGTCCGACTCGATGCCCGGTATCTGACCAGTCCGGATTCCGGTTATTATTTGCAGTCGGCGGCCCGGTTGCTGGCCGGACAGGGGTATGTCATGGCCAGTGATGGCCGGTTGGTCTGGAACAGTACGTTCCCGATCGGCTATTCCGCCCTGATTGCCGCCGTATCGGGCCTCACGGGGTTGTCGGTACTCGCAGCGTCGAAACTGGTGAACGTACTGGCCATCGGCGGCATGGGGTGGCTATGGACACGGCGGCTGGGGGCCAACCGGGCCAGCTGGTTGGTATCAGTCTGGTGGCTGGGTCAGTTTGTCAGAATTGCGGCTTATACCTGGTCGGAAACGGTGTTCCTGGTACTCCTGGCCGAATGGGTCTGGCAACTTCATCGATTTGCAGAACGGCCCGACGTAGCGCGTGGCTTGCGTATCTGGGCGGTGGCAACCGCTCTGTTCCTGACCCGTTACGTCGGCGGTTACGTAGTCGGACTGATGCTTCTGCTGGCTCTGTTGAACGGGCGGTTGCCAAACAGGATGCGCCAGACGACTGGGCTGTCTGGCAATCAGGCCGCTGCTACGCGGCTAGTGGTGATTTCTTTCGTCACCCTTGCCGGCATACTGGTTTATTTCTGGATAAACGACCGGTTGTCGGGGTCGGCCTTCGGTGGTGAGCGGTTCGTGTCTACCGAACCGGCTGGTCCGCTGGCCGTGTTACTGATCCGGTCGCTGCTCAACGAAATCCTGTTGCTGCGCGACCTTGTTCCTGGCCAGGATAATACGTTAGTATGGCTTGGCGCAGGGCTGCAAACGGTGCTGGTAGGGGTGGGGCTGATTCGGTTCTGGCGGGTGCGGCCTGCGGCTGTGAATGCCTCGCGGCTAAGTCGGCTAGCCGGCTGGACCGGTGTCGCTTATTTCCTCGTGCTGTTTGCGTTGCGCGTCGTTAGTCCGTTTGCGGGGCCAAACCTTCGGCTGATGGCCCCCGGTACGTTTTGCCTGCTGACGGCGGGGCTGTTGTGGTGCAGCGAGCAGCCTACCGCCGTGCAGCGTACTCTGCGGCCCTACTGGCTTGCAATCCTGATCGCGTCCGGTTTGCAGCTACTGCCCCAGATCGACAGCAGTCGGAAACTGCGGCAGGTCTGGGAGCAGGTAACCGCGACACGAAGCGCTTTAGGCAAAATCTCAAACAGTCAGCGGATTAACCCGTTCCTGCACCAGAACCAGTAGCTTTTTGTATAATTTATCATCGCTTTTGACCGGGGGCTCGGGTAATACGCTGAGGCCTTCCTCCGCAAACTGACGGGCCTGATCCGGTTGTCGATCAGCCAGGGCCATGGCGGCCTGAATCATAAACAGATGCGCCGTTTTTTGCTGACGAAAAGCCGGAAGAATCCGATTCCAGGTTTGCCGGGCCGCATCGGCGTCGTTACGGATGAAAGCCTGCGCAAAAGCAAGGTCCTTCCAGATTTCATTTTTGAACGTGCTGGGTTGTTCGTCGGATAGAGCGTTGGCCGTTTCTATGTGCTCAAAAGCGGCATCCCACTCACCGCGATCGAGGTGCCGGGCGTAGGCCAGACCATGCGCGTAGGAACGGAAAAACGGCTCCGGCTCATTAATGAGCAATGAAATCTGGTTCAGGTTCAGATCGGCATGGGGCAAGCCGGACTGACTGTGGGCGATCAGTTCCAGAACCGCCTGTTCAACTTCCGCGTCATGGCCTCCGCTTATCAGCCGAAAAAACCGCGCCCGGTCGGTGAAAAACGGCCCCGTGCGGCTCGGAACGGTTGTCGCCAGAAAAAGTAACAGCGAAATCAGGCCAAACACCAGACCAAACATCAGCAAAACCCGCGTTATGGGCGAGTCCAGAGTTGACCGGCTGATGACATAAAACGAGAGTCCCATGGACAAGGCACCGGTCAGCAGACTGGCCAGCGGACCAGCCGCGCAGATAGCCGCCAGTTTCTGCCGCAGATGGCTTTCCTGCCGGACTGGAACTGTACCGGCCAGTCCCCCAAACATATTCGGATCTCGATTTACGTACCATTCCACCCGATCGGTAGTGGGGTTTCGTCGAACCCCCAGAAAACCGGCCACGTACAGGTAAAACCGGAAGCCAAGGGCCAGGCCCGTCAACAGGTGCGCCAGTTCGTGTACTGCAATGCCGCCCCATACGCCGACTAATCCGAAGATGGCCTTGGCGATTCCTTCGCCCGGCCCGGCAGGAGCGCCGAAAAGCAGTTGTGCCGTTTCTTTGGGAATGAGTGCCAGCAGCAGCCGCATGGACAGAAAACCGGCCAGGCCACCGATCAGACCGCCAGCAAGAAGCTGGAGTACTTTCTTTTTGTTCTTCATGGATGTTGTGGGAGCGTTTAGGTTGTGATCAGCTAAGTTAATCGGCTGACTAATACATTCATACCATTTCTGTGATAAGCGGCAAATTGATGGTCAGGGTCTCAGTATCAAGTAGGAGATGGACTGAGATGATAACCTAAGAGTGATGAAAAGCAGAAGAACTGAGATCAGAGATACGGGCATTTATATCATTTTTAGTATGATCGAAATTTTCTATATAGCATCAAAAGAATTGATTTTACTGCTAGCTAACTTCTTTCTACTTTGGCGCTCCATTTCCGAGAGGGTAGCATAGACAATTGACGATCAGTAGATAATGAGGTGTTGATGCATTTATGTAGTCTGGTACAACAGACGACTACACTGACCGAATTAATACATATAGACATAAGCACAATACGTTGCAGGCAGCCATAGCGCGGGTAGTATGCGTTAGGTAGACCACAATCATTTTTAGCTGTTTTGAATAAAGTTGGAAACGCCAGGCAGCTCTGCCCGGCGTTTTTTGTTTAGTTCAGAAGGTAGCAAATACGCAAGAATCGGGTTTGGTCAGCGACTAAATCCAGACAACTTTGTAGGGTCAAACAACGGATATAATGACGACTTCAGCAACGTATACCTACCAGCAGGTTGCCCGCGCCATCGAACACCTGACGGCTAATTTCCGCGATCAGCCATCGCTGGCCGAACTGGCCGATCAGGCGAACGTCAGTACGTATCATTTTCAGCGGCTGTTCACCGAGTGGGCCGGCATCAGCCCCAAAAAATTTCTGCAATACCTGACCCTCAGCCACGCCAAACAACAACTCCGCAACGGTGTTCCCCTGGCCGAGGCTGCGTACGAAACCGGTCTGTCGGGGACTGGGCGGCTGCACGATCTTTTCGTTACCATTGAGGGCATAACCCCCGGGCAGTTCAAACAACTGGGTTCTGGTCTGGTGCTGACCTACGGCGTTTTCGACAGTCCGTTCGGAAGGTATGTGCTGGGAACGATCACCGGTAAAATCTGTCAGCTTCAGTTCCTCGACGAGGACGAAGATCCGTCGGTTTTCCTGCGGGCCGAGTGGCCGGGCGTTGGGCTCCAGTACGATGCTGATTCGCTGAAGCCGCTGGCCGATCAGGTTTTTCCGACCAGGACAGAGCCCGGCAGGCTGGCACAACCGCTGAGCGTGCTGGTGAAGGGCTCACCGTTTCAGGTGAAGGTTTGGGAAGCGTTGCTGCGCATACCGGAAGGCCGGCTGGCGAGCTACGATCAGATTGCCGGGGCGATTGGGATGCCGTCGGCTTCGCGGGCGGTGGGGACGGCCATCGGCAGCAACCCGGTGGGCTACCTGATCCCGTGCCATCGGGTGATCCGGAAAACAGGGTTGTTTGGTGGTTACCGGTGGGGCACTACCCGCAAAAATGCCCTGATTGGATGGGAAGCCGCCCGCATCAATGCCTGAACAGAGTCAGGGCGGCTTCCTGTTGAGTGCCTGTTCGGTTGTACATTCCTGGAAGTATACCACTTTGATAAACTACTGAAAGGCAATTCATTCTTATGTATTCATAACGATGAGCTGGAACCTATGATTTTAGGTTCCAGCTCTTGTTTTAGGCGGCATCAAAATTGCTCTAAAATGATGGAGATAAGCTCAGTCCGTTGGAAAGGCCTGTTTAGCCCAAGTAATTTGTAACAGATAAAACGCAGGTACAATGATGGATTAGCTTAGCCTTGTTACTCTATGTGATTAATAAAACAACAGTAAGTAAACTTAGTAGAACCAATTGTGGTACAATGTTCTCAACTTGGTGAAAAAAAAGTTTTGTTTCAGAAATCCGGAAGTGTTTGTTACTCGTATACACGATGCCTGACAGCTTACTATACATAACTTTCATCGCTATGTATAATAATAGAAACGTATATGGCAAAATCTATACCAATTGCTCATTTTTTCACTGTTTTTGAATTGATAAAAAGTTGATGAAAAGTTTTTTTAAATTTTATGAATAAAAGCGAGGGTTTAATGAGTTTGTTTATAGATTTGGGCGACTAGATGCACAACATTCTGTAAAATGGTACTTACATACTACCTCCGTTTACACCATTATGCAGTAGTCTGTCTATCTACTGGTTCAATTTTCCACGTTTTAATTAATCGTATGATACTATCACACTCCAGAAGGCCTCAACAGGTAGAATTATCCTTGTTAATTGGTTTTTAGTCAATACCTCCACTTTATTCAGTAAACCTTTTCTGTTATGAAAGAACCATCTACTTATTCATTCTCAAGGTTATGGTTAAAGTTCAACGTGTGGGGAACTTTCTACCTTTTACTACTTGGCTCGTTAAGCGCGGTCGCTCAAGTTACAAGTGCCCCTTGTAACACCTTCTCTAGCCTTACCAACCCAACTTTCGGGAGTCTTTCGGTAACTTCAAGTCAAAGACCAGTATTAGGTGGAGATGAGTTTTCGAATAAGAATAGACTTATTGATAACGATCTCAATAATGCAGCAAGCTATGACTTTATTGTTGGTGGATCTGCCTGGATTGAAGTTAAAGACAATGGGGCGACTGGCTCAAATGTGTACCCTGCAGGAAGTTTTGCTGGTTTTGTCGTTGACAACGATGCGATTGCATTGCTAGGAACTAGTACAATTTCTACGTATTTAGGTGAAACCGAGCAAGATGTATTTCCGAGCAGTTCATTGGTGTCGGTCGGAGTGGGAACTGGCCGGTCTAGGGTGGGATCTATAACATCGAAGCCTTTTGATAGAGTCCGTTTAACATTTACGGCGATCGGAGTTGGCGAGATAGATGTTTACTACGCTGTTGTGCAGAGGTTCTGCGGAAACCTAAATCCTCTGGCCTGTAATACCCCCACTGTACTTAATTCGCCGGCTTATCCGGTAACAGCAAGCACTACATTTAGTGGCATTAATGTTGGGACTGTATCTAACCCTGACGCTGCTATTAGTGCCGATGGTACTGACTTTGCCCAGGTTAACTTAATAGCCAGTGTAGGTAGTGCTACTTTTTCTATAAAAGACCAGATCACTAATTATGATGCCGGGACGTTCGCAGGGTTTGATATTTCAAGACCCGGGTTGATCAACTTAGGTGTCCTTGATAACCTGACTATTGCTACGTACCGGGACAATAGCCCAACTGGCGAGTCGGTAACAGGGGGGAGCCTGGTTTCGGCTGGGTCAACTATTTTATCCGGATCAGGTCGGGGTGTTGTCGGTTTTATAACGACGCAACCATTTGATGAGGTACGATTAATAATTGGTGGGGTAAATGTGTCCGGCAACACAAATATTTACGGGCTTGTTTTGCAGCGGTTTTGTCCGGGGCAGGAGCTAGCCTGCAATACGCCAACGATCGCGACAAATCCGTCACAGCCTGTTTATGTAAATGGTAAAAACACGGGCATTAATACGGCCGTCTGTGCTGCTTGCGCGATCAATAATTCACAGAATGCAGTCGATAGCGACCTGACCAATTCAGCACAGATTGTACTAACGGCTGGGGTGGCGACAGATGCCAGCTTTGCAGTAGCCAATGCGGTAGATACGTATCAGCCTACCAGTTTTGCCGGGTTCGATATTGAAACGAACAGCCTTCTTACAGCAGGGGTGCTCAGCAGTGCTACTATTACCTTATATAATAATGGTAATGAAGTGCAAACCAGTACGGGTAATGCGCTAATCGTTGGCGCTACTTCACCTTTATTAGGAAATAACCGGAGTCGTCAATTGGTCGGAATCATTGCAACAGCCCAATACGATGAAGTAAAGATTACTTTTAACCAGGTGGTAAACGCAAATCTGGGTACCATTAATATATACGGTGCTGTTTTCCAGCGGAATTGCTCTAAGCAACTTGTTTGTGGAACTTCGTATACGCTGAATAACCCGGACTTTCCAGTAGTTATTAATTTTGAACGGACGGGGGTTACTGGCGCAGTCGGGGCAACAACGGCAATTGAGAATCCATACAATGTGATTTCAGCCAGTACCACTGATTTTGCCAGAATCACTAACACTGCTTCGGCTCTGGCAACTGCATCGATCTCAGTTTTAAATGCAGTTGATACTTATCCGACTGGTACGTTCGCAGGCTTTGCACTTCGTAGAATCACGGGAATCGTTAATGCCAACCTTTTTTCCAACCTGACAGTTCGTACTTATCTCAATAACGTTGAGCAAGAATCAAGAACGGCAGGTGGATTGCTTGACCTAAGTATATCACTGTTCTCATCTACTGATTTCATCACTGCCGGTTTTATTACGACTAAACCGTTTGATGAGGTTCGGTTGAGCGTGACACCTTTGGTTGGAGCTGATGTAAGCTTGCTGAACGGAGGAATTGACGTGTTTGGTGCAGTAATTGATACCCGTACATCATCCGACGGCAACTTCATCTGTTTTGTAGATGCTAAGCCTGATTTTAACGTTACCAACAGGAATCAGCCGGTATCGGGTAATGTAAGCACGAATGATAAAGTGGCAACCGGTACCACGTACGGCACGCCTGTATCCGTAACACAGCCAGCTGGTGCGACGCCAACCCTGACGCTCAATCCTGACGGTACGTATACGTTCAATACGTCCACGGCTGGTGTATACGTATACAACGTACCGGTGTGTGCCCCCGGCCAGAGCAGCAACTGCCCGCCCCAGCCGCTGACCATCACCGTGCTTGACCCGGCAGTCAACACCAACCCGCCGGTAGCCAACACCGACATCGCCACTACAGTGGGTCCCAACCCGGTGACGGTCAACGTCAGGGCCAACGACGGAGTGGGCAACCCCGGTGGTACGCTGGGCACACCCACCATCACCACGCCACCGGCCAATGGTTCGGCGACGGTCAATGGCGATGGCAATGTGGTCTACACGCCCAACGCTGGCTTTGTGGGAACCGATCAGCTGACCTACCAGGTCTGCGAACAGCCGGGCGGTCAGTGTGCGACGGCCACTGTGAGCGTGACCGTCAAGGCGCAGGGCAGTGCTAACACCACGCTGGCTGCTGATGACTATGTGAGCACGGCTCCGGGAGTAGCCGTATCGGGGAACGTCAAGACCAACGACACCGACCCCGAGGGCAACGCTCAGACGGTGACGGCCCAGAACACGACCGTGTCGGGCAAGGGGACGCTGGTACTGAACGCTGATGGCAGCTTCAATTTCACCCCGGTGGCTAACTTCACAGGTCCGGTGGACTTCACTTACGTGACCTGCGACAACGGGACGCCACAGGCTTGTGCCAACGGAACACTGCACGTGCTCGTCAATCCGGCAACATCAACCGCTTACCCAGACTTTGCGGTTACCAACAGGAATCAGCCGGTATCGGGTAATGTAAGCACGAATGATAAAGTACCGTCTGGTACGACCTATGGTCAGCCAGGGGCACCAACCAGCAGTCCGAATGGCTCGACACCCAGTCTGACGGTGAATCCTGATGGCACGTTTAGCTTCAGCACGTCCACGGCTGGTGTATACGTATACAACGTACCGGTGTGTGCCCCCGGCCAGAGCAGCAACTGCCCGCCCCAGCCGCTGACCATCACCGTGCTTGACCCGGCAGTCAACACCAACCCGCCGGTAGCCAACACCGACATCGCCACTACAGTGGGTCCCAACCCGGTGACGGTCAACGTCAGGGCCAACGACGGAGTGGGCAACCCCGGTGGTACGCTGGGCACACCCACCATCACCACGCCACCGGCCAATGGTTCGGCGACGGTCAATGGCGATGGCAATGTGGTCTACACGCCCAACGCTGGCTTTGTGGGAACCGATCAGCTGACCTACCAGGTCTGCGAACAGCCGGGCGGTCAGTGTGCGACGGCCACTGTGAGCGTGACCGTCAAGGCGCAGGGCAGTGCTAACACCACGCTGGCTGCTGATGACTATGTGAGCACGGCTCCGGGAGTAGCCGTATCGGGGAACGTCAAGACCAACGACACCGATCCCGAGGGCAACGCTCAGACGGTGACGGCCCAGAACACGACCGTGTCGGGCAAGGGGACGCTGGTGTTGAACGCTGATGGCAGCTTCAATTTCACTCCGGTGGCTAACTTCACAGGTCCGGTGGACTTCACTTACGTGACCTGCGACAACGGGACGCCACAGGCTTGTGCCAACGGAACACTGCACGTGCTCGTCACGGCGCAGGTTAAGCCTGATCTGACGCCAAGTATTAATTTGCCACAAGGTAACTTCACGTCAACTGGGCCAGATTCTGAAAGGAATTTTGCAGTGGAGATTTACGAACTCAAAGGTCAGCAAACGTCAAGTGGTAACGTTGTCTTTACTATCACGGCTCCATTTGGTTACAGCATCTCTTACAACGGTGACCTTACAGCAATCAACGTGTCTGGAGGGGGCAATGTTCAGGTAGAGAACGCGAAATGGGCGGTTACATCAAATAATGGCTTACAGCTAAGCCTGACTATAAAAAATGGTCAGTCCATTTCTGCAAACGGAGTTGCAGTTATTGGATTTACAATCAGACGTACGATAGCAAATGCGAACACTTCTGCTAATATTACTGTCAATGTAAGTGATGATGCAGCTCAAACTTACGATAGTAATCCGGCAAATAATATTTTTGCACGTGTTATAAACGCCTTGTCTAATTAAGTTGTATTAATCGTAGCACTGAGTACTTTTGTCTTGTACTCAGTGCTACCATTTAGATAAAACTAAATTTTCACAACCATGATCAAAAAACATTTACTTTGTTTGTTAATCGGCTTAAGTAGCAGCTATCTAAGCTTTGCTCAAGATCCATCTGTGGGCGGGATAGCCTCAGTTCCAAATAGTATCCCCATTAGTACGACTGGTACTGTGCAAGGAAATTTTGGCAACGGAAGCTCGACGGCAATTCCTCAATCGAATAGTGCTACGTACACGATTAATTTACCTCCAAACATTGGCGTAACTGGATCTAGCATCACACCGGCTGCACCAAATTTGACAGTAAATATCGGTGCGTATGATCCAAACGTGGGAACTATTGTTACTATCGTTAGTGATAAAGGAGATGTTCCTGGGAATGCTAACTACCTGTTTACGTTAAATATTCTTGGATTGAGATCCACTAATGGACAGGCTGCTCCCATTAGTATTAACGCTAGAACTACGCCTGCTGTAGGAACAAATGTTCCAACTAACGATAACGCAACTGGTAATATAATTGTAACAGGAACCACGTTGCCTGTAAACCTCATAACTTTTTCGGCCAAGGCTCAGAATAATAGAACCGTAGTCTTAGACTGGGTAACATCATTTGAGACGAATAATAAGGGGTTTTTTATTGAAAGAAGCAAAGACCTTAAGAATTTTGAGAAGGTAGGCGAAGTAAGCGAGGTAGCTGTAAATAGTAATGCAAGAAAAGAGTACCGGCTAATTGACCAAAATCCATTCCAGGGTACAAGCTACTATCGACTTTCGCAAACTGATCTTAACGGCAAGACAACAGCTCTGCGTGTTGCTTCAGTTATAATGCGGGAGGGAGCTTATGGTGTGTTCCCAAATCCTGTGATAGGTGATCAATCTTTCAAGGTAAGCTTAGACGAACCGGAATCGGCTACAATAAAGTTCTACAACGTAGACGGCCGAGCAGTACCGCTTCAGAAAGCAGGAGTTGAATCAGGAAATTTGCTGTTGAAATCCGTAGGCAAGCTACCAACCGGCGTTTATGTCATGACGGTAGAAGAGCGCGGTCAGACCCGTAAGCATCGCGTTGTAATCGAATAATCAATGCATCTCGATTAAACGCTTCATGCAATGCCCGGCTGACTTTGGTCAAGTTGATAGAAAGCAGCCAGAACTGATTTCAAAACATTAGCTTTCTCACACAATGAATAAGAACATAAAGAACTCAATAAATTCTGCGCCGAAGAAGGCCTATAAATCTCCTAAGCTGAAAGTGCTGGGCAGCGTTAAGAAGCTGACCTTGAAGATCGGCTCAAATACCGATGGATTCGGTGGTACGTTCCAGTAGCATTTGCTGAATATTGTAACAAAAAGCTTGATTCGAAGAGTCAAGCTTTTTGTTTATTTTTATGTGTTGTACGACATTTATGGACATTTCTGCAAATACGCGAATTAAGTTAACTGAAAGCCAATCATCATCTGTTCTTGGTAATGAAACGATTGTTCTAAACTATGAAGTTGGCAATTATTATGAACTAAACGAAATTGGGAGCTTCATCTGGTTCCTTATACAGACCAGTGGTGAAATAACTGTCGGTGATATTGAAACAAAACTGCTCGATGAATTTGATGTTGAACCTGAAGTTTGTTGGGAAGAATTAACAGAGTTTTTAAATCACCTTTCAAATGAAAAACTTATCGAAACAGTGGAATAGAGCAGCTAAAATCTGGTCTTTAAGCTGGCAAGATAAATGGCTTCTTACACAAGCTTTTAGTGTATTGATTGTTTATAAATTTTTATTGTTAATCATTCCCTTCAGTCAGTTTATTCGTAAAAATGAAGTAATCTCTTCTCAACGTTCACTTCCAGAAGAAAAAATCAAAGCAGTAATATGGGCGGTAAGGGTAGTAAGCGCTCACGTACCATTGGGTTTTACGTGCCTTGTACAAGCCCTCAGCGCAAGGTGGCTCCTAAGAAACCAACCTGATATACAGCTTAAAATTGGGGTGCAAAAGAGTGCAGTTGAAGGATTTGCTGCTCACGCATGGGTTGAATACAAAGGTAAAATCATTATAGGTGAACAGGTAGGTCAGCTTTTCGAGCCAATTTTAGCATGGAAGTGAGTCTATACTTTTACAAGGCTTACGGATTAATTATCAGTTCCGAAATTGTACTTCATCCGCTTGTACGTATTGAACCAACAACAGCTGATGTGTTTATCAGACGGGGTAACATAGCTGTTAGTTCTGATTTGGTAAGCACAAAAGCGTACCGTGCTGGTTTAAACGCTCGTTTTGCTCAAGAAGGTGCAGGGCGTCTCTTATTAGAGTGGGCACCTATTATTTCATTTCTCGCCATAAACGGGGAAGAACTGATTGTAGATACAAGCCATCTGGATGAAGATACAATTGCTTTATTTACACTTAGCGAAGCAATCGGTTTACTACTGTTTCAGAGAGGGTATTTTCTACTGCATGGAGGTGCCGTTCAGGTTAACGGAAAAGGCGTTGTATTTCTGGGTGAACCCGGCGCTGGTAAATCAACAACAGTTGCCGCTTTCGCTCAGAAAGGTTGTAAAGTAATCAGTGATGATATGGTTTGTATACGTCTTGACGATTTAGGAAAGCCATCACTAATTCCTGCTTTCTCCCAAATAAAAGTATGGGAAAGTAGCGTAAACGGATTACAGTTACCCATGGATCGATTGGCCGCTGTTCGGGAAGGGATCAATAAGTTTTCGTGGAACAACACTATTGAATTCGATGACGAGGTAGTGCCTTTAAAGCAAATGTTTGTGTTAACGCCGGCATCTAATTTAGATTTTGTCATTGACCCGTTAATGGTGAGTCAGGTACCGGTAGAGTTGGTGGGTTATTTCCCATTGCCAGATTCTCTCCTTGTTGGACAGCCGTTGAAGGAGTTTTTTGAAAAAAGCGTAGCCATAGCGCAGTCTGTAGCAACAGCTAAGCTGAATAGGCCTGAAAGCTTTACGAAATTGTATGAGTTTGTTGATTACCTAAAAAAAACGTTTTAAATGAAACCTGGTTATTCGCTCGAGTTGACTGTACTATTAAAGTGTTGTACGCTTAATCGGTCACCAGAACGAGCGAATGAACTGATCAACCTTGTAGAACAAGGTGTTAATTGGAATCACTTAAATCGATTGGCTGAACGCCACCGAATCACGCCTTTTGTTTATCGATCATTTCAGGATGTGCCTGGTGTTCCTGAGCCGTTTGTGAATAACCTGCGTAACGTTTGTCAGGTTTCTGCTACCGATAATATGCTGAAATTGCATGAGTATCGCCAGGTCGCAGCTCTATTGACTAATTATAATATAAATCATATTGCTTATAAAGGCATTGACCTGGCTGCTAATCATTATCCTGACAGTGCCTTACGAATTTGCGGTGATATAGATATTTTAATTGATACAAACAATGCAAACAAGGTAATCAAATTGTTTATAGATCACGGTTACAAGCTTAGCCCAAAGCATGTACGTTACTGGCGACAAGGTGAACGTAGTTTGTTGACTGATCTATATGAAGTTAGCCTTTTTAAGCCTTTTTATGGAAACTATATCGACATTGATTTACATTGGGCAATAATATGCTTCAACAAAGACTACAAAGCATTTGAACTAAGCGATTTTAAGCATGAGCAAAAGCATAAAATTGAGTTAGAAATTATGATGTTAGTTATACATCATGGTGTATTTAATATCTGGCAGCGTATTTATTTCGTAAATGATTTGTATTTCCTATTGCTGAACAAGGTCATTGACTGGCCGTGGTTACTCCAACAGCTTCGCTCATATGGATTAGAAAAAGTTTTTCTGGTTGGTTTGTTTTGGTGCCGTCAAATTTGGAACATACAACTCCCTGTTACAATACTAAATACACTTAATGAGCAAAGTATAGAAGAATTAGCTCGAAGCTATGAAAGAAATTGGGAATCAGAGAAAGAAATTGAATTTAGTGATCTTGTAATAAAGCAACTAATATATTTCGCTAAATCTCAATCTGACCCTAAAAATGTTGTGAAAGTTTTTTTTACATTTTTTACTAGCCGAGTATTTAGAGCCAGTACGTTCGTAATTGGCAAACGATTAATATTTATCCCAAAGGAGTTCGGATTTCTGACTATTTTCATTAGAGCTTTGAGATCTCTATACCGATTATATCCTACTCATCAAAGCTAAGGCTACGCACCAATATTCAAACGTCCTTTTGTTGGTAGCGTGTCAAGCCAAAGAGCAAGGTAGATAATTCGGCTTAACATCCAATTATAACGAGTTTTTCGCTGCATTGGAATACTAGGGTTAAAAACTACTTCCACAATTCTTGAGAATTTTTTTCGATCTATAACCTCCCAGATAGCATGGTTCGTGAAGCTAAATTGCTCAAAAGTTGTTTTGTACAATTGCTGTGCTGAGATATTACCATATTCAACAAAATTTGCTTTACTAAGCCGAGAGGTTATAGCAGAAGGTAAAACGTCTTTCAACCCATTTCGAAGTAAGCCTCGTCCTCGACCTTGATCGAAATGCACAGAGTATGGAGTAGCCAGACCGATCTCAACAACTTGCTTGTCAAAGAAAGGGAACTGATACTGATGACCATAATAAGTGCCAATATGATTTAGCTGTTCGTTACAAATTACATTAGTATTGTTGACAATCTGCACAAAAGGAGCATCATGCTTTGTTGTAAGAGTTGTAATCAGTTGGTTTGTTGAGCGTTGTGTTCTTTTGGGTTTACGATGCTTAAAATCTTCGTTAAGAGCATTATCAAGTAGGTGCCGGTTTGCAATTCGCTCCTGAATTCGTTTAACGCAATAGGCTACTATAGATACAGATGAAAGGTTGAATTTTTGTTTATATTCTTGTAACGATTCAAAAAAGACACTTGTTGGCTGGCTTTTAAATTGTTTTGTTAAAGCTGGGCCAAAAATTGATAAGCTATATTTCTCAAGTTTTTCCTGGTTGTTAAGTTGCTTCCAGTTATTGCTTAGATATGATAAATCACGATCAGGAAAGGAAACAAACTCCTTGCAGGCAAGCAGTAAATTATCCAAGTCCAGTTGATTGAGTAACTGATCAAAATAGTCTAAACCAGTCGTAATGACGCTGTCTCCATCATGACCTGTCAATATACACTCACAATTAACCTGCTTTGCTGCGATAGAAACACTGAGATGAAAGCTGGAAGGAATTATAAAGTGTTCAGGCCGATCAAACACTTGACTAATCTTCAATACGGAATCCAATACATCTGTAACAGGATGGACGACGTGGTGCAACACAGAATGTTGATCAAGCACAGATTGAACAAACATAGACTCATCTGTTGATGCCAGACCAGTATCAATATTGAACGTATGTAATGATGATAGATGCTGCTGGCTACGAATGTATTGAGCTACACTACTTACGGAAGAAGAGTCAAGACCGCCACTTAAATGAGCGCCTACTGTGTGCCTTCCAGCCATCCGGACTTCAACTGCTTTATAAAACCGTTCTTTAAAAGCTTCTGCGAAGTCATCCGAAGAATGCAATACAGAGAACTGAGCTAAATTTGGAGTCCAGTACGGATGTATGTTCAGTTGGTGCGCGTTGACCTGAAGATAGTGCCCCGGCAAAACGCTATAAATGTTTTCGTAAAAGGTTTCATCTGAATAGGGAATGTACTTGGTCATCCAAGACAAATATTCTATGTATTTGTCTTGATTAGGATAAATATTAACTTCCTGAAGTACCAATAAAGCTTTTATTTCGGAAGCGAAAGCAAAAAATCGCTGGGGTTCATATACGTAGTACAACGGTTTTACCCCCAGAATGTCCCTCGCGCAATACAATGTTTGAGTTGGTGTGTCCCACAAGGCAGTTGCGAAGTCACCATTCAAGTGATTAAAAGCTTGAACGCCATATAAATGATAAGTTGTTGTGACTGGTTGATCAACTGTTGAGCTTGCAAAGGCATCAATGTCTGCAACGGCAGTATGCGACTGATTCACTTCAACGGCACCACTGAATGAAAGTAACAGTCCGTTGTTAATTGGTTGACTTGAGATTGTACCTCGATGCGCTAGCAATTGCTTGATATTGTTAATATCGTCTGAAGCTATAGCTAATCCGTCGAATCGAACAATACCGGCGATACCACTCATATGTTAAAAAGAGGCAACTGTCAGGTTGCTAATTGTGATAAATAGTGACAATAAAATATTGTGTCTAATTTACAAAGCAACTGACTCACAAAGAAATCAACAGAGTTCGTATATTCGCTTATCTTCATCCTTATAAACAGGCGGCATATAATTGATATGATTAGGCGATATAGTTCATTTATACTGAATCAGTTAGTTATTCTCACCATTGTTATTGGCTGTCGAAATGGTGCAAATGAACCAACTCCCATCGATGCCGATTACTTTCCTTTACAAATTGGTGATTATTGGGTGTATCAAGTTACTTATAGCCAGTATTTAGGAGTTGGTACTACTAATAGTCGCATGTACCAGGTACAAGAAAAAATTACCGGCTCTCAAATCCAGAATGGACAGGTTGTTTATCTCCTTGAAGAATCGATTCGGCAGAATGAAAGGGCTAATTGGAAGCTGACCAGTATTAGAACCATTTATCGTAATTTGATGGAAGTAGTTTCTCAGGAAAATAATGTTCCAATTGTAAAACTCGTTTTTCCCGTTTCTAGTACAACCTCCTGGAATAGCAACTTGTATAATTCTAAGCAAGATACATTACTTCAGTACCGAAATATGGGGCGCTCTTTCACTATTGGGAATCGGTTATTTGATAATACTATATCCGTGTTCGGTCCGAATGACTCAACTTTAATCGATCAAAGTAAATACCTTCGTGTATATGCACGCCATATTGGACTTATTTATCGTGAAGATGCCAGACTAAATTTTTGCCAATCACTGCCTGAGTGTATTGGGAAAGGAATTATTGAGTCAGGCAGTGGGTTTAAATGGCAGTTAATTGATAGTAACTATTTGCCTTAATACTGACGGACAACTTTACCTGTGAACGTCTTGCTTCGTCCATCTTTCCAAGTTAAACGTAACCGATATGGGTACATGCCTGGTGCTTTGATTTCCCAGAACAACGAATTATCACCAGTGGCGATTGGAAAAGGGCTGTCAAAAATGGCTACTCCCGTAACATTGAAAATTGTTAGTTGGGATTCTGTAGGAAGATCCTTTGAATTTAAGTCTAATTTAAATTTCGTGTAAGTGACAGCAGGATTAGGATACGCTTGAAAAGTAATCAATTCCTCGATGCCGATTACATGCAATGTTATCGTGTAAGGTGATCGAGTTCGATTACCACTTACATCTTTTCCGAAAATTGTTAGCTGATAGGTTTGTCCCTCTTGAAGTGTGAGCGTAGTAGATATTTTTAATTGATTTGATGCAATTGCAGTGACCGTGAACGATTGCGGGTCTAAACGAATTGGTGCACAATTGGTACAACTCTCTAAATAAACATCCAGAACACCTGAGTCCTGCTCTGAAAGTGAATTTTCATCAGTTAAATAAACATCGAGTCGAGGACTTGTATCAATAATTGATCCGTTACTTTTAACTACGCCATTAATAAAGACATTTAATGTTGGGCTAACAACGTCTGGAAGTAAATTTGTTGGATAACTACTGCTAGTATTCGCTTCTTTCCAATCGATCGTAAACGTCGCTGTATTATTGGTTTTACTGAGTTCAGCGATCTGATTACCAGCGTCAATTGTAACATCAATACTTTGGACGGTTTCATCTTTAGGAACTGTGTAGAACAGCGTATCGCGATACTGAAAACTACTAAAACGAATCGTATTACTGATTGATGCAGTAGGTTTTGTTTGTCTAATGGTTAGCTCAACGAATTGATCAGCTACAAACTTTCCTAAGTTAGCAATTGGTACAACAATGCGCAGCGAATCAGCGCTTTTTAGGCTACTTCCCGAAACTGACGATTGAATATAAAGACTCTTCGCAACCAGCGAATAATCTGGTTTTGGTAATGGATACAACACGATTGCCGGATCGCCCTGAAGAACCATTTGCAGGAGAACTGCTACTTCGTGATCATTTATACCTTCTCGTTCAAGGCTGCTGTTCAGCTGTTGCTGAACCTGGCCAAAAGGCATATCAAGGGTCATTGAATTATTAAATAATTCTCCATAAAGTTTTGTCAGGTAGCGGGTGGTTGATTCTTCATAACTGTAATATGAATGGGCTAGTACGGCTACCGATCCTTTTTCAGGAGCAAGTAACCAGTCAGTCGATAAAGTATTAAACCGGGAAAATATTTCGCCTACGCCACATCCATTAAAAATCATCAGTGGATATCGCTGATTTCGATATCCATTTTCTGGTAGAGAGGCAAAACCAAAATTGACATCGGTTACAGATGGTCCGGCATGTCCAAAAAACGTAATTAAACTAACGCCATCATTCACAATCGGAGCGAGATTGATGGATTCAACTTTGTCATAAGGAGCGGTTTTGCTAAACGAACTGACCTGACCTCCCAGAAGACCTTTGTTGTATATATCGCCTAGTGTGGTCATTGCCGTCCGAAGACTTTCAGCTTCTTCTCTGGATTTACCACCACTGATGTGAACAATATGCTTGCGCCACAAATTATCAGGAGTAGACGATTCAAACTGCTTTACCTTGGTCAGATAAGCAAGTACTTGCTCGTTGCTTGTGACATTTAATCGGCCAGTCGGAATGGCTGGTGTATTAGCTGAATATGTTTTTAGACCTGCGGTTATCAGGATGTCAGAACCAGGATACCCTATAGTAGGGACAAGGTCATCGGCTGCTGTTTTGACGTAGTAAGGATAACTACTTGCCCGACCAACCAACAGTAAATTTTTAACGGCCGTTTGAGAAAGCATGTAATCTGCAAACCGTCGAAGTGCTAGTGGACTACGTTCTCCATAATTAAACGCATCATACAGCGAATCGGCTATAACAACCAATGGTTTATGGTTACCACCCTGCATTGATGCCCGATAATTGGCATAGGTTATAGCCGACTGCTTAAGGGATGCATGTGTAATAATTAGATAATCGGCCTCTTTTGGGTATTCTGCCCGAAAACGAACTGGTTGAATGGAAAGTGGTGTAAGAGTTTGATCTGTTATGAATATATTTCTATTACGTCTTGTTTCGGAGACCACAAGCTGCGCCTGACCATTTTGAAGTAACGTTGTTAAGAATCGACAAGTTGACTTATCCGTGATGTCGTATGCCAGTGCACCAGGAGGAGCATTGGGGACAGTAAGCAAAGAGGATTGATGCGAAGTCGCTGGTAAATGGAAGAGTTTGCTTCGCTGGCCCGACATGTCAAGTGATTGCGGGTAAGTTACTTTCACGTAAGTAACAGAAAATTGATTGGGGCCACCACCTTTTTCTGGTATAAAGCGTAAGGTTACCTGCTCGTTCTGAAGGGTTGACGGATCAAGATGAGTTTGAAATGTTTGACTGATAAACCCGAAAAAATTTAGCAAAGGTAACGGGCTATGGGTGCCAGCGTCGGCCTGAAGCTGAATGCGGTGAGATAAAAAATCTCGCCCGTTGATCATGCCATTTAATTCAACCGGCCAATTGACTTTAACTCGATTTTGAAACTTAAGCTGAACAAGGCCGATCGAATCTGAATTTAACAACCTTCCGGACCAGCCTTCTCCAGGCTCAAAATAGCTTTGTTGTAAAGGAGGCTCAATCCCTTTGAGATTGTTGAAGGTGTATTCATCCGTAAAGGCTTTTACAACTTCTTCAACGTGAAACTCTATCGGAGATAAGCCTGCGGCTGAGTCGTTTAACTCAGCCATACGTTTACCTTTTTGAGAAGGACTATGAGTTAAGAAATAAGTCGCAACATCAGAGTACAACGTCTGGTATGGATGTAGCCGCGTTTTCGGGCGGTACAGCAGGGAGTCCTGGCTGCCGTCGTTGCTTTCTCCATAAAACTCAATATAATCCCCGGTGTTGAACGTGCCGTCTTGTTGACCTACTACCCGAATGGCAACTTCCTGACCACGAAAAAAAAGCTGCCAGTTTGCAGGATTTGTGGACAGTAACGAAGCATCCGCTTTTTGAATATCCTGATGACTAATACGGTAGACGCCCGACCGATTTACTGAAAATTTTATGTAGTTCTGGCTAGGTTTAATCCACTCATTACCAAATAAGCTTTGCGCCTGTTGAGGTAAAGATTGCAGAATAAACCACACAATTAGAAGTAAACCTTTTTTCATGCTTTAATGAACCGGGAAGAGTTGAGTTAATGCATGAACTGATCTTGATAAAGCAATAAAAACACCAAATTGCCGGGAAACTATTCAAGTCGCTGCAAGCCGCGTTATCTATCTTCAAAGATAAGGAGAATGTATGAACTAAATAAGCCTCATTGATAAGTAACCAGATGCTCACTCAACCGAATCAGCTAAAGCTTAAGTTCGCAGGAATCGGGTCGTTTGATCGAATAAACCCGCTCAACTTTGTGATGCAAAAATATGGCGTTCAATGACCAATTCGACAAGAATACCTCGCAACACGGCTTCTTTAAACTGGGACCTGCACGGACACGATCTGAACGAGAATGGCTTTACCTGCCTGCCTCCTTTGGTATCGGTCGATGAGTGCCGTGACCTCGCTCAAGGGTACGACGATCCGGATCGGTACCGAAAAACGGTTACCATGAAGCAGCATAACTTCGGCCGTGGGGAGTACAGGTATTTCAGCTATCCCCTGCCGGGTCTGGTCGATGAGTTGCGGCATGCGCTGTTTCCGCCCCTGGCCCGGATCGCCAACGACTGGCACGAAAAGCTGAACATCGTGCAACGCTATCCTGACCATCTGGATGAATGGCTGGCGGTTTGCCATCAGGCCGGACAGACTCGCCCGACGCCCCTGATTCTAAACTACCAGACCGGTGACTGGAACGCGCTGCACCAGGATATCTACGGCGAACTGTACTTCCCGTTTCAGGCGGTTCTGTTTCTGACCCAACCCGGTCGCGATTATGCAGGCGGTGAGTTTGTAATGCTGGAACAGCGCCCGCGTAGGCAGTCAAAGGCTATAGTGCTCCAACCGGAGCAAGGACAGGTGCTGGTATTCACAACCCGCCACCGGCCCGCTAAAGGGACGCGTGGTTACTACCGCGTTAGTATGCGGCACGGTGTCAGCGAAGTTCGTCAGGGTACCCGGCTAAATCTGGGCATTATCTTTCATGACGCTCAATGATCCGGCATACCGCGCTCAGCCGCAGTCAGTTGCACCGACTATTGCGTGAGAAGAAACTAACCTGGGGTGGTAACCGAACGCTTCGGATCTACGGACGGCTTGATTGCCGCGCGGGCAAGCGCATGAAAGCCGAAAATCGCGTCTTTTTTGCTGATGAAGCGGAAGCCCTGGCGCATGGTTTCCGGCCCTGTGCGGTGTGTATGCCAGATGCGTATCGTCATTGGCAACTGTGCCTTTCACGGATTGCCCAGGTCAGATGAGCAGTAGCTCACCAGCGAAGCCAGTGATTTCTAGAACGTCTTCAGGGCTTTCTTCAGCATCAATACGCTTTGCTCCAGTTCGTCTTCGGTGCTTGACGCAAAGCCCAGCCGAGTGCCGTTGAGTAGCCGGCCGGGTGGGTTATGCGTCAGCCCATTGGCAATAAACAAACCCAGTTCGCCGGCCCGTCTGGCAAGGGCTTCCGGATCGATGGTTGGTTTAAAGGTTGCCCAGACGGCCATGCCGCCATCCGGTTTGGTAAAGTGAATCACATCCGCCAGTTCATTGCAAAGCAGTTCGCAGAACCGATCCCGGCGGGCGTGATAGGTACGAAGGGCCTTACGGAAATGCCGCTGCATTTCGCCGGTTTTAAACAAATGAGCCACCGCAAACTCCAGCATGGGATCGCCCTGCCGATCGATGATCCGCCGGAGCCGGGCCAGCTCGTCGATCAGGGCGGTAGGCGCTACGACGTACCCAATCCGAAAGGCCGGCGCAACCGACTTGGTCAGCGAACCGACATATACTACCATGCCGCGCTGGTCGGCACTGGCCAGTGGCAGAATCGGTCGGCTCAGGTAATGAAAATCATAGTCGTAATCGTCTTCCAGCACGGCAAATCCGTAGTCAACCGCCAGTTGGAGCAACTGCACACGCCGGTCGGCCCGTAACGTAACGGTGGTGGGGTAATGGTGGTGCGGGGTGACAAACACCAGCCGGATCGGGTGCCCCATTGTCCGTTGCTTGTCACAGAGTTCGGCCAGCATCACTACGTCCAGGCCGTGCTGATCGACTGGTACGGTACGAATCGTTGCGCCGGCTTGCTGAACGTTCATGACGGCACCTGCCCAGGTCGTTTCGCCGGTAGCTACTACGTCGCCGGGACGTAGCAACACCTGGCTGGTCAGATAAAGCCCCATAATGCTGCCCCTGGTAATGAGAATGTTATCGGGCGTCGTGTGTAAGCCGCGGGTGTCGTTCAGGTACAGCGACAACTGGTTGCGCAACAGCGGATGCCCTTTCGTGTCGCCGTAACCAAAGTGCTGCTGCGGATTGCCCCATCGAAAATACGACCGGTACGCCCGGCTCAGTTCGGCCATCGGAGCCAGTCGGCTGTCAGGAAAGCCGTCGTCCAGGCGCAGACCCGCCTGATTGGTCAGCAGCGGACGGGCCAGAACCGGATTCGTTTCAAAGGAATAACCCGGTTGCTCAGTTGGCGTCCTGACGGCTGTTGGTGCGCCGAGCGATTGGGGATGAACCTCGGGTACGTGGCCGGCCACGTACGTACCGCTGCCCGGCCGGCTCTCCAGCCAACCCTGGGCAAGCCCTTCGTCGTAGGCGGCAACAACTGTTTGTCGGTGTACGGCCAGTAAGTCGGCCAGCCGGCGCGTTCCCGGTAGTTTGTGGCCGGCCCCGAGTGTCCCGGCCTGTATAAGTCGGCGAAACTGTTCACTAATCTGTACGTACACCGGCACCGACGACGAAGCATCAAGCTGGATTAAGGTCTTGTAGGGGATCACAACTGGTCTATTGGTTTTATACAAACCGGTCGGTTTAGATAGACCAGTAAAGCAAGACATTTGTCCTATAAATTGCAACTGTCAATGCAGACCACCCGTACAACACCCAGCCGTTTGGCCAAACGCACGTACTACGACGAAGCGACCATTCACCCGATTCTGGACGAAGCGTTGTTTTGTACCATCAGCTACGCCGTTGATGGACAGCCTTTTTCAATACCTACCGCCTTTGCCCGGCGCGGAAATACAATATACATCCATGGTTCGGTGGGTAGCCACTTTATCCGCGAGATCCAGAAAGGCCGGCCGGTTTGTATGTCGGTCATGCTGGTCGATGGGCTGGTGCTGGCTAAATCGGCGTTCAGCCATTCGGTGAATTACCGGTCGGTGATCCTGTTCGCTACGGCCGAAACCGTAACAGATGAAACCGAACGGATGGAGGCCCTGGCCCTGCTTACGGACCAGTTGATTCCAGGACGCTGGGCTGACCTTCGCCCTACTACGGCCAGCGAAATGCGTAAAACGACCGTACTGGCATTCACCATCTCGGAAGCGTCGGCTAAAGTTCGGACGGGTGGCCCCAACGACGAACCCGAAGATCTGGACCTGCCAACCTGGGCGGGCGTAGTGCCGATGCGTACCGTGCGGCTCGCACCCGAACCAGCAGCAAGTAGTCTGGATACACCCTTGCCGAATTATTTGCAGTAAGTTGCCGGTTTGTTAATTTAGGCTAACCACTCAATACGCTTACACTGTGAACATCCGGGCGTTCAAATCCACCGATGCGGAGGCTTTGCTGACCGTATTTCGAAAAAACGTACCCCACGCGTTTGCCGAAGAAGAGGTTGATGACTACGCGACCTTTCTGCAAACGAACACCGACCCGTACTTCGTGGCCGAGCATACGGGTCAGGTTGTGGGGGCCTGCGGGTTTTACGTGACCGGCGACGAAGTACATATCTGCTGGATTCTGGCCGACCCCGACTGCCACGGTATGGGTGTCGGCAGCGCATTGATGCGGTACAATCTGGATGCCATCCGGCAGTTGCGGGTGCAGTCGGTCCGACGGATCGTTTGCCGGACATCGCAGGTGGCGTACCGGTTCTTCGAACGGTTTGGTTTCCAGTTGCAATACACGACCCCTGACTTCTGGGCTCCCGGCCTGGATCTGTATTACATGACTCATTCACCCATTGACACGTTGTTCTCGCCCGAAGACGGCATGGCCCGGTTGCAGCAGCATGCTGCCGAGTTCGCTACGGTATTCACCCACGGAACGCTGCTGGTAGAGTTTTACAAGCCCGATAAGGTTGACAAACAGCAGCCTCACGACCGCGACGAAGTCTACGTGGTTGTCGCCGGTACCGGTACATTTATGTGCGCGGGCGAAACCATGCCGTTTAAGCCCGGGGATCTGCTGTTTGTCCCGGCCGGCACTGACCACCGGTTCGAGCAGTTTTCCGATGACTTCGCAACCTGGGTGCTGTTCTACGGCCCCGTTGGGGGAGAAAACCGCCTGAACGAATAACCGGACGGGCGGTCCGCGAAAGGCCGATACTAAAAATTCCCTTCCTTCTGAGCCGGGTAGAATAGTAGAAAACTGATCTGGTTGATTTATTAGATGCGTGGGGTTTACGCAGGCTGCGTGAACCTGAACCAAACATTAACCAATCAAACCTACGTCCATGAAAACCCGCATGTCCCTGCTGGTGGCAGCATGTCTGCTTTCAATCTGCCTGGCTCTGAAACCCAACGAACGCGCCGACGGCTGGGTAAGCATCTTTGACGGTAAATCCCTCGATGGCTGGAAGGCGGCCGAAAACCCCGCTACGTTCTCGGTGCAGGACGGGGCTATTGTCGTTTTTGGGCCACGGGCTCACCTGTTTTACGACGGCCCGGTCAATAACCACAACTTCAAGAATTTTGAGTTTAAAGCGCAGGTCATGACCATGCCCGGGTCAAACTCCGGCATGTTCGTGCACACGGCGTATCAGGACAAAGGCTGGCCGTCGAAAGGCTACGAGATCCAGGTCAACCAGACGCACACCGACTGGCGTAAGACGGGCAGTGTGTATGCGCTGCAGGATGTGAAAGAAACGTTCGTGAAGGATAACGAGTGGTACACCGAGCATATCATCGTGAACGGCAAGAACGTAACGATCAAGATCAACGACAAGGTGATCAATAACTACACCGAGCCCGACAGCATCAGTAACGGCCGCAGCCCGAAGAAGCTCAGCAGCGGAACGGTAGCCCTGCAGGGACACGATCCTAAAAGCAAGGTGATGTTCAAGGACGTGATGATTAAGGTTTTGCCGGATTAAAAGGAAGAGGAAACAAGGAGAAAAGGAGGAAGGGGAGGAAAGGAGAAGAGGGGCTGTAACCGTACCCTTTCCTCCTTTTCTCCCCTTCCTCCTCTCCTCCTTTTTTTTTACCTGAACCGCTGGATGCTGAAATCCCGGTCGTTGGCGTTTTGGCCGATGCGGGCGTTGAGCGTATAAATCTGGTTGTTAACCGCTACGCTGGTCGTTGCTCCGGTATAGACATCGGTATCGTACTTCACCACAGTCGCCGTTTGCCAGTTGTCGGTGCTGCGGACCTGCGCGACACGGGTACCGCCCGTTACTACATACAGGTCGCCATTGAGCAGCGTCAGGCCGTCGCCGGGAAGACTATTTGGCGTAGGACTGGTATTGCTTACTACAATTTCCGAAATGGCGTTGCCGTTCTGCAGATCAACTTTGTACAGCTTCCCCTGCCCGGTGTTGGCAACGATCAGGAAATTATTGGGGTGGTACACGATCCCGTTCAGGCCGAACGTAGGGCTGGCAAACCGAACATCATCTCTGACCAGAATGCTGGCCGCACCGTCGGGGGCTACTCTGTAGATGACTGGTGAGAATGAATCCGTCACGTAGGCCGTCCCATCCGGAGCAAGGGTTACATCGTTGGCGAAGTTGGGGTCGGCCGCCGGTAGCAGCGCATCCAGATCCGTCCGACGTTCCAGCTGGCGGGTAGTGAGGTTAAACACCAGCAATTCGGCCGTCTGCCGGGCGGTCGCGGTGGTGCTTCTGACGGACCGTCCCTGATCGCTGTTGCAGACAAATACGCGGTCGCCGGCCACTTTCATCCCAATCCCCGCAATGAATTCGGGGGCGGTGAGCAGATCTTCATACCGGCCGTCGGTGTCGACAGTCCCGATTTTCCCGAATGGAATGGAGGTAACCAAAAACTTAGCCAGTCGCGAGGAATAGGCGATCCCTTCCGGATACAGGCGTTCGGATACGAAGTTGATTCGTTCCGGAAACGGGGCATTGGGGCTGTCACGGTGGTCTTCGCACGCGGTGGTGCCAATGAGGGCCGCCATAAACAGGCCCCAGGAAAGCAGTTGTTTGTTCATACGAGAATTGTTTGACTGAAAAAGTGTAGTAGGTACGTGCAAGTAGCCGCTTATCAGGCTCGTACAAAAAAAGAAGTAGCTACACGTAATTTTGTTTGAAGATATTATGATATGGGTCTATTTTTTTGACGCGCCGGTTCTCAAACCATTTGGGGGCTGACTTGTTACATTTCTGTAACCCTAAACATTCGGCTACGTTATGAAACATTTTACGACCGCAACCGAGGCAATGGAAGACCTTCGGACACGCGGCTATACAGCAGATTTTTCGCCGGCCCGGGAATACCTGAAGGTTACCGGATCGGACACCAAACTGCGGAGTGAAGAATTCAACGTGGATGAATTTCACCGCTTTGAAGGCACCTCAGACCCCGGCGACGAAATGACCGTGTATGCGATTACGGCCAGCAACGGCATGAAAGGCATCTTTGTATCCGCACAGGGTACCTATTCCAACGAAGTATCGTCGGAACTGATGGCCAAATTCAACGTATCGGACCGCGGACCGGTTAATATGGAAGGAGCTGTGAAACCGCTCGACCAATCGTCGCATAATCAATAAACATTTAATTCGTAAATCCAACAAAAAAGCCCGGAATCTTAACCGTTTCCGGGCTTTTTTTGTATATTTGCGGTCTTTACCAAACGAGACCGTTCTTTTTCGTGTTTGATACGCTATGAAGCTATCCGAATTTAAATTTGACTTACCCGAAAGTCTCATTGCCAAATACCCGCTCGAGCGCGGTGAGTCGAGGTTGATGGTGGTTCACCGGAAAACCAAACAAATTGAACACAAGCAGTTTTCGGATATTCTGAACTACTTCGATGACGGTGACGTCATGGTGATCAACAACACGAAAGTCTTTCCGGCTCGGCTGTATGGCAACAAAGAAAAGACCGGAGCCAAGATTGAAGTCTTTCTGCTGCGCGAACTGAACCGCGAGATGAAGCTGTGGGATGTTCTGGTGGACCCCGCCCGCAAAATCCGGGTCGGTAATAAACTGTACTTCGGCGACAGCGATCTGGTAGCCGAAGTGATTGATAACACAACCTCGCGCGGCCGGACGATTCGCTTCCTCTTCGACGGCAACCACGAAGAGTTCATGAAAGCCGTTGATGAACTCGGCGAGACGCCACTACCCCGCGAAATCAAACGGAAAACGGAGGACGCTGACCGCGACCGCTACCAGACGGTTTTTGCGGAACACATCGGGGCCGTAGCGGCTCCAACGGCGGGTATGCACTTTACCCGCGCGATGATGAAACGGATGGAAATCAAAGGCATTCACTTTGCGCCCGTTACGCTGCACGTTGGCCTCGGTACGTTCCGGCAGGTTGATGTAGAAGATCTGACCAAGCACAAAACGGATTCGGAAAACTACCGGATTTCAGACGATTCGGCGCAGATTGTCAACGAAGCCCTCGATGCCGGCAAGCGGGTGTGTGCTATCGGTACTACGTCGCTCAAAGCGGTTGAGTCGTCGGTTTCGGCCAACAGCCGCCTGAAACCGGTTGAAGGCTGGACGGACAAGTTTATTTTCCCGCCTTACGAATTTAAAATTGCTAATTCGCTGCTGACCAACTTTCACCTGCCCGAGTCGATTCTGATCATGATGACCAGCGCCTTTGGTGGGCACGACCTGATCCGGCATGCCTATGAAGTGGCCATCAAGGAAAAATACCGCTTCTTCAGCTACGGCGATGCCATGCTGATTCTATAAAAGCAGTTGGTTCATTGAGCCGTCAGTCAGTACATTTGAGGGGCCAAGCGGCCCCTTTTTTATGACCCATTCAGTAACCGATTTGCCGGCTGAGCAACTCTTTGCCATCATCGTAGCAGGGGGGAGTGGCAGCCGGATGAAAACCGATGTGCCCAAGCAGTTTCTGCCTCTGAACGGTAAACCAATCCTGCAACATACCATTGAGCGATTTTTAGCCGCGTCGCCGGCTATATCAATTGTACTGGTTCTGCCCGAACGGGACCGGCCGACCTGGGCTACCCTCTGCGACCAGCATCGGTTTCAGCCAGCGCGCGTTCGGGTTGTGAACGGGGGGGCTACCCGCTTCCAGTCGGTACGCAACGGGCTGACTGCGATTCTGGCCGATCAGCAGAGCAGCGGAGGCCTGGTGGCCGTTCACGATGGCGTCCGGCCGTTTGTGTCGACCGAGATCATCCGCACCAGTTTTAGCGTGGCCGCCCAGACGGGCAGTGCCGTAACCTGCGTACTGGCCAAAGATTCCGTCCGGCTGGTCGGCAACGATGGGCAGAGTCAGGCCGTCGACCGCAGCCGCGTTCGGCTGGTACAGACGCCCCAGACGTTTCAGCTTGATCTGTTCCGGCGGGCGTTTCAGGTCGATGAACAACCATTTTTCACCGACTGTGCCAGTGTGGTAGAACACGCCGGGTTTTCGGTAACGCTGATCGAGGGCGCCTACGAAAACATCAAAATCACGACCCCGGAGGATTTGCTCTGGGCCGCTACGTTTGCCCCGGCCGGCTAGGGGGTGATCACTGCGTCAGCCGCAATGACTGCCAGGTGGCCAACTGCCATTGATTCCCTTTTTTGACGTACACGTCGGTATAGCGCAGCCGGGAACTGAGCGTTTCGCCGTTGCTGACTGCTTTGACCTGACAAACCCCGTTCACAATGGCTGTGTTACCGTACAGCCGCACTTTCTGCTCCAGCGGATCAATGGCCGCATAAGTCAGTTTACCGTCTTTGATCGACTGAATGAACGATTGTTTGTCATCCACGATGCCATTGGAATGGGTATACACCAGGTCGTCGGATAAGGTTTGGTTCAAAACGGTGTAGTCCTTGCTGACCAGGGCGTTGAACCGTCGTTTTTCGGTGTTCATCACGTCTTTTTCGGCGGGCGACTGAGCAAAGGCGACTGGCGCAACGGCAATCAGGCAAAAGGTAAGGAAGTGTTTCATGGGATGTGATTGATAAGAAATTAGGGGTAGTTATCAGTCAGTCGGCTAACCTGAGCGGCCGACCGACTGACAGATAAAGCCAGGAACGGTCAGGGCCTACCGGCTGGTTGCCTGCGTTCGGGTAATAGCCTGGTATACGAGCACTTTAAACTTGTCGAACAGATCGCCGTAACTGTTGGGCACCTTCTGGGTGTACAGCAGGGCTACGATACCTTCTTTAGGGTCAACCCAGTACGTCGTACCGAAGTAGCCACCCCACTCGAAGGAGCCTTCGGAAACGGGCAGCCGGGCTGCTCCCTGCTCGGTGGTGAGGCCGAAGCCCAGACCAAATTTGTTTTGCCCCTGATTCAGATCGCCGATCTGGTTCGTCGTGATCAGCCGGATGGTGGCTGGGCTCAGGAACCGTTTGCCATTGTACTGACCGCCGTTCAGCAGCATTTGCAGGAAGATAGCGTAGTCGAAGAGCGTGGAAGACAGGCCGGCTCCCCCCGAAAAATACGTACCGGCTGCTTTGGGATAATCCGGCGACAACCGACCGCGGGGCATCATGCGCCGAAGTGCTCTGGTCGAATCTTCGGTGTAAAGCACCGTGAGCCGGTCCTGCTTCGGAGCAGGCAGATAAAAGTGGGTATCCTTCATGCCCAGCGGCTCAAACAACCGGGCGCGAAGGAACACATCGAGCGACTGCCCCGACAGGACTTCGATCAGGTAGCCTACTACGTCGGTGTTCAGGCCGTAGGTCCAGCGGTCGCCGGGGTTATGCATCAGCGGTAACGCAGCCAGCCGGTTGATGGCGTCTGAGAGCCGTCCCTCCGGTGTACCGATGCCGCTCGGGATGGTATTTTTGGCGTAGATCGCGTTGGCTTCTTTAGACCCGATGGATGGGTAGCCGATCCCCGATGTGTGCGTAAGCAGGTGACGGATTGTGACCTCGCGTTTGGCCGGAACCGTCGTGTACGACGAGTCTTTCTCGTTGAACTTGTCCAGTACCTTCGGATTCTTAAACGCCGGAATATACTTCGATACGGGGTCGTCGAGCAGAAACTTGCCTTCTTCATACAGCATCATCAGGCCGATGCTCGTGAGCGCTTTCGTCTGCGAAGCAATGCGGTAGATGGCGTCGCGCTGCAGCGGGGAGTCAGTATCGAGGTCGCTTTTACCGTAGGCCTTGTGCAGGATGATTTTGCCATTGCGGGCAATCAGCACACCCACGCCGGCCTGCCGGCCCTGGCTAACGTACTCATTGATGACGGCGTCAATGCGCTGGAGCCGTTCAGTACTCATGCCGACGCTTTCCGCTTTGGCAGCCAGCAGAATAGGGGAGGGAGCCGCAACCTGCGCGGTAGCCGTTAAACAAAAACCGGCCAGAAGACCGGTTAGAATAAACGTTTTCATGCACGAAAAAGCTATTTTCAGCTCAAAGCTACCTATTTCTTCGTACAGGTAATGCTGCCATTTTTCGTGAGAAGCTGCGAAACGGCGCGAGTTTCGGATTTGGTGGTCAGCAGCAGGTTGTTCTCCGTAAACTGGCCGGTGGCTGTGTAAGCCGCGTCGTAGCCTACGGGAGATCCCTTGCTGTCGGTACCAAAGTAGATGGTTTCGCTTTGTTTGTCAGTGATCGTAAACTTGTTGTCGGTCAACTGGGCCGTCCGGCGCTCTTTCGTGGTTGAATTGAACGTAAAATCCAGGTACAGTTCGTTAACCGCCTGACTTTTCGATACGGCAATCGTGACTTTACCGGCTTCATCGGCGTAGGGCAGCGCATTATTGATCAGCGTCTGGGTTGTGTAGCCACCATCATACGTACCGACATACTGATCGCGCGGGTCAATTTCGCCGGAACCGGAGCCTGATTTTTTACAGGCCGTTGTGCAGACACCAAGGAAACATAACGCCAGGAACAGATTACGAAGCGGGCGAGACGCGTGAGGAGTGATCATGTTTGTCTGAATCATCAAATTTGTCTATGAAACGATGGGGAATGGCCTGTAGTATACCTGCCAGCGGAACTGGGCGGCCAAGCATACAGTACGTGCCCGAAGGAAGTATACATAAAAATTAACTTAAATGCTATTTTTTAAGGAAATAGGCATAAAATGGCGTCTGCTCAGACTCGCATAGCCATTCTAAAACCTTGCCGGGTTACCAGATGTCATCCGATCGACGACGCCAATCGCCTGGCGGTTTTCCCACTGTATAAATCAGTAAACCTCAGTTAGCCAACGAGGTTATTAAATAGTGTAATTAAACGCTAGGATAAGTGGGAAATCGATTAGACAAGAAAGTCGCCATAGTAACCGGGGGAGCTACCGGCATTGGTGAAGCCATCTGCAAAAAATTTGCCCGGGAGGGTGCCCGGGTGGTCGTTGTCGGACTGCCCGACGACCCGGTCGATCAGGTCGTGAAGGAGATTGAACAGCAGGGCGGGATTGCCGTAGCCTTCAAAGGCGACATATCCGTCGAGGCCAACGCGAAAGCCTGCGTTGAGCTGGCGATCCGGATGTATGACCGGCTCAACGTTCTGGTGAACAATGCCGGGGTGTTTCCGGAGACCAACTTTATGCAGGACTTCTCGGAGGAAGCCTTTGACTACCTGGTCAGGAACAACATCAAGTCGACTTTTATGATGACGAAGGCGGCTTTGCCCGAACTGCAGAAAACGAAAGGCAACATCGTGACGGCGGGATCGGAAGCCGGGCAGATGGGCGAACCGCAGGCCGTGCCCTACGGCGGTACGAAAGGCTTCAACCATGCGTTTGCGAAGGGGCTGGCTACCGAGCAGGCGAAGTTCGGTGTACGGAGCAACGTAGTGGCGCCCGGCCCGATCGATACGGCCTGGACGCATACCAGTACCGGGCCGATGGACTCGGAAATGGAAAAATCGACGACGGCTGGTACGTTGATGGGGCGCCGGGGTACACCTGAAGAAGTGGCCAACGTGTACTTGTTCCTGGCCTCCGACGAAGCGTCGTTCGTGACGGGAGCCATCTACTACGTCGACGGCGGCACCACCATTGCCAAAGGGCCTCAGGGCGAAAAAGCCGCGGATACTTTCAAAAAGGAACCGGAAGGTGAACTGAATCTGCAGCATTCGCTGGAAGGACACACGTCCGTCAGATCCTGATCCGGTCTGGGACCAAAACGCCCTGGGGTTGAGTATCACCACTCGGCCCCGGGGCGTTTTTATGACGACACCAGTACCGTTTCGGCAACCGGCGTAATCAGCGGGACGGTGACGAGGAATCGGTTATTGTCTTCGCGCACCTCCACCGCCGACTGATCGAGCAGTTTATATTTCATCACAATGTTCTGAAGCCCAATCCGGTTCGATGCAACGGCGCTTTTCTTTTTCTGGAGGTTGTTTTCTACGTGCAGCGCACCCGCCCGGGTGTACAGCTTGATAGCAAGTGGGCGGTTGACCGAGATGACGTTATGTTTGATGGCGTTCTCGAAGAGAATCTGTAGGGTCAGGGGCGGAATGAGAAACGACAGATACCGTGGTTCTACGTCGGTTTCCATGAAAATGGCCTCGCCGTAGCGGGTCTTGAGCAGGTGAAAATAAGCGTTGATGAAATTGATTTCGTCGGTCAGTGGGCACAAATCCCGGTTATTCTGCTGGAGGAGGTACCGGTACACCGCCGAAAGTTCGTCCAGGAAACTTTCGGCCTGTCGGGCATCCGTGCTGATCAGCGACGATAACGAGTTGAGGTTGTTGAACAGAAAGTGAGGGTTGATCTGGGTTTTCAGCGAGTCGAGCTGGGTTTGCAGATTAATCTTTTTCAGTTGCTCCGTTTCCATGAACGACATTTTCCACCGCTGATACAGGTAGATGCCCTCGTAAACGGCGGCAATCTGGATGGTACCAACGACGGATACGAGCGTATTGAAAAAATACGGCTTGAACAGAAAATAATCTTCGGCCGGAAACAGATTAAGCTGGTGATACGCAAACGTCTGGGCGATCCGGATGAGGCTCGAAAACATGACGAACCAGATCAGTTGATACAGCACCCGCCGGAGCGTCTGGGTTAGCTCAGGATACCGCCGACGCGAGTAAATGATGCCCCAGCGGTTGCATTCCCACACCACGACAGAGCCCAGCAGAAAAAAGAACGGCACCCGCCAGTCGTCAGGATAGGCCACGTTTGTATAGCCGTACATGATCCATTGTCCCATCAGGGCCAGCAATGGGACCCCGACAATACGCATCCATTTGTCATTCAGTTTCTGCATCGTTTATCCGGGCCGGTTTGGCCATGCTTCCCAGGTTACGGGCCGGGAGCTTTACTACGTAGGTAGGGCGCCAGTTTGTTTCTGTAAAAATAAGCAATGTCACCGGTATCCGTAAGCGGTCGGCTGGTTACGTTTTCGCCGAAGGTACCCGTGTGTCGGCAGTTGATACATAGCCGTCTGCTCACGTCAATTGCGATAATTTCTTTTTCTTTGAGCGGCCAATGGGTTGATACTGACCAGCCATCCGCTTGGGGGAGCGCGTCCTGGTATGCCGGGAAGTCGAACCCGCGAAACAGAATCAAACACTTTGAGCTCCGAAACGGTAATTAGTACGTTCAACAACTTTAATGAAAAACAGCTATGCGTTGGATTGGAGGACGCGAAAGTGATAACGTCGACGATCGCCGGGGAAGCGGTGGGGGCGGATTGGTAGTCGGTGGGGGCATCGGCACCTTGGTTATTGCCCTGGTTGTATACCTGATGGGGGGCGATCCCACGGCCATACTGAACCGGACCGACAACAGCCCGGCTACGTCGCAGTCGCCAACGGGTCCGCAACCCGACGACGCAGCGGCCAGCTTTACGCGCAAGGTACTGGCCAGCACCGAAGATGTCTGGAACAAGCTTTTCGCCCAGCAGGGAGCCCAGTATGCCGAGCCTACGCTGGTGATGTTTCGGGGAGCTACGACTTCGGGCTGCGGAACGGCCCAGGAAGCCATGGGTCCGTTTTATTGCCCGGCCGATCAGAAAGTGTACATCGACCTGTCGTTCTATGACGAACTCAGTCAGCGGTTTCAGGCACCCGGCGATTTTGCGATGGCCTACGTGATCGCGCACGAAATCGGGCACCATGTGCAGAAACGACTGGGGGTTATGGATCAGGTGGATGAACTGCGCCAGCGCCTGAGCCGACGTGAGTATAACCAGGTATCGGTGCGGCTGGAACTCCAGGCCGATTTCTTCGCCGGTGTCTGGGCACACCACGCGCAGGGCCAGAATTTTGTCCTGTCGCCTGAAGACGTAGAAGAAGCCATTACGGCGGCCAACGCCATCGGCGACGACCGGATTCAGCAGCAGACGCAGGGGCGCGTGGTGCCCGACGCGTTTACCCACGGTACGTCGGCGCAGCGGGTGTACTGGTTCAAGAAAGGACTCAAAACCGGCGATCTCAGCCAGGGCGATACGTTCAACAGCCGCGAAGATGCCAATTTGCAGTAACTAACCCTTGTTATCCGAGAAGCCCGGCATCTTGCTGTGCCGGGCTTTTGCGTCAATCGTATGCTCGAACAGATTCAGGAAGCCACCCGCTACATTCAATCCCAGACAAACCTACAGCCGGCTATCGGCATCATTCTCGGAACCGGCCTTGGCGCGCTGGCCGGCGAGGTAACGATCGAAACCACGCTGCCTTACGAAACCATTCCCCATTTTCCGCTCTCGACCGTTGAGTTTCATTCCGGTAAACTGCTGCTGGGTACGCTGGGCGGCAAGCCGGTTGTGGTGATGCAGGGCCGTTTTCATTTCTACGAAGGCTACACCATGCAGCAGGTTACGTTTCCGGTGCGGGTCATGCAGGCACTGGGGGTCCGAACGCTGCTCGTGTCCAATGCTGCCGGGGGCCTGAACCCGGCGTTCAGCGTCAGCGACCTGATGGTAATCGACGATCACATCAGCCTGTTGCTGCCTCAGAATCCGCTGACGGGTAAGCACCTGCCCGCCTTTGGTGATCGGTTTCCCGACATGAGCAAACCCTACGATCCGGCCCTGATCCGGCAGGCGTTTGACCTCGCGCAGGCGCTTGGGATTCCGTTGCAGCGGGGTGTGTACGTCAGCGTGACGGGGCCGCAGCTCGAAACCAGAGCCGAATACCGGATGCTGCGGCAGTGGGGCGCCGATGCCGTCGGGATGTCGACCGTACCGGAGGTAATTGTGGCCCACCAGCTGGGCATGCGCATCTTCGGCGTATCGGTCATTACCGACATGTGCATTCCAGAGACCCTCGAAAAAGCTGATATTGCTAAAATCATCAGGGCGGCCGGTGTGGCTGAGCCGAAGCTGACCGCCCTGATGAAGAAGCTGGTGGAGGCATTATAGCCAGGTCCTGCTCAGGCAATCGTGCGTACCACACCCCCGTCGACCCGAACGGCGGCTCCGTTGGTAGCCGATGCCAGCGGGCTGCTGAGGTACACGACCAGATTGGCCACTTCGTCGGTACTCGCAAACCGCTGCAGGATGGACGTAGGCCGGGCGTGCTGAAAAAACTCTTTTTCGACCTGGGCTTCGTCTTTTTGCTGCTGCCGGGCCAGGCTGCGAATAAACTCCCCAACCCCTTCCGAGTACGTCGGGCCGGGCAGCACGGCATTGACCGTTACGTCGGTGCCGGTGGTGAGTTCGGCAAGCCCGCGCGAAATGGCCAGTTGAGCAGTTTTCGTGGTGCCGTAGTGAATCATCTCCGTGGGAATATGCAGACCGGATTCGCTGGAAATGAATAGAATCCGACCCCAGTTCCGCTGGAGCATCCGGGGCAGGTAGTGCCGCGCGAGCCGCACCCCACTCATGACGTTGACGGTAAAGAACCGAAACCAGTCTTCGTCGGTAATGTCGACGAAATCTTTGGGCTCAAAAATGCCGACGTTATTGACCAGGATGTCCACCTCGGGCTCCTGCTGAATCAGTCGGTCAATGTCGCCGGTCTGCGCAAAATCGACCGCTACCCCACGAACGACGGCTTCGGGCTGCTGCTCTTTAAGCTGGTCGATAGCCTCCTGAATCCGTTGTTCGGTGCGCCCGGTAATGATGACCGCGGCTCCTTCGGCCACTAACTTTTTGGCAATGGAAAAACCGATACCGGCTGTTGAGCCAGTTACTAACGCTGTCTTTTGACGAAGCTGCAAATCCATACGTCTGTTGGTTGATGGTTGTACAGCTACCACCCGCGGTGGTAACCCCTGCAAAGGTCGCTATCTGGCCGATACCGGCGGAACAGTACACTCGGTTTATTGAAAAAGCGCTGACCAGTTCGCGAGTCAATCCATGTGCTGCTGAATGACTATACACGGCTCACTTCCCGCTGGTCATCTTTTCGCGTTTGTCGCTTCTTGGACACCTGTAGCCTTCTATGCTTTGCACACAGGAATCCTCAAACGTTAAAAACCCCGGCCATTGTGGTCGGGGTTTTGACTGTTGATCAGACGTAGAAACCGGGTATCAGTTTACCCGCAGCTTCTGTCCGGGCCGGAGCTTTGATCGGGCCGAAATGTGATTCTTGCGGGTCAGGGCCGAAACCGACATACCGTAGCGGCTGGCAATGGAACTGAGCGTTTCGCCCGACCGAACGCGGTGCAGTACGGTCCGCTTAAAGCGCGGCTTGGGGCTGCTGCTGACATCGGACGTCCGCCCGCCCCGCAGATAATCCCAGACCGAACTGGTCAGCAGGAAATGGTCGGAGTTAATGGTGTTGGCAGGAAACGTATAGATAGTGAGGGGGCTGAACGGATTCCCTTCGTAACGTACTTCGTAGTGCAGGTGCGGACCCGAGCTGCGGCCGGTGCTGCCGCCCAGACCCAGTTGGTCACCAGCCTTAATGAGCTGGCCCACTTCCACCGTTTGCTTGGACATGTGGCCGTAGAGCGTTTCCAGACCATTGTAGTGCCGAACCAGTACGTACCGACCGTAGCCACCACCGTCCCAGCCGACTACCCGCACGATACCGTCGAAACTGGCGTAAACCGGATCGCCGGTTTCCAGATCGAGATCGGCGCCGGTATGCCAGCGGCCCCAGCGAAAGCCAAAATTAGACGTGAGTTTACCTTCGTTCAGGGGAGCCGACCAGTAGCGATTCGCCGGCGGGTCGTAGAGCTTGATGTCGATTACCTCGTCGAATTCGAGGGGATTTATGTTGTAGGGGTCGATGTGGCGGGAATCCCAGACAGCGTAGTAATCGGCAATTTTAACCCATTCGTCGCCAACCAGTACGGAGTCAATGACTTCTACCACGCTGGTCTGGCCCTGGTCGATCATGCTGGTATCTTCGCTGACGACCGGGTTAAGTTCTTTTTTCGGTTCAAACTGGCTGTTGAAGCGAAGTTGTGTTGTTTCCTGTTCAAAAGGGCCATCCGCTTTTTGAGGCTGATCAACGGCCGGTGCACTGGTGTTTACCTGATTCTTGGGTGTAATGCGCAGATTATTTTTAAATCGCCCCCGTTCCTGCGCCTGGGTTGTCAGAGCAAAGCTCAGGCACCCGATGGCCAATAGCCAGCGTACAGCCATTTTTTGCATCATCTCATAATAAGGGTTTACGGGTAAAAGGGCTCGATTGACTGGAACCGGGCCCCCTTAACCGTAAACCGTTGGTTTTTGGTTAGTGAACAAGTTGTTCCTGCACTTCGAGCGTCACTAAGTAACGCTCGGCATCCAGAGCTGCCATGCAGCCGGTACCGGCTGCCGTGATGGCCTGGCGATAAATGTTGTCCTGAGCGTCTCCGCAGGCAAAGACGCCGGGAATATTCGTTCGGGTACTGCCTTTTTCGGTCAGGATGTACCCGTGGTCATCCATATCGAGGTAGTCCCTGAAAATGTCGGTATTCGGTTTATGACCAATGGCTACGAAAAAGCCTGTTACGTCCAGGATGCTTTCTTCGCCGGTCTCCACGTGCCGTATCCGGGCGCCGGTCACCTCCTCGTCGCCGAGAATCTCCAGCGTTTCCGTATAGTACAGTATTTCGATGTTTGGGGCCGTCTGTACACGTTGCTGCATGAACTTCGACGCCCGCATTTCGCCCCGCCGAACCAGCATGTATACCTTCCGGCAAAGGTTGGCCAGGTAGCTGGCTTCTTCGGCGGCCGTATCGCCCGCGCCAACAATGGCTACGTCCTGCCCCCGGAAAAAGAACCCGTCACAAACGGCACAGGCCGAAACGCCCCGGCCATTCAGCCGCATCTCCGACGGCAGGCCGAGCCACTTGGCCGACGCTCCGGTGGAGATAATGACGGTGTCGGCGGTAATTTCGTGCGAATCATCTACGATAGCCCGGTGGGGCCGGTCGCGGCCGGGCTGGTCCGAAAACTCCACCTTCGTTACCATGCCGTATCGCACATCGGTGCCGAACCGGCGCGCCTGATTCTCAAGATCCTGCATCATCTGCGGGCCGTTCACCCCGTCCGGGTAACCAGGAAAATTATCAACTTCGGTGGTAATGGTTAACTGACCACCAGGCTGGGCTCCCTGGTACAATACAGGTTTCATGTTAGCACGCGACGCATAGATCGCTGCAGTATAGCCGGCGGGTCCGGAGCCGATAATCAGGCACTTAACGTGTTCGGAAGTCATTGCAGAAGGCAATAAGTTGTCTGACAAATGAATAAGCCATTCGCTAAAAAGGGATGGCTTAAAGACAACATACGCAAAATTGAAAAAATTCTCCCACGAAAGCAAAGAGAGTCTTAATGTATGATACAGTATAGGTAGTATGTAGTGTACGGTATTGAAATCACCGGCTACACAGTTTACACCAAACCGCTTGGTTCATACACGTCCTATTAAAGCACCCGCCATTCGATGCGCCGGTTCAGGCGTCGGTTTTCGTCGCTGGTGTTGGGCGCAACGGGTTTGGTTTTACCGTAGCCGATGGCTTTGATCCGGCCCGGGTCAATGCCGGCTTTGGTCAGGTACGTGACCACCGACTGCGCCCGTTTCTGGGATAACGTGAGGTTGGCAGCCGCATCGCCCCGGTCGTCGGTGTGGCCCGCAATCTCAATCCGCATGGTTGGATTGGCGGTCAGGAAGGCCGAGAGCCGGTCGAGTTCCGTGCGCGATTTGTCGGCCAGATCATAGCGCCCTGACTCGAAAAACAGGTTGTTCAGCGTTTCTTTGCCGGCCGAACCAACGGGTTCGAGGGGGACGCTCAGCGCCATCCCTTCGCCTTTGGTTTTCTGCGTAAAATCGAACGACAGGCTCTTGAACAGATACCCCGGCACGCTCACGTACAGCGCGTACTCGCCACCGCTCGGCAGGACAGTCGTGTACTGACCCGTCTGCTCGTCGGCCTGCACCCGCGAGATGACCTGATTCGTGCCAAGATCGATCAGTTCGACGGTGGCTGCCAGTGGTTTTTTTGTCCGGGCATCGGCAACGGTACCTTTCAGGAAGCTGACGGGTCTGACCCGCTCCCGCAGCGGTTCGGGCAGATCGAAGACGTAGAGCCGGGACTTTTGCGAAACGCCATCTTTCTGCTCTTCAAACGAGTAGTAGGCCCGCCGACCATTCGACGATACGAACAGCGACGCCTGGTCTTCGGACGTATTGATGGGATACCCGAGGTTGGTAGGGGCCGACCAGCCGGAACTGGTACTGTCAGCAACGAACAGGTCGTAGCCCCCCATGCCAATGTGTCCGTCTGACGCGAAGAACAGGCTCCGGCCATTGGCGTGAATAAACGGCGAGGCTTCATTGAAGGGGGTGTTGACCTTGTCGCCGATGTTGACCGGCTCGCCCCAGGTTCCGGCGGCATCGATGTCGCTGCGCCAGATGTCGCGCCGGCCCTGGCCACCCGGCCGGTCGGATACGAAATACAGTCGCCGGCCGTCGGCCGAGAGGGAGGGCTGCGATTCGTAAAACCGGGTGTTGATGGTGGGGCCGAGGTTATTGGGGGCAGACCACGTAGTACCGGTTTTATGGGATACGTACAGATCGCAGCTCCCGAAGCCTTTGCGCCCCTGGCAGGCCGTGAAGACCAAGGTGCGTCCGTCGGCCGAGAGGCTGGCCGTTCCTTCGTTGTCGGGGGTATTGATGTCCGAAGACAACGAGACCGGAGGAGACCAGGTTTCGCCATTGAAAGACGATACGTACAGATCCTCGTCGCCTTCGGGTTTGAGGGCCGTAAAGACCAGCGTCTGCTCGTCGGCGGTCAGCACCGGGAAGTACTGGGAAGGCGTCGTGTTCAGAACGGGCGAAACTGGTTTGGGATCGACCGGCTGCGGGTGCTGCAGGGCTTCCTGACCAAACCGGGCGCCTTCGAGCAGCCGGGCGATTCGCTTGCCCTGAACGGACTCATCCGGAAACAGACTTTTGTATTTTTCGAGGTAAGGCAGGGCTTCCTGGTACCGACCCAGCCGCAGCAGAATGTTACTCAGCGACTGATAAGCCGCGCCGGTCGCCGGGTTGTCGGGCTGGAGCCGAACGGCATCGCGGTAAGACGCAATGGCCGGCTCGAAGCGTTTCGTGAACTCGTAGAGCTGGCCGAGCTTGAGGTGCGCATCGAGGAAGTTCGGGTCGCGTTTGATGGCTTCCTGCATGAACGGAATGGCTTCATTGGCCTTCCGCTGCCCGAACAATTTGATCGATTGGTCGTATAACTCTTTGGCCTTCTGGTTCTGAGCGAAGGAGGAAAGAAGAAACGGAGGAAAGAGAAAGGGGAGGAGGGAGAAAAGAAGAATGCTTACCCATTTTCCTCTCGTCCCTTTCCTCCTTCCTCCCTTTCCTGCTTTCTCCTTTTTCAAGGTATGTCGAGATACTTGTGCGTCTGCAACGATATTTGCCATTGCGGATTACGTTTTACGTAATCAACGATGCGCGGTAGCATTTCGTTTGAGCGACCCCATTCGGTTTGCAAAAACAATCGACAATCGGGCCGCAGATGCGGGACGAACGACTCGGCAAACGCGAAGTCTGACTGGTTGTAGATGATGACTTTCAGCTCGTCGGCCCGCTCAAAAATGGCCGGATTCGGCTTCCTGAACTTCTTGGGCGAGAAACAGATCCAGTCCCAGGAGCCCGTTACAGACTCACAGACGCCGGAGGTTTCAATGTTGGTCTGGAAACCGGCCGACTGCAGGGCCGCGGTCAGGTTAGTGAGGTCGTGCATGAGCGGTTCTCCGCCCGTGACGACCGCCATGCGACCCGGATGGACCAGGGCTTCGGTTACAATCGTGTCGATGGTACGTTTAGGGTGGGCGTCGGCATCCCACGACTCCTTCACGTCGCACCAGTGGCAGCCGACGTCGCAGCCGCCGAGCCGGATAAAATAAGCCGCCCGACCGGTATGCGCCCCTTCACCCTGCAGGGTGTAAAAGGCTTCCATCACGGGCAGTACGGTCTGGTTTATGGTCTGTTGTTTCTGTTCGGTAGTCATTGAAAAAACGTACGGGTTTTGAACCCGCTGAAAAACAGGACAAAGATACGACATTGCCGGGTTGTGGCCCGTCTTTGCCGGGGTAATTAAGCGGAATCTATGCCGGGTCTCCTCCGGCAATTGTGTACCTTTGCGGCAAATTTTATGTTCATGTTCTGCGGCCGTAACTACGCTTTATTCGTTTTCTTTTTTCTTTTTCCGTATTTGGTTTGGTCCCAGACGACTTCGGTGATCATCCGGCTGCAGGAAACAAATCGCCGGCCCCTCATTGGCGCAACCCTCCGGCTGACCGACCGGGCCGATACGACCCGCCACCTCTACGCCCTGTCTGATACGTCAGGAACGGCCGCTTTTCGGGTTGCGCCGGAGAAATACTACGGTCTGCTGGTAACGTCGGTCGGTTTCAAACCCCTGCGGAAACTGATTCAGCCGGGGCAAACCAACGTAACCGTCACGCTGGAGCCGGACAACGTAACGCTGCAGGCGGTATCGGTCGTGGCGACCAAACCGCTCGTGAAGCAGGAGGACGACAAAACCATCGTTGATCCCGAACCCATTGCCGCTACCAGCACGAGCGCCTACGAGATTATGGAAAAAACGCCGGGTGTTTTTCTTGACCCCGACGGCAACGTGTACCTCAGCAGCACAACACCGGCCACGATTTACATCAACGGGCGGGAGCAGAAAATGAGTGCGGCCGATATCGCGTCCATTCTGAAAAGTCTGCCGCCCAACAGCATCGAACGCATCGAGATTCTCAGAACCCCTTCGGCCCGGTACGACGCCAGCGGTACGGGTGGCCTTGTCAATATCGTGCTGAAGAAAGGGGTTAAGCTGGGGCTGACGGGATCGGTCAACGCGGGGGTGAATCAGGGGCGGTTCGGCAATCAGTTTGCGGGGATCAATCTCAACAATACCCAGAATGGACGCACTACGTATCTAAACCTGAATTATACCAACCGCAACAGCTACGAGCAGGTGCAGAGCAACCGCCGGTTTGCACCCGATACGGCGTTGACCCAGGATGCGTACACGACGTATCCGGCGCAGATTGCCTACGTCGGCTATGGCGTCGGGTTTGAACTCTCGCGGAAGTGGGATCTGAATTTCGACGGGCGGTTTTCGTGGAATCAGGCCAATTCAGAGGCCGTCAATGAAAACACAATCCGTCGACTCAGCACCGGCCGGGTGCTGTCGGATAACCTGAACGAGGTCGACAACCGAAACCGGGTGCTGTCGTTCAGCCAGGGCGTCACTACACGACTGAAGCTGGACACCATCGGTTCGGAACTGACCACCGACGTATCGTACAGTTTCATTGGTACGCGTGGTGTCCAGAATTTTTCAACGCGCTACCTCCAGCCCGAACGTCCCGGTACGCTGGGCGACGGCTCGTTCGTTAACCAACGGCACCTGCTGGCGGCTCAGGTGGATCTGAAATACAAGTTGCCGGCTGCGATCACGCTCGAATCCGGGGTGAAAACAACGGTACAGACCTTTAGCAGCGACGCGGCTTATTTTACCGTAGTGAACCAGGCCCGCCGGCCGGATCAGGCCCGAACCAACCGCTTCGATTACCGGGAAAACATCAACTCGGCCTACGTGCAGGCGTCACGCCTGTTCGGGTCGATCTTGTTGAAAGGGGGCGTTCGGCTGGAAAACACGAACATGGATGGACAACAGCGCGTACCGGCCGATACGTCGTTTCGGATCAACCGTACCGATCTGTTCCCGTACGTGTATCTGAGTCGGCGCGTAGCCAAAATCGCCGGCTACGAATTGCGGAGTTATCTGGTATACCGGCGGTCGATCACGCGTCCGGCCTATGACTACCTGAATCCGTTTGCCCGCTATGTCGATCAGTATCTGTACGAAACCGGGAATCCGGCGCTGCGGCCGCAGTTCACCGACAATTACGAAGCGAACATCAGCGTGGAAGATCGACCCATCTTTGCCCTCGGCCGGAACTACACCCGCGACATCTTCACCAACGTAGTGTACCAGGACCCCGCCAACCGGAGTATTGCCTACCGGACGTACGACAACCTGGGCGTAAACCGCGAAACCTACTTCCGGATTCTGGGGGCGATTCCGCCCGTCAACCGCTACTTTTTCGTGGTCGGGGCGCAGTACAACCACAACGACTACACCGGCGTGTACGAAAACAGTCCGCTGAACTTCAGCCGGGGCAGCTGGTCGTTCTTTACGTTCCATTCGTTTAAAATCGACAAACGCTCGACGGCTACGATGAACGGCTTTTTTCGCACCCGCGGGCAGCTTCAGTTCTACGAGCTGAGCAACTTCGGAGCGCTGAACCTGAGCGTCAACCGGAAATTCATGCAGGACAAGCTGATGATCACCCTGGCGGCCAACGACCTGTTGTTCACCAACTACTACCAGTTCGTTCTGAAGCAGGGGAGCGTTACCGCCGACGGCCTGCGCCGGAACGACACGCGCCGGTTTGGGGTAACACTGCGCTATAATTTTGGCCTGCGTAAACGCGAAGAACGGATGAATATGTTCAACGTCGAACCACCCACGCAGTAGCCCGGCCGGGGTGTCCGGGAGTGGGCAGGAAGAAACAAATCCCGCCCGTTGCCCGCTTTTGATCGACGTACGCCCCGGCAATGGACGCCGGCTATGTCAGAACCGCTATTTTTGTGCTATGCTCCAGTCCGTACGTACTTTTCTGAATCAGCCGCTTGCCGAAGACTTCAGCCTGAAGAATACGATGCGCGAATCGCTGCTGGCGAGTCTGTACGTGTTCGGTTTCCTGACCCTCCTGAACCTCCGGCAATTTGACTGGGCGCTGGTAGGCGGGGCATTTCTGCTCGGGGCTGGCTGTTTCATAGCGTCCCTGTCGGCCAATTGGTTGGCCCCCCGATTATTCCCGTCGTGGTACGATGAAGAACGCTGGACGGTTGGCCGGCATATTCCCCATACGCTGTTTGTCCTGCTGTGCATCAGTGTCACTAATGAGTTGCTATTAACGGTAATGGGCTCGGGCAAACCGCCTTTCTGGCAAATGTATCTGTACGTAACGCTGATTGGGTTCTTCCCCATAACGCTGGGGGTACTGGCCGCCGAGCGCCGTCGGTTCGCCCGCAACGCCACGCAGGCCCTGGCGGTTAATGCGCAACTGGAGCGACGACAGGAAAACCGACCGGCGCTTTTGGACCAACCGCAGCCGACCATTACGCTGCTGTCTGACACCGGTAAGGAAAAGCTCAGCCTGCACCCCGATCAGCTCGTTTACGTGGAATCGGTCGGCAACTACGTCGATGTGCACTGGCTGAATCTGAACGCCCCGCAGAAGACGGTGTTGCGCAACACGCTCAAAGAGGTTGAAGCCGTACTCCGCGAGTATCCCCAGTTTTTCCGCTGCCACCGGGCCTTTATCGTGAACCTGAAAGCGGTGAACTGCACCGAAGGCAATGCCCGTGGCTACCAGCTTACGCTGACCGGCGCTGCGGTCGGGATTCCGGTCTCACGCAGCTACCTGGATGCCTTCGATCAGCGCATGGCCATGCTGACGTAGCCTTCCCATTCATCCCAGAAACGTCCCAAATACCCCAAAATCGGGCGTTTTGTCCCTTCCCGTTTGTCAGCTATCCCGCCCTATTGCGGAGGGCAGGCCGGCCGCCGATGTTTGTATCAACGATTCGCTGACGCAAACACAATTCGGCTATGATACGCATCTACTCAATCGGGCTTATTCTCCTCACAGCGCTGCTGCTGTTGCCGTTTACGGTCTTTGCCCAGAAGATCCGTGTGCAGGGAACGGCCACTTACAACGGTATTCGCCCGCTGCCCAACGTGAGCATTTCGCTGGACGGTACATACGACGGCGCCACTACCGACGACAAAGGCCGGTTCACGTTTGAGACGGAGGAAAATGGACCGTTTAAACTAATTGCGCGGGTCGCTGGCTTTGTCGACGTAGCCCAGCCAATCGAACTAAACGGCGCTACCACTGTGGTTGCTACCATCGTGTTCACGACGAAAGCCGTTACGTTGAATGACGTAACCGTCCGGCCGCGGCTGTTCGATCTGACTGATAAAAACAAGTACACGGTCATGAGCCCGCTGGACGTATTGACGACCGCTACGGATGGTAATATCACGTCGGCGCTCAGGACTCTGCCGGGTGCTCAGCCCGTTGGCGAGAGTGGCGACCTGTTCGTGCGGGGTGGGACCGGTACCGAAACCAGGGTGTACATTGACGGTTTGCTGGTCAATAACTTTACCTACAGCAGTCCGTCCAACATGGCCGCCCGCAGCCGCTTTGCGCCCGGCATGTTCAAGGGCACGTTTTTCTCAACGGGCGGCTACTCCGCTCAATACGGGCAGGCGCTCTCGTCGGCACTGGTACTTGAAACCGAAGATCTGCCGGTGAAAAGCAGCGCCGAACTGACCCTGTCGCCGGTCATGGCCGGCGCAACCCTCGAAAAGCTGAGCCGTGACAAGAAGACTGTCTACGGGGGAGGAATCAGCCATACGAGCCTGCGTCTGTATAATTTGCTTGCACCGGCTACGGTTTTGTTCACTAAAACGCCCCGCTACTGGGACGGTAACGGGTTTGTCCGGCGGCAGTTCAGCAACGGGGGGATGCTCAAATTTTTTGTCAACGGTGGCTTGAGTGATGTCGGTCTCGACCGGCCAAATCTGGACTATGAGGGTGTGGTCAACAGCATCCGGTTGACTAACCGAAATCTGTATACCAACCTGACGTACCGCCGGAACCTGAACCGTGGCTGGAAGTGGCAGGCGGGGCTTTCATACGGCTATAACACCGATCTGACCAATGTAGCGGCTCGCGTTGACGGGGGCTTGCGAGCCGATTCGCTGGTGCGGCAGGCCGATCGGTCGGCGCTGTGGCAGGCTCGTAGTGTAGTTTCCAAACTGATACTGGCCCGCACCCGCCTGCACGTTGGTACCGAGCTGCAACGGGTCAGTGAGCAACGCAATGACAGCCGTTACGTCGACACCTTCCTGGCTCAGTTTGCCGAAACCGAATCGTACCTGACCGACCGGCTGTCGGCGCGGATTGGGCTGCGGTTCGAATACGCATCGGTGCTTCGGAAGGCCAACGTAGCGCCCCGGCTGGCGCTCGGGTACAGCACCGGAACCAATGGCCTGCTGTCGGTGTCGTACGGCCGGTTTTATCAAAAACCGGAGCGGCAGTTCCTGTGGCAGACCACCGATTTAGGCTACACCAACGCCGATCATTACATCGCCAGCTACCAGAAGCTTGCCAACGACCGGACGTTTCGGGCTGAGGGTTTCTTTAAACGGTACAACCACCTGATCCGGACAACGCCGAACCTGGATAACGGGGGCTGGGGCTACGCCCGCGGGGTTGAGGTTTTCTTCCGTGACAAGAAAAGCATCAAAGGGGTTGATTACTGGCTGTCTTACTCGTTTCTGGACACGAAGCGGCAGTTTCTGGACTACCCAATGGTCGTACAGCCGTCGTTTGCCGCCCGGCACACAGCCTCGGCCGTCGTGAAGCGCTTTTTCTCAGCCGTTCAAACCAATATTGGCCTGTCGTACACCTACGGCTCAGGTCGCCCGTATGTCAACCCAAACCGCCCGGTCGAAGCGTTCATGACCGATCGGACCCCGCCTTACCATAACCTCGGCCTGAGCATCGCCCACCTGATGAGCGTTCGGAAAGCCCAGTCGGTGCTGGTTCTGACGGTCAGCAATGCGCTGGGTAACCGGCAGGTATTCGGCTACACCTACTCAACCCGATATCCAGAGCGCCGGGAAGCCATTGTGCCTACCAATAACCCTTTTGTGTTCGTCGGCCTGTTCGTCACCCTCGGTGCCGATCGTCGGCAGGAAATCATCAATAGTCAATTGTAATCATAAACTCAATCCATTTTATAACCATGAAAACGCTTGTCATTACCCTGATTAGTCTTGTTTTGCTGGCTCATGCTACGTTGGCTCAGAGCGATAAGTACCAGAAAGCAATGGAAAAGAACCTGGCCCAGTTTGATACGGCCCGCACCGTATCGTCGCTGCTCGGCCTGATGAATACGTTTGAACGAATTGGCTCCGTCGAAAAGGCGCAGTGGCTGCCTTACTATTACGCCGGAATGTGCGCTATGAACCTGGCCAACAAGGAGAAAGATAAAAACCAGATCGACAGTTGGGCCGATAAAGCCGAAAGCTTCGCCAGCCGGGCCGACTCGCTCAGTCCGAACAATTCCGAAATTTCGTGTCTGAAAGCGACCATCCACTTTGCCCGTATCAACGTCGACTTCATGAGCCGCGGACCCAAATATTCGGCCCTTGGTGCGGAGGCTCTGCAACAGGCGTTGAAACAAAATCCGAACAACCCGCGTGCAATGGTTGTACTGGCTCAGTTGAAACGCAGCGCCCCCGAAGGCTTTGGTGGCGACAAGGCGATGGCCTGTCAGTTGGCGGCCAAAGCCGCCCGGATCTTTGAACAGACCCCGACGGGTAACCCCATTAATCCAAAGTGGGGCCAGAACAGTGCCCAGGCCCTGCTGAAAAAATGCGAAGAGTCGACGGCGCAGAAGTAACCGAAGGGGCCGGCTCCTGTTCGGAGGGTGGTCTGGACCACTTCAGTATTACTGGAATGTAGTTGCAACGAAAAAACGTGAGCGATTCCAACGGTTTAACAGTTTCAGGAGTCATGCCGTAGGGATCGCTCATGCCATGAAAAATATATTGGTTATTCTGATGGTCATAGTCATGTGGGGTGGTCCAGTTTAGCGGCACACTGAACTTGCAAGTTTTGTGTAATATTCCTGCTCAAACTGTTCAGGGCTTTGGTAGCCCAGCGATGAATGCCTGCGCACTCGATTGTAGTACATTTCAATATACTCGAAGATTTCGGTTCGAGCATCATCCACATTCAAGAACGTTCCCCCTTCTAATAGCTCCGCTTTCAGGCGGCTCCAAAATGACTCCGCAAAGGCATTGTCATAGGGATCGTCGGCCCGGCTCATACTGGGCCTAATCTGCCACAAACTGATTAGTTCATGCAGCTCATTCGACACATACTGGCCACCCCGATCCGAATGGGTAATCAAGCCCGGTGAAGGTTGGCGAGATTGCAAGGCGTTACGCAGGGGTATAATAACCAAGTCATCTTTCATGTTGTCATCGACGCGCCAGCCTACGATTCGTCGAGAGAACAAGTCCATCCAAGAACCCAAGTAAGCCCATTCTCCATTGGTCAAGGGCAAATAGGTGATATCGCTGACCCAAATCAAATTAGGACCTTGTGGCAAGGGCTGATCTAGCAATAGGTTTGGCCAATACCCTTTTTGATGGGTGCTATCCGTCGTACGAGGCACAAATGACTTGGGCTGAATGGGCTGTAAACCAGCCATTTTCATCAGCGTTCGCACTTGATGACGGCCCAACTCATGGCCTTGCTCTTTTAACTCAGCCATAATCCGTCGGCTCCCATATCGGCGCTTATGATTAGCGAAAACCTGTTCGATCAATTGCTGTTTCTTTCCCTTTTCAACCGTTGGCTTGTAGCTCTCCCCCCGGTTATAGCGATAGTAAGCTGTGCGGCTTAGACCCAATACCGAGCAGAGTGTTTCGACTGGAAATACATCGGCCAATTCCTTGACAAGATCGTAGCGTAACGTCAGGTCTGTCGGCTGAAAATGGCTAAGGCTTTTTTCTGTACAACTAATTTTTACCTTAATGATAACGAGTGCTTTACGAATAGCTTTTTCAACTCCTCTTGGGTCAATTGGAGGGCATGCAATTTCTTGTCTAAGTGCTTCAACTTGAGGCTACGCTG
>Ga0209906_100119_pt1 | contig 106460 bp, 95 predicted proteins | sample FECB24metaG_FD_188303 | JGI IMG/M metagenome (GOLD analysis project Ga0209906, IMG submission 188303) | Cyanobacterial communities from the Joint Genome Institute, California, USA from Joint Genome Institute, California, USA - FECB-24 metaG... ... | reverse complement strand
TCACCAATTGTACATCGGGTTGAAGCAACCTATGAAAAAGGAATCAAGGTTCTCTCTCAAGAGTTAGAACTGTACCAAAACTACTGGCAGCGTTCTGAAACATTACCCAAATGGGATATTACTATTGTCCCAGCTTGATTGGTATCTTATTTTCTTGCAAGTCCCTTATACGTTTCTCTTTGAGATTGTTACAAGCAGCGAGAGTAGGGAAGTTGACCCTTGTCCCCTCTACAGACGCGATTAATCGCGTCTCTACCCTTAACCCTTGTACAGACGCGATTAATCGCGTCTGTACCCTTAACTATTTACTAAAGCTATAAATTTGCTGCGTCTCCAAGCGATCGCTCAGTAATGAAGGCAGTGTACCATCCAAGAATGTCTGCCGATCTAGTTGGACTTGCAAATTACTCAGAGGGTCGCTACCAGGAGAAATCAAAAATTCTAGCTTCTGGATATAAGGCAAAGTTACTAAATTATCCAAAATTTGGAAGATTGCTTGCAGGTAAGGATGACCACTCTGCTGATACCAATCGCTGGAAGCAACTTTTGGTTGATCAAAACCCAAGTGTACTGTTAATGATGGCTCATCAAATATGGCGATCGCTAATGGACGCGCTTCTTCCTGCAATAATAAATCATTACTTCTCGCTAAATGCCGCAGTTTCTCTAAGCGTTCATAGCGTTCAGTCACTGCTTCTGGGTCATCTTTCCAGTGAATTGCCACTGTCACTAGATAAGTCTGTAACAGCATGTGACCGAGCTTTTTCGCCTTTGTCGCCAAGTAGTAGGAATTGTAGTCATTTGCCTCAATCAACAACGGTAGGCGGTCAACTACTTCCAACCCATAGCCTTTAACCCCCGCTATTTTGCGAGGATTATTGGTAATCAAGCGAATCTTTTTAATGCCCAAGTCCATGAGCATTTGTGCCCCCATCCCATAATCTCGCAGGTCAGCGGGGAATCCTAAACGCTCGTTCGCCTCCACCGTATCCAGCCCCATATCCTGCAAAGAGTAGGCTTTCAACTTATTAATCAACCCTATTCCTCGTCCTTCTTGGCGCAGGTAGACAACTACACCTTGACCAGCACTCTCAATCATTTTCAGTGCTGCTTGTAGTTGCAACCGACAGTCGCAGCGCAAAGAACCCAAAGCATCGCCAGTTAAGCATTCTGAATGCATCCGCACCATAACTGGCTCATCTTTGAAGTTAGCTGGATCACCCTTGACGATCGCAACATGTTCTGTATTATCAAGAGTGTGACGGTAAGCGTAAATTTCAAACTGACCGAACTGACTAGGCAGCTTAGTAACAACTTCCCGATAGACTAAGCGATCATGTTTTAGCCGATAACTAATTAAATCGGCAATACTAATAATTTTTAAATTGTGATGTTTAGCATACTCAATTAACTGGGGCAACCGCGCCATTGAACCGTCGGGGTTTTGAATTTCACAAATTACTCCAGACGGGTAAAGCCCTGCTAGTCGAGATAAGTCCACAGCTGCTTCAGTATGTCCTGCCCGTTTGAGTACGCCTCCCTCCCTAGCTCGAATTGGGAAAATATGACCAGGACGACGCAAATCTAAAGGTTTTGTAGCTGGGTTGAGAGTCACCTGAATAGTGCGGGCGCGGTCTTCTGCCGAGATGCCAGTGCTGACACCTAAATGTGGCCCGGCATCAATACTAACTGTGAAGGCAGTCTGGTTAGTATCTGTAATATTGCTCACCATCAATGGTAAGTCTAGTTCATCAAGGCGATCGCCGGTCATGGCTAAACAAATCAACCCTCTAGCTTCCACCGCCATGAAATTAATCATGTCCGGTGTGGCAAATTGGGCAGCACAAATCAAGTCGCCTTCATTCTCTCTATTTTCATCATCTACCACTACAATGACGCGACCAGCTTTCAGGTCTGCCAAGGCGGCATCAATCGAATCAAATTTAAAAGCTTGGCTAGTCTTAAGCTGTGACACAGAAAAATTTCCAGCTACCTAAAGTAAATTTTTTTAACAATTTCTTATTTTAGATTGTAGCTCCTTTATAAGGCAGAGAAGTAGACTAGCAATGATTTGATAATATGACAAAAATTTCTGCCACTCAAATTATTGGGGTTTAGTACTAAAGTGCAGCGACAAGGGTCAAGGGTTAAAAGTAGAGACGCGATTAATCGCGTCTGTACAAGGTCAAGGGTCAATCTTTGGACTTTGGACTCTTGACTCCCCGGAACGAAGTGGAGGGGTTTCAAGCGTTTTGTGCGCTGCATGTCTGGGCGCTGATATTGTTGATAGCTGAGAACGAAGTAACCAAAAACGGATAAGGATTTCAAATCATGGGCAAATTTAGACGCGTACCCGTTGGGATTGTTGGCGCGTCAGGCTATGGCGGAGTACAGTTAGTCCGACTACTGATGGATCATCCAGAAGTCGAACTGGTTTATTTCGGCGATGATAGCAGCGCTGGAAAAACCTTTTCAAATCTCTACCCGCATCTGGCTCATGCAGTTAATTTACCAATAGAGGCAATAGAACCAGAAATAATTGCTCAACGCTGTGAAGTAGTGTTTCTCGCTCTCCCGAACGGTCTGGCTTGCCAAATCGCTCCCAAACTTTTAGAAAAAGGATGTAAAGTACTGGATCTGAGTGCAGACTATCGATTCAGTGATTTGAGAACTTATACAGATTGGTATGGTATGCAGAGAAGCGATCGCGCAACTGCTGCTACAGCAATTTATGGACTACCAGAACTGTATCGCGATCGCATTGCCGAAGCCCAACTCATTGGCTGTCCCGGTTGCTATCCTACCGCCAGTCTCCTAGCACTTTCGCCACTCCTGAAGCAAGGCTTAATCGTCCCAGAAACAGCTATTATCGATGCCAAGTCCGGTACATCTGGCAGCGGACTGCAAATCAAAACCAACTTGTTGCTAACCGAGGCAGATAACTCCTTAACCGCCTATGATGTGACCCGTCACCGTCATACCCCAGAAATTGAGCAAATTTGCAGTGACTTAGCTGGTCACGAACTCATGATCCAATTTACACCGCACCTTGTGCCAATGGTGCGCGGGATTTTGGCAACTGTATACGCTACACTACGTGATCCCGGTTTAGTGCGAGATGACTTAATCACAATTTTTACAGCCTTCTACCGCAACTCTCCTTGGGTAAAAGTCTGTGATAGCGGCATTTATCCCCAAACCAAGTGGGCAAGTGGCAGCAATCTTTGCTACATCGGTTTAGAAGTTGACACACGTACTGGTCGCGTAATCGTTATGTCAGTAATTGACAACCTAATTAAAGGACAGGCGGGGCAAGCAATTCAGTGCCTGAACCTGATGATGGGCTGGGATGAAACTCTGGGGTTGCCTAAGTTGGGATTTTATCCGTAATTGGGGAATAGGGAATGGGGAATAGGGAATAGGGAATGGGGAATGGCGGAATAGGAAATAATCAATAATTCTTCTCCCCCTGCTTCCCCTGCTCCCCCTGCTCTTACTTCGGTCCTAAACGCACAGCACCGGCATAAATGGCGCGATCGCCTAGTTGATCTTCAATTCGCAGCAAGCGATTGTATTTTGCTACCCGTTCGCTCCGGCACAGAGAACCTGTCTTGATTTGACCGGCACGGGTGGCTACGGCTAAATCGGCGATCGTTGTGTCTTCGGTTTCACCAGAACGATGGCTAATTACTGAGCGGAAACCGTTGCGAGTTGCCAAGTCAATGGTTTCCAAAGTTTCGGTCAGCGAACCAATTTGATTGAGCTTAATCAAAATGGCGTTAGCGGCTTTTTGCTCAATGCCTTTTTGCAAGCGGATGGCATTAGTCACAAACAAGTCATCCCCTACCAACTGCACCCGCGAACCAAGTTTCTGAGTCAGCAATTCCCAACTCTGCCAATCTTCTTCATGCAAGCCATCCTCAATTGACACAATCGGGTATTGGTCAACCAATTGTCCTAAATAATCAATAAACTCAGTGGGAGCGTGTGGTTTACCATCGTAAACATACTGTCCATTTTTGTAAAACTCACTAGCCGCTACATCCAAGGCTAAAGCCACTTGTTCTCCTGGCTTGTAACCAGCCTTCTCAATGGCAGCAACCAATAATTCCAAAGCCACCTGATTAGATTCTAAGTTAGGGGCAAAGCCGCCTTCATCCCCCACCCCAGTCAGTAAACCCTTGTCATCCAATACTTTGCTAAGGGTAGCAAATACCTCTGCACCCCAACGCAATGCTTCCTTAAAAGAAGACGCTCCAACGGGGACAATCATAAACTCTTGGAAATCTACGTTATTTGAAGCGTGTGCACCGCCGTTAATTACGTTCATCAACGGTACAGGTAATAAATTCGCTAAAGGCCCACCCAAATAGCGATATAGAGGAATTGCCAAAGACTCAGCACCAGCTTTGGCAGCTGCTAGGGAAACCGCCAAAATCGCGTTAGCACCCAAATTCGATTTGTTCGCAGAACCATCTATGGCAATCATTGTGCGGTCTAATAATTCTTGGTTCAGGGCATCCAAGTTTAACAATTTTGGAGCGATCGCCTCTTTGACGTTTTGCACCGCTTTGAGTACACCTTTGCCTCCATAACGGCTTTTATCGCCATCCCGTAGCTCATGCGCCTCAAAAGTTCCCGTAGACGCACCACTGGGAACCTGTGCTAGTCCTACAACACCGTTAAGCAAATGCACTTCTGCTTCAATAGTCGGTCTACCGCGTGAGTCAAGAATTTCACGGGCAACAATCGCTTCAATGGCAGTATCTAGAATGTTACTCATCTTTTCTGTCTCCTCTTTTTCGTTTGTAAGAGTAAGTTCTTACGGTTGATCGCATACAGTCCATTGCCTGAACCCAATCGCTAGCATAGGCGCTTAAGGAACTATATCAGCTGAGATTAAACAAGATTTCCAATGATGGCGTTAAATTAAGGCTTAAGGATGAAGTCAACCCCTTCCCTGCGGGACTGGAGGCGAACGGGGAATTAAAAATTAAGAATGAAAAATGAAAAATTAATATCCCCATAAATAAATTTAGTTGCTCTGAAGCAAGGACGTCGTATTTCTTTCTACTGGCGTGACAGGCCTAAATTGTTGCAAAAAAAATGTAGGTTGGGTTGACGTAAGGAAACCCAACACCCTTATCGATGTTGGGTTTCGCGTTACTCAACCCAACCTACACCTATTGCAACTGAAGCAAGGACGTCGTATTTCTCTCTACTATTGTCAACTTGTGGATGTTTCTGAGCCAGGAGTGCTTAAACGCACCAATTTAAAGTTAAAGACATCAGACACAGGCGAGTCACAGGGTATCTTAGAAATAGAGGTTTGATACTTTTTGGATGGCGATCGTGACTATAGAGGAATTTCAGATATTGCTCGAAAAACAGCCCTCATGTCCCCACATTCTGCCAGAAGCTCTGCAAGCGCTCTGGTATGACAAGAAAGGCGATTGGGATCAAGCACACGAAATAGTCCAAAATGCCAATGATCCTGACAGTGCTTGGGTTCATGCCTATCTACACCGAAAAGAGGGCGATTTGAGCAATGCCCATTTTTGGTATCGACGCAGTGGTCAACCTGAGTTTTCCGCAGGGCTAAACCAGGAATGGGAACAAATCGCTTCTTTGTTGCTAAAGAAAGTTAAGGAAACATGGATACTGAAGAACTGAAGCGGCGTTATGCCGCAGGGGAAAGATATTTCCCAGCAATCGTCTTAAGTGGAGTCAAGCTAATTGGAGCTTATCTGCCAGGAATCAACTTATGGGGAGCAGATTTGAGTGGAGCTAACCTAGCTAAAGCTAAACTCTGGGGAGCAGATTTGAGTAGAGCCAACTTAGCTAAAGCGAATTTGACTAGAGCTAATTTGAGCGGTGTCAAACTTAATGAAGCAAATCTTCGAGGTGCCCAACTCAACTATGCCAAGTTGTATGGAGCAGATCTCAGTGGAGCTTACTATGACGAGAGTACCCGGTTTTCTAAAGGTTTTGACCCTATAAGTAGAAATATGCAGAAGTTTTGATGTTCCCACACCTTGAAGCCTTGGGATTCTTGACTTTATATCCTTAATAAGTAGTTTTTGTTAACGCTATCAGCCTTTTAGCGTCAAGACCTATTGACATATCGTAACAATCTTGTTATATTTTATTACATTAAAACAAAGTGTCTAACTAAATTGTCCGTGTATAACGTCACCGCAATACTTTAGTTTTCCGTGGGCGGTTAACTAATATTTTTTGAGTTCAGTATTCGTATCTTTAATTGTCATTTTGACTTCTCTCTCCTACCTCGGTTAGTTTCGCCGAGGTTTTTTATTTTCTGTCTGTTCGCTCATTTCGATCTGAGTTTTCAAATTACTGACGACAGAATTAGTGTTTCAGCCTTCTCCAAGACTGCGATCGCTTACGGCGGACGGGTATGCCATCGCAATCATAAATTACCAACCCTAGGCTCCAAACCAAAAACCATCGCTCGATTGCATCAAGCCAGAGAAATTCTTCTATATCAGTTGGAAAATCCTCCTTCATTATTAGAATTAGCTGCGATGGTGGGGGTAAGCGTTCGTACCTTGAAACGGGGATTTCCCGAACTTTTTGGCAAAACAGTGTTTGGGTATCTCACCGATAGACGGATGGAATGGGCAGAAAAGTTACTGCAACAAGGAAATCTTAGTGTCACAGAAGTTGCTAATCTAGTTGGTTATTCTAACCCCGGACATTTTGCTGCGGCTTTTAAACGTCGGTTCTGCGTTACACCCAGTCAATCTGCGATCGCCAAGCAACAAGTCAAGCAAAATATTCCCCAACTGAGCGACATCGAACTTCCTGCTACTAATGCTCAAATGTTAGTACAGACACATATTTCCGTAACTGGCGCAAAGATGGGGCGTTGCTGAGTGAAAGTATGAATTTGTTTCGCGCAGAGACGCAGAGAGTAGGAGTTTGAGAGATATAATTTTTGACTTTCATACCTCGATTCAGCAACGCCAAATTTTCACTCTTTTAACTTTTCAAACAACCTCTCACGGCGGCAGAGATGTGAAACTCAGCATTAGACATCTCCGAAAAAGAATGTAGAGACGTAGCACTGCTACGTCTCTACAAGGGTTCTGGGTAACGCATATTTAATTTCTGGAGATGTCTATTGAAATCATCGACGAATACGATGCTGATTTATTGTTGATGTTGGCGAAAGAACATCAAGCTTTTATTTTCAACATCCATGTTTAAAAACCTCAAAGCCGTTAAAAACAATCGAGCTTATGTTGTCAGTCAAGAAAATTGGAACACGCACGGTATATCAGGAGCTAATAGGGTATTGGATGACTTGTTTAAATACTTGCCACAAGGCGGATAAAATCTGTAAGTTATCAGTGAACAATTAAAATAGATGAAACCTCATCCAAAGCCAACCCATGACCGTGACCATCATCGACATTGGCACACTCATCAGCCGTACCCCAGGACTCCACGGCGGCGTACCGCACATTTCAGGTAAAGGTATCACCGTTCGACGCATTGTTCAGTGGTATAAGCGGGGTTTCGTCGCGGAAGACATTCGCGATCGCATTGGAACACTCACCCTAGCCGAAGTTTACGCTGCTCTTGCCTACTATCACGTCAACACCGCCGAAATCGAAGCCGATATCGCCCACCAAGCAGCCGAAGCGAGCCGTCTAGAAAGGCTGCATCAAGCTTCCACCAAATCATGAGTTCTATTCGCCTCTACATGACGAAGATTCTCAAGACCAAGCCCTAATCACAGGACTCTGTGCCCGCAACGTTGATGTTATCACCGTCAAAGATACTCAAACCGAAGGCTTATAATCTAGATAAAACGTACACGAACTGTTCCCGAAGTGCGATCGCCATCTTCTGTAGCGACTGTCTTAAAGGTCTTATTTAGATCCGTAGGGAGCAAATTTTGCAGTCTCTACATCAATATCCTATTCCTCAGATATATAAAACTTTGTATGCTGAGTCTAATGGGGTTTTATAGTTCTGTTAAAAACTGGTGCAAGAAGATTTTAGGCTAATTGTTGATTTAGTTTTAGTTCTCGCCGTTGCAGCTTGTGGCGGACTGTTAGCGGCGTTGTTACGACAACCCGTGTTACTAGGCTATCTCATCGGTGGAATGATTATCGGGCCAGCCGGACTGGGACTGATTAAAGAAGTTATTCAAGTAGAAACTCTGGCACAGTTCGGCGTCGCCTTTCTGTTATTTGCCTTGGGAGTGGAATTTTCCTTTGCAGAACTCAAGAAGGTAAAAGCGATCGCTCTTGGGGGAGGAGGACTCCAGATTGCGCTGACGATTTTGATCACGGTTTTAGTATGTGGGGTAACAGGAGCCTGGGGAACCTTACCTGCTAAAGGCATGTTCTTAGGATCAATTCTGTCTTTATCTTCCACAGCAGTTGTCCTCAAGTGCTTGATGGAGCGCAACGAAACAGAAACGCCCCACGGACAAGTGATGTTGGGGATTTTGGTAGTGCAAGACTTGGCATTAGGATTGATGCTAGCAGTATTACCAGCCCTCAACCAGCCAGCAGAAACTATTGGCATCGCAGTGTTAACAGCACTACTGCGGATTGGTTTATTTGCCGCTGGCGCAGTGGCGGCGGGAATTTGGCTGATTCCACCTTTGTTGCGAATGTTAGCCCGCACCGAAAGCCGAGAGCTTTTTTTATTAGGCGTAGTTGCTCTGTGTTTGGGCATTGCCCTGTTAACAGAGTATTTAGGGCTGTCCATTGAGATGGGGGCGTTTGTCGCCGGTTTAATGATTTCTGAGGTAGAATACGCTGACCAAACCCTGACTTATGTAGAACCGCTGCGAGATATTTTTGCCAGTTTATTTTTTGCTGCCATTGGGATGTTAATTGACCCAGTGTTTTTGTGGAATAACTTAGAATTGATTTTGGGGCTGGTAGCACTAGTTTTTGTTGGTAAGTTTTTGATTATCACGCCCCTAGTGAAGTTGTTCCGCTACCCTTTGAAAACAGCCTTAATTGTTGGGTTAGGACTGGCTCAAATTGGGGAATTTTCTTTTGTTCTTGCTAGTGAAGGGCAAGCATTAGGGTTGGTATCTCGACAGATATATTTATTGATTTTGGGAACCACAGCAGTCACGCTCATACTTACCCCCTTTGTGCTGCGGTTGGTGCCATTTTTATTTAACTTTGCCGAATCAATGCCTTGGTTGAAACCGTATTTAGAAGATGATCAGCCACGGGATATGTCGGAAGAGCTACCCTTAAAAGACCATGTAGTAGTCTGCGGCTATGGGCGAGTCGGTAGAAATTTAGTCAAGTTGTTGCAGCAACACAACTTACCTGTGGTGGTAATCGACCAATCAGAAAGTATGATTCAGCAGTTGCGTGATGCCAAGGTGGCTTATGTATATGGCAATTGCGTCAGTTTACACGTTCTGGAAACCGCTGGAGTTAACCATGCTAAAGGAATGGCGATCGCTCTTCCTGATCCCATGAGTACCCGTCTTTGTCTGAAACGCGCTTTGGAATTGTCCCCAGAATTAGATTTGGTCGTCCGCGCCACTCAAGATAAAAGTATTGAAGTGCTTTACCAACTGGGAGCCAGGGAAGTTGTGCAACCAGAGTTTGAGGCCAGCCTAGAAATGGCAACTCATCTATTAACTGGCTTAGGCTTGTTACCAGATGTTTTGCAACGGGAAATGCAGCAAATCCGCAACGATCATTATTTACAATTGCGCCCAGAGCGTTCTGCATCAGAAGTTTCCTACGATTTGCAGCAAGCAACTCGCGATTTAAATCGGCGCTGGTATTCTTTACCAACAGATTCGCCCTTAATTGGTATGAGCTTAGAAGAAGCGGATATGCGCTACCTAACAGGAGCGAGTTTAATGGCAATTCGCCGCGCTAACGGGAATGAAATCGATTATCCGAATAATCAAACCAGATTGGAAGAAGGCGATCGCCTGTTGGTGGTGGGAGCAAATGAGGAACTAGCAGCTTTGGCGGAATTAGCAAAAGGACAGGTAGCTGTTCCTGGAGAAAATAGTGCTTGTCAGTGGCTAACAATCAACGCTGATTCTCCAGTTTTAGGTAAAACCCTTGTAGATTTGGATATCCAACAGGTATCAGGGGGACAAGTGCAAGCAATACGGCGAGATGGTAGGTTTATCCGTAGTCCTGATGGCAGTATAGATTTACGCTTGGGTGATCAAGTGCTATTGTGCGGTAGTTTGCCAAGTCTGAATCAACTACAACCGTTGTTTGCCTCAACCAGTGCAGTGTCTTTATCGCTCCCAGTGGTGAAAGCTGCCTCCACAGAGGCGCTTAAAGAGTATCTACCTCTGGATAATTGACGGGAATAGTCAAGGGTAGAGACGCGATTAATCGCGTCTGTACAAGGGTCAAGAGAGACGCGATTAATCGCGTCTGTACAAGGGTCAAGGGTTATGGCTTGACTTTTGACTAACTCTTGGGCTGAATATAGGCGATCGCTTGCTTCCAAATAGTGGTTTGCTGACTGTTTTCATTTACAATACATACACAGTATGAGTCTTGCCATATAACTCGACCCGTCAGTAAATCGCCAGTCAACAGCTTGAATTCTACGGTTGTTGTTTCTTTAATCAGGATTTGCACTTGCCGAATGCTGGGCAGTGACGTATCAAATTCAGTTGTTAGCATTTTTGGTAATGATGTATGCAAAATTAAGGGAATGGGGAATAGGGAATGGGGACTGAATTCTTCTCAATAACCAATCTTTGATATCCAATACCTAATACCCGATTAACAGTAACTAATCCTTGATAATTCATCCTTAGGGAAATGGCAATTAAATTTACTAAGTATCACGGTCTGGGCAATGACTTTATCCTGATTGACAATCGCTCGTTATCTGTGCCAGTGCTGACGCCAGAGCAAGCCGTCAAGTTGTGCGATCGCCACTTTGGTATCGGTGCTGATGGTGTAATTTTTGCCCTACCTGGAGAAAACGGCGCTGACTACACTATGCGGATTTTCAATTCCGATGGTTCAGAACCGGAAATGTGCGGTAATGGGATTCGCTGCTTAGGTGGGTTTTTAGCAGATTTAGAGGGCGAAGCTCGAAATAAAGATTCATATCGTATTCATACTTTAGCTGGTGTGATGACACCCCAACTCATTTCTGATGGTCAAGTGAAGGTGGATATGGGTTTACCCAGATTACTTGCTGGTGAAATTCCTACCACCCTTGCACCCGCTGAAGAAAAAGTGATTAATCAACCGTTAGAAGTGGCTGAACAAATTTGGAATGTCACCTGTGTGAGTATGGGAAATCCTCACTGCATTACTTTTGTAAAAGATGTAGCAACAATTCCCTTAGAAATCATCGGCCCCCAGTTTGAGCATCACTCAGCTTTTCCCCAGCGAACAAATACCGAATTTATTCAAGTAGTGCGCCGTGACTACGTGAAAATGCGGGTATGGGAACGAGGCGCTGGGATCACCCTGGCTTGTGGTACTGGTGCTTGTGCTGCTTTGGTAGCTGGTGTATTGACAGACAAATGCGATCGCACTGCTACTGTAGAACTACCTGGCGGACCTTTACAAATTGAATGGTCAGAAATAGACCAGCGGGTTTACATGACCGGTCCAGCTGAGCGGGTGTTCACAGGTAACATATAAATAACGTTAATGGAGGTTTTTCTTGAAGGTTTTTTAAACTCCCCTTGAGAATTTGGGGATTTTTTCCGTTTTTAAGGGGTTAGTACCACTATGCGTGATTCGTAAACATTTCATTGATTTGGAATGGATGGTTTACTAACCCCGTGCAGTACTAGTACCGCTTCTTTACGAGATACTGCGCGGGTTCTCATTTAGATATGGCAGCAATAATTGTTATTTACTCAGAATGTTCTCAGTCAACTTTGCTTTTAAGACGCCATTACTTTACGCTTAGGCTACTTCTTATAATCATAGATCTGTCTGAGAAAAAGTATTAAAGTTATTTTCGCAGAATTCCTAAGAAGAGTAAGATTGTTTGTGACGCGCAGAAAACAATTATTGAATGAAAAATATAATTTTTCATGAGCCAAAAGCAATAAATTTAGCCTATTTATTTCTAACTTTAGGGTAATTTAATCTATCAAAAATATACTTACAAATAATAACAGAGGTATTACACACTTTATATATTTGTGTAATATCTCTGTAAGTAAGTGAGGCAAAAATTATGTCATATCAAGTTATCGAATCTGATTCACTTGTGGAATTATCCACAGAAGAACAGCAGTTGTTATCTGGGGGATGCAAAGATTGTGGAAAAGTGAAATATTACCACCATCACCACCATCACCATGTTCACGAGTTCAGATTTCCCAAGCGGAAAGAGAAAAACTGTTATGATTCTGACAGTGACTAATGGTTCACTAATACCATTTCCATATGAAGACGCATAGAAAGAACCCCACCGCCTGCGGCACCTCCCCTTGGTAAGGGGAGGTTGGTAGGGATCAAAATAATGTGCAACCTCACAAAGAATTGGTATAAGTAGATAAATGACACTTTTGTGACAAAAAAGTAGGATTCCCCTGAGGAACAGTTTTTTAAACAAATTTCTAAAATGGGGGATACCTACCATTAACAAAAATATTTTTGCATATATTAGAGCAGTTATAAATTTTAAAATTGCTATAAGAGCGATCGCTTATTTCCTCAAAACTAAACTTGAGACTTTTTTAAGGCGTTCTGGAGTCGAAAATATCAGCAGATAGGAAGTTTGCTGTATCTGGGTAGTCGCTAAAGACGCCATCAATACCTAAGCTGAAAAATAGTTCATATTCTCCTTGGGGATTTCCTTGAAAGTCCAAAGGTAAAAAGAAGTCTTCATTGCGAAAAGTCCAGACATGAACTAACAAAGAAGCTGCATGAGCATCACTGACTAAAGATGTCGGCGATAGCAATTTACCAGCGCTATCTCTAGGAACCAGCAGATTTTTATTAATGCCTATCGCCTGAGCATATTTAGCAATTTCTTTTAATCCTGATGTAGTTGCCAAATCTGCATAGGTACGAGTATCACCACTAACTACAAAATCATAAGGTTTGCCACTGGAATTAAGCAATTGCACTAAAGGTAGATCAGTTTTTTTAGACAAATATTGTAGATTACTCACTTCAAAAGACTGAATGAAAACGGGTGCATTAACTCCCTGATAACCGTTGGCTTGCAAAGTTTTCAGTAGAGGTTCTTCCAGAGATAATCCAATGGAATTGAAGTAATTTGGGTGCTTAGTTTCCGGATAAATGCCGATAGTACGACCAATTTCGGCACTTTTATGCTTGGCTAAATCAATGATTTCTTGCAGCGTGGGAATTTCAAATAGTCCATTATAGATGGTGTTTTGCGATCGCAGTTGGGGAATTCGCTCTTTGGCTTTTAATGTTTTCAGTTCTTTTAGGGTAAAATCTTCGGTAAAAAAACCTGTTTTGGATTCTCCATCAATTATTTTAGTAGTTTTATAATGAGCAAATTCTGCATGTTTAGCAACATCGGTGGTTTCAGAAATTTCGTTTTCGTGGCGAGCAATTAAAACACCGTCTTTCGTTGAAACTAAATCTGGTTCAATGTAGTCAGATCCAAGCGCGATCGCTAATTCATAAGCAGCCAAAGTATGTTCTGGACGGTAACCACTAGCACCTCGGTGTCCGATAATAATTGGGGTTGCTTTTGCGAAATTTTCGGTCATAACCTCATATCCTTTTAGATTGTAGAAATTGAAAATTATCTATCAATTTAAGCCTATAAAAATTATTTTATTTGCTATTTTAAATGTAAGTGTTTTACAATTGCATACTTCTTTATATTAAACCTTTTGATAAATCAGATTATTAACTCCAAATAGATAAACTTCTCGTTCCTCTCTGCGTCTTTGCGTCTTTGCGTGAACCTTAAAATTATTATTTCCCAATATTCCTACAAAAGGTCTATTTTTCTTATAATATCCAGATTAATCCCACTGTTTTCCCTTCGCAGTAGTAAATTAAAAACAGAAAACTAACTAAATTTTTAAACGGCTCTTCTCATATAAACTACCCCAAAGTTAAAATAGAGCGAATAAATACGTCGGATTAGGGTAAGTAGATGCCAACCAATAATATAGAGATTGTTTTCAGCTTTGATACGACTGGAAGTATGTATCCTTGCCTTACTCAAGTACGGCGCAAAATCAAAAATACCGTTACCAGACTAATAGACGAAATTCCCTTGATTCGGATTGGAATCATTGCTCATGGTGACTATTGTGATGAAGGCTCAACATACGTCACGAAAACATTTAATCTATCCGGCGATGTTGATGCTATTTGTGATTTTGTCCAAAATGTAGAACCTACTGGCGGCGGAGATGCACCAGAATGTTATGAATTAGTATTACATGAAGCTCAATCTCTGTCTTGGTCAAAGTCAGCATCCAAATCACTGGTTTTAATTGGTGATGATATTCCCCACCCTCCAGCACACAATCCTAAAAAGTTGAATTGGCGCAAAGAGTTAGATAAATTAACTGATGCCGAAATTACAGTTTATGGCATTCAAGCACTCAATCGCCCACATGCCAATCCTTTTTATCAAGAACTTGCAGAAAAATCTGGTGGATTTCATATCAACCTAGACCAATTTTCATATATTACTGATTTGTTTTTAGCGGTATGTTATCAGCAATCATCAAATGAACAGCTACAAGCTTATGAACAAGAAGTAATTGAGCAAGGGCGCATGAGTCGGGGGTTAAATAAAATGTTTAACACCATGATGAAGCGAGAAACAACATCATATTATGAGTCTGCTGATTTACGCGCCGTTACTCCAGGGCGTTTCCAGATTTTAGAAGTTGAACAAGATATTTCAATTAAAGCTTTTGTTTTGGAAAATGGTTTGAGTTTCCAAGTTGGACGGGGTTTCTACGAATTCACAAAAACGGAAACTATCCAAGCTAAAAAAGAAATTATCTTGATGGATCGGGCAACTGGTGATTTATTTGAAGGAGGTGCAGCACGGGAAATGTTAGGTCTACCGATGGATGCAACGATTCGCATTAAACCGAGTAACCTAGAAAAGTACGTTGTATTTGTCCAAAGTACCTCTGCTAATCGCAAACTGATTGGCAAAACCCGATTTTTATATGAAGTCGAAGACTGGGATCGCTAGTCAGCCTTTTGCCAAAATCTTTTAATGCCCTCACCAAAACCCAATACGCTTGGTGTTAGAGCCAAAAACCTTAAAATTAGTAGGTTGGGTAGAGCGGAGCGAAACCCAACACCTAACGTTAATTGTTGGGTTTCGTTCCTCAACCCAACCTACTAGTAGCGCGTCTAAAATTATCCTTAACCCAAGCGTATTGCACCAAAGCCTGCTTCCGCAGGCTTCATCATCTTTAAATTCTCTTCGCTAGGTATTTTGTAATTAAGTCTAATGATACAGATTCAGCCGGAAGTAAAGCGCACAGAAGAACTGCGCCAGTTATTGCAACAAGCCAGCTATGCATATTACGTCCTAGATGCACCAATTATGGAGGATGCAGTTTATGACCAGTTGTATCGAGAATTGCAACAACTAGAAATTCAGTATCCAGAATTAGTGACACCGGATAGTCCTACTCAGCGCGTGGGTGAGAAACCGGCAATGCATTTTACCTCGGTGCGGCATAATATCCCCCTGTATAGTTTGGAGAATGCATTTAATATTGATGAATTGCAAACCTGGGATCAGCGTTGGCGGCGACAAGTACCAAAAATACAGGCGGTGGAATACGTCTCTGAACTCAAAATTGATGGTTCCGCTTTGGCTCTTACCTACCAAAATGGTGTTCTAGTCAGGGGTGCAACTAGGGGTGACGGGGTTACGGGTGAAGATATCACTCAAAATGTGCGAACAATTCGTGCAATTCCCTTGCGCTTGAATTTTGAAGGGTTAGAAATTCTAGAAAGGGTGGAAGTGCGCGGCGAGGCGTTTTTGCCGTTGGAAGTGTTTAAACAAATCAACCAGGAAAGGCAAAAAGCAGGTGAGCAATTATTTGCCAACCCCCGCAACGCCGCAGCTGGTACGCTTAGACAACTAGACTCCCGAATTGTCGCTAGGCGGCGGTTAGATTTCTTTGCCTACACGCTGCACATTCCTGGTAGAGATGACGCCAGTATTGCCAATACCCAATGGGAAGCGTTGGAATTGTTGGAAAAGATGGGTTTTCGCGTCAACCCCAACCATAAGCTGTGTGGCTCGGCAATAGAAGTGGCAGAATATTACAAATACTGGGATACAGAACGGCTGAATTTGCCCTACATGACTGATGGGGTAGTAGTGAAGCTGAATTCTTTTAAGCTTCAAGAACAGCTAGGTTTTACGCAAAAATTCCCCCGCTGGGCAGTGGCGTTAAAGTACCCAGCAGAAGAAGCACCCACCCGCGTCGAAAATATTGCTGTAAATGTAGGTAGGACGGGGGCGTTAACGCCGTTAGCTGAAATGCGCCCCGTGCAACTAGCAGGGACGACAGTTTCCCGCGCTACTTTACATAATAGCGATCGCATCACCCAATTAGACCTCCGCATCGGTGATACTGTTATTGTCCGCAAAGCTGGAGAAATCATCCCCGAAGTGGTCAGGGTACTCAAAGAACTCCGTCCCGCTGATGCCGAACCCTTTGTTATGCCTACCCATTGTCCAGTTTGTGGTCAACAGGTGGTGCGCGAATCAGGGGAAGCAGTAACTAGGTGCGTCAATGCTTCCTGTGCGGCGATTCTCAAAGGTTCGGTTGAGCATTGGGTAAGTCGTGATGCCTTAGATATTAAAGGTATGGGGGAAAAGCTGGTGTATCAACTCGTTGATAAAGGGTTGGTGCATTCCGTTGCCGATTTATATGAGTTGACACAAGAGAAATTCTCTGCATTGGAAAGGATGGGGAAAAAGTCAGCAGAGAAATTGGTAGATGCGATCGCACAATCGAAAAACCAACCCTGGTCACGAGTATTGTATGGTTTAGGCATCCGTCATGTTGGCAGTGTAAATGCTCAATTATTGACCCAGAAGTATTTCACAGTGGAAGAGTTAGCAACAGCCAAGCAATCCGATATTGAAGGCATTTATGGTATTGGTGCGGAAATTGCCCAATCTGTATACCAATGGTTTCAAATTAGTGCGAATCAAACTTTGATTTCTCGCCTCAAAGAGGCTGGTTTGCAATTAGCTACCACAGAGGAAACAAAAATAGTTAGCGATGGTAATCAAAAGTTTGTGGGTAAAACTTTTGTGGTTACAGGTACATTGCCAACTTTAAAGCGTGATGAGGCGAAGGCGTTGATTCAGAAAGCTGGTGGGAAGGTGACTGATTCGGTGAGTAAAAAAACCGATTATCTGGTGGTAGGAGAAGATGCCGGTTCTAAGTTGGAAAAGGCGGAGGCGTTAGGAGTTGCACAGTTAAGTGAGGCGCAGTTGTTGGAGATGGTGGAGGGTTAAGGAAGATTTTTTTGGCTCACGCAGAGGCGCAGAGAAAGAGCTTTAGGACTGAGGCACACTCTACGACTTCTTGGCGTTCTTGGCGTCTTGGTGAAGCAGTCCGGTCTTGGGGGTTTCCCCCATGAGGAACTGCTGAACCCGAAGGGCGGTTTGTTAAATTAAGCTTTTTGGCAATTTTCGCGTAAGTCCTGAGTCTAATGTTTTGATTAAACCACAGATAAACACCGATGGACACAGATAATTCATCGGTGTTTATCTGTGTCCATCTGTGGCTCCTTTTGGTTTTATTGGTATCAGAACTCGGAACTTCGACCTCTGAACTCGAAACACCAATTTTGGAACTCGGAACACCCAGCTTAAAACTCAAAATTTTGAGATGAGAACTCGAAACGTTGCATGAGAGTCTATAAATAGTGTGTACATGTCATCTGCCTACAAAAAAATGTCAGGCGGATATATTTTTTATACAGAGAGATACTACTTTAAGAAAGTTTGTTATAAGTAGTGTCATTTATGATTGTCATAATTTAAACAATAGACTCTCAATTATCAATGGTGAACTCTACCCTCGTTGCAACAATCTATGTCAACCTCGTTACGGGGAATGATGACAATGCTGGTTCACGGTTGAGTCCGTTTAAAAGCCTCACCCGTGCCTTAAAAGCAACCAAAACACCCGCAATAATTCAGCTAGCATCTGGAACTTACAAAGCCGCAACTGGCGAGGTTTTTCCCCTAGTCATCCCAGCCGGGGTGACGGTAGTGGGTAACGAAGCTAACAAAGGTGTGGGGATTATAATTTCCGGGAGTGGTGAGTATAACAGTCCCAGTTTTGGTGTGCAAAATATCACGCTGCTTTTACAAGATAATGCTAGTCTCCTGGGTGTGACTGTTACTAATTTTATCAGCAAGGGTACTGGTGTCTGGATTGAATCAGCTTCACCTACTCTAGCTAACAATACTTTTATAAAGTGTGGACGAGAAGGTATATTCACAACTGGCAATGCCAAACCCGCAATTGTAGATAATGTGTTTGTGCAAAATGCCGCCAGTGGCTTGTTTATGGCGCGTAATAGTAAAGGGGAAATACTACGGAATGTATTTCAAAAAAATCCTTTGGGCATAGCAGTTAGTGACTTTGCCGCCCCTTTAATCGCCAATAACAAGCTATCAGAAAATGGCATGGCGATCGCTCTCTCGCGAGACGCTAAACCTGTGCTGCGTCAGAATCTAATTGCCAAAAATACTCAAGGTGGTCTGTTGGTCAATGGAAATGCAGTCCCAGACTTAGGTAACGCCCAAGATCCCGCCAACAATATCTTTCATGAGAGCGGCGAATTTGATTTACAAAATGCCACATCCCAAAAACTGGTTTCTGTAGGGAATCAGTTGAACCCTACTCAAGTCAAAGGGCTGGTAGAATTTATCGCAACCACAGCAGATACTCCTAGTCAAATAGCACTTAGCACTAGTTTTTCTGATTTAGATGGGCATTGGGCGGCGGCTTTTGTGGAAGCATTGGTGAGTAAAAACTTGATTAAGGGCTTTCCCAACGGTACTTTTCTCCCAGATGCTCCAATTACCCGCGCTCAGTACGCTGCTCTCGTTTCCAAGGTTTTTCAGTTACCTGCAAATAATAATAAGCGTAATTTTACGGATATAAAACCAGATTATTGGGCAGCCTCAGTTATCTTGAGTGCGGCTAATATGGGCTTTGTCAGCGGCTTTCCTGATGGGACGTTTCGACCGGAGCGAAATTTGACAAAAATTCAAGCAATAGTATCTGTTGTGAATGGGTTAAAGCTGAATGGAGGTAATCCGAATGTGTTAAGTGTATACCGCGATCGCGCTCAAATTCCCAGTTACGCCACTAATTCTCTGGCAGTTGCTACCCAAAAGCTGTTGGTGGTGAACTACCCGCAAACGGAACAATTAGAACCACTGCGAGACATTACACGGGCTGAAGTGGCGGCATTAATTTATCAAGCATTAGTAGCCAGTGGAAAAGAAAATGCCATCGCTTCTCCCTATATTGTGAATCCCCAGGTAGATATACCTTCTTTCACAGATATTGTGGGACACTGGGCAGAGGCGTTTATACGCGCATTAGCGAGCATGGAGTTAACTCATGGTTTTGCCGATGGTAGCTACCAGCCAGATAAACCGATGACCCGCGCCCAGTACGCGGCTTTAGTGGCGGTGGCCTTTAACCCCACTCCCAAACGTTCAATACCTGATTTTACTGATGTACCTAAGACTTTTTGGGCGTATAACGCCATCCAAATCGCGGCGAACGGTGGCTTTGTGGGTGGATTTGGCGATCGCACCTTCCGCCCTGATCAAAATGTGCAACGGTTACAGGTGATTGTCTCCCTAGTCAACGGATTGGGACTATCAACCACCGATAGCAACGCCTTAAAAGTATATAGCGATCGTCAGGCCATTCCTGAATATGCTCAGGCAGCCGTTGCTACTGCTACACAACAAAGAATCGTCGTCAATTACCCAGACCCCAAGTTGCTTGAACCTTCACGTTCGGCAACACGCGCTGAAGTCGCAGCGATGATTTATCAAGCGTTAGTTGCTATCCAGCGAACACCCGCTATCAACTCACCATACATAGTGTTGCATATCAGCAGTTGACAAGTAGAATGGGAAACACTGCCTATCAACCTGGCAACTCTGGGAAAATACCCATGTAGTTAAAAGCACGTTAGGCTGTATGCGATGGGTCGAAAATTTATACCTATTGCCTGAAACTAATAGCCTATGTTGAAAACAACCCCAGATACTTTTGCTGATTTAGCTACCGCCTTATTAATTCACTATAGTTTCGATCTCGGTGGGTATAACGCCGCTGAGTTAGTTAAGCGTTGGCAAACCGAATACCCAGTTTATTGGCTACACCTTGCAGTCATTGAGGCGCTGTATCAAGGTCGTTACAAAGCAGTTTCCGCACAGCAAATTTTAGTATTTTGGCAGCGGCGGGGAGAAGCTACTCATCATTTCAATATGGAATTTGAACGCCTGATTTGTAGCAAATTCCCCGAAAGCCTAACTACATCAGCGTCACTATCCCTACCGCCTGCCAAGAAAAACACCACTGTTGAGAAAGTGAAGAATCTGCAATTACCACCTGGTAAGGTTGGCAATGACCATCGACAAAGCAATAGTGCACCCCTACACCTGATAGCTAGAGAACAAAAGCCATCTTTAGCCGAAGCAGAGGTGAAGCAAGCAATTAGGGATAATAAAAACGTCCTGAAGCCTTCCACTTCTAGGGAGTTTACCTCTTTGGCAACGCGTCAGTTGGCGTCTGCTGTCAGCCAAAGGCTAACTTCTGAAGAGAGTCCACCGCCTAATTCTCCATCACCAATCCCTGCTAAACAGACAAAGCTGCTTCCACCTGCGGCTATTCATCCTCCCATAGGGCAATTTACTCCAGAAAAAAGCGATCGCTCTGAATCTTTTACATCTAAACTCAAAGCGTTGTCTAGCAAACAGAGCCTGTAATACGTCCATTATTTGCAATCCCAAATATTGGAATCTGAATGATCAACTTCGCACCTCCCCAAGGCAAGAGAAACACTAAACCTTTTGCATAAATCAGATTGTGAACTCCAAATAGATAAATTTCTCGTTACTCTCTGCGCCTCTGCGTGAGACAAAAAATTTATTTTCAGATATTCGTGCAAGAGGTCTACTGCAAAGTATCACCGTCGAAGTTCTGCGACTATCTGATAACAACTACCGTGATGAGCGAAATATTACACGACCTGGATATTCTTCCTGATTAATTCGTGCATATACCCGAAGACAAGTCAAAACTTCTCCTGGAACTCCTCCACAATCTAGTTGCAGGTCATCCTTAGATAAAGCACAGATATCTGCATACAATCCCGATAATTGGCGAATCCGCACTTCACAACCTGATTCATTAGCCTTATCGGCAACTTTTTTCAAAATGCGTCGCGATTCTTGTTGCAGCTTACCCCACCAGGAATAGCGCTCAACAGGTGGTACAAATACAAGAGAATGTATTGCTTCATCCATGTCAATCCAGGCACGCAAAGTTAGTAGGGGATCAGCATTTTCCTCAGCCTTTTGGGTACGATGGAAGCGATCGCCTAAAGCGTCAATATATTGATTTCGCTGTTCTGGCTTGGAATCCAAAGAGATGACATCAAAGCCAAAAACGCTCTTTAAGGCATGATGTAAATCTGTGTCTATTTCGATAAACTTTATACAAATTAGCAATAACCCAGCTAGTAAATATAAACTCCCAGATGAATTTACTTGGGTAATTTCCGAATTAAGCAGTGCTTTTTGAGATAAGCATAACCCCTTAGCTTTAACAGTACCGCTAAGTCCGGGGTAGATAATTTCATCCCGGAAAAATGGCAGTTGATAGAGATCAGAATTATCTTCTCTTGCACCAGCTTCCTGAGCCAGAGCCAAAGTATGCTGTTGCCAAGATGTAGCCAAATCCTCTGGAAGCCGCAGCAACTTGCGTTGAATTTCGTTCCATAAATCTGAGTCAGTCTGGCTTTGCAGTGGAGAATTTCCCAGATAATAATTGAGTTCGGGGTCAGAATCGAAAGCTTCTCGCAGGTGACTTAGTTTTAAATTATTTGGGGGTGGTATATCTTCCCATCCAAAGTCCTGCTGTGGAAATGCAACCACAGTAGGTTGCAATAGACTATGAAGTTCTTGCAGCACCTTGTCACATATTTCAGATCCTGGATCTAGTGGTAATTCTGTGCGAGCCTGATTTAAAGCAGCTTCTAGTCCGTACAGATTAAACCGCAGTAACTGAGCTAACTCTGAGTTTTCTATTTCTAATAGCTGACGTAGATGCTGCATGAATATCACCTTTTCTTTCTATCTCACGCAGAGGCGCAAAGCGCGAACGGTGGACGCAGAGACGCAGAGGTTTTCTTTACGCCTTTGCGTGAGGTTATCAGTTATCCAAAATCCTTGTAGAGACGTAGCAGTGCTACGTCTCTACTAATGTATGCCGCAAAACGGATCGCGTTCTTTATCAACTTCGTTGGGTTGTAACTCTAATTCAGCGTAAAAAACACATCCCTCTTGCTTAAGACATTCTTGATTTGTCGATGTCCAGTAGGGCACTTCACCAGCGTGCATCCGCAAAATGCCTTTGTCGTCGAGAGTGACACGATATTGGCAAGGGTAATCTGTAGTCACATCTGGTTTGCTGAGGGCACCAATTCGTATCCATTTTTTGGTGTTGGTTTCGACATCTGTTTGATAAACATAAAAAGTGTGCTGGCCAGTTTGCGGAAAATGAGGCAAGGAGTTACTGATTAACCCGCTTCCTGGTTCCGGTGTGCCATCGCGTAAATAGTGAAATTCTTGAAGCGATTTACTATCATCATTCCCTACTTCAAATACCAAATGATAGGCATGTGGTTGATCAACAGTTGCTGACTCAATCACATTGATAGCGATATCACCATCATTCAAGTCTTTGTAAGGGCGTTCAACTGCAATATTCCATTTCAACTTACCATCAGCAAACAACGCTGATATTTCGTCTTTCCCGGAAGCTGCCATGATTGCTGATCCTACATCAATGCCAGGAACATCAATCAAATAATGGGGATTTCCTTGACAAAGCAGCACGCTAAATTGCAGCGTTTGGTCAATCTCAAATTGGACTTTAATTTTTTTGAGAAACTCAGACTCATTTATTCCCAGTTTCTCCATGAGGTTTCTGCCATCAAAGCTCCCCCAAAGTCTTAAATCTCCATCTTCGTAGTCTTGACGGTAGATGATGTTGGTCAATTGTATCCCTTGCCACGCAGTCCGAACTTTTGCTACTGTTTCCCAAGGCGCAAGCTGGTAAAGTTCTTGTCCTGCCTTAAATATTGGTAGCAAATCATTAGTTTGAGTTTTGCGTTTGAAGTTGCAGGGCAGATAATAAAACAGGTTTTTGACATCAATTTCTAGTTGGTTGGCTCCCTTACGCAGCAATCCCTTGGACTCTTCTGGGTCGAACCTCAGCCTTCGCAGCTTCTCGGCATAGCAAGCACCAGCAGATGTGGCTAGCTTAGTAAATTCCAGCACAAAGGTAATCCGCTCTGGATTCCACACAAAATATGGAGAGTTGCTAAATTCTTGATAGATTTGGCGCTGTACTAAATCGAGATTGCAAGTTTTGCCAGATAGGATTAACCAATCAACTTTTTGGCAGTTTCTAGAATCTTTGGTAGTATCTTGAGAACGCAAGCGACTCTCCATCAGTCCTTTGGCAATACCAATCGCTTCTCTAATTGCTGAAGAGGCAGCTCGTTCAAATTGCTGAGTGTCTAAGGTGACGCAGATGTTATCTGGATCTTTAATCTGTAATTTAACAGCATTTTGGGTAAGCAGTTCAGAAATTTGTTGCTCACAAAGAGTGAATGTTAACACAGAATCATCTGCGGTTGACTTTTGCCCAAGTTTGAGTTTGGCTGCTTCTGCATGATCCCACAGAGTATAAAAGGTTTGCAGGCGTTGGGGTGCTTGTTGCCAACGAGTAGGTAATACTTTCTCGGCAGTATCTAGGGCATCTTTATAAGCAACGTCACCTTCTGGATTCTCTCTATCCAAACATTTTAAAAGGCTGCCACTTTTAAATTTACCTTGTTCTAAGAAGCGCTCGTTTAACTCGGAGTTAATTAAATCTTCTAGCTTTTCGCTTTCAATATCACCTGTTGTTACTGCTGCTAATAAAAAGTCGGCGATCGCTACTTTCAATAATCTAAAAATTCGCAGTGTAATTAACTCACCACCTAATTGTAAATGACCTGATGAACCTAACAGTTTCGGAGTAAGTTTATAATAGCGTCCCCCCAAACCTCGGTCTTCATAGTCGGCAAAAGTAGGGGTTTTATCTTCTAAAGTGAGTTCAATCAAGGCTAAGTCTGTGGTTCCCCCACCAATATCCAAGACGAGAACATTCTGTGACCATTTGTTCCCTTCTTGGCGACAACGGGTTTTGAATGACTCAATACCAATGTTGAGATTACCGCCAAATTCTCGCCACAAAAAGAATATCGCCACAGAAACAGCTTCATCATAAGCAGTTTGCACATCATCGATCCCCAACTGCTCAATTAATTTCTTAACTTCCTTGCGAACTACTGGCGGAGCGACAGTTGGGTAGGTGACAACTGCTGTTAAGAAATCTCCCTCAGAAAATCTGCGTCGTGCTCGTTGACGGTAGTCTTCAGTTAACTCGATGAGATGTCCCCAAGCTCCTTGGATTAGCTCGTTAACAGTAATTGTTTCTTCTGCACCATTCAAAATAACTGGAAAAGACCGCTCCTGTCCAAAATAGCGTTTGGGTGAGTGGTGAAATCTGCTGATAATCTCCTTGATAGAACTGCTTGTGCTTTGAGCGATCGCTTTTTTTCTGTTGTCTCTGGCTTCTCTACCCATCCGCAGTTTTAAGTCCGTCAACTTAAAAATTTCCAGTTCGCTAGGAATTTCCGTGTCGCGGCGATCAATATCCAAAACTACCGGGATCAGATTTTGCGACTCCAGGGTAGGGACGCGGAACACTTCATGATATATCTGGTAAAGCTTTTTGCTGACAGCACGGCGGAACCGCTCGCTATTGCCCAAACACAGTTCAATTTGGCGAATCGTTTCCAAAAATCGCTCTTTGTTATCACTTTCAAAAACTTCACTTAATCGACTAGGTTCTATCTCCAGGTTTTTGCTAATGTCAGCGATAAACTTTTCCCATTCACTAACGCTGACATCTGGTAAAGCCAGCGAGACGGGAGAACTCAGCCATTGAGCTAAACAGGAGCGCAACCGCATCTCTTGTTCTTTGGGTAAAATTTCTGCGATCGGTACTTCAATCGGATCGAAAAGTGTGACTGTAGAATTCGAGGTTCCAAAATCTAAAGCAAACCATCCGGGAAATCTTTTTTGTTGTTGCTCACTTGGTTGTTGATTACTATAGCTGTTGAGTTGAAAAGGGTTCATTGCAGTATCCGTTTCTTTTATTTGCTGAGTTGGCGGCTGCTTAGAATCACTAGGCATTGATGATTTGATTGCCAGTTCTTTTTGGCTAGACCTCTAAATATTTGTTTTTCTCATGCAGAGGCGCAAAGAAAGAGTTTAAATTCAAGACTATTCCCGATTCCTTATGAAGCGCCTTAGAGGTTGTTTGAAAAGTGGGTGGCTGCGATTTTAATCAAATTTTTACCCCCCTTAATCCCCCCTTATAAAGGGGGGAAACCGGAAAATCTAGTTCCCTCCCCTTTATAAGGGGAGGGTTAGGGTGGGGTAAAAAAATATTTGATACATCAATTATGACTTTTCAAACAACCTCTTAACTAAAAATATCTGGGCGTTGCTGAATTTGAATATGAATATCTGCAAAAACATACTCGGTAAAAACTAAATATGCTTTTTCTCTCTGCGTCTCTGCGCCTCTGCGTGAACTTTTCATATCTTTAATCAGCAACGCCAATATCTGAGTAAGAAATTGTGGCAAGTTCTGAGAGAATCTGCAACCAAGTAGGAATTGATATTTCATCTGGCGAGTTTCCTGCTGCCAAATATCTCAACAACCCTTCTTCCTTTAAAATATTTTGCAAACTGGGAATAATTTGATCCAAAATACCTTCTAGTTCTAAATTAACTTGCTGATTAACTTCGCTGACATACTGCACAAGGTGGAGACTGGCGCTAGCGGTCATCTCATCTCGTAGTCGCAGCACTAACAGTTGGTGGTTGCTAGCTCTGGATAAGCCTTGGCTTCTTTCTGGTGCCCAATCAAAGAGTTGACCAATGTTGTGTTTATCGTCTTGACGCGCTAAGGGAAATATAATTTCGGGTGCGATCGCTTTATCTTTACTACTGATTTCAGATATAATTGCTTCTTTCCATTGATTAGGATCGCAACCCAAGAACAACTTGTAAAATAAATCGGCTGCTTCAAAACCAAATTTTTCTTCGATATCTCCTTCCATCTCTGGGTAGAGAATAGCGTTTAAATAGTCGCGTTCTTGAGCCACATAATTTGATAATTTGTTCAACAAATCTAAAACTGCTTGACGGATGCGATCGCGGGCAAAATCTTCTAATTCCTTAACAGTTTTTTCAAATGCCGGATAAAAATCATCACTCTTCGTAGGCAGGGAACTATTGACTCGATTTACTCTATCAAATAGCTTTCCTGCTGCACCTTTAGATTCTGTCAGAGCGATTGTACCATTGTTAGCTTTATTGAAGAGTAAAGTCCATTGGTTCCAATTAAGTATTTTAAAAGTTAGCTCATCTTTCACTACATCGCTAACGACAACTCCACGTTGGTCTTTTAGTGGTTCTTTCCCTAAATCTTTTTGGAAGTTCCTGTAAGTTTTATCCAAGCTTTCGAGCACAACACACAACTCGATAAAAGCCGGACTATCTGCTGTCGGTATGCCTTGCTCGTGAATTTCTTCTATGATGTTTTGCAAGTTATCTTGTTGTTGTCGCACCGCATCAGCAGCTCTACGAGTATCTTCATACAGTTGCTTAAAACCGTGAGTAGCTACGTGGGTTTGAATCAATTCTCGCAGCTTGCTAATACCCCCGTCTTGAGCAAAGTAACCTAGCTGTCTACCAAGATGACTACGGGCATCAGATTCTAGCAAACGTTCGCTTAAGCTTGCCCATTTTTGTTGCAGCCGTTTAGACCGATCTAAGTAATCAGGATAGTCTAAGTTAGCCAAAAACTCTGGTGAGCCTGCTTTCACTGTACTAGAACGTTTTGCCAAATCAGCTAATCCTAACAACGGAGATAGTAGAACAACGCGGTCTTTTTGAGTTGTAAATGCACTCGCACCATCAATAATAGTTTGTAAAACTTTCAGTTTTTGGAAAACAATGTCTTCCTGCAAAGGATTATCCGCTAGGCTATCTTCAATCAGTTGATCTAGTTCTCGTTCGCCGCCTTCACTGTCTAAGGGTAGTTGATCAAAGCGACCCACACCAACCAAAATTAAATCTTTAAGGTCTTGTCCTGGTCGCTGCTGCTGCATCATGGTAAAAATTTTATTAGCGCGATCGCTTCCTGGAGATTTGCCATTCAGCAGCACCAAAATCGTCTGTACTTCTGCCAGTTCCCGCAGCGACAAAAAGGTGTCTCTAGCCCCCGAATTAGCAGCCCCCAATCCTGGAAAGTCTAAAAGAATAAATTTGTCAGCGCCCGCAAAATCCCAAATTTCCCGTGATATTTTCACCTCAATGTCTACACGCCGGATTAATGGGAAGCTATTCTGCAATAACTTTGTTGGTAATCTCTGGGGAGGGCTTGGTAATCGAATATGAGCCGGAGGTAGCTCCTCAAAACTCAAAGTTTGGATTGCCATTGGCTGTTCGGCTAGCTGTAGCCCTTCACGGGCGGTAATAGCATCAATCTGGTAGCACCCACCACACATAGCTTCCCCATAAGAGTGATAAGCCCGAATGAACAACACTAATTCCCGCAGCAAATAACGCAGCTCCAAGTTGTTACTGTTATTCCATGATTCTTCACACCAGTTCAGGATATCTTTCCAAGAGTTGAGCTTTGAGAGCAGTACAAGCGGCAGTCCTGCTGCTATTGACCTTCTATTTGCCTCTGCTAACATGAAGTGCAGGCACTCATTCACCCCTTCGTGAGAAAGATACTCTACAGTAAAATTACCCACATGGGTTGTCATAAAACCGTCTTGCGGTATAATATGGATAGCGGTAACATTGCCTGTAGTGGGGTTTTCACTCACTGGTAAGGCATCTGCATACCCAATCAGACTGCCTAAAAGTAGGGTTTTCCCGCTACTAAATTCCCCCATCACACCGATTTTGACTGGCGAAGTAGCAAGTTCTACAGTTTTCTCAGCAGCTTCCCGGAGATCAAAGAGACATTCATCGAGGCTAGTTGGAACCCAATCTTCTTGCTCAGAAGGGTGCTGAGGTACCGAGCCGATTTTACGGAGAATGAATTCACCGTACTCTTTAAAACACTCCAGCTTTTCTGGTTCCATAGAATAGTTTTCCGCCTAACATAAATTTCTGTGAGCTTTATAACACAAAAAATGCGAACAACAGGCATTCATCCAATATATTGAAGCCATATTTTGCATTTCTCTGAGTTCATTTGCTATTTTAGTGTGAGCTATTTTTATTGGTTTAGACCATTCAGAAAAATCTGCTTTAGGCGGGAACAGTAAAAAATAAATAAATATTTATATTTTGTAAAGTCCTTAATTCTCGTAGATTTCGTACTAATACCAATTCTTTGTGAGGTTGCACATTATTTTGATCCCTACCAACCTCCCCTTACCAAGGGGAGGTGCCGCAGGCGGTGGGGTTCTTTCTATGCGTCTTCATATGGAAATGGTATAAGGCAGCTTGCAAGGATAAGTTGAGCACAAACAATTTGCTTGAGCTAATTGTCTGCTCAAGTTATTTTTGCAAAATTCCTAAGACGTAACAGCTTTATAAAAAATTTCCATTTTCTAGTCAAGCTCAATCAGATTTTTGAGCAGTGCAACAACAGTACTAGCATAAATTTATAAATCCTTTAAATAAGAGATTGTATTAATATAACTTCCTTCATATTTGGATCTTATCCGGTTTATAAAGAATTTAAAATAACATATTTAAAATTTTAATTAAAACAATATTTTATGTGCTTATATTTTATTGAATTCATATTTGCTTGAACAGCCTTTCACTAATTACTGTGTCATAAATTACCTCTAGACAGCTTGCTAAGGCGAGTAATTGAATCTCACTTTAGTAGATTTCTGTTTGTTGTTTGCATTTCACTCCATCTAGATCAATCAGGCAAATAGGCTAATAAAACTTTAGATATCTGATGAATATTGCCAAATTACAACCTCAGTGATTTTACTATTTCTCTCTTAAAAAAAATAATTTATGATTGATTAAAATTAATAATTATTAATCTTCAAGCATTCTATTTATAAAGTACGAAATTTAATTACTCAGATTGACTCCATCAATACTTTCCGCAGAGCAGGCAGGTAAAAGTGTTTCCTGAAAGAGCGCAAGACTCCATTAATCAAATCGATGAAGCTGGGAAAACGTTGCAGATAATCAATACTATGATGGACATGAGCGAACAGGAAACTGCGCTGTGCGAACGCAAATTAGCAGAAGTAGCTCTGGATGAGGCAAATCAAGACCTAGCAATTGTAGTTGAAGAACAGGTAACAGAATTAATACAAGTACAAGAGCAACTGCAAACCGAAATCGCCAAATGCCAAGAAACATCAAAACTTGAAGCGATTTTGCAAATGCTTCCTGATTTATATTTTCGGCTTGATGCTAATGGAACTATCCTAAATTACAAGCCAGGAAAAACGCAGAATTTAGACAATTTACCAGAAATTGTTCAAGGTAAACGGCTGCTTGAATATCTACCTCCTGATGTGGGAATACGTTTCCAGCAAGCAATAAATCAAGTACTAGAAACTAAAGTTTTAGTCAGTTTTGAATATATCTTACCCCTGTCAGCAGGAAACGGCAATTTTGAAGCCAGATTATTACCCTTACAAGAGCAGCAAATCATAGTTCTTGTCCGCGACATTAGCGACAGGATGCAACCAGCATTGATAGAAAATGACCTCAAGTTTCGCACCATCGTAGAAAACGCTAATAACATTATTTTTGCGCTGACGCTTGAGGGGGTATTTTCTTATGTTTCGCCTAACTGGACTGATATTTTAGGGCATGAAGTTGCAGAGGTTGAAGGCAAATCCTTTGTTCCCTTTATGCATCCCGATGATGTGCCAATGTGTGCAGATTATTTCCAACGAGTTTTGACAACAGGTGAAAAGCAAAATGCAATTGAATATCGGTTACAACACAAAGATGGCAGTTGGCGATGGCATACAAGTAACTCATCTGCGATCAAAGATGCTAATGGTAATTTTTTATACTTTGCTGGTATTTGTCATGACATTACCGAACAGCAAGCTGCGCTGCGCGATCGCAAACAGGCGCAAGAGGCACTGGCAGAGCGAGCGCGGTTAGCTGATTTTCGTGCCGATGTAGACGCTGCCCTTGCCCAGAGTCAAAACTTACAGTGTATGATCCGCCGCTGTACTGAGGCCTTAGTCAAACATATCGATGCCGCGTTTGCTCGGCTCTGGATATTGAATAAAGAGGAAAACGTACTGGAGTTGCAAGTCAGTTCTGGGATGTACACCCATATTGACGGCCCCCATAGACGCGTGCCAGTCGGTCAATTTAAAATTGGTTTGATTGCCGAAGAGGGCAAACCCCACTTGACTAACTCTGTACTTACAGATCCCCGCGTGGGAAATAAAGAATGGGCGAAGCGTGAGGGTATGGTTGCCTTTGCAGGCTATCCCCTAATTATTGAAGGTGAGACTGTAGGGGTTATAGCTATGTTTTCCCGCCGAGTGGTGACAGAATCTACTTTCATCGCTCTAGAATTTGCTGCCCAAGATATTGCTATTAGCATCAAGCGCAAACAAGCAGAGAAAGCATTGCTAGCTTCAGAAGCTAAATATAGAGCGATCGCTCAACGGGAAGCACTACTCAATCGTTTAGCCAGCCAAATTCGAGCTTCCTTAGAACTTAATTACATTTTGGAAACCGCAGTCCAGGAAATCCGCAATTTATTCCAGATTGATCGTTGCGCTTTCTTTTGGTATCGACAAAATGCTGAACCACCATACTGGGAATGTGTATATGAGGCGAAAAATCCCAGCTTACCCAGTCTACTGGAAAGCCAAGCAACTTATGCAGAAGTTGAACTAATAGCAACGAAAATCTTGAATAGAGAAATCATCCGGCTCGATGATGTTAAAAATGTCGGCGATGGCGAAACGCCCACCTCCGATGAACACACAGCACAGCAATTTTTGCACGATTTTGGTTTCACTGCCTTTATCTCACTACCTGTACACACTCAATCTGGTGAAATTGGAGCATTTAGCTGCGGCTATTGTAGTGGCTTCCGGCCTTGGCTAGACAACGAAGTAGATCTGCTAGAAGCAGTTACAGTTCAATTAGCGATCGCTATTGATCAAGCCAAACTTTATACACAAAGTCGCATCGCTGCCCACACTGCTCAAGAAAAAGCACAGCAGCTAGAAGAGGCTTTGCTAGAACTTCAACAAACTCAGGCTCAACTAATTCAAACTGAAAAAATGTCCAGTTTAGGACAGTTAGTGGCAGGTATTGCCCATGAAATAAATAATCCAGTCAATTTCATCTACGGTAATATCAGCCACGCTAGTGAGTATGTCAGAGATTTGCTGCACTTGGTGGAACTTTATCAACGCTACTGCCCACCAATACCAGAAATTAAGCAGGAAATCCAGGCGATTGATTTAGATTTTCTCACTCAAGATTTGTCCAAAATTTTACATTCAATGAATATCGGAGCCGAACGCATTCGGCAAATTGTCCTATCTTTACGCAATTTCTCTCGTCTAGATGAAGACGGCATGAAGCGAGTAGACATTCATGAAGGCATTGATAGTACCTTGCTGTTGTTGCAAAGTCGCCTGAAAGCTAAACCAGAACATCCCGAAATCCAAGTGATCCAGGAATACGGCAACCTGCCACAGATAGTGTGTCACGCTGGACAGATGAATCAAGTATTTATGAATATTCTCAATAATGCTATTGATGCCGTGGAAGAGTCAACAGCTAAAAACCCTGAACTATTGACTAAACCACAAATTCGCATCCGCACTCTCGTCCAAGAGGATAAGTGTATAATTATCCGCATTGCTGATAATGGGTCAGGAATGACTGAAGAAGTATGCAACCGTCTTTTTGACCCCTTTTTCACGACGAAACCTGTGGGTAAAGGCACTGGGATGGGGTTATCAATTAGCTACCAAATTGTTGTCAAAAACCACCGTGGGCAACTCCAGTGCATTTCAGCACCAGGAGAGGGAGCCGAGTTTGTAATTACAATTCCACTACAGCAGCAACCTTTATTGTTGAGCTAAAAACGACTTACTTCTTCAAAAAAACAGTTTAAATCGTGCTAGCTGGCTTGTGATTGCCCCAGTCAGCACTTTATTTAGTTCTTTACTGTCTTGGAATTGCAAAATTTGCTGTGTGGGTAAATCAAAGGGAAATTGCCCATCTAAGTTTGGGCGTTGCATTTGGGCTAGTAAAATTTGTTCAGAGCGCTTACTTTGGATGGCATAGCCAATTTCAATACAGACATTTGGACTAGGAATCAGTTGAGGAGTTTCTTTGCCATCAATGCTAGTAATAGGTGTGGTGTCTGCAATAAATAATAAGCTCTTACGGATTTTTCGCATGATGGTGCGACTAAGCCTTAGAGGAGCACCACTAGGGCGGTAAGATTCTACTAATGCTAGGGGAAGGCGCGATCGCAAATTTAAACTTGTCAAACCTTTTTGCAGTTCCTCTCTTAAGACATCACTAGCTGCGGCATACTCAGTTTGATAGCACAAAAAAATCGTTGGTTCTAACTGAGCTAACACCGCTTGCTTAGTGAAATAAATTTCATGGCTAATCAAGTCAATGTTCGCTACACCATAGCCACCGCTACCCTCAATATAAAATTCAATATTTTCCCCTTCCAAATAGCGCCCAAACCAAGTTGATTTCTTAACTTCGTCACTTTCTTCCAAAAAGTCTGCTCGCAAACCTGTTTTCAGCAGACTTTTTTTACTTAGGCGAATATCTGGCGGGCGTTTTTCCAGTTCTGGAATCGGCTCATAATCCTGAAGATACCATGCTCTGAGCGCAATAATTGACATAAGGCGCTATTTCAAGTGTAAAAATGCTATTCAACTTCTGTATAAGCTTACACCCAGAGGAGGCCTGATATCGGACTTTTCTTTAAATACAACAACACCCAAACCTCTACTAGCTGAATTATCTCCTCTCCTTGTTTATGCTAGACAGGGATGTACTACTTTTCATCGCTTGTCTCAACAAGTAATAAAAACTAGTAACAGCGCCCCCTAATCTTCTATATTTGAGGAAATAACAGTGTTCGCGTTGGGTGTTGCTGTGTCTTGACGAGACAGATTTAAATTAAACAGCGTTTTTTACCTCTTACTACATTCCAAATGCAGCTGTTGTATCTGCCAGGGAAGCTTATGAGCTTCAACTATTAGATTAGCATCCATATATAGGGTTGATTATTTTTGCAATTAAACTTTACTTTTGCAGCATGAAGTATGAAGTCAACTCCACAGATAAATCTGGTTGCTCTGTATTTTCAGACAACTTCGTATTTTTCATCCAAGTCAATAAACTACAGTAGACAAGAAAGTCAAAGGAAAAACTATAGCGATGAAATTTTTAGTCTGTTGTCACTTTTAAATCACATTTATTGTTAATGCTATAAATAGCTTAATTTAAATCCTCTGTCATTCAAAGTATGGAGTTTAGAAGAATCAAATTTTTAACTCTCTCTACTGACAGATGCTCAAATGAACAAGACTAAGGGTAATTAGGTCAGATGTGCAGCAATCAGAAAACACCCTTCTCAGTACTGTTGCGTATGCCAGCAATTAAGTAGAAGGGGTAGCCTCAATCGGTAAAAATATGATTGGAGGAATTGTTATGGCAAAGTTTGGCTATCACGCCTCCCACGAGCAGTCTAAGCCTAGCCTTCTCCTACAGTATGTCTAAGCAACTGAACAGGCGGATAAATAGCAGAAGAAATTAACAGAACCTTCGGCAATTTTGAAGAATTTAGGAAACAGTTTAACGAATCTGGTGGCGATCGCTTTGGTAATGGTTGGGTTTGGTTAGTGCGTAATCCCCAGAGTCAATTGCAAATACGAGTACACCAAATCAGGATAGCCCAATTATGGAGGGTTTGTATCTCATCATAGGTAATGATGTGTAGGAACACGCGTATTACCTCAGATATCAAAACCGTCGTGCTGAGTATTTAAATAACTGGTGGAATGTGGTCAATTGTTCTTAAGTCAACAGACGCGCCCAAGCCTCATTGCAACAAAAAACTTAGGAAGTTAGCACTTATGAGAAGTCTGTTGATGAAAAATCCCGTGGTCATAGGGGTATCTTGGATAGGCATGTATCTCGTGATTATCCTGTTACCCTTACTGGTTCTGCTTTTATATCCACCCACACCAAATGAACAACGGAGTTTTTGGCTAGAATTTTCTGTTGCCCTCGGGTTTATTGGTTTAGCAATGATGGCAATGCAGTTTGCCTTGACTGCTCGCATCAACCGTGTAGAAGCTTCATACGGCGTTGACTTGATTCTTCAGTTTCACCGCTATACCTCGATAGTTGCATTCTTCTTTATCCTTGTTCATCCATTAATCTTGTTCATTGATAACCCGGAGACACTACAACTATTGAACTTCATCCAAGCCCCTTGGCGAGCTAGGATGGCAGTTATTGCTACTTTGGCGTTGGTTGCGATTATTATCACCTCCATTTGGCGCAAACAGCTTAACATCCCTTACGAACCTTGGCGTACTGTTCATGGCATCTTAGCTGTAATTGCTGTTGGATTTGGTTTGGCACACGCCTTGGGTGTGGGTAACTACCTGGGGCTGTTTTGGAAGGGAGTTCTCTGGATTGGTATTGCCCTAGTTGCTTTATGGCTGTTGATTTATGTGCGCCTCGTCAAGCCTTTGTTCATGTTGAAAAAACCTTACTTGGTAGAAACAGTAATTCCCCATCAGGGCAATGTTTGGAATCTAGTTTTGCGTCCCAGAGGACATCAGGGAATGCGTTTTCAACCTGGTCAATTTGCTTGGCTCACCTTAGAAATATCGCCATTTAAAATGCGGGAACATCCATTTTCTCTGGCTTCCAGTGCGGAACATCCTGAATGTATTGAATTTGGCATTAAAGCTGCAGGAGACTTCACAAACACAATCAAAGATGTCAAACCAGGCACCAAAGCTTACTTGGACGGGCCTTATGGAGTTTTTACCACAGACCGCTATGAAGATACGGCAGGATTTATTTTCATTGCTGGAGGTATCGGCATCACACCAATTATGAGTATGCTCGTTACCTTGGCTGAACGTGAGGATGAGCGCCCCTTACTGTTAATTTATGCAAGCAAGGCTTGGGAAGACGTAACTTATCGCGAAGAACTAGAAGCTCTGAAAAACAAATTAGACCTGACAATTGTTCACGTTCTGAGAGAACCACCAGAAGAATGGTCAGGGGAAGTAGGTTACGTTGACAAAGAACTACTTGAACGCTATATTCCCAAGCGTCCTGCAACCCGAAATTACTTTATTTGTGCTGTATCCAAAATGATGGATCAAGTCGAGGTAGCTTTGCACGAGTTGGGAGTCCCTGTAACCAACATCCACATGGAACACTACAACCTTGTTTAACAATTAACAATTCCTAATTCAAAATCTCCGAAGTTCCAAGCGGAGGCTTCCTCTGCTCTGACTTATCTCAAAATCTAAAATCCAAAATTTTATTATGCGTTACAGCATTATGCTTCAACTCGTGGTAGCTATCACCTTGATATTTCTGGGAACCTCCGCCTTGTTTGCTTGGTTGCAATACCGTCCGGCATCTCAAAAAAGTACACAGAGTAGTATTTTATATGGTTCTTATGATTGATATAACTTCTAAATTGCTCAGTTAATTTTTAAGTTTTGAAATCTGAAAATTAACTGCTCCATAAGGTAGAGGCACAATTAATTGCTTATCTGCTGTTGACTATTGACTTCAGCCGGAGGCTTGAAAGGAATCTCAATCCAAAACTCTGTACCTTTGCCAGGCTCTGTGATACATTCCATTATTCCACCATGCTTTTCTACAATAATTTGGTAGCTGATTGCCAATCCCAGTCCTGTACCCTTACCTACAGGTTTAGTAGTGAAAAACGGGTCAAAAATTAGCTTTTTCACTTCTTCAGTCATTCCAGACCCATTGTCAGCAATGCTAATTAGCAAACGAGAGTTGTCTGCTGAAATTCTAGTAGAAATCCGGATAGTAGGGATTGGGGGGGTTAAAGAGGAGAGGGGGACAAGGGGAGGGGGGGAAAAGGAGAATTCCTCAATTTTTTTCACTCTCCGACTCTCCGACTGTTCCCCTCCTCCTTTCTCCTCTATCAGGGCATCAATGGCATTACTGATAATGTTCATAAATACTTGATTCATTTGTCCGGCATAGCATTCTACTAGAGGCAAGTCGCCATAGTCTTTGATTACTTCAATGGTAGGAAAATCAGTATTTGATTTCAGTCGATGCTGCAAAATTAGTAAAGTATTGTCTATGCCTTCATGCAGGTCAACGGGCTTGTATTCGGCTTCATCTAAACGAGAAAAACTGCGTAACGACAGCACTATTGAGCGGATACGCTCGGCTCCCACTTGCATTGAAGTCATGATTTTTGGTAGATCTTGCACCAAAAAATCAAAATCGATCTGATCGATTGTTGAGCGAATTTCACTATTAGGGCAGGGATAGTGTGACTGATAAAGGCGTAAAATTTCTAACAATTGTTCAGTATAGTTATTGGCGTGGCATAGGTTGCCGTAAATAAAGTTAACGGGATTATTGATTTCGTGGGCGATACCCGCCACTAGCTGTCCTAAGCCGGACATTTTTTCAGTATGAATCAATTTTGTCTGTGTTTCTTGGAGTTTAGACAAGGTATGCTCTAACTGTGCGGCTTGAGTTCTGGCTTCAATTTCCGCAGCACAAGTTTGTTCGTAGAGTTGTGCTTGCTGAATAGCGATCGCAACCTGAGCCGCTAGCTGTTGCAGCAAATCAATTTCCACATCCTGCCAATTTCTACAAGTCTCACATTGATGGGCAATGAGTAATCCCCATACTTGCATACCTCTGTTAATGGGGACAATTAAGTTGGCTTGCACTTGCAGACTCTGCAAAAACTCTTGATGACAAGCACTCAAAGAAGCAGTTGACACATTGTTAATTGCCCGTACTCTGCCTTGAAAGTAGAGACGAGTATACTCATCAGGAAAGCAATCTGGTGGCGCTTTTACTCCCAAAGCCGACGGCCAGTTACCGTTGATTTCTTCAACAATTACCGATGCACTCTCTAGTTGGAAAATCAGCACCCGATCTGAATTTAGCAGGCCCCGGACTTGCCGCACGATGGTTTGCAGAGTAGTTTGCAAGTCCAATGTACTGCGAATCTGATCTGTGACTTGCTTGAGTACCTTAGTTAGCAGTAATGATTTTTCGAGTTCAGCAGTTTGCTCTTGCACCCGACGTTCTAAGTTATCATTCAGCGCCTGTACCTGTTTGTACATTTGCTGCTGCTGAATTACCATTGAGAATTGATAATACAACGCTTGTGCCAGTGAGATTTCTTCCAGCTTCCACTCAGACGCTTGCCCCTTTTTTTGCTCTCGCCAAACGTCAAAGGAAAGCTGGGGTAGCAGTTGTCGCCGATTCTCCTCACATTGTCCAGCCCACAAGATTTCTGTATTAAATTCAGGGCGAAAAATGCTTAACACACCGATAAAATTTTCGCGGTAATGCAGAGGAATCACCATCATTCCCTGAATCGGAGTCGGCTGGAATGCTAAAGCCAAAACTCGCAAACGCGGTTCTTTATAAAGGTCGGTAATTGCCCAAATATTGCCTGGTTTACACTCAGCCATCCAGTTTTGCCATACAGGATGCTGTTCGATGATCCTGCTTTCTAACTCGTAAGGTAGTGCCGGCTGGATACCCCAGGTGTATAGTTTTCCACTCTGTTCAATGTAAAGTCTGCCACCTACTCCACTGAAGGCAGTGATAACTTCTTCTAGCGCCTCTTGAAACTCGATTGTGGGCAGTTTATGCAACAGTATGGTAACTCGGTTAATAGTGGCTTCTTGCTCTTGCTTGGCACGGGCTTCGGTAAGTAAGTTACTTTGAGCGATCGCGATCGCCATCTGATCAGCAACTTGTTGCAATACATTCAGTTCCCGCTGCAAAATCGTTCGCGGTTGGCTGTGGTGAGATACCAACAATCCCCACAATTCCGGCTTTGCCGATTGTTCTTTGGGGTCGCAATGTAAAATTGGCACTACTACCGACGATTGCACGCCCATTGCCTTTAAGTATTGAATATGGCACGGGTCTACTTGCCGATATAGGATATTTTCAGTTTGTAAGCTTTTACCAGTTTCTTTTGACTTTAGAGGCGATAGCCCGATCTTCCCACTAGCCACATCCACAATCGCACGTTGTTGCATTGACACAAACATCTCTCTTGCTTCTTGGGGAATATCATGCGCTGGGAAGTGCAACCCTAATAAGGATGGTAGACGTTGCTCATAGATAGATTCAGCAATGACTTCACCACTACCATCGGCAGCAAACCGATATACTTTCACCCGATCTGTACTCAAAAATCCCCGAACTTCAACAACAGTAGTCGTTAATATCTCTTGAAGTTCGAGCGATCGCCTAATCTGTTTTGTCATCCGGTGCAGTAAATTTTCTTGATCTAAGCTTTGCTGCAACTCTTTTGGTTTATCAGTAAATGTCATTGCTTATATACACCAAGACTGAAGTGTAATTTTTTTTATAATTGTCTTTGATGATAATTTCCTATTTAGAATGCATTAATTTTTGAGTCTAAATCTAAGAAAATATTTAGTCATTGACTCATTAATCTTATATTCTCAATTTTGAAATAATTTCAGTAATGTTACTTAAATTACTGTCTTTATTTCTGCGTTAGTTTAAAGAGATTTTTTTATTTTTATAACTCACTTCAAGTGAATTAAGGTTGATTATGGTGAAATATAGCGATTCTCAGTTGAATGGGGTACATGGGTAGGGACACGGCATTACCGTGTCTCTACGAGTATCTGTATTTATCTATATAGGACTCCTGTTTGATTTTTGTTGGCGTAGCCTGCGCTTGCGCTTACAAAACTCAGTACACCTTTGTTCCTTCTTCCCTATTCCCTATTCCCTATTCCCTGCCTCTACGAGTGATTCAGCAATCAAATCGGATTACTATAGTTAATTGTTTTTTTCTATACCTTACCCATGCGCGAACCGCTATAAACAATTATTGCTAATTTTTTGCAACCTTTTTGGTCGGGGGAATGACAACATCCCCCATTATTGTCATTATTATTCGGAAATTACTGTTAAGGACTTTGACTTGCGGATTTCTTCACGCACACTCATGAGAGTTTTACCGAGATGGTTTTGACCAGTTTTACTAGCACCACAGCCCCAAAAATAATCAGTTGAAGAGTTTTCCACCAAAATTTCATCCCCTGTGGTCAAGAGAACTTCTCTAATTTCAGCATGAGTGAGAAATTTTTTGAGTACAGCCTCTCGCATAACTTGAGTTTTGACCAAATCCCAGTTTCGACGGCATTTGCGGGTGCTACAACGTCCTAAAGCAGCAGCTTCTTCTGGGGTCGCAGCGGCATGTATAAGGGGTATAATTACCGCGTCCACACTGCCGACAAACTTTTGTGCTTGATAATAGTGCTCAACTGTTGGCCAGTAAATTCCTTGGATGTGGATTCCGTGGGGAGAAAAGTTAGAAAAACAGCCGTAAGGCTGCCAAACCTTATAAAAGTAAATCGTCATTTGAAAATTGCTCTATTATATATATCAACTTCACTCTAGTAAATAGTCAGTTTCAATTCTTGATAGGGATTTTAGGTAATTGAAATTCTGATACTCTCTATTTTGCTGAGATTCGCTCAAATGTTTCAATCCCTGATAGGGATTTTAGGTAATTGAAATGAAACAGGAGAAGTTTGGCAAGTGCGTAGTTTTGTTTCAATCCCTGATAGGGATTTTAGGTAATTGAAATAGAAGATTCAGGTATAGAGCTAATACAAACAATAGGTTTCAATCCCTGATAGGGATTTTAGGTAATTGAAATTAGGCTCTCAGGCATTGGGGTTACCATTAGTAAAAGTTTCAATCCCTGATAGGGATTTTAGGTAATTGAAATTATAGTTACTGTACCTGTTCCAGTTACTGAAGCTGTGTTTCAATCCCTGATAGGGATTTTAGGTAATTGAAATTATATCGATTAATAGCTGTTTTAGGAAAAATAGAAGTTTCAATCCCTGATAGGGATTTTAGGTAATTGAAATTCTCATTATTCATCATTAATCAAATTTCTGTTTTGGTTTCAATCCCTGATAGGGATTTTAGGTAATTGAAATGTAGATGGAAGTGGCATTGATTTACAATTATTTGGTTTCAATCCCTGATAGGGATTTTAGGTAATTGAAATCTGCCACCACCACCGAATGGGCAATACGAAAGAGTTTCAATCCCTGATAGGGATTTTAGGTAATTGAAATGAGAAGTCCCGCTATTGTGGGGCTGGCTTGCTCTTGGTTTCAATCCCTGATAGGGATTTTAGGTAATTGAAATCTGTCCACCTCCCAGGCGCAGCACATTTTCAATGTTTCAATCCCTGATAGGGATTTTAGGTAATTGAAATCTGTTTCCCAGCTTCCCGCGCTCATTGGGTTGATGTTTCAATCCCTGATAGGGATTTTAGGTAATTGAAATGATGCAGAATAGTTACTAGCTTTTCCAAATAAATGTTTCAATCCCTGATAGGGATTTTAGGTAATTGAAATGGAGAATAGTACGCCTGGTGAAACTTCAATTCTGAGTTTCAATCCCTGATAGGGATTTTAGGTAATTGAAATGGTAGTCAGGGTTCTTGATGAAGAATTCAGTCGTTTCAATCCCTGATAGGGATTTTAGGTAATTGAAATTTGTGTGTAATTGATGAATCTGAAGCTATTAGTTTCAATCCCTGATAGGGATTTTAGGTAATTGAAATTTTATCTGTCTTCAAGTCCGCTGGGTTAAGCATGTTTCAATCCCTGATAGGGATTTTAGGTAATTGAAATGCTTCAAGGTTGCTCAAAATATCCTGACTTGCTACGTTTCAATCCCTGATAGGGATTTTAGGTAATTGAAATGGCCGGAGCCTGGAAGCCTCGTCTTATTTGATTTTCAAGGTTCTGTTGCGCGGATGGAGAAATCATAACATAAGGAGTTGTAATTGAGCTAGATGCAAATGGCTCAAAGCCAGTCTAGATAGGGTGCGCGGATGATTTAAAGGTGGTATAGTCCTGAGATTATTGCATATCAAGAAATTCAGCCATTTTTTTAGTCACCTATTCACCAACACCTACCCATCCGCGCATTGGGCACAGGAACTGGTCTAATTCAAGACTTTTGCCACTGTTATTGCGATCGCTTGCCACCTTTCCACTTTGGAGTATAAGCGATCGCAGGTGTATCGGCTAAGTTTGCTTCTGGGATTACCACAAGCTGTCTTTTGACGAGAGTTAGATCTTAATTTCAGACTAATTTACAACTCCTCTGCCTGGGGAAGCGGGAAGATTTCACCAGCTAAATAAGCCTGAAAGTGCTTTTGGAAGTGTAACCAGGAAGTCATATCTTCCCCATCTCTAAATGCTTTTGGGGCTTGTTTATACAAAGGAATGCGGGTATTAATTTCATCTTGCAGCAGTTGGGGTAACTCTGTTAAACCGCTGACTTTGCTTCCAAAAGCACTATATATGAGATTACCAGGGCGATCGCCCATTTTCATCCACGGTAGCCACTGACCAATTCTATCCCAACTCAACTTGAGTTGAGAAACGGAGGGGAGTGTTGAGTCAAATAAATCTGCGGTTGGCACAGTAAGTTTAAATAATTCTGCTGCCTGATAAATTGGAAATGGACTATATTCGGCAAATTTTGGATCATCTGCCAGGGGATTGGGATAAGTGGGAAATATATCAAACACAAAAGTTGTGCTGTCACCTTCTACTTGCGCTGGAAACGTGCCCTTAAATATACCTTGCACAGGATTATTGGCAACGTGTAGCACCGGTACTGTCTCACCTGTCCAGGGATTCTCCCATTTGGACAACATCTCATCTGTTTCTGGGTTCAGATAATAAGTTAGCTCCCTGGAAGTAAAATCCCAGCTACCTTCTGCGGTGGGAATGCACCTACTAACACTCAACCCCAGTATTTTAAACAAGAGTTGTCTCTTCTCGCCGGGAATAAAAGCGTAAATTTTACCTTTCCAAGTTAGAAAGGTGGATTGGGTGGGGTCGAGGGAAGAACGAGTTTTAACCCAGTGCTGGGCTTCAAGTTCTTGAATTTGGGAAACCATCTACAGCATCCTGATTATTTGAATAAAAAAAGAATACCTTCTAAATCGCATGGTATTCAGATAAATGATTAATTAAGTAGTGTGAGCTATTAATTTACACTCAGGAATTTATCTTGTCCTAATTAAAATCTGGCGAAAACTCTTCTGTGCAATATTTCAAATGTTGAAAGAACAGCTTGAGCTTAGACTCATCTAATTTGTCATTGCTACGAACCGCGCTACACAAATCAAGTCCAAAAGGAGCGACTTGCTTGACTGCAATGGCTACATTCTCAGGTTTCAGACCTCCAGCTAAGAAAATCGGCACGTCTACCTGTTCACGAATTTTGGCGCTTAAGTTCCAGTCGTGTAAGCGTCCTGTGCCTCCTAACTCTTTCACCAGCAGTGATTGATTACCAGAGTCTAGTAGAATGGCATCTACATAAGGTGCTACGCTAATTGCTTCTTTTAAAGATTCTTCTGTAGTTACGTGAATTACTTGGACAATGGAGATTCCAGGTAAGGCTGCTCGGATATTTTGGTAGCTTCCTAATTTTAAATAGTCGCAGATTTGTACAGTATTTGTCCGGCAGTTTCTTACCTGCTGAATAATTTCCTGAGCATCTTGGCTGGAAGTAAGTAGAAAGGTAGCAATAGGGGGTGGTACACAAGCAGCGATTTTCGTAATTAGCTCCTCAGAAATCACACCAGGGCCACTCGGCATATGAGAAACCAAACCAAGGGCAGATGCACCATAACGGATAGCAGTCCATGCCTCTTCTATGCTGCTGATACAGCAAATTTTGACTCTTGGGGTTGCTGTTTTTTCCATGTTCTCCTGGCTCCTAAAGCCCTTCATTACAGCGATTTTCAAATGCGTAAAATACACAGGTTATTGTAGGCCTACATACAACTCGGAACCCCACCCCGCCAAAGCTACGCTTTGTCTCCCCTCCCCGCTTGCGGCTACGGTGTACACACACAATGAGTTCGCTGAAGTAACAAATGAGTTCGCTGAAATAACAAATGCGTTCGCTGAAGTAACAAATGAGTTCGCTGAAGTAACAAATGAGTTCGCTGAAGTAACAAATGAGTTCGCTGAAATAACAAATGCGTTCGCTGAAATAACAAATGAGTTCGCTGAAATAACAAATGAGTTCGCTGAAATAACAAATGAGTTCGCTGAAATAACAAATGAGTTCGCTGAAATAACAAATGAGTTCGTCGAAGTAACAAATGAGTTCGTCGTTATTGCAATACTGTAAATCTTTGGTGATAAGGTTTTTCCGACTTGTGTGTATACCGTAGCCGCTTGCAGGGATGGGATTAAGGGAAGCCAGTTGCTCCACTTGGGGAGACCCCAAGTGGAGCAACTGGCGTGTGGGGTGAAACGACCGTGGGATAAGATTTCTGACTAAAGTTTACACCAATGAATATATTGTGCCCCTACGCGTGTGGTTTATTTAATTGAAAACCTGTGTAAAAGTAGTTAACAAATATGAGTCCAAAATCTTCCGTTAAATGCAGTTATACGCCCCATTTTGCTCTCTGCTCAAAGTTCTACCGGATGTTGTCCATAATAGGGTAAAGCCTCTGACCAATGAGGACGCTTGCCTTGTTGCCAATCAAGATAAGCTAGTTCCAAGAGACTTGTCGCCGTCGCTGCTAAACCAGATTTCGCTTCAATTAGCTGATAACTGGTGTTCCAGTTAGCTAAAGTTTCCTGCCATGCTTCTGGTGTCAATACTGTATCTGGCAATAAGGCTATTAATCCCGAAGCATCTGGCATCAGCTGATAAATAGCTGCAAAAACTTTACCCCTTTGTGCTGGCATTTCCACAGCAAAAGTTTTTGCATTTTGACTCTTGCTTGCTTCTGACCAAGCTACCGCCGCCAAAGTGGAAATAACAAACACAGGAATATCTAACTGTTGTCCTAATGTGCGGGCTGTGACAACTCCAATGCGGGTTCCAGTAAAGCCACCCGGCCCTTTTGCCACCGCAATAAACGCCAAATCTCCCCAAGTTTCTGGTTTAATAAACTCAATTAAATATTGATGTATATGACTAGATAAATCTCGCCCTAAATTCCAAATATCAGAGCGGGTTTCGCCTGCAAAATTAGTAATTACCAAACCTAATTCAGGAGTGGTGGTGTGCAGTGCTAAAGCGTATTTTCTTATTTCGAGATGTTCTAGCTCAGTTGTCAAAGTAAATGTAAATATCTATTTTTCTAAAGTAAAGACTGAAAAGTGAGGAGTAAATAACTCATAACTCCTCACTCGTAGCTGATAACTCATAACTACTGATAACATTACGTTGGCACTAATTCACCCGGACGCAACTTCGACCACTTACCCATTTCCCGCTTAAAGCTGAGACAACCGACAACATCCCACTCCATTTCAATGAAATCGTCTTTGGTACGGATGTTAACATTGATGGAAGGTTCATTTGGGTCAAAATCTGGGGTTTCGGTCAAGTGGGGCTGTTGGTGCTGCGTTTCTACGGCGTTGTAGGTTGCACAGCGGTCTACATAGTGGCAGTTAACGCAAATACACATAATAGAACCAACTCCAGGGGTCTTTATTGTTAATCTAGCTTAAGCCAAACTGTTATTCATTAACTGCTGGGTTGATTTTTATTACAATGCATCCTTCAGTCCCTTCTACCTTAGCTCCTGAAAATTGGCCTTTTAGCCTGGAATGGTTACCAGAACCTGCTTACATGGTAGGTGGTGCTGTGCGGGATGCCATTCTTGGCAGAAGTCGCGAATACCTGGACTTAGATTTTGTTATACCATCTGACGCGGTAAAAGTAGCAAGAGCGATCGCTCGTCATTATAAAGCTGGTTTTGTTTTACTCGACCCAAAACGACGAATTGCTCGTGTGGTCTTTCCCCGCGCCACAGCTGACTTTGCCCAACAGGAAGGTGATAGTTTAGTCACTGACTTGCATAGAAGGGATTTTACAGTAAATGCGATCGCCTATAATCCCCATACTCAAGAAATCATCGACCCTCTGCAAGGCTATACCGATTTACAACAGGGTATTTTGCGAATGGTATCACCCGCCAACCTAGAAGACGACCCTTTGCGATTAATGCGAGCTTATCGCCAAGCCTCTCAACTAGGTTTTACTATTGAGCCAGCTACCCAAGCCACAATTCGCTCGTTGGCATCACATATCAGCAAAGTGGCAGCAGAACGAGTTAGGGTAGAAATCGGCTACTTGCTGGCAAACTCTCAAGGTACTCCTTGGATAACCAGTGCATGGGAAGATGGTTTACTTGCCCCTTTGTTCAAAAATGCCACGGGTGAAAGCTTAAACAAACTAGCAGCAGTTGATAAAGCAGCGGCTTTACTCGCCCAAATTTGGCCACAACTAGGAACACAACTACAAAAGTATGTGCGCGATACCATTAAAACCACTTGGTTAGGTATTGCCAAACTTGCTTGTCTGGTAAACCAAAATCCAGAAGCAGCAGAAATTGAGCTACAGGAACTAACTTATAGCCGTGCCGAAATCCGAGGTGTAACTACATCTTTGAGACTATTCCCGCAACTCAAAGTAACTAACATGTCCCTGCGGGAACAGTGTTTTTTGTTCCGGGACGCAGATATTATGTTTCCCGCTACAGCAGTACTAGCCATAGCACTTGATTATTTGGTAGAGGCGATGTCTGGTGATCAGCTGCTACGCACCTACACACCCTTGATCAACCGCTACCTGAACCCTGATGATCTGGTCGCTCATCCCACTCAGTTAGTGAGCGGGAAGGAGTTGATTATAGCATTAGATATTTCGGCTTCACCAATAATAGGTAAATTATTAGCAGAGATTACCGTAGCACAAGCTGAGGGGAGAATTTCGACAGCAGAGGATGCGATCGCATTTGCACGCCAGCTACTTGAGAGTCTAGAGTAATTTTAGGGGAAGCGCATAACCCACAAAGTCAGGTACATAAAAAATGGTACACAGCTTCATACTCCCACAAGAAACAATTGCCAGCATTCAAGAGCGATTAGAAATACTTGAAAGATGCCTAAATGACGTTAACCCCCAAGATGAAGCAATGGCAGGGTTAATTGAGTTAGCGAATAACAGACAAATATCTCTCAGTCAACTTGGAGAGGAGTTTAAACAGTTTCGGTACAAGCTTAATAAATTTAGTAGGCTAAGTCAGGAGTTTGATAGAAAAGTAGAACAGGATGAATTAGAAGTTTTATTCTTTGTAAGATATAACTTTATTTTTAAGGAAGTTTTAGATCAATATTGGGACTTTCTTCTGAACAAAGAAGGTAGAGAATTTGTCAAAAGCATGATGACGGCTTCTGTATCTTTTTATAAGAAAATAAAGATTGAAGCTAACTCTGGAAGTTATAAAAAGAATGAAGAGTATATTTTTTTAGAAACCCTAAAACACGTAATACAATCACTAATCATAGCTAGTTTACGAGTAAACGCATTATCTGAAGAAGAGATTGATGCACTGGATTTAGGAGATATCACTCCTCAAGAATCGGAAACTATGCTGACTTCTTTGGCATCTATGAGAAAATGGGATTGGGTGTATAGAAATCTTGCATAATCCTAAATTTCTTGGAAAGCAAGATGTATTAAGTATACATAGTAAGTAGATTAACCTTTATGGTGGCTCACTGGGTATACGTGATGAAGATTTGCTAGATTCTGCTATTTACCAACCTGAAGCAACTTTTGGGGGAGAACTTTTACATCCGACAATTTCTAAACAAGCAGCAGCATACTTGTTTCACATCACTAATAACCATGCTTTTATAGATGGTAACAAGCGAACTGCTTTTGATGTCATGGTGACATTTTTGAATATAAATGATTATAAACTTAACATGTTGCCAGAAGAAGCTTATGAATTAACAATACAGGTTGCTGAAAACAATGTTAGCAAGGAAGAGTTGATGGCAATATTGAAGAATCATATTACGGAACTCATTTAAATTCTTTACAAAATTATTAGTACATGCGCCATTGTTTTTCTGCTGCTTTTTTCAAACTCTCAAAATGTACCCGCCGCTAAGGTGAGGAAATCTCTAAATCTTTGCAAATTTTGACAGTTAGGATATCAATAATTTCAGCATGTCTTGGAACTGCCGATGTTCTGTTGTTTGATGGATTGTAGTAAATCGTATGCTTTCCACCCTCCCGGAGAAAAAGACAGCCGTTCTCTTCAAGATGGCGAATCAATTCTCGTCTTTTCACTAGATTTCAACTGTAATCTGTTCACGGACAACATCTTTACCGGAGAGTTGTTGCTCTGCAAGTTCCCGATTTGATATTAGAATCAACTCTATCGCTTCCCGCAGGCTTTCTCTAGCTTCTTGCAGAGTTCTCTCTTGTACATTAGCACCAGGTAACTCTTGGACGTAGCCAATATACCAGTCGTTTAACTTTTCAAATACCGCAGTAAAAGAATTTTCCATATAATTTGCTATTGAATGTAACGAGATATCAAACGCTGCAAATTCAATTCTCCAACGCGTGCAAAAATTCATCTACAGTTATTCCTGCCTTGGAAATTAAACTTCGCAACGTACCACGAGCTACTTGATTATGATTTGGTACTGAAAGTGTAGCTGGGTGTCCTTCTTTTGTGAGGATAATGTGGCTCCCACGCTGACGAGCAATTTCCCAACCAAGTTTCTCAAATGTCTTAATAACCTCCGAAGGCTTTAATATTGGTACAGCAGCCATTAGATAGAAACTTCCACTTCACGAGTTGTCACTGTCAAAGGCATTCCTTTTTCAGCCCTTACCTCTAAACATTCCTTAATTGCTTCTTGAATGTTTTCCTCAGCCTCTTGTTCAGTATTCCCTTGACTTACACAGCCAGGAATAGATGGACATTCAGCAATGAATATTCCATCCTCATCTTGAAAGATAGTAATCAGAAACTTCATAATTTTTCCTTATTTCTAAACTGTCACACCTTCTAATTCCTCATCCGTCAACTCATACAACTGACGCAACTTATCTAACTTATCAGCATCAGCTTGCCAGAAACCGCGGCCATGCGCTTCTAACATTCTCCCCAAAATATTGCGAAAAGCTTCAGGATTTGCCTTGCGTAATTTCTCCGCCATCTCTGGATCTAAAGCATAAGTATCAGCCGCTTGGTCGTATACCCAATCATCGGTAAAATCAGCAGTACCACCCCAACCAATTAACGCCGTCATCCGTTGGGAAATTTCAAATGCACCACCGGAACCTTGATTTGCCATAGCTTGCGCCCATTTAGGATTTACTAATTTGGTGCGATACTCCATGCGTAGCAAATCATCTAAATTGCGGGGTGTGGTGTCTTTGGAAAAACTTTCTACAAAGCTGGTTGTAACTTTCTTACCGCGTTGTTTTTCTGCTGCCTTTTTCAAACCGCCCGTATTAGCGTAATATTCTTGAATATCGGTTAAACCGTATTCTACCGAATCGATTTCTTGAACAATGCGATCGCTTGTTTTCAACAAAGTATTCAACACCTCTGGTCTAGCCTGACCTTTATCTTGTCTCCCGTAGCTAAACACATTGCGACTTTGCCAAGTATTTCCTAACTCTTCGCCAGATTCCCAGTTACCATCCACAACTTTATCATTTACCAAAGAACCAAAATCACCAGCAGGATTAGAAAACAATCTCGCCGATACATTTTCCACACCTTGTGCTTTTAAAGCCAAAGCGTGTTTTCTAATAAAATTTTGGTCTTCTGGTTCATCAGCATCAGCTGCTCGTTGAAACAAATCATCCAACAATTCGATGATATTAACAAAACTATCTCGAAAAATTCCCGACAAATTTCCCAATATATCAATGCGGGGATGTCCAACTTCCGTTAAAGATTTCAATTCATAACGAACAACTCTCCCAGTTCCTTCCTTAACAGGTTCAGCCCCCACCAGTTCCAACAGAATACCCAGAGATTCACCCTTAGTTTTAATTGCATCTAATCCCCACAACATCACCGCTACCGTTTCTGGATATGTGCCATGTTCTTGTAAATGCTGTCCAATAATTTTTTGAGCAATTTCTTTTCCCCGTTCATACGCCGCTGGTGAAGGCATACGATAAGGATCTAAAGCATGAATATTCCTTCCAGTCGGCAACACCCCAGCGCCATCCCGCAACAAATCACCACCAGGCGCAGGAGGAATATATTCCCCATTCAATCCCCGCAAAAGATTTGTTAATTCATCCGTAGTTTGCATCAACAAATCTGTAATTTGCCTTTCCTCCTCTTGGCGCTCTTGGCGTCTTCTCTGCGAGACGCTGCGCGTTCGCGTAGCGTTCCGAAGGAAAGGCGGTTCGTTTTCCTCCTCCCCAAAATAAGCTTCCAAATACGCCGCCAACCCCTCCTCATTCGGCGCTTCACCCAACGTATGCAACCCAGAAGAAAACAGACGATTTTCTAACACTTGCAAATATTCATACAACTTCACCAGATAATCGTCAAAAGCATGAGCGCTAAACATCCGCACATTTTCCGGAGTAAAAGGAATTCCTAACCGTTTAGCATCCTCAAACGAACAATCTGCATCCAAACCAGTATCTACAATCTTTTTGCAAATCCCTTCTTTCAGAACATAATTTTTTTGGGGATCTTCTCGATACTCCGAAATTAAATCGCGCAATGCCACCAATTCTTTATACAAACCAGCACGACCATAAGGCGGTACATTGTGAGAAATCAACACACCATAACCGCGACGTTTTGCCAAAATCGACTCCGAAGGATTATTAGCTGCATATATATATAAATTAGGCAAATCTCCTAACAAAATATCTGACCAAGAATAACCCGTATTTCCCAAAGGAGAACCAGGCAACCATTCCACTGTACCGTGCATCCCAAAGTGAACTATGGCATCAGCTTGAAATTCATTTTGTAGCCATTTATAGTAAGCTGCATATTGAGGATGAGGTGTTAAATCTCGTTCAAACATTAAGCGCATAGGATCGCCTTGTATCCCCAAAGGTGGTTGTACACCTATCCACACATTTCCAAACTGCACACCGCCAATTTGGAATTCATCGCCATAGGTTTTAATGCCGGTCCCTGTGAGAGATTTCCATTGTTTTTCGATGCGGGAGGTTTGCAGATATCCCAACCAATTTTCTAATGTGCGGGCGTTGACGGTATTGTTCGGTAGAGACGTTGCATGCAACGTCTCTACATTGGTTGGGTATGATTCGTCTGCTTCTTTCACCCAGCGAATCAATTCTTCCCCATCTTCTGGCAAATCCCCGACGGTGTAACCTTGGTCTTTGAGTGCGTGAAGGAATTTCAGCAGACTGCGCGGGACATTCAATAATGCAGCAGTGCCTACAGCGCCGTAACCTGGAGGGAACCCATACAAAATAATCGCAATTTTGCGTTCCGATGCAGGTTTTTGCCGCAAAGCAACCCAGCTTTTCACCCTACCAATTAATCGCTGCACCCGTTCAGGAACTAAATAAATATTTTCGCCCACCAAACCGCCAAGGGGAACGGTGTCAATTGCCCCATCCAGTTCTGGCAAAGCGTACAGTACCACACTTTGCAATCCGCCAATACCCTGGCGCGTCCATGAGTGAATATCTTGAATTAACAGTGGTGCGGCGACAATGTAAGGTACATTTTTAGCAGTAAGAATACGCTTTGCTACTTCTATTTGACGCCCTGCTTCCATTGAACCAGCTGGGCCACCCACCAAAGGAAAGCCAATTGTTGAAACTACAGCATCCACTCTGACTGCTTCCTGGGCTAGTGAGGGAGTTTCAATATTACCTAATTGTCTTTGCTGAGTTTCATAATCGGTTGTCATCCAATCTCGTACCGCCACATGTCCTTCCACGCCGTTAATGAAGATTGGCAAGGGAATTAATCCGGCTTCCTCAAAACGGCTAATCAATTGGGGAATATAAGGCTGTTTGGTGATGACATGTTTGCGGTAGAGTAATATGCCGACAACTGATTTTGTAGAGACGTTGCATGCTGATTTTGTAGAGACGTTGCATGCTGATTTTGTAGAGACGTTGCATGCTGATTTTGTAGAGACGTTGCATGCTGATTTTGTAGAGACGTTGCATGCTGATTTTGTAGAGACGTTGCATGCAACGTCTCTACAAGAGGTTTGGTACCATTCCAAATAGCTACGAGGCGATTCAAAAAACCCTGGATAGTCGGGATGGAGTAATCCCATGTTGGGGGTTTCGATAGGTGGGGGAATATCACCGATTTTTAAATCTAAGTATTTTTCTGCTAGCGTCCAGAATAATGAGGCTACGTTTTCTGGGCCGCCAGCATTCCAGTAACCATAGATAATTAGCCAGTTGCGTAAGTCTTGGACTTTTTGCACTGGTACGAATTTGAGCAGTTTAGGGCCAATTTTTAAGAAGCTGATGTAACCAGCGAGTTTGTCTTCTTCGCGTCCGTTGCTAAATTTGTCGAGAATGAATTTAACTGGTTTGGGCATTCCTTTGGGTTTGTCGCCAATGGCAAAAACGCCCAGCTTGGTTAAACTCATTAGTTCCAAAGCTGACTCGAACACGAGGCGGATGGGAATTTGGGCAATGCGATCGCAAAGCCACAAAACCTGATCATAATCAAATAGCAAGCTGCCGAAAAATACATCAGCGCCATCAAGTGCTGCTTCCACCTCCAGGCGCTTAGTGCTAATATCGCGATCGCTAAACACCCGAATATCCAACTCTGGACAGCGAGAGTTAGCCAAAAAAGCTGCTTTCCTGTACAAGTCAGCGTTGAATGATTCAAATCCAGCAATCAAGACGATGCGTTTCATGCCGTCAACTACGAAATATATCTTTGCTTTGATCTTAAACAAGCTTACAGGCTGAGTGTTAAATATCTACCTACAGATTCTGGCTTCATTATTTGGCGTTGCAGTAAGTACCGATAGTGGATATAGTTGCGATCGCTGCATTTTCAGTTATGGCAAAAATAATTATATTCTTTACAATGCTGATAAATCTTGCTAATTTTCCTTTTCTGTTACAATAAATAATTTAAAACCATAGCTTATCATATAAATCCTAATAATTAAATTTGCTTATATGTTAATTCCCTATATTAGAATAGTAATGAGCCATACATATCCTAATTACCAATTGCTAAAAAGCACTGCGACGAAATGATTAATGGAAATTGTTATTAAGAGCTTAAAGAAGATTCAAGTATGCAGACAAGGATTTAAGGAGTATAAAGACAATGAAATTTGGAATTGATATTGGGCATAATTGTCCACCAGACACAGGAGCTAGAGGGATTAAAGTTGAAGATAATTTAACTCTAGATGTAGGTAATAGAGTTATAGCCAAGTTAAAAGCTTTAGGGAATGAAGTTATATCATGTAAACCAAATAGTGCTAGTTCAGTGCGCGAATCACTCTCAAAAAGATGTGCTACAGCTAATGCGAATAATGTAGGTATTTATGTCTCGATTCATTTTAATGCTTTTAACGGGCAAGCTAATGGCACAGAAGTATTTGCAACTAGCGAAACTGGTAGAAGAATTGCTAAACCTGTATTAGATGAAATCATCAAGTTGGGATTTTTTAATCGCGGTGTTAAGAGCGGTTCCCACTTGTATGTTCTCAAAAATACAGATATGCCAGCGATTCTTATAGAAGGTTGCTTCATTGATTCGACAAAAGATATGAATCTTTTCAATGCCGAAGCAATGGCTAATGCGATCGTTAAAGGCTTAACTGGTAAAGTACCAAACACTCCAGTTAACCCTGTACCAGATGAGGAGCAGAATGCAGATACCACTGTCCTCAGACTGCAAAAGGCATTAAATCGACTAAAAATAACCGATAAAAATGGGAAGGCGTTAGTAGAAAATAATACGCTCGGAGATAGTACAAAATCAGCAGTAGAAAAATTCCAGAATATTGCCGGGATTCAACCGACTGGAATTGCTGGAGAAACTACATGGAATGCAATAAATCTGATTTTAGCAAAACGAATCATCAGACCAAACCATGCTGGTGGTTCTGCTGTCAGATACTTGCAATACCGTTTAGGGATTGAAGTGGATGGTGTCTATGGCCCGCAGACAGAGGCATCAATAAAGCAATTTCAAAAGCAAAATGGGTTAACTCCTGATGGAATTGTTGGGCCAGTAACCTGGCAGAAATTCATTGGTTAGTTATTAGTTATTAGTTGTTATTTATTAAAAATAACAACTAATAATTAATAAGTATTTATAAATTAGTTTTAAGCGTCCCTTAAGCCGTATAACTAATTATTAGCAATGATAAAATTGCTAGTAAATTAAAATTCGGAGAAACTTATGGTTTTTAATATTAGTATCCTGAAATTACCATTACTAAGAATTGGTTCTAGTGGATCTGTTGTTCTTGCTTGGCAAAGCTTTTTGCAGGATGCTGAATTTTCAATTGGGGTAATTGATGGGGACTTTGGCAAACAGACAGAACAAGCAACCATTAGTTATCAGCAAAGAAATAGCTTAGTTGCAGATGGAATTGTTGGCAATACAACCTATGCCAAGGCTCTAAATCAGGGTTTGATTTTTAAACTTCCCAATCTTTCTGCTGATACATTGCTTAGTTATCTCCGCTTTGGTGAACCAGAGGTTAAAGATTTACAAGCAGTTCTTAATAAAGTCGGGCAACTAAATCCTCTTTTGACAGTAGATGGAGACTTTGGTTATACAAGTACCAAAGGTTTAGCTGAAGTATATAAAAAAAGAGATGTGCGTTTCCGTAGCGAACTGGAAGAGGCGATAAGTAGTGCAACAAAGCAGAAACTGGGACAAGATTTTACCCCAGCAATTGATATTTTTAACAACTATGCCAAAAACCAAAGATTTCGCCTGAGTGGCTCCTATTGGGTTGACAAATTTCCCACAAGCAAACTAATTATAGATTTAGCTTCACCATTTCGTCAAAGAGTAGAAGCGTTTCAAAAAGCTTTGATTGATGCAGGATGCCAAGTAATTATCGCAGCTACCTATCGACCTAGGCAAAGAGCCTTTCTAATGCATTATGCTGCCACGATTAATAACAAAAAGATTACCCCAAAATATGTGCCCTCTATAACTGGAGTTGATATTGAGTGGGAGCATTATACAAATGCTGGCTCACTACAAGCTGCCAAAGATATGGTAGAAGCTTATGGTACTGGTGGTAATCCCGTTGCCCTAACTTCTCGTCATACTCAAAAGCTGGCGATTGACTGGAATGTTACTTGGAAAGGCACAATCAATATCAAGGATGCGAATGGGAGAACATTTACTATTGGTGAACCTGCAAATGGAGCTACCAATCAGATTCTCTGGAGAGTAGGTAAGTCCTATGGAGTAATTAAGCTTGCAAACGATCCTCCCCATTGGTCGGTAGATGGTTACTAAGTACACGTCACCCTAAAAAAGGGTCGAAATTTAATTTTTTGTAGGTTGGGGAGCCAGTGCGTTGCCCAGAGTTGTCTGTAGACGCTTCTGCGGTGAGACAGCCCTGTTCGGCTTTGCCGTTCCCGAAGGGTAGGAGGGTTTCCCTCCGTAGGGGACTGCGTTCGCCCTACAGCCCGAAGCGGGCATCCTGCGGCAGGCGTGCCGGAGGCATCCACCCGTTGGCGCAGCCTCTCGTAGAGAAGGGCTTCCCGCAGGGTGCGGAGGCTGACTCCGTTGGCGCAGCCTCTCTGAAAGAGATTCAGAACTTCTCACTCGGGGAGACGCCTGCCGTAGGATGCCCAAAGGGCTGTAGGGCGAACGGGCGGTTCCGGCAGTTGTAGCACCTGGCGTTTGAGTCACGTAGACGCCGGAGGCGGCTGACCGCAGGGTAACCCAACGTTTGCGCGCTTGTTGGGTTTCGCTCCGCTTAACCCAACCTACAGTTAGTATTTCCAACCCTTATTAATGGTGAGATGCACTAAGCTGGCGATCGCTAATTTTACCCCTCTTTGTATAACCCGCTTGTAGGGGCTATCCTGAGTTCAGTATAAAGCGAAGATTAGATATAAGTGTGAGACGAATTCATATCATTTAGAGATATTTTATAGAGGGGTCAACTAACGGCAGGAAGATAGCAGTAACGATGCACGCACTGCTCACCCCTCCAACTTTTCTTTGCAATGCTGGCTCAGTTTCTGCCTTGCCCAAAGGGCTGACTTCAAGTTTATCCTAGAACTTCCAGCGGTTCTAATACTGTCCAAACTGCCTTAGCCTTCTTACCGGATACTTGCCAGCGGATACCATCTAATTCTACCCAACCTTGCTCTTGAGCTTGGGATGCCAGATTGTTATAGTCCTTATCATCTAGACCATACCGCGCTATCAGATCTACTCGGCTCAGCTGGGTAGGCTTAGAGACTATCTCTTGTACATCGTTGGTTGACTGGTCTGCCTCAATAGTTACGGAAGAATCTAAATCCTGATCTTGGGACTTAGTATCTTTGGTATCATCCTGTTCTACTTTCTTTGAGGTACTTTGCTTGTCTTTTAGTAGCTCTGTTAGGCTAGCTATTGTTTCCTGCTGAGACTTAATGATCTCTACCAAGGCGCTTGGAGTACTCTCAGCCAGTACTTTAGAAACTATATATTCCTGCTGAGTTGAGCCAGAGGCAACCACTTGTGCCTTGAACTGAGCTAGCTGTTTATCATTCAATAGGAACTTCACTTGATTCTTAGACATAACTCTTATCTACCTTGGTACTTAGTACTTGTCAATAGTACCATACTAAAAATAGTGCAGAAGCGAATTATGGGTTTTAAAGTACCTAGTACTTGGTACTTGGACTTATAGGCTAATCTGATGGATAAATAGACATCTCCAGAAATTAAATATACGTTATCCAGAACCCTTGTAGAGACGTAGCACTGCTACGTCTCTACATTCATTTTTACCAGATGTCTAATCATTAAAATTAATATCTGCGTTCAGTATTACTTGTTGACAGCGGCATGCTGAGCGTAGCTTGCTTCCCCGTTAGAGTACGAGCGTCAGGGCTTGTCGTCATTGGGTTTTCAATGGCTAATTTACTACCTGGTTTCCATGACTGCGAGGGTCATCTTGACTAGCTGTTGGTGCTACCGGGGCTGAGAATTTGGAAACTTGTCCGCTAGCTTGAGCATAGGGAAGAGATGAACCAGTAACCAAAGCTTCTAAGTTGCTAGCCATAATCGTGCGAGGTTGGTCGCCGATCGCTTGTGCTATTGTTTCCCCATTCTGACTCAAAAACGCAAAATGGGGAATCCCATCCACCCGGTATTTCAACATCTCTGGCAGCCATTTGGTGTTGTCCACATTCAGCATGACAAAATTTAGCTTGTCAGCATACTGTGTTTCTAGTTGGGCAATATCTGGTGCCATTTTCTGACAGACAGTACACCAATCTGCATAAAACTCTACTAAGGATGGCTTACCATTGTTGATAGCGACTTCTAGAGGTGTAGACCCTTGAGCTAACTTGGTGAGGGAAACCGAAGTTGTTTCAGTTCGCAGTCCTAAGAATAAAGCAACGCTAAGAGCGATCGCTACGATTGCTATTAAGAAATTTCTCACACGCGTTCCTAACATCGATTCAGACTTTGCCGGAGAATTAACAGGTGAATCCGTACTCATAACAGAATTATTAAAATTTATTATGCATTATCATCTTTAGTTTAACTGACCTGAGCCGCTATCCTCGCTCTACGGCTGACAAAGTATGTTTGCGTGGCGAATTACTAGAATGTTGTATTTTTACTGTAGAGGATTTCTGTAGCTTTCTGGGCAGGAAGCGGTCGGTAGAATAAAAAGCCCTGTACATCCTCGCAGTTGATAGATTTCAAAAACTCTAGTTCCTCTTCCTTCTCTACGCCTTCAGCCGTCAGCCTCAACCCCAGACTCTGCCCTAAGGCAACTATTGCCTTGACAATATGAGCTACTTTGACATCCGTCGTTAAATCTCGAATGAAAGACCGATCAATTTTCAGATTGTGGAGTGGTAACATTTGTAAGCGAGACAGGGAAGAATGACCCGTACCAAAGTCATCTATGGAAATATAAACGCCCATCTGCTCCAGATTTCTTAGCACAGTTTGGGTGAAATTTAGATCCTCGATCGCAGTTGTTTCTGTAATTTCTAACTCTAAAAAGTGGGCTTCTAGCCCCGTCTGTGCGAGAATTCTGGCTACAATCTCTACCAATTGGGGTTGGCAAAACTGCTTGAGAGAAAGATTGACAGCCATAGTCAGGGGTAGCAATCCGGCATCTTGCCAAGCTTTATTTTGGCTACAGGCTGTCTGTAATACCCATTCGCCGATGGGTATAATTAATCCACTTTCTTCGGCGAGGGGAATGAAGACATTGGGCGCAACCAATCCCATCTCAGGGTGCTGCCAACGCAACAGAGCCTCCATGCCAGTAATTTGTCCCGTGGCAATGTTTACCCGAGGCTGGTAGTACACTATTAATTCGTTTCGTTCTAGGGCATAGCGCAAATTCTTCTCTAAAGTCAGGAGTTCGGGATTTTTAGCACTCAAGGCAACACTGTAGAATTGGTAGTTATTCCTTCCCTTGTCCTTGGCGTGATACAAAGCGGCATCTGCGTGCTGGATTAAGGTTTCGGCATCAGGACTGTTTTTATCAAGCAACGTAATTCCGAGGCTAGCATTGATGTAAAGTTCGTGCCCTTGGAGATGGAAAGCATCCTTTAAAGCTTGTAAGATTCTCTGAGCTACCTGGGTTACCTCCTCAATATGATTCACTTGAGGTAGTAGGATAGTGAACTCGTCTCCCCCCCAACGAGCAACGATGTCTCCGCCTCGGAGGGCGTTTCTCAATCGTTGAGCCACGCTTTGTAACAATTGGTCTCCTAGTGTGTGCCCTAGAGTGTCATTAATCACCTTGAAGCGATCCAGGTCGAGGAACATCACAGCTAAACTATTCCCATTCCGAACCGCGTTCGGCAGTGCTGTGGCCAGCACCTCATTAAATAGCAAGCGATTGGGTAACCCAGTCAGGAGGTCATGGAGTGCCTGATAGCGAATCTTTTCCTCCACCTGCTGACGCTGCCGAGCACCAATGATACTGGCGGCCATTGTCAAGAGAGTGGATTCTTCGTGTTTTGACCAATGACGCTTTGAGGTACAGTCTGCCAAGCCAAGGTAACCCCAAAATTCGTTCTCTAAACGCAGAGGCACCAAGAGGATAGATTGAACGCCATCTCGGCTAAGAAGTTCTTGTTCAGCAGCGGGAAATTCCTGGGTGAGTTTGTTAATGGACTGTCCGCTAGAAAGAGCAGCGTACCACCGGGCTAGTCCAGAAACCTGATAATGTTGATTTTGCCAATGTTTGTAAGAAGGTTCAATAGATAGGCGCGTCCATTCAAAGCGTAGGCTGACTGCTATCTCCCCTGTAACAGGATGAGGATGGTTCTGGAAGAAGTAGGCACGATCCACCTCAGCAGCTTCGCCCAAGGTAGCGAGAGCTTTATCAATAGCTATCTCGTAATTCATTTCTATCAGTAAATAATTGGCGGCTTCTGCAACTGCCTGTAGCAAGCGATCGCGCTGACGCAGTTCGGCTTCAGCTTGCTTTTGCTCTGTAATATCCCTAACAATGAAAGTCCTAATTAAATCACTTTCAGGAAGGTAGTGAACGGATTGTTCAAAAACTTCTGCACCAACTTTTACCTCCCGAACAAAGGAATTTTTCTCTAGATTCTTAACCGCACTCAGGAGTCCTGCTAAGATGGGGTGCTGCTTACCAGTTTCCCTGAGTTTGGGAAACTTCAGAGACGCAGCTGGATTGAGATAAGTTACTGTCCCCTCTAAATCTGTCTCGATAATTGCATTGGGGATGAGTTCAGGAAAGGATGCTAGGCGAGCTAAGGCAGTATCGCTAGCTCCTTCAAAGCTAGGATCAACAACTAAGGTTTGAAAAGGATTAACAGGATTGGCTTGCTCTGACAGGAAGCCAGATAGGTCATCAACTTCACAAGATTCAGAAAATGCTTTTTCTGATAGGTTAGAAATAGCATAATATGTAGCCTGAGCTTGATCGCCAAATACAATAACATCTCCATGTTTGAGGTCATGATAGGAGCATTTAGAGCCATTCACGAATAAGCCATTAGTACTCCCTTTTCCATTGAAGTTGCCATCAATAACCCGAAAGCCATATTGGTCAGTCTGTGGAAGAGTTACCCGCAATAAAATGGCGTGCTGCTTAGATACCGAGCGAGAACGGAGGACGATAGCGTTCCCACTATGCCGCCCAAGAGAATAAGTAGCCTCTTTTAAGGGAATAGTTCGCTCTCCTTGCAGGTCTTGGACGACCAACAGGTGACGTATTTTTTCCCGCTCATTTCCTGGCATACCTGTTCCTCAAATCCTCATATCTTTAGGTTTTCTTTGGAAGAATAATGCTCTAATAAGTCCTAATTTTCAAGCTCTATTGTTTGAAAAAGGTGCTTCATTAACTTTGTCGCCATTTGTGAAAGGTAGACCCGCCTTTCTCCTCAAGATTAACCTTCTGCAATAAATATCTGCTCAATTGACAAGCTAGTCTTTCCAGTGGGAGTCCTAGCCGTTTGCTCAACCCAAGAATCAGATTTTTCAATTTTGTTCATGCAATCACTGTTTTCCATTTTTTGCTTTCTTAAATACCCAGAATAAAATTAAATACCTTATAGAAAACATGGTATATTTGCGGATTTTTGTTTTAAATTACAATAAAATAGACCTCTTGCATAAATATTTTTTTGTCTCACGCAAAGGCGCAAAGACGCAAAGAAGAGCGCGAAAATAAGGACTTTTGCAAGAAGTCTAATCACGATAAGAGTAAAACTCATGCCCTTAGAGGATGTTTGAAAAGTATTGGGCGAATAGAATTCGCTACTACACAAACAAAGTCCGCTTCCGTGGACTAAGAGAAAATCAAGGATTTTTAACCCACGGAGGTGGGTTTTGTCTGTGTAGCCGCGACTTCTAGTCGCCAGGGCTAGTAATAAATTAGACTTTTCAAACATCCTCTTAAGCTGGTTAGTATAGCAAGCCTAAAAAAATTGTTTAGTGCTGTTACACAGATTAAAATAACTAATAATTAAAGATACAAGGTAGATTTTTTATTGCCTGTTATCTTCAATCAATAATGCAATTTAAATACTAATACCGTTTCTTTGTGAGGCTGCGCTAAACTCTCTAAACTTTTCATTTCTTCGCGTCCTTTGCGTCCTTTGTGGTTCGTTGCATCTTCATACAGAACTGGTATAAGCTAGTAATTTTTTCAAATTACCGAAATTTATAAATATATTAGCTAAACTTTTAATTATCTTGAATTCATTGTTGAGTTATTTTATTGCCATATCCGTAGGAAGTTAGTCGGAGTAAACGCCCTACCGTTGTACAAAAGCAGTTCAGGGACTCTCAAATAATACTACCTATGACAATTTAGTGTTGTTTGAGTTTTTTTCTCATTGACACATGAGAAATACCAGCTTCTTCAAACATTTCTCCTTCTTCTACAAAATCCAATTTTTGGTATAAAGCTTTTACATACTCTTGAGCATGAATTATAACTTCTGAAATATTTTTGCTAGCTATCACCTCTAGTGCTTTTTGCATAATTATTTTACCCAAACCTTGACCTCTGGCTCTAGACAAAACAGCAAGCCTTTCTATCTTGGCGGTTTTATCATCCAAATATCTAATTCTGGCAGTACCCACAGCTTCCTGATTTAAATAAGCAATCAAATGTTCACATATTTCATCTTTACCATCAAACTCTAAAGCAGGATTTACCCCTTGCTCTTCCTGAAAAACTGATTTTCTAATCGCTGCAATCGCCGGAAATTCATCAGGTAATTCAGCAACTTTTATGACTAAATTACTCATCTTGTACTCTTAAAATAAGTAAGCGCCTCTGTGTCTTCGTGACTTTGTAGTAAATAATAATTTTTGAACCACAAAGGCACAAAGGCACAAAAAAAATTTATGAATCTACACCTTCAATTGGTGCAAAACCTTGGCGCTGAATATTTTCTGTTACTGTGCGCGGTTCGAGGAATTGTAGCAGGTAATCAGGGCCTCCTGCTTTAGAACCAACGCCAGAAAGTTTGAATCCACCGAAGGGTTGACGTGCAACTATAGCACCTGTGATGGTGCGGTTAATATACAAATTCCCGACTTCAAACTCTGTCTGCGCCTGCTGAATGTGTGAAGGTGTTCGGGAGTAAAGTCCCCCAGTCAAAGCATAGTTTGTACCGTTGGCGACTGCTAATGCTTCCTGAAAATCCTTCACTTTAATTATTGCGACAACGGGGCCAAAAATCTCTTGTTGGGAAATTACTGCATTTGGCGATACTTCACTAAAAATCACAGGGCCGACAAAATACCCTTGATTTGGGGCTGGTAATTCCAACGCCAATTGTGCTTCTGCCTTACCTTTCTCAATATACTCGCAGATGCGATCGCGGGCATTAGCATCAATCACCGGGCCAACTTGCGTGCTTGGTAATTCTGCTTCCCCAATATTCAGGGATTTTGTCGCTTCCACTAACCGTTGCACAAAAGCATCATAAAACGGTTGCAGTACAACTACCCGCGAACAGGCAGAACATTTTTGTCCGCTGTAACCAAATGCTGACTGCACTACACCCACAACTGCTTGGTCTAAATCAGCACTTTCATCTACAATAATGGTATTCTTGCCACCCATTTCCGCAATCACCCGTTTCATGTGCTTTTGGCCAGGTTTCAACGTGGCTGCTTCTGCATAAATTCGACAACCTACTTCTTGAGAACCTGTAAAAGCAATTACATGAGTATCAGGATGATTTACCAAGTAAGCGCCAACTTGCGAACCCTTACCAGGTACGTATTGAAATACACCTTTAGGGATGCCAGCCTCTATTAAAATTTCTGTGAGTTTCGCCGCAATCACAGAGGATGTTTCAGCAGGTTTTAGGAGAGTACAATTACCTGTAACCAAGGCTGCAACAGTCATTCCACAAGCGATCGCCAGCGGAAAATTCCAGGGAGAAATCACCACAGCAATTCCCCGGGGTTGGTAGATATAGCGATTTGTCTCACCAGCTATGTCGTAATTAACACCTTTATCTAACCGCTCCATTTCATCAGCGTAGTACCGACAAAAGTCTATCGCCTCAGAAACCTCTCCATCTGCTTCCTTAACTGGTTTACCAACTTCCAAAACAATCCAAGCAGAAAGCTCGTCTCGGCGTTGTTCCATTAAATCAGCAGCCTTCCGCAAAATATCGGCGCGTTGCTTAGCTGGTGTCTTCCTCCACCCAGGAAACGCAGATTTAGCAGCTTGCATCGCCTGTTCCGCTTGTTCAACGCTAATCAATCCGACTTTACCAATTACCTCACTAAAATTAGAAGGATTGACAGAATCAACAACTTCCAGCGTATTAACATACTCCCCATTAATCAACGGCAAATAAGTTCTACCAAGTTGTTGACGAACCCCTTGAAAAGCCTGTGCCGCCTTCCTTCTCGCCTCCTCCTTTGCATAATCCATATCCGCCGCCCCCACAAAATTTGCGCCTTCTTCTTCGCGCCTTTGCGCCTTTGCGTGAGAAATATCTCCAATCGGTGCCGCCAACAACTCCTCAATCGGTCTATTCTCCAAATTTTGCCGTAAAAAAGAACTATTAGCCGTATTTTCCAACAACCGCCGAATCAGATAAGCCATCCCCGGCAATAACTCACCATAGGGACAATAAACTCTAACCCGATAACCCCTATCAACCAACGCCTTTGCAACTTTATCACCCATACCGTAGAGAACTTGCATTTCAAAGCGACGACGGGGAACACTTAAACTTTCAGCTATGGCAATAGCACGAGCGTGCGATCGCACGTTATGGCTACCAATAGCAGAATACACATATTGGTGATTTTCTAGCAATAACTGAGTTATCGTTTCAAAGTTAGCATCCGTTGCCGCTTTGTCGTTGTAAACTGGTTGTGGCCAATGTTTCTGCGCTGCTTTAATAGTTTCTTGATCCCAATATGCCCCTTTGACTAAACGGATTGTCAGGGGATAACCACGCTGTTTCAACCAAGAAATTAAGTCTTTGGCATCTTGCTCACTATCACGCAGATATGCTTGAATCGTGATCCCAATATCTGTACGTTGCCTAAACTCTTCTTCCAGTAACAGTTTTTTCAGAATACTGAGAGTTATGTCTTTATAGGCATACTGCTCCATATCAAAATGGACGGCTGCGCCTAATTCTTGAGCACGACGTAAGAGAATGCGAATGCGATCGCTAACTCTTTCCTCACTACCCTTAGCATCTAGTGGGTCAAATTGGGAGTAAAACGCCGTTAACTTCACAGAAACCTGAACTTTTGGTAGCTGTTCGCCATCTGCTTCATCAATAGCCGGGATAGCTGTCCAATGCTTAGATGCTTCTACTAATTGTTGCATCAATTCTAGATAGCGTTCTAGATAAGACTGCGCTTCTGTTTCGGTAATCACCGCCTCACCAAGTAAGTCGATGGTGAAAGCCATTTTTTCCTTTCGCAGCCGTTCAACTGTCTTGATGACTTGTTTAATATTTTCCCCAGAAATATATTTATGGGCAAGAGTCTCAACCGCTGTGCCAACAGTTGTAGCCGCAACTTGCCCCGGCATAGAGTCTGGGTTAGCGAAGTTTAGCATTCCCTTGAGAGCTGCGGGTAATTCTACAGACTCATCGCCTAAATATTCTTGTAAATGTGAGGCAATTTCTGATTTACTGTGCAAAGCAGGTAGTGTGTCTATAAAGCGAAATAGTTGCACCCGCAACCCTGGATTGCTCATCGCCCAGGCTAGTAATTTATCATCCCAACGCATTTGATCGCGCAGGGAAGCAAAAAATGAGCGGTTTTCTTGCGTTACTGCTAAAAGTTGTTTAGCAATTTCTTGGGTTTTAGCTTCGTAGGTGCTTGTTTGTACTTGTAATACCACTGATAGTAAACTCCTTAATTTTGGGGGCTGGGGAATGGGGAACTTGTACTGAGCGGAGTCGAAGTATGGGGAACTCGAGGCCCCCTCTAGGGATAAAGGGTAATGGGAAGTGAATTCTTCCCAATACAAATCCCCAATACCCAGTCACCTTAAAGCCTGTATTTTCTATTTTGACGCTTTCATTTGGCTGCCACCATATTTCAAACGCAGAATGGTTACGTTTTTCCTGGATAATTTTTGAACACTACTCCCGGCGTTGCAGAATAGAAATATAAATTAGTGCGATAGCGCAAGCGCTGACTTGTCAGTTCTAGAAAACGTTCGCATAGCGTGCCGGAGGCATACCGCCAAGGACGCCAAGAACGCCAAGGAAGAGAAGGGTAATCATTTAGTGCAAGTTTATAGAGAATTGGTATTAGAAGTTGTGTAAAAATAAGTTGAACAATTTAATATTTGTAGTGCGGGCATATTGACAGCAGTTTCACTCTACCTGCTTACCGTGAGCTTGCTCAAACTACAGGTTTTACATCGATAATAGAAGAAAATATCACCCCCAATACCCTACCGACTTATCCACCTCTGAGCCGACTTCTGCGTGAGGCGGGAAATCCAGAGTCAGCAAATTCTACAAATGTTATCGAGTGGCTTAGTCGTTTGGGGATAGTCCGTTATTTGATTCTTTCCTATAGTAAAAATATCTAAAACACGGATTTAGTCTTAAACTCCTTACCTGTTGGCGTTGGAGCCTTCTGTTTATTTCATGTCCCCCACAAAAAATTTCACGAATATCTTATTTTCTAACTGGGAGCATACACTCCAACCCTTTGGCATTAATCAAGTAGCGGCAGAGAAAGTCTTTACTAAGTTGGTTGCAGCTTACTCCACTCCTGGTCGTCACTACCATACGCTAAAACACATTCATCATGTCCTCAGCACAATTGAGACTTTGGAAATCTACACTAAAGACTTGGCTGCTGTTCAACTTGCTGCTTGGTTTCACGATGTCATCTATGACACTCAAGCTCAGGATAATGAAGAAAGAAGCGCGGACTATGCTTGTGAGTTGCTAAGTAGTTTGGGTCTTTCAGCAAGTATTATAGCCACTGTCACTCGTCTCATTCTCAATACCAAACATCACCAAGCTGCGGTGGATGACTATAATAGCCAAGTCTTACTTGATGCAGATTTAACGATTTTGGCTGCTAACCCAATTCAATATCAAGAATACACCCATGCTATTCGTCAAGAATATAATTACGTGCCAGAAACCGAGTATATCGCTGGTCGTCGGCGGGTTTTAGAAGGATTTTTGCAGAGGGAGCGTATTTATTTCACAGCTTTGATGTTCGAGATTGCTGAACAATCTGCCCGTATTAATATCAAAGTAGAAATTGATACTAAACTATTCCCTCAATTTGACTAAGCAACAAACCGTTTTAAACTAGTCAAATTTAGGAGAGCAATTGTTATGGAAGTAAAAAATACTACTAAAAAACTGATAAACAACGATGATATATCAAGAGGAATTACAGTATTTAGATTAACTGTATAATTTTTAGTTAACGACAGCACTATGTACTGCCAGTATTTATGTAATGTAAAGAAACCAAGCGAGTATTTCGCTAATTGCTGAATATACCAATTTTGTTTAATCTTCCAAGGATAAATAAAACAGAATAGCGTTAATGCTCCAGAAACAACAGCAATTCTGGCATAGAAGTATCCATAGTTAGTATGCCCATAGCTAGAGTAGCGTAAAATAGTGTCATGTATAGAGAACAGTGAATATGCAGCTAAGTAGTAAAATTTAAATTTAAATATTTGAGCTTTATAGTTAACTAATGCAAAGGCTATAGGAATATAAATAATAAAAGTTCCAACAAAATAGTAAGGACTAGGCAGTTTTAGTAAGCTGAATAACTCAAAAAATATTAAAGAAAAAATCACTATTATGTAAGATATAGATTTTCTAATTTTAGAATTCAAGTTTTGGTATAAAAAAGCTAAAACAATTAGAATCATCAAATTGAAAAGAAAATATAAAACAGAATCAGTTTCACTTACTAAGGGTAAAGCTGGTTCTACACCTATAATGATTTTCCAGGAAAAATTAGGTAATTTACCATTTACTACAGTGGCAAATATAATTTGTATAACAGACCAAAAAATAAATATTTTAAATAAATTGATTAGCCGTTTCTTGAAATAGTCTTGGTTTCGATTTTTCTGAAAAAATAAATAAAGAGAAACGATATAAAATATTGGAACTGCTGTACGAGCTACTTGCAAATTAAAGGTTTTAACTAAGTCATTAAAAAAAATTATTACGATATCACTATTACTTTCTGCAAGAAATTTAATTGGGCGTAAATGCAATATCAAAACAAAAATGATACTCATTGCTTTTAAAGCATCTAAACCCTGATCTCTTTGTATATTCATGATGCATTTTCCTAAACTACGTAATTACACATAGCTTACTGCAATCAGAATTTAAGAATTCAATTGTAAATAATAAATATTCTTCTGTTTTATTTGATGAGTAAAAATAATACCAATCACAGAGAAACTGTAAACCAGTCGTCTCTCAACGCAAAAACCAGATCCAGTATTAAATCTTAGCGCCTGCCACCACCACGATAAGGCACTTTAGCGCCTTCCAGTTTTCTATTAGGTACAAACACTTCTTGAATTTGTTGTTGCTGAATTTGTTGCTGCGCCAAGCGTACACGGCTACGAACTCCGAGATCTGCATCTGTCTCAATCATTTGCTGAAATCGTTCTGTAATGCGCGAAACTTGATCAGGTAAAGTGACTGCTATCGTCAGTGTTTCTAAACTCGTTACTGCCGCATAGCGCACTACCCACTCTGGATCTTGAGAAACTAGTAATAGCGCCTCTAATACCTGAGTCTGAACCGATTGCACTTGCTCAGAGGGTACTTGATGCCAGCGCAAAGTGCCTAATCCCCTGGCAGCAGCCCGCCGCACACTCAGGGAAAAATCGTTTTTTGCTGCGTCTAGCAAGGTATCCAGTGCCCGGACATCACCAATTCCCGCTAAAGCACGAACTGCCCAAGCTCTAGCCCCATAGTTGTAGTTATCAATTAGTTCCAATAGTGGCTGCACTGCGGTTTCTCCGATCGCAATCAGTCCATCTACCGCGGCCACCGCAGCTCCTGGATTGTTGTAGCCTAAAGCTGCAATCAGAGTAGGAACAGATTCCTCTATACCAGCTGCTGCTAAATGCTTGACTGCTTCTAATAAGCGCTCTGAGGAATCTGCTTCTTCCACAGCCCGGATCAATTTTTGGGCAAGGGCACTATCATTCATCATAATTTTTTATTAGTGATTAGTCGTCAGCCAATTGTAGCTTAGGTTATACGTAGTTAACACTATACATAAACCCCTCAGCCCTGATTTTGCAGTTGGGTTGGGGGGTTATGTGTAATAAACACTTGGCGAAAATGTATTAATCAGAACTTGTAATTTATGACTTAGAACTACAACAGTGAGTCCATTAAATTCATGACTTTAATAGCACCTTCTGATAAGGTGCTGGCTGCTGTTTGGTGAACTTGATGTTCCAGTAATCCTTTAAGAGAAATTAGCTTGAGACTGTTTTCGGCCAAAGTTTCGGCGATCGCCTCTGCTGCGGGTAGATACCCAATCGCTCCTAAGTCTGCTAGCACTGCTCGACGCAATTGCAATTTCTCACCCGCCAAAGCCTTCACCAACTGTTCTCCATAAACTGGTTCTTGGGTCAACTGATACATGGCTCTTGCAGCAGCATATTGCACCAGTTCTACTGGATGCTCAAGGAATGGACTGACCAAAGGGATGCACTTAGTAGCTTTTAAGGTTCCCAAGGCTTCTAAAATGGCGTCGTAGGGTTGAGATAAATCAGGCTGTGAAATTAGTTGCTCTCCCTGCAAGCCTACTTTTAATAGCTTGATCAGGGCGGGAATACAAACCGGATCGCCCAGCATTTCCAAAGATTGCGCGGCTGCTTCCCGCACATAAAAATCTGAGCAGTCTAAACAGGCAATTAAAGGTAACACTGCTTGGCGATCGCCTAGTTTTCCTAACGCCCTAGCTGCATTCCGTCGCAGAGGATATCCGCCTTCTGGTGTCCTGTCGGCTTCATCCTCTAACGCTTTGATCAGCCCTGTTACAGCAGTTGCTTCACATACCCGAAACCTACCCAACCACCAAGCAGCATAAAATCGCAGACCCAAATCTGCACTTTCCAGATTTGCGATCGCCTGCTCCACTGTTAAAGATTCACCGTCGGCAAAGTCACCTGTCGGTGATAAATCTTCATTTTTTTGCGGACTGAGATTCATCAGAATCAGGAGCGCTCTGTTTGCTATCTGTTTGATTTTCAGCGTTCAATGGCTGAATGCTGACTATTTTGCCACCTAAGCGAGTAATCCGCTGCATTTCTTGATTCATCCGGTGCTCAGGCACTGTAATAAATACAGTAGCACTAGAACGGATGGGATAGTCTACTTTGTCTGTTTGTTCACTTTGACGCAAACCAACTACTTCATATCGAAAGTAGCGGCTACCAGTTCTACCACCAATGATTTGTCCAAGCATATATATATAGATTCAAAACTCAAAATGGTTATTAGTCATTTGTTATTTGTAATGACAAATGACAAATGACGAATGACTCTAAAGTGGCTTCACACTAGCGATTTTACCACCTTGTTTTACCACTCTTTGGAAGTAACTAGATAGCTCTTCATATGGTATTACCACAGCTTGATTGACACGGCGGATGTTAGGATAACCAGCTCCAAAAACGCCTGCTACTTCAACGCGGTACATTCTGCCTTCTTTACCAAAAGTTCCTGCACCACCGAAAGTACTGTTGGGGGTAACACCTTTTCCGGGAGAAACGTAGGCAAAGCCTGAACTACCATTACCAGATGGAGGAACAATGGTAGATGAACCATTACGACCTAGTTCAACAGCCAGGCGGGAGGAATTGCCTTTGAGTTGGGTGCGATCGCTACTGGCATAGCCACGATAAAGTTGGAATATCCGGCTAAATCCTACGGTTTTCTGCCCTGTTTGGGTTTGAAAGCCGCGATAGTAGGGCACAATATTTTCACCAAAACTAGCCTGATATTCTGGTGAATCAATATAGGAATCAATGTCAGCTTCGTATCCCTTTGCTTGGTATAAGTCCAAGTGATAAATCACCTCAGACTCATCATAGGGAGCACGACCCAACAAATGTTTATAATTCAGTTCAATTACGCGAGTTTGGAAACTGTTGTAAAAAAACTTGGATTTGTACAGTTCTGATTTAGCTACTTGACGTACAAACTCTTGTACTGTGATTTTTCCATCACGCAGGATAGATTCAGCACTTATGAGGCGCTCAGATTTCATTAAATAGTCGTTGCCCAACAACTGACGATAGACAGCAGAAATTACTCTCTCTATCTCTTCTTTTGTTGCACTTGGACGCAATTCCGTAGGAGCGATATCACTAAAAGCTTCTGTTCCCAGACGGGAGGCGGCTGTTGTAATAGCCATTGGTAATTCTCCTTTTGTAATTCATATTTGGTAACTGGGGATTGGGAAAACTCTTTGTCTTATTTTTTTTGTCCCCTAATTCCTAGAGGATGGCCCCGAATTCCCCAGTCCCCATTTATACGGGTGTAATGCTAATGACTTTACTACCCTTGCGATTAAGCTGCTGCAACTTACTCGAAAGTTGCTCGTAGGGCACGACTAACTCTGCGGTACTCCGCCGCACTACAGCCGAGTTCGGGGAAGCAGCTTGTAGTACCCTGATCCGGTATGCTTCCCCACGATTACCGCTAGAGAGGCCAGTCAAGGCTCCTGTAGAGACTGGGTAGATGGGTGAAGCAAGATTCTTCGCCACTTCCCAGGTTAGCCGTCCTTGTTTTTGCCCTTGAGCGCGATCGCTACTGGCATAACCCCGATAGAGTTGGAATAATCGGCTATAACCAACATTTTTCTGACCTACTTGACTTTTAAAGCCTCGATAGTAGGGCACAATATTTTCGCCAAAGCTTTCTTGATATTCTGGTGAGTCAAGATAGGAGTCAATCTCCGCTTCATACCCCTGTGAGTTGTAAATCTCAACATGGTAAGTAATCTCTGACTCATCGTTGGGTGCGCGACCTAATAAATGTTTATAATTCAACTCGATGAACCGAGTTTGTGAGCTGGAATGGAAAAACTTTTCCCGATAGAGTTCTGATTGAGCAATAGCCCGCACAAAACCCCGAACTGAGATCGTACCCTGCTGCAACAGTGATTCTGCACTGACAAGTCGCTCTCCTTCCAGCAGGTATGCATTACCCAAAACCTGACGATAAGCCGCCCGGATGATCACTTCCACATCCGCTTCTGTTCTATCAGGACGTAGTTCTGCTAGTACTGAGTTTTCAAAGGCTCCAATCCCTAACCTTGCTGCTTGTCCCAAAGCTGCCATCTTTAAACCTCCCCAGTTTTAACTGCAAAACTGTAAATTTTTTAGAAAACTTTTTTCTAATCTTTTGACAGTCTTTCTTTTCAAAATAAAACTGCCCAGAAAGGTAAACCAACTCCTAGCTAATTGCTAACAGAGCTTGTTTTCCTTTCCGGGCTAAGGACACTCTCTAGCTTAGAGCGTTAATTGCGTAATCGATGTAAGAATTGGCTTCTACAGCAGGATCGCCACTTAGACCGTGGTTAGCCTTGATGTACTTCAGCGCTTCAATGTACCAGCTGGGAGACAGGTCAAAGGTGCGGTTGATTTCAGCTAAACCTGAAACCAAGAAATCATCCAATGGACCTGTGCCACCTACAACTAAGGAGTAGGTTACTATCCGCAGGTAGTAGCCGATGTCACGCACACACTTTGCTTTACCAGTGTTGGTAGAAGCGAAGTTAGGACCTTGCTGTTGAGTGGTGTAGGGGAACTTGTTGTACACCGCTTGAGCTGCACCTTCAGCTAAACGCTGAGCGTTGGCGGTCAAGCTTTTTGCTGCTTCCATGCTAGCTGGAGCTTGGCGGAACCGACCAAAAGCTACTTGGATTTCTGTGCTGCTCAGAAAGCGACCTTGAGAATCTGCGGTTGAAACTGCTTCGGTTAGAGGCGTTTTCATGGGTTTAGTATCTCCCTATTTACAATCTTGTTGAAATTTGTTTTGTCCAACTGACAATTGTCAGTAATAGCGCCGACGATTGGGTTTAGCCTACTGCTGATGCTGCGCGGTCAAAGTAGCTAGCAACTTCAGACATTATGGCACTGCAATCTCCTCTGGTGATTCCGTTGGGGTCACCAGCAATAGCAAGTGCAGCATCTTTCATCTTTTGCACGCCAACTGCGACAGAAGCACCAGGAGTTCCTAGAGCCAAGTAGGTTTCGCGCAGACCGTTCAGACAACGGTCATCTAATACACTTGCATCACCTGCGAAGATGGCATAGGTAACATAGCGCAGGATGATTTCCATATCCCGCAAGCAAGCTGCCATACGGCGGTTGGTGTAAGCATTACCACCAGGAGCAATCAACTGGGGTTGTTCAGCGAACAGAGCACGAGCCGCGTTAGCAACAATTGCAGAGGAATTGCTGGTAATCCGGTTGACGGTATCTGTACGCTTGTTGCCTTCTTTAACTAGAGCACTCAGGGCATCCAATTGAGCTGCGCTGAGGTATTCACCGCGTGCATCAGCTTGGGAAACTACTTTTGCAAATGCATCTAACACCATTGCTTTAATCTCCTAATTTGCTTTGTTTGACAGACGTCGTTAATTAATTTTGATGTTCGACTGTCTGTGCTACTTGGAAAAGGACAACAACACACATCCAAGGTATAAGTTTAATATTTCCAGGCTTGCCAATTAAATTTTTTTTTACAAAACTTCAAATTTCTATGAGCGACTGGAAAACCTGATTCAGATGTTGTTTTTCCCTTCCAAACCTCTTTATACAATGCTGTTGCGTCATTGTTTATTACAAATTATTTTTATGTTTGTTAATTTCCTTTACACAACTTAATATTTTTGCTTGTAGTTATTGAGAGTAAGTGTTAAAAATGATACTTATATTTTAAAATAAGCCCATAAAACCAGTCAAAAGGTAGAAGATAATACTGGGGAATGGTTACTTGGTGTAAAGAAAACTCTTTCCTAATTCCTAATCCCCCTTCGGATATCTCCTCCAAAGACCAAGGCGAACGCAGTCGCCTGCGGAGGAGCCAGTGCGGTCTTGGGGTTTCCCCCGAAGTTTGGATGCCTGCGGCGAGCTGCGCCAACGGCGGGAACCGCCGCTCCAACTTCTCTCCAAGTAGAGCATCTGGCGTGGTTTCCCCCATGAGCGACTGGCGTTGGAAACCCTCCCCGAAGTTTGGATGCCTACGGCGGGCTGCGCCAACGGAGGAAGCCTCCGCTCCAACTTCTCTTCTCTACGAGAGGCTGTGCCAACGAGACGCTCCGCGAACGCAGGGCTGTCTCACCAGTCCCATTGGATCAGCAATTATCACTTGACGGCTGTCAATTTTCTCTCCAAATCAAATAAAAAGCCGTGGATATACTCCTCCGTCCATTCCGCACCATAGAAGCGCTTGAACATACCTCTTGCTGGGTCTTTTTCAGACCGATATCGTAGGTATCGCAGTTGCGCTTGCTCAATAGCTGCTAAATTTTGGGAATCTGTTACAGCTTGTGCCTGCTCCACAAAATCCAAGTAAGCTTTCAAATAATCTTTGAATGCAGCAAACACTTGAGTTTCCACTACGCTAGTTTCCTGGGGACGAGTCCAAAGGAAAGCAGGAGAGAAAAAGGGTCGTGCTTCTTCTGGAAAATCTCCTCCCCAAGTCAGGTGCTGTTGATGGGTGTGGAAAATGGACAGGATTGGTTCGGTATACTTTGCCTGATACGCCGAGTCATCACGAAATAGAGGCTGCATATCCAAGGCGATTAGGTGTCCTCCTGGCAATGTCACCAGATCTGCTCCAAAAAAGGGCAGGTCATAATTGAGGTGTGGGAAGATTACAAAATTCAGCACTTGCAGCGAATTGCCACCCTGAACGTGAGCTACGCGAATTTGCCGCAATTTTGCAGTTTGGAAAGCATAACTAGTTGTGATCACCTCTTCCTGATGCTTTCCCTTGCCTACAGTAGCGGTTTTGGATTCAAACCCCGTGGGGATAGGATAGGGTTGCAAATCCAAACGCGATCGCATATACGAGATCGCATAGTCGAGAAACGGCTGATAGAGTGTCATCTTAAGTATGAAGTGTGAAATGTAAAGTCTAAAACTGGCAGAAGGGTATTTTCTTCTTTCTCCTCTGCCCCCCTACCTCTCTGCCCCTCGGTCACTGAGCGAAGTCGAAGTGCTGCTCCTTTGCCTCTGCGGTCATCTTTTGCTCGTACTAACTGCTAAAGGAACAGCATCTTCAAATAAAAATTCGTGGAGGAACCGCTCTGCCCATTCATGACCAAAGTAGCTGCTAAACAGACCTGATGCTGGGTCACGGTCTGCACTATATTGATCGTAGTCTTTTTGAGCTTTGACAATCCGTTGAATATCTTCCGGGTCTTGGAGCGCTTGGGCATCTGCTAACATTTGCCAATACAAATTTAAATAATCTTGAAAAGCTGCGAAGACTCGCGTCGCTACTGTTTCTGGATCTGTTTTGGCAAACAATAGGTACTTGGAGAAATACTGATTGGCATCGTAAAACTTCATTTCTAAGTTTTGTGCTAAATCAGGGTATTTATCATGCAGAGATTTCAGAGGAACTATGTATTTTTTTTGATAATTTTCATCTTGAAATAAAGGCTGGAAGTCAAGCACAATCAAATTCTTGACTTTTCCAAAAGATAAAAAATCAATTCCTAACAGCGGTAAATCGTAATGATGGCTGGGATAAATCACGCTGTTAAAAATTTGAGCACTTTCCCCTGCATCAATGTAGGTATAGCGGATTTTCCGCAACTCTGGGCTTTGGTGACACCAACTGCGAATAGTTGCTGGATTTCTACCGCGATCGCTAACTTTGAATTCCAAACCAGGCGGAATTACTTTACTTTGTAAATCAAACCGCCCAAATAGCTCTTTTTCTAAAAATTCCAGGAAAGGTTTATACATGGAGCATGATTTGTTAACCCTTCGATAGAAAATAAAGGATGTGTATCATGCAAGTCTCATTTCTTAGAAACAAAGCAACATTCCGTAATGGTCAAGAGTCAAGGGTCAAGGGTCAAGAGTCAAGAGTAGAGACGCGATTAATCGCGTCTGTACAGGGGTCAAGGGTCAAGAGTTATTGGTTATTTCTCCCCCTACCTACTCCTTCATCCCCATTCCCCATTCCCCATTCCCCATTCCCCATTAACGTCTCGCATGATTCTGCTTGATCATTTGCTCCAGCACTTCTTGAGAAATACAGCGGCGCTCAGAGCAATAAGTCATCAAGTTAACTCCATTCATCATCCGCACGGTACTGACCCTGACGCGAAAATCATCCGTAATAAACCAACAACGCTCTTGACCTTGGTTATTATCATAGTCAGTATCAATAGTTAATACCCCATCATCAGCAAACCGATACCGACTCACAACTGGAATGCTCTCAACATAACCTTGGTTGCGGATCAGTTTCCCATAACGCTTCGTTTCGTCGGGAACGTCAACCAAAATGGCCGCATTATCGGTATTCAACAATCTCACATCTAGGTTAGCCTGCCATGCAAAGCTAGCACCTCCAGTTGCTTTTGTAGGGTCTATCCCTTGCGCTGTGCAGACTTCTTTGACTCTAAGATCATCTTTTTCTAAAAATTTAATAGTCAAATTCGACTCACCTGACTCATCGGCGGCTGAGTCAAAGTGATGAACTGAGCGTTCTGTAAACCATGTCCCTTCACTTTTACGGAAGAAGTCAATCATGGTCAAGGGTGGTATTAGATACATCTTTTGTTAAACCTCATTTTTTAAAAGTTAGAAGTGAGGAGTTAGGAAACTAATTTTTAACTTACAACTTGTAACTCTTAACTTTTAGTAAGAGTAGCGCTGCCTCAATTGCGGCTAAATTTCATCTCTCGCTCTAAAGTGTAGAATACTTCAAAAGTCTTATTTTAATCAGATGACAAATAGTGAAATTCAACTTATTACTAGCGAACGCCCAAGTCCAACTCCAGAAATCTTAACAGCCCTCAAAGCCGGACTGGCTGTTGAACAACTAGATTTATACAAATTCAATTTGAAGGGAACCGATTTACGACAAGCTAACCTGAGCAAAGCCAAACTACTAGGAGCAGACCTCAGCGAAGCCGTCTTGAGTGATGCAAATCTGAGTGGGGCCGATTTGCGAGGAGCGAATCTGCGAGGAGCTGATCTGAGTGGTGCTAATTTGCAGGGAGCCTATTTAAACCGTGCTGACCTTGAGCAAGCCAATCTCAGTGGCGCGAACTTGGAGGCAGCTAAACTGCAAGTAGCACGTTATGATACACAGACAAAATGGCCCCAAAACTATAACTACAAAGCTTCTGGAGCAGTGGGACCTGGTGCTAATCTCAATGGTGCTTTTCTCAATACAGCTTCTTTACGGGATGCAGATCTGCAAGGCGCTAATCTGCGTGGAGCCTACCTTAGTGGTGCTGACTTGACAGGAGCTAATTTACAAGGTGCAGCTTTGAGCGGTGCAGACCTGAGTAAAGCCTATTTAACAGGCGCTTGCTTGCGGAGTGCTCGATTAAATGGATCTGATTTGCGAGGTACAGATCTGCGAGCAGCTGACCTGAGTGATGCAATGATGGAGCATCTCCAAAGTATCGCTGGGGCAGATTTTACCCTTGCTCAAGGACTCACAGAAGCAAATAAAGCCATGCTCGAGAGCCTTCCGCCTTCAGAACTTGATGTTTGGAACGCCTACACCCGCAGAACAACTCGTGAAAGTTTGAGCGCTTGATCAGTTGCTCCATACTTGAGTTTATAAAGACTGCCACTTCTGTTTGAGAAGTGCTAAAAATGTAGCGTATCCTTCGGAAAAACCTGGTGGATCAGGTAGAACATATTGTGGAAAATCTTTATAAGGTCGCCAAGGTTCCGAAGCATCATGCCGCAAATGTAAGGCAGATTCTGAGGAGCCTGGTATTCGCCAAGTCATTTGACCAGTGGGGATATCAGTCACAAATGTCTCCTGTTCTTGAAAGAGTTGATCTTTTCTTCCAGGTTTGGCAGAGTATCCAGATATTTTTGCCAAAATTTCTAGGCTTTTGGCAAATTTTTGATATTGAGAATGTATTAGCTATTTATTCAGATGAGTTTTATTACGTCTTCTAGATTATTCATAATAATCCCGGAGAACTCCAGCCCTTTATTGTGGCAACAATTCTTCTAAAGCAGCTCCAACTACTCGATGATCCTCATCCTGTCGGAGTTTCTCCAAGGCTGCTTTTGCTTGCAGCTCGTCAAATCGTTTGAGAGCATAGGCAACTCGTACCCGCATCCGCCAAGATTCAGCATTCACTAACGTCAGCAGTTGAGATAATGCCGCCGCATGTTGACTAGAATCGGCTAGTAAGCCGAGTGCATCAACAGACGATTCCTGAACTGTGAAATCTTCATCTTTTAAACCCTGAACGCAGATATCAAATAGTTCTTCAGGGCAATCCATTTCGGCTATAGCTGCTAAAATACTTCGCCGGACTAACCAGTGGTCATCTTGATAAAATGCGAGAACTAGATGAGAAACTGCTACTCTGCCAAATAGCGATAAAGAATTTGCTGCCTCAGCTCGTACGTTGGGGGTGTCGTCGAATTTCATGATTTGCATCAAAGCAGCAAATGATTCCGCTGATTGTTGGTGACCCAAACCCCTTGCCACAAAGGAACGTACTAGAAATTCTGAATCCTGGAGTTTACTAGTTAACAGAGGAACTGCAACTTCTGATTCATAATCCTTGAGGGCGGCGATCGCCTTCAGGCGATACTGAAAATCTGGGTTCTTCAGTTCAACTTCTATTTGATGGATTTCCATACGGTCATTTGTAGGGTCATTCTTTACTTTATTTTACAGATGTTCAAAAATGGCGATCGCATTTAGGAAGATTCTAAGTATTAGTCATTAGACCTCTTGCATAAATATTTTTTTGTCTCACGCAAAGGCGAGGCAGCGCGGTCTTGGGGGTTTCCCCCATGAGTGACTGCCGTCGCAAAGACGAGCCAGTGCGTTGCGGGGGTTCCCCCCGTTGAAGCAACTGGCGTCGCAAAGAAGAACGCAAAAAGAACGACTTTTGCAAGAAGTCTATTGAAACTGTTAAGGAATTAATAGCCAAAGCTAGAATTGTTAGCTTTGCCAAGTGGGAGCAGTCCCATCCAAAAGCAGCGATTGCTATATTCCAAGCTGCGGATGACGCTTTTCGCTATCTTGGCGACGAAGATTTAATGCAGATTCAAACCTTGTCACCTGATAATTCGGCGTTGATTCCTGCTGCTCAGTTTTTGCGCGATCGCGTAGCCGAAATTGTTGATGAAGCTAGAGAACAGGTTTTGGCAACCTATCCGGAAATTGTTCAACCTGGAGGGGGTCTTTATCCACCTGAACGCGCCCAAGCTTGCTGGCGAGATTTCTGGCATTTTCTCCGTTGTATTACTTATGGTATAGCAGGTTGCCACATTAACTATACCAGTCCCACAAGATTGCATTATATGAACTTGCTTTATCAGGAATTACAAGTTCCTTTAGATGCAATGGTCTTGGGCTTAGAAAACATCAAAGCGGCAAGTTTGAAGCGGTGCGAACCCAATCAGCAAGCAGTTCTTGTTCCCTATTTTGACCATTTAATCACTCAATTAGCTACTTTCCAAATTCAGTAGTTTTGAGTATTGAACAGATTGGAAAAAATGTATAAAATAATACTAATATTCTGGTTAATACACAAACAAAAGATCAGAATCTAGACCTTTCATAGCTAGTGCATTTGTAACTTCACAGATCAGCACTTCTAATGCTCTTAGTTAGGAGGTTACTAACCGTACCATTACCTGTACTCCAATCACCAATCCAATACTAAAAAAAAGCTAAAATTATTCTTAAATATCATTTAACTTAACAATTTTTAACAAATATAGCTTCGACATCGTATCAGAATGTGTAAAGGCATAAGATGTGAAATTTCAAAAAACTCAAATCATCAAGGCTAAGAGAATTTAAAGGCTTCATAGCCCTTCTTCGTCATCATGATGTAAAGTTTTTTAACATCTGCTGAAATTCTTCTCATAAAATTTTGTTTTTAAGTGGGAGATAGTTTGAATGGCGTTCGGACCAGCATCACGATTGGGGGTCGCTCTTTTTGAAGATACCGATCCTATTGAGCTGTGGCCAGTCCGCTCTGAAGAAGAGGTTGAAACCGTAATTCGAGCGGTCTATAGACAAGTTTTAGGCAATGCTTATGTGTTGGAGAGCGATCGCCTCCCCGTTCCGGAGTCTCAACTTAAACGGGGTGAGATTAGCGTTCGCGAGTTTGTGCGTCAAGTTGCTAAGTCAGAACTTTATCGATCGCGTTTTTTCGATAGCTCCCCTCGCTATCGGGCGATTGAGTTGAATTTCAGACATCTCTTAGGTCGTGCCCCATTGGATCTAGAAGAAACCCGCGCTCACAGCACTACTCTGGATAATAAGGGCTTTGAGGCTGATATTGATTCATATCTAGATAGCGACGAATATCAAGAAACCTTTGGAGAAAATATCGTACCTTATATTCGGGGCTACAAAACCGAAGCTATCCAAGGTTTGGTTCAGTTTACCCACTTATTCCAACTGGTACGTGGTGCCTCTAGCAGCAGTCTGAAAGGTGATTTAGCTGGCAAACAAGCAAAATTGAACAGTCTGTTAATTCAAGGCACACCCACCCCTGTGGTTTCACCAGCTAGCAGCGGTTCTACATTCCGCAATCCGTCATTTACCCCTCGCACTCGTCAAGGTGTGGGAGCAGGAGACGACGGCAAGGTCTACCGGGTTGAAGTCACTGGCTACAAAGCAAATGCGGTAAATCGGATCTCCAAATTTCGCCGCAGTAACAAAGTTTTGTTCGTGCCCTACAATCATCTCTCAGAAGAATACCAGCGGATTCACAAACAGGGTGGCGTGATTGCCAGTATTACTCCTGTTAACTAGAGATTAGGCATTGAGTATTGGGAAGAATTTAGTTTCCAGTCTCCAGCCCCCAGTTTTCATCAAAAGTAAAATAAACTTTTTTTAATTTAGGATTGTGGATTTATTCAACTACAACTCATAATTTAGTAAGACATCTATCCTATGAATGGGGCATTTAAAAATTAAAGTATCATCCAAGATTCAAGCTTTGCAAAAATTTTTAATGTACTACTAAATTAAGCCAAATGTGTGCTATTTCTAGTACATCTAGCATAAAGTAGTGCATTGGATAAACGCTCAAAAGCTTTGATAAAACTTGGGTTGCTGCTATTAATATATTTGCATCAAATTAGCATAGACGCGCTAATAGTGGCGTGGCAAGGCTAAAATAGTGCATTAGGTGTAGGTTGGGTTGAGCAGCGCGAAACCCAACATCAATAAGGGTGTTGGGTTTCCTTACGTCAACCCAACCTACATTTTTTTTGCAACATTTTAGCTGTGCCACGCCAGTAGGGTGAGTTACGAATATATCTACAGTCCCCTAATATACCAACGTTTTACAAAAGGCTAGTCAGTAGCAAAAACACCTGATAACTGACACGAAACTCTCCCTCATTAGGGGTAGAATGCTCGGAAATTTATTTTATTCACCACGTTTTTCAGGAGATACTTCAATGTCACTTTGGGCTATTGATTTACCTAAGGTTGAGCTGCGTCCAAACATCAGCGAGGTTGAACTGCAAACTGTAATTCGGGCAGTTTATAAACAGGTTTTGGGTAATGAGCATTTAATGGATAGTCAGCGCCTAGTGAGTGCTGAATCATTATTCCGCGATCGCAAAATCAGTGTGCGCGAATTCGTCAACGCCGTTGCCAAATCAGAACTTTATCAATCGCTGTTTTTTAATTCTTCTTCCCAATATCGGTTTATTGAACTGAACTTTAAACACCTACTAGGGCGTCCTCCGGCTGATCAGTCAGAAATTGCCGAACACGTCCGCATCTACAACGAACAGGGCTATGATGCTGAAATCGAATCCTATATTGATAGCGAGGAGTATCAGCAGAATTTTGGTGAGAATATTGTTCCCTATGCTCGTAGCACCAGTAGCCAAATCGGGATTAAGAATGTTACTTTTAACCGCACATTTTCCTTACTGCGGGGAGCAGCGAGCAGTGATAGCGATCGCAAAGCCAAGCTGATCACCGATCTAGGTGTAAATTTACCTACATCTATTAAGGCTCCTGCCGCTGGTTCTGGTGCAACCACCACCAGCAAACGCTTCTTGATTAAGGTAATCAAAGGCGCTTCTAGTCCTCGTACCCGCCTAAGTAACATCCGATATGTGGTGGATTACAACCAGTTGTCTCAGCAACTGCAAAACATTCAGAGGACGGGCGGCAAAATCGTCAGCATCACTGAAGTTGCTTAGATTTGTCTGAGTATGGACGAAGAAGGCAGAAGGGCTGATAAAACAGCAGCAATTCTGAGCTTTTTTTACTTAAACTGACGCTGCGGAGAACATTGTTCTCCGTATTTACACCCCCTTGGACAATGATTGCAATTGTGAGCAAGGGGGCTACTATATAGACTGGGATAATAACTTTTTAGCAAAGAGATGTAGGACTTCTCGTTTGTATGCCATACATCCTGGCCCTCTCCTTGTAGTAGAGAGGCTTTGAAACTTACTCTCTTTCCCTTTTAGTTAAGGGGTTGGGGCTTAGGTGTGTATTAAACTCAACTGCAAACCGCTATGTTCCTGAGATTTCAAGCTACTTTTTCAAATCACTTTTGTAATGGAAATTACTGAATTCTTTGAGCTTTCAATTGGGCGATGGCGATCGCAGCGTAGCGGTCATCACTTAGCCTTCGCCCACTTTGAAGAAGTGCTTTCTACGATTGACATTGAGTCCCTTACCGTCGAAGAACCAGCGGTGCTGGAAATTTGTAAATTGTATGACGTTGACCCTGCGGATATTACCCACCCCTTTCGGATGACCTGGGAGGGAGAGTCAGACTGGGACGACAAACCGCTTTCTGGTAGTACTGTGCTGGTGCCAATTCCCGATCTGGAAAATCCTTCTAAAGGAAAACTTCTGCGAGACAAGGGATATGCCGAAACAATTCCGGCAGTAAGCAAATACTATTTAAGTGACGATGGTATTTTCACCCTGCTAACAGAGTATGACCACGCTGCTGCTGAGGAGAGAATTTGGTTTGCTAACCCGAATTTGCGATTTCGGGTAGCGATGATTAAAACCAGCGATGGCAAAGGCGTGACAACAGCATCCTTTTCTTCAGAGATTCGGTCTTTGTCAAATCCAGCTACTTAGTAATCTTTGGGTTAAAACATTAAAGGAATCATTTAGTTTTTTCTTGTCGCTCCTGAGGTTGAATATGACGATAGCGCCCAATGGTTCTAGCACCAACGCTAGCGATTTGCTCACCTTAGCTTGTTGGATGGCAGGAGATTTTAGCAACCACAAGCAATCTTTTGCAAATCCTCAACTCTATGCCCACATTCACATTTTTTTTCGCCCGTTACCGTTTGAATTCTTTTCTGCCATTGGTTTTTACTCAGAACAAGTATATGACTACGATTTATGGACACCCTATCGCCAGGGAGTACATAGACTAGTAAATTGGGGCGATTGCATCTATATCGAGAATTACAGCCTCAAAGACCCTATGCTTTATGCAGGTGCGGCTCGTGAATTAGATATCCTCAAAACCATTACCCCAAACAGCATTGAGCGACGTTCTCACTGTTCGATGGTATTTGTGCGAGAAGGTGAAATGTTTCGAGGTAGTGTGGAACCAGGCAATCAATGTCTAATTCCTCGCAATGGTCATCAGACATATTTAATTAGCGATGTAGAAATAACGGAGCATACTTGGATAAGTCTAGATAAAGGCATGGATGTTGAAACCCACGAGCAAATATGGGGTTCAACTGCTGGGCCTTTGCAGTTTGAAAAACAGGAAAGTTTTGCTGATGAATTACTTGCGGTGAGCGCATTATGTTAGTTCAGCTTGAGCCTATTGAAACCAAAATGTTGCCTCCACCAGCTGAAAAAAAGATGCGCTGCTGGATTCGCAGTCGCCACTTGATTTGTTCGGGTAACTTTTTTATATTCGAGACATTAGAATATACGACCATTGAGAGATTCTCTGAATGTGTCGCTTCTTTAGGAGGAACAGTAATATCCGTTGACCCAGTTAATAAAATTTGGATGGGCGATCATCGCCAAGTCATTCTCTATCAGGCAAAAGCCAGTTTACATACTCCTCATCATACTTTGAAACAATACTGGATAAAATACGGTGGTTTGTACACTAGATTTGATGAGCGGGTTTGAAAATAAATAGATAAGTTGACATAAAGTTAACAGTTGGTGACGGCTAATTGTTAATTGCTAATTGCTAATTTATTAATAATATTAGCTGTTAGTTATTAACGGTTAGCCGTCTAATTGTTAGAAAATGTAACTAAAAAAATCCCCAAAACTTGATAACTTAATCCTATTAGACCTCTTGCATAAAATAACTACGCTGAGGTGGTACATCACACTAAGCTACTAGATGAAAGCGGCTTTGAAGCTGAAATCGACTCCTATCTTGATAGTGATGAGTACAAAGCGGCATTTGGTGAAGATACGGTGTCATTTTACCGTGGTTATAAAACCCAAACAGGTAAAAACTGACTGGGTTTACCTACCCTGTTCCAGTTGCTGCGCGGTGCTTCTAGCAGCGATCAAGCCAGCGTTAAGAGGACTCGCTCTGGGCTAAATCGTTTACTAATCACTAATACTCCCATAGCGATCGCGCCACCTTTAGATGCTACATCAATATAGCGGTTCTCGTTTGGATGCAATACAGTTTGACCTCTCTCCAAACCTCTCTCCTTTTAGGAGAGAGGCTTTGAATCTTACTCCCCTTCCCTTGTAGGGAAGGGGCTGGGGGTTAGGTCTGTATTGCACTCAACTGATAACCGCTATAGATTCCTGGCAAATGTCCTCAACCTCAAATCTCAACCATTAGCAACTCCTACCCAAGCCAACCCAACTATGCAGACCTTCTCAAACGACGAAATCAGACAAAGCCAGTATCAAGCATTTGCCAACACACAACCAATTGAACTGTGGTTTAGTGCTTCAGCTGATGAAATCGAAATTGTGATTCAAGCAGTTTATCGGCAAGTATTGGGCAATGCTTACGTTATGGAAAGTGAGCGGCTCATCGTCCCAGAATCTCAACTCAAGCAAGGTGTCATCAGCGTGCGTGAGTTTGTGCGTCAGATTGCCAAGTCGGAGTTATATCGCTCCAGATTTTTTGACAACGTTTACCGCTACCGCGCCATTGAGCTTAACTTCAAGCACTTGTTAGGTCGCGCTCCCGATGACTACTCTGAGACGATTCTTCACAGCAACATTCTGGATGAGTCGGGTTTTGAAGCGGATATTGATTCCTACCTCGATAGCGACGAGTATTTAGATGCTTTTGGGGAAAACATAGTGCCATATTACCGAGGTTACAAAACCCAAAACGGCACAAAGATACTGGAATTTACCAACATGTTGCAACTGGTGCGGAGTAATTCCAGCAGCGACAAGAACCTAGTATCGAATAATAAGCCGCAACTCGTGCGATCGCTAATTACCAACACTCCTTACGGTAAACTGAAACCCACGGATGTTGATGCTTTACTGGCTGATTTATTCAAACCCAAACCAGAAACTACTGCCTCAGTTAATCGCACAGCAGCCGAACAAGGTTTGCGGCAAAAGATTCAAGAGCAAGAAAACCAGATTGTCGCCTTGCAACAACAACTAGCAGAGTTACGACCATTTGCTAGCATCGGTGCAACACAATTTAGCAGCAGTTGGCAGTCTTCCAGTACTATTACAAGCACAGGCGAATATAGATCTCTGCAAGAGCAAGCTGACGCTCAAGCAAAACAAATTGCTGCTTTACAAGAGCAGATTGCTGATGCTCGACGGTTTGCCACAATTGGGGAAGCCCGCTTGAATAAGTGGCGCAGTCGCGTTTTTACTAGTTAATTTCTCAAATGTTTAGTTTCTTAGAGTGGGTTAGGCAAACCTAACCCACCCGTTCCAATAGACTTCTTGCAAAAATCCGAATCATACTAAAAGGAACCACAGATAAACACCGATAAACACTGATATAGCGGTTATCAGTTGAGTGCAATACAGACCTAACCCCCAGCCCCTTCCCTACAAGGGAAGGGGAGTAAGATTCAAAGCCTCTCTCCTTTTAGGAGAGAGGTTTGGAGAGAGGTCAAACTGTATTGCATCCAAACGAGAACCGCTATATTTGTCTGTGTTCATCTGTGGCTCGATATAAAAAATATAGGTTTATTGGCATTGTAAGCCGCGTAGGTTGGGTTGAGGAACGAAACCCAAAAAAGCTAGCACTATAGGGTGGGTTAATTTTTGCAAGCCGATGTAATGGCATAACATCTCGATGCATTGGCATAACACCTCGATGCATTGGCATAACACCTTGATGCATTGGCATAACACCTTGATGCATTGGCATAACACCTCGATGCATTGGCATAACACCTCGATGCATTGGCATAACACCTTGATGCATTGGCATAACACCTTGATGCATTGGCATAACACCTCGATGCATTGGCATAACATCTTGATGCATTGGCATTGGACAGAAAGTTTTGATAGCTACTGCAAGCCACCATCCGGGCGTTTACTCCAGGTTGAGAGTGGTGGAACTTGCAACAGTTCACGACTAAGACTGTCGTGAATATAACCATTTGTAGCAAGAATTCTACCTGACTCAATGTTTAAAGGAGTGCGATCGTAAGCCGTCACTATACCCCCAGCTTCTTGTAACAAAATTATCCCAGCGACAATATCCCAAGGTGAAAGTCCCCGTTCCCAGTAACCATCGACACGCCCACAAGCGACATGCGCCAAATCCAGGGATGCTGAACCGCTACGCCTGACTCCTTGAGTCAGATGGGTGAGGTGACAAAATTCTGCGTAGTTGTTATCAGATGTTTCGCGGCGATCGTAAGCGAATCCCGTTACTAAAAGGCTCTTACTGAGTTCAGATGTTTCCGAAACTTTAATGGAACGGCGATCGCGTGTTGCTCCTAAGCCAGCGGCAGCCCGAAATAGCTCATCATGTAAGGGGTCATAAATTACACCAACTTGCGGCACACCATTAATTAACAGCCCAATGGAAACCGCGAAAAAGGGATATTGATGGGCGTAGTTGGTTGTGCCATCTAAAGGGTCTATTGCCCAAAGGTATTCATTTTCTTGATTTCCTAGTTTCCCTGATTCTTCAGCAAGGATAGAGTGCTGGGGGAAGTGGCGGCGCAAAACTTCTAAAATCAACTCTTCTGAGGCTTTATCGGCAGCGGTAACTAAATCACCAGGGCGTCCTTTTTCAATAATTGCATCTTCTAACTTACCTAAATAGCCTTGCAAAACAGCACCAGCAGCTAGCGCCGCTTCCGTGGCAATGTCTAGAAAAATTTGTAGATTTGTCATTTGTCAAGGGTCAAGGGTCAAGGGTCAAGGGTCAAGGGTCAAGGGTAGAGACGCGATTAATCGCGTCTGTACAAAGGTCAAGGGTCTGGAGTTATATCAAGCCCAGATAATTAGTTATGACTCCCACAGTCATTGCACCCCACCCCTTAATCCCCTAAGAGCAAGCGGGGAACTCGGGGTAGGGGTAGGGAGACAAAGCTACGCTTTGGCTCTTTGGGGTTCTTGGCGTTTAATAAGTAATCAAGTGAACATGATATTAGGAGTCAGAAGACAGCAGTTAATTGTCTCCCACTCCCCCACTCTTTCCCTCATTACTCAGCACTCAGCACTCATTAAAGATTTTGGCGGCGAAACTCAGCGGGAGTTAGGCGCATGGGTTTTTCTGGATTCCAGATTCCTTGTCCCATGAGTCTAGCCCATTGTTGAGCACGTTCTAAACGCTGGTCATATTTATGATTAGGCGATCGCCCAACGAATAGTGCATTTCCTTGTTTCACTAACTCTTCATTCAACAACACCTGATCTTTCCACACATAGGCTAGAGTTCGCCCAATTTTGTCTTTTGCTTCTAAATCAAACTCCAGTATCACAGGTTGTTCAGCACCACCAATTAGATTCTCTAACTGTTCTTGTGCTGCTTCTCCCCAAGGACGCTGGCGCAAATCTGCTGCATCAATACCAATGAGGCGCACTTGGGAAATCAAGTTTGGTTGTTCAGCCATACCTAACACTTCCAAACTTTGCCCACTAACTACCCGCGCTACTTTCACTTGCGCTTGAGTGACTAGCTGATTTTTGCCTTGGCAACTCACTAAGAGCAATAGACAAGCTAAAATAGCTATTTTTTGCACCCAGACGCTAAGACACGCTAACCCAATAGGAATCTTTGCCTTTACACCTTTGCGTTTATTGAGGAGCAAAATTTTATTCCTCATCTAATGGTAAACCTGCCTTAACTCTCCCCCGACCAAAATAGCGCCCAAACTGGAGTTCATAGACTTCATCTTCGTCTTGTGTTTCCACTTCTAAGTCAGAACGCGGATAACTCACACACAGCAAGGCATAACCTTGGCGACGCAACTCAGGTGATAATCCGATCGCCTCCGGTTGGTAAATTTCTCCCGATAATACTCTGACAGCACAAGTGGTACAAGCCCCATTGCGGCAAGAAAACGGTAGTTCCACCCCAAGTTTTTCGGCAGTGTGCAGGATGTAGCGGTCTTCTGGCACTTGTAGGGTGTGTACTTTGCCAGTGGCGCGATCGCGAACTCTAATTGTGTATGTAAGGGACATCTTGATTGACAATTTAGGATATTTACTTTCAGATTCAATCTAAAATTTGTTCTTTTATCTTTGCATTTTCTGGGATTTCATAGTAAGATCGGAACTTGTGACACCTGGAGAGGTGGCCGAGTGGTTGAAGGCGCAGCACTGGAAATGCTGTTATGCAGCAATGTATACGAGGGTTCGAATCCCTCCCTCTCCGTTCTCTGACTTAATTTAAATATATAGTTTGACCAAGAGTTCTACAAATCCTCTAATGTAGCAAATAGCAAAATATTACTAAATATATTCTTAAAATCGCTTTGGCTTTGAGCAGCACTTAAATGAGAAATAACTTATTACTGCTTTTGTAAGACATAACTGAAGTAATTACGCCTATAATTTTCTACATTGGTAAAATATTAATTGCAGATAAACTATTAGTAAATATTGCTACTTATTTGATATACCAATTCCTGCCCATACTCTAATTGGATGATATTCATCGCCATTTACTGATATAAAATATTGATTTTTCTAGTTACTAAATACACCGAAAAAGGAATGAAACCTCATATGAAGATCATAAATGAGGGGCAGCCATTTACAGATGGTAATACATGTTCTCATTTTTAGCTCAAAGCCTTATTCCACAAAGATTCAGTACTAACAACTTAATTAAAGAGAGATATTAGTCTGGAATTAATCTATGGGTTAATCAAGTTTTTTCAATAAATCAATTGATTGCAAATTTAATCCTTTGACTAAAAACATATACAGACAAAACTCTGTTATTTATGTCTAATAAACCAATTGAAAGCGCTTGATTTACGAAGATGAAATTGTCAAAATCAGAATTAAGTTAGACAAAATATAGTCTAATCTTACTTTTGATTTCAAAAATACCTGCTTTAAAACAAAGAATGGAGTCTAATGACTAATATCCAACTAAGAGCCTATCCTAAACCTCATTGTGCTCCAAAAGTAGACCCCAAAATTGCTGTAAAGGTTGTCGCTCAGATTTTCGCCATAGCTGCATAACTATATCTTATAGTTGGTATAGATTTTTTGTTTCCAACAGATTTTTGCATTACAAACAAGTGTATTTTGTCAATATTGCAGACATAAATCTTTACGATTTTTAAATCATCTAAGGTTGCAATGTAGTCAATTAGCAAACTACAAACCAAATGAGAGATTGAAACCCATGAATAATGGAGAAATTATGAAATCTACAGAACTTACTATAGAACAACTGTTTAAACTAAAAGTTCTAGAAATACATATTCAAGGGTTAAGTCAACAGCAAGCACAAAGGCTATTGATAAAATTTGTCCAAATAGGTATGATCAAAGACAATATTATCAGTCATTACACAGATATCCAATCAAGAAATCCACAAGGCTATCTTCCAGATCGTTGAGCCAGCCTTCATTGCAGATACGCACTGTTTTGGAAAGTTCTATTCTTCCTATTCCTACTCAAAAGCCAAGCTACGCGCAGTGTTGACCACAGGATAAGACAAGCGATCAGCGCTAGGAGTTCTGGTGGTCAGAAGCCGACCTTAAGCCTTCTGTGTTTTCTCTACACCTAGGTTTTGTAGCGATCGCTCCGTCAAAACGAGTTTATCCAGTTTCTAGCACTTAATCAAAGGGCAAGCCCAGTTGAATTAGAGCGATCGCTTTAGGAACACAGGAGACTGATTAATCACTTTTATTTATCAAATTAAAAAAAAATACTATTTGCTTTGATTATTGAATGTCTTTAAGCTAGAATTAGCCAAGCAGCAGAAATAAATTTTCTTTAACAGTAAATTAGAAAAACGAAGGCGTGCATTTGTAGCTTTAAGTGTGAGTTTAAAATATTACGTCTGTGGTAATCTCTAACAAATCAGAATATGCAATTTTAGCCCTGTTAGAGTTGGCAGCCTGCTACCCTAACGGTGAATCCCTACAAATTAGGGAGATAGCGGCATTACAAGATATCCCCAACCGCTATTTAGAACAACTCCTAGCAACCTTAAGGCGTCGAGGCCTGATTAAGAGCATACGCGGAGCCAAAGGTGGCTATGTTCTAGCACGAGATCCCCGGACTATTACAATTTTGGATGCTTTTAGTTGTATGGAAGGGTTAGACGTTGTTGACTCTAGTTGTGAGTCAACTCCTAACACAATAGAAGGTGAACTGATTCAGGAAGTTTGGCATGAAGCCAGTCAGGCAGCTAACGCCGTTTTGCAAAAGTATACACTCCAAGACCTTTGTGAACGTCGAGCAAGCCGAAAAGACAAAGAATTGATGTACTACATCTAGAACAGCCATTCAGTGCTAGACAGTTTTTGTGCTGTAATCCATAGTAGGGGAAAAGTAACCCACAGTACTTATAAGACAACCTCTGAGGCTGCTATATGTCTAAAGTAAATTCTCAACAGCCCATTAATAGTGCGGCTACTCTCGTGGAGAATTATGCAGCAGGAAAACGGGACTTCAGTAGAGCAGAACTAGGTAATGCCAATTTGCAAGGGGTTAACTTGAAAGGAGCTGACCTTAGCTATGCTGACTTGAGTGAAGCCAATTTGAATGGTGCTAATCTCAGGGGAACTGACCTAAGCTTTGCCGATCTCAGTCAAGCTAATCTGAGTGATGCCAATCTCAAGGGAGCCTTATTAATTTCAGCTAATCTTCGCCAAGCCGATCTCAAAAGAGCGAACCTGGAAAAAGCAGATTACAATCGCAGCACTCATTTTCCCCAAGACTTTGACCCAGTTAAAGCAGGTATGCAGATTAAAGAGGGTTGACCGAATAATTCGTAATATTTCGGCTACGCTCAATACAAGTTCGTAATTCGTAATTAATTAGGAAAATTAGTCGTTAATAGGACTTCCGTACTCTGTTTTGCACAACAAATACTGAAAATATCTCTTCCGTGCCCCATGCTCGACTTTCAAGGCAATGGGAATATTACCAATTGCATTAAAGATAATGAAACAATGTAAACTAAACAGAAATAAGTTTACGTTTATTCATATTTAACTAAAAAACCCATGCTGGCTGCAATTCTCTTTGACCTAGACGGCACTATTGTCAATACTGATCCCATACATTACCAAGCTTGGCGGGAAATGCTGTTGAGTTACAGCATGGAAATTGATGAAACATTCTACAAATCTCGGATTAGTGGTCGGCTAAATCCAGAAATCGTTAAAGACATCCTGCCACAATTATCACCAGCAGAAGGGCAAAAATTTGCCGACGACAAAGAAGCGCTTTTCCGCAAACTAGCCCCGCATCTAAAACCACTAGATAGATTTTCTGAACTAGTAGCATGGACAGATACGCATCAGCTAAAACGTGCATTAGTAACTAATGCCCCTAGATTAAATGCAGAATTTATACTGAAGGTTTTAGGAATACAAGAAGTTTTCCATACAATTGTTTTAGCGGACGATTGCATAGCAGGTAAACCTGATCCTACACCTTATCAAGTTGCGCTAAAGAAGTTGGGTATTCAAGCAGAGGAAGCCATCGCATTAGAAGACTCCCCCTCTGGTATTCGTTCTGCGGTCGGTGCAGGTATCTGCACCATTGGCATTGCCTCCACCCACGATCCGCAAGTTTTGCAAGAAGTCGGCGCATTTATGGCAATTCCAGATTTTACTGATTTGCAGCTATGGACATTGCTGAACTCACTGATAGAGCTAGATTTAAGTGCGATCGCTTCTAATTTTTAAGGGCAAAACGCAAGTTAAATACTCTCACACACCTGCACCATCAGCGATCGTAGCCAGCTATACGTTGGGTTACGGCTACTACGCTCATCGTCAAAAGACGCGCCACAGCCAAGTTATTGTAAAGAATTATCAATTGGTAAATACGTCTGCTTTTTATTTTCGAGATAAATTAGGCATTGAGCCAGCAAATTGAGCAAAAAAAAAGTTAACAGTTGGAAAACTTATGCTTTTATGGATAATACTGTCTTCAGAGAGCGTACAATTGTACTAACAAAGTTTAGATGAAACTTAATTGTAATCCTTACTACGAAACAAAATTTGGTGCTGCTTATTTGGGAAACAGCCTAGAATTAATGACAAGTATTCCCGACGAAAGTATCGACCTAATCTGCACCTCTCCACCATTTGCACTGGTTCGTAAAAAAGAATACGGAAACGTTGATGCTGACGAATATGTTGAATGGTTTAAAGATTATGCGACACAGTTTTACCGCATTCTTAAACCGACAGGCTCACTGGTTATTGATATTGGTGGCAGCTGGATTAAGGGGATGCCAGTTCGTTCTCTTTATCATTTTGAACTGGTTGTTGCTTTGTGTAAAGCAAAAGAGAAAGGCGGGCTTGGGTTTTATTTGGCACAAGAATTGTATTGGTATAATCCAGCAAAACTACCCACCCCTGCCGAATGGGTAACAGTTCGCAGAGAAAGAGTTAAAGATTCGGTAAATACAATTTGGTGGCTGTCAAAAGAACCGCATCCTAAAGCTAATAATAGAAGGGTTTTAAAGCCTTATAGTGATGCAATGAAAAACCTTCTGAAGAATGGGTATAAACCCAAAGTTAGACCATCAGGTCATGATATTTCCGATAAATTTGGGAAGGATAGGGGAGGAGCTATCCCCCCGAATATTATTGATGGACGTTGTAGTGCAGACAAAGAAGAAATAGGGCAACAGACTCTTATACAAGAAATTTTATTTGAAGATTTAGTTCAGCCCGTAAATGTGATTTCTGCCTCGAATACTGCTTCCAATGATTATTACCAAAGGCGTTGCAAAGAAGAAGGTTTTAAGCCACACCCGGCAAGATTTCCTCAAGCTTTACCAGAATTTGTCATCAACCTTTGTACAGAACCAGGCGATATTGTTTTAGAACCTTTTGCTGGTTCTAATATGACAGGTCGAGTTGCAGAAACTTTACAAAGACGCTGGTTAGCTTTTGAGATTGATGAACAATATATCATAAGCTCAAAACTGAGATTTGAAGAAAATGCTCCTTTGGTTGTTGAACCTCCAGCAGATTTACCACCAATAGCAACAGAAAATGCTGATAAGAACCAGTCAGTACAGTTAGCGGGACTTAAACAAAAGTCACAGTGAAATACTTTTCAAACAACCTCTAAGGTTGATATTGATGTCTTAGCCAAAGAAATCGGGCTGACATTTGTTACAGGGGCAGACGTGGTAATGGTTGTAACAACTGGTGAGTTGACAAGGGATGCTTATCAGTATGCATACAGAATGATGGAAGTATCCCGCTATTATATGATTTTGTTACAAAAAGATGATATTGAAGCAATTAAAAAGGATAAAACAAATATTGTTGAAATTTTCGACAGAAAGGCTAGGCGAGTCTTTGCGAAGAAAGAACTTGATGTGTCTGACGAAGAGTTAAATGAAATTGAACAGGAAGAAGATTTAATGGCTGAAGCTATCGAAGATGAAATAGATGATAACAGCATCTAATGTCAATTTTTGGCACGGTGATGCCTGAGCCGAAAAGAGAGCAGAGCTACTGTTAGCACCAATTCTTAGAAACCATTTACGTGTGGTATTGTCGCTTTCGTCTTTGGACATGACGGGACAAGCCCCATCATCATTTTTTGGGTATAGACCCTCTAACTTATTTCTCAGCAAGAATCGCGTAGATTTCCCGTTTAACTTGCTCTAAAAGCCCACGTACCCGATTTATTCGCTCTACATTGCCACTGCGAGCAACCTGCACCATAATACCAGCTAATTCTGTTGCAACTTTTCGCAACTCAATCAACTCTTGGGGCTTACCTGTCATAAAAGTTTTGAAGGTATCCCAAGAAGAGTCTGAAGTTTCCTTTTGGGTACGCTCTGCTAAGAGTTGTCTGCCCTCATCTGTAATTGCGTAAATCCGCTTGCCGCCTTCCTGTGCGCTCTTCAAATAACCACCTTCCTCCAGCATCTGGAGAGTTGGATATACTGACCCAGGACTGAGGCGACGGAAACCACCATAACGGGTTTCCATCTCTTTGATCAGATCGTAACCATGACTAGGGTGCTCGGATAACAATTCCAGCAGGATGAACTTGATGTCACCTCGACGAGTCCGGGATTCATCTCCCCAACCACGACCGAACAGTTCATCGCCAAAGTGTTTGCCATGATGTTTGCCATGCTGGAACCAAAAACTAAGCAATGAATCCTCTTCACTGACTCCTGCCCATGCAACTGACGGAAAGCGAGACCGAAAGTGTCTAAACATAAGTAAATCTCAAATCAACTTTCTCTACTATACGATATATCGCGATATATCGTAATAGAAGTTTGATAAATATTTTTTGCTTGAGAATGCGACTCAGTATTAGTAAGCAACATTCACGCAATGACGGCTGTAGGGGCTTATAACTGTAAGCTCCTACAGCCGTCATTTGTTGCCAAGATTTTTGTCAATGGTATGAAATCTAGCTTTCACCATTATTAAAGTGTCTCTGGTGGGGCAATATCCGAGCCAACGTTGACGCCCATATTACTACTAGACTTAATCCCTGGTTTAGTAGTTACTTCAGTTTTTTGGGGTGACTGGGAGATAGATGAAGAGGGGGAAATAACTACATCTGGATTAAGTGTTCTATCAGAATATCCTTGCTGAGATATCAATGACAATCCTCCGACAGCTCCAGCAAGAAGGGCTGTATAGCCAACATATAGATGCATCGGGCGTACTTCCAGTTCCAATCCTCTGAAAGTATTTTTAGACCGATACCAAGAGGGCAAAACTGATTTAGCTGTATCAGGTACTGGCAAGGAAGCAGCTAAAACTGTACCATTTATTCCTAAGGCATTCCCCATAACGCGGATAAAGCCACGAACAAAGATATCCTCTGGTAATAAATCCAAGTTACCACTCTCTATTGCCTCCATCTGATAAATTGATACGTGAGTGTAAATGCTAAGTTGTTTCAGAGAAAGACGTTGGCACTCACGAGCTTGCCGCAGTTGTTGACCGATTTGACGCATGATTTCTAAGCGCTGTTCGGCTACGATGTACTTTGTTGGTTCAGTTATAGAAGGTTTTTTATTCGGCTTGAGCCACTTCATTAGTGTTGCTGCTAAAGCACTATTTTCTGGGTTGCTAACTGAATAATCAGATGTATTTGCCAATACCTTAGATTCTGATGGCAAATTGTCTTCGCTAGTATTTGCGATCGTTTTGTCTAAGTGTAATTTAACATCTGCTAAACTGCTGGAGTTTTCTTGTTCAACACTCGATGAAACAGCAGTATCTGTCTGTTGATTAATATCTGCAACTGTCTGATGATGTTGTGCGAATCGCTGAAATGCTAAACTTATCGCTTCTCTGCCTACTGCTTTAAATAAAATATTGGCTTGTTCAGATGAAGCAGCTGACAACTTTTGCAAGCTAGCTAAAGCACGGCGATAAACTTTACTACCATGTAGTTCAGCTTCTATTTCACCTAGTAGCGAGCGCAATTCATCTTGAGAAATTTTAATAGTAGAATTTCCAGGAACAGTTAACGAGTATACAGGTGCCATCGTCATGATTCAAGTCTCTCCAAGCGCTCAAGTAAGGAGTGGTTTAACCTGTATAATTTCTTCTAGCATTTGCTGATAGATCCGGATTTTTAGGGTTATGTTTTTTACAGTTTTCCAACAAAATAGTAAATATTTTTACCCACTTAGTAGTGCATACATCGTTTTAAAGCCTTAACCAGTAAGCTAAAAGCTTTTTAAGCTTACTATTTATCAAGTAATTATTACTTGTCAACGCTGAGATTTATAGTAACTCTATCTTTAGAGGCATTCACTTAAGTAGCATTGTCACTTTTTATTCTTTTATAAGTTACGGAAAGGAACCTTGTGGAATGTCAGGAATTGAAATAGTTACTAGCTCGCACTTGTTCGACGAAAGACTTTATCCATTGCAAATATTGCAAACCCGCAACTACTGCTGTGTCGTTATGATCTGCTCCTGGAACCAAAAATAGTTGTTTCGGTTCAGGAGCAGCGGCATATAATTTTTGGCTCATAAAAGCGGGTACAGTCAAATCGTCAGCGCCATGAATGAATAAAACAGGCATTTTCAATTTTGGCAATTTTTTAATGGATTCAAACCGCTGTGTCAGGATTAAATCGACGGGAAACATCCAAAACAGGTTTCGATAAGCTACTAAATCGCGGATGGAGGTAAAAGAGCTTTCCACAATCAACCCAGCCGCCTCTGAGTGCTTGAGAGCCAAATCAATAGCGATCGCACCCCCCAACGAATGTCCATAGATAAAAATTTGGCTAGGTGGAATCTCTTGCTGTTGTACCAAGTAATTCCAAGCGGTGGCTGCATCTTGATAAACCCGCATTTCATTGGGAAAGATGCCCTCACTGCGTCCATAACCTCGATAATCAATCAGCAACACTGAAAATCCTAATTGATGAAATCGGTTGGCATGGGCGATGTTTGCACCAATATTAATACCGTTACCATGCAGGTACAGTAATACCTTGGCATTTGGTTGGTTCGCCGCAATCCACCAACCATGAATACGTTCCACCTTACCCGTTTTAACTGACACAGGTAACCAAACTTCTTCGTAAACGAGATTAAAAAAGTCTGGTGTCTTTTCAATGACAGCATAGGGAAAGAAGATGAACCGAGGTTGCTGAACGAAAAGAAATAGACAGATAGCACAGTAGGCGATCGCTGCAACTATCCCTACCCAAAATAGCAATTTGTTGGTTGTCATGCACTAAATTTTCTACCTTTAAAAGTACGTATAAACACAATAATTACACTTACATGGGCGGCTTTGGTATTTTCAAATCCTGATTAAAGAGATTATCAAAAAATTTTTAACTAAATTCAATTAACTAGTAAATTTACGTATGCATAGTTAAGTATCTTCACTCTTTAATAGTAAAGATTAGTCTATATCAGGAGAAGATTGTGACGCTCTTAAATGAGACTCAATTAGAGCAGCTAAAGGAAATAAGTACACAATTACGACAAGTAAGACAAGAAAAATCCATACGAATGGAAGAAATAGCTGCTCAAATACTTATTCGTCCAGCTATTTTGCTAGCTTTAGAAGAAGGTCGATTTGAAGAATTGCCTGAGATGGTTTTTGTTCAAGGATTCATCCGTCGCTACGGAGATGCTTTAGGACTAGATGGGAATGCTTTAACACACACTCTTGTAAGCAACATTTCCCGTCAAGACACAAAACATGATAGTAAGAAATTAGACAAAAAACCAGTTATATACATACCTCTTTTTGTTACCTACATCCTATTATTAGTAGCGGCATCTGTTGGGCTATTTTATACAGTTAATCCACAATTTATAAGTGAATCCCTAGCTCAGAAGCAAAAGTCATCCTTCAAGTTCGGCAGTCCCCCAAACTCCTTCAAAGACGCTGCGCGGTAAGCGTACTCCTACTCATCAGAGAAAGGGACAGGGAATTTTAAGCACCGTCCAGATATTTTACAGATAACAAGATTAGTGTCATGAACAAGTATTGACCAGTTTTGAATTAAAAGTTAAAAATTAAAAATGTAATAATAATTTTTAATTAATTTTAGGTACAAAGCAAGCAAAACAATTAAAAATTAAAATTCCCTTAATTTTTAATTACCCGAAGGGTTGACACTGCTTTGCAAACTGAAATAAACTCCTAACTTTTTAGGCTATTTGCGGCTGACGCAGATGCCAAGTAGTGGATTGCTCATAAGCATAAGCCACCTGAAACAGTTGGTCTTCTCGCAGCACTTTACCAATTAGCTGTAATCCAATTGGTAATCCTTTGTCATCAAACCCACATGGCACACTTAAACCAGGTAAACCGGCAAGATTCGCGGGAATTGTCATCAAGTCGAGTAAATACATACTCAAGGGGTCGGTATTTTTTTCCCCTGCTTTAAAAGCTGTCGTGGGAACAGTAGGACACGCTAGCACATCAACTTGTTCAAAAGCCTTTTCAAAGTCTTGCTTAATCAACGTGCGGACTTTCTGTGCTTTTAGGTAGTAAGCATCATAATAGCCAGCAGAAAGGGCATAGGTGCCGATCATAATTCGGCGTTTGACTTCTGGGCCAAAACCAGTGGCACGGGTACGAGTGTACATTGACAGTAAATTGTCTGCGCCAGGAGCGCGATGACCATACTTAACACCATCGTAACGAGCCAGGTTTGCTGAGGCTTCAGATGGGGCGATGATGTAATAGCTAGGTACGCCATAGCGAAATCGAGGACAGGAAATTATATGAATTTCCGCTCCTAAACTTTGTAATTGATCGATTGCTTTGGTAACAGTTTGTTCTACAACAGAGTCCAGACCTTCACCAAAAGTTTCTTTGATAATACCTATTCTGATGCGTCCTCTGGCTTTGAGGTCTGGTTTTAAGCCGGCTGCATAATCGGGAATTGGAACTTTGAGGCTGGTAGAGTCTTTGGGATCGTAACCTGCGATCGCACTCAATAATATTGCAGCATCTTCTACTGAGCGTCCAAATGGCCCAATTTGATCCAAAGACGAAGCAAAAGCCACCAATCCGTAGCGGGAAACTAATCCGTAAGTCGGTTTCATCCCTACCACACCGCAGAAAGATGCAGGTTGCCTAATCGAACCCCCAGTATCAGAACCGAGGGAAACAACGCATTCATCTGCTGCTACTGCTGCTGCGGAACCCCCAGAAGAACCACCCGGAACTCGCGACAAATCCCAAGGATTAGCTGTGATTTGGTATGCAGAGTTTTCTGTGGAACCGCCCATTGCAAACTCATCTAAATTGGTTTTGCCCACCATCACAGCTCCAGAGTCAATCAGTTTTTGCGTGGCGGTTGATTCATAAGGCGGCACAAAATTTTCCAAAATTCGAGAGGCGCAGGTTGTGGGGATCCCCTTGGTACACATATTGTCTTTAATGCCAACTGGAATCCCTGCCAATATGCCAATTTCTTCTCCCGCAGCAATTTTGGCATCCACAGCACGAGCCTGCTCTAACGCCTGTTGTGCCGTCACACACAAGAAACTGTGCAATTTTGGTTCTAACGCTTGAATGCGGTCTAAAGCTTCTTGGGTAATTTCAACGGCAGAACGTTCTTTTTTGATTAGCTGTTCGTGCAACTCGCGGATGGATGCCATGATTGCTCTCTTTATGACTCAAGTCATTGATTTTAGTACATATTGACAATTTCTGCTCAACTGGGTGAGTTGCCCCAATGATCTAGGTTGCGGTACTGAGCATACTGGCATTAATTGAATAATCAGCTGTTTGATGTGTATTAAATTAAGCTTTTAAGACTGCAAATAGCTGTCTTTTAACTGGATATTTATTAATTTACCAAAATTTGAGAAATTGTGGCTCTTTTTGTGTAAGAGTATATCAATATTTGCTTGTCATAAAATTTTGTATTATAGACGTTACCCAGTCTACAAACCTGATAGTTTTATCAATTAATAAACTTTATCAAATTTCTTTCGGAGTAGTAAAAAAAATGGTTAAAATAGTTACACGCAGCTATATAGGCAAACAAAATGTCTATGATATTGGGGTTGAGCGTGACCATAATTTTGCCATCAAAAACGGTTTAATAGCTTCTAATTGTTTCAACAAATCCCATTCAACTGCTTATGGATATGTCACTTATCAAACAGCATATTTAAAGGCTAATTACCCGTTGGAGTATATGGCGGCACTGTTAACAGCTAACAGTGGCGATACTGATAAAGTGCAGAGATATATTACTAACTGCACAAATATGGGTATTCAGATAGAACCCCCAGATATTAATAGCTCTGGTGTAGATTTTACGCCAACAGCAAAAAAGATTTTATTTGGATTTTCAGCAGTGCGTAACGTCGGTCAAAATGCGATCGCTTCTATTTTGTCAGCGAGGAATGAGACAGGAGAGTTTAAATCCCTCGCTGATTTTTGCGATCGCGTGGATCTACGTGCTGTTAATCGCCGTACCCTGGAGTCATTGATTTACTGTGGAGCCTTTGACAAAATCGAATCCAACCGCCAACAGTTAATTCAAGACTTAGAACTAGTATACGACTGGGCACAATCACGCGCTAAGGATAGAGCTAGCGGTCAGGGAAATCTCTTTGATTTATTAGGTGGATTTTCTTCTAATCAAAATAAAAGAGCAAATAATGCTTTTGAAACTGCTCCTAAAGCGAAACCTGTAATAGATTTTCCCCCACAAGAAAAGTTGCGTAGGGAAAAAGAATTATTGGGCTTTTATGTATCAGACCATCCGCTGAAATCATTAAGCCAAATAGTACCTCTGTTAACTCCGATTAACCTTTCGCAACTTGGCGAACAAAGGGAAGAAACAAAGCTTTGTGCAGTTGTGATGTTGAATGGTGTGAAAAAAGTAGTTACCAAAAAAGGTGACTCAATGGCAATTTTGCAAATAGAAGATCTAACTACACAATCGGAAGCTATAGTCTTTCCCAAAACTTATGAACGCATTAGTTTACTACTCCAAGTCGATACCAGATTAATTATTTGGGGTAAAGTAGACCGACGAGACGAACAAACTCAATTTATTGTTGAAGATGCAGAACCAGTGGAAACAGTACAAATGGTGATGGTGGAACTCAATCCTGAACAAGCAGGTAACATTGAAGAACTACATCGTTTGAAAACTATTTTGCAAGAACAGTCTGGGGATAAAGAAAAGGCAAAAATGCCAGTCATAGGTATTATACAAACTGGAAATTCCCGTAAACTTGTTCGCTTGGGTTGGCAATTTTGTGTACAAGATTCTAGAATAACCGTTCAAGCTTTGCAAAACGCCAGATTTCCTGCTCATGTAAAACTGCTGACTGGTAGCTAACGCCGAAGGAATGAAGAGTTTACCAGTACTGTTAAGCAGCTTAATATCAGTTTTACTTAACTGACAACAGTAGATAGCCTTAAGTATATAAGAAAGCAAAAGTTTTTTTTAGTTACTTATGCGGATGAGGCTTTTCGGTAGGCTATGGTATATTTTTATGCTATGACCGTAGAGGCGGCGACTGGGGAAGGAGCTAAAACTTGATGACCGCAAATGAGCTAAATAAATTCGTTTCGTACTGTAAAATAATTCAACCCCAAACTCAGGAAGACATTAAAAAATTCTTTGAAGGGGTTATCGTGTTTCCTTATGATAAGGAACTTTTATTACAAGCTTATTTATTTTTGAATATGAAGGATTTATTTCCTTTATGTGCTGACCTATTGTTATTTGAAAAGTCTCCAATTGCTGACTATACAGATTTGGGTAAATGTGATTTTGTCTACCTCACATTTAAGGGTAGTCTGTTTTTAATTGAAACTAAGTTTATTGATACAGAAGCCACAGGAGCAACGGAAAGAAAAAGAAGAAATAAGCACAGAAATAAGGTATTTGAGCAAGTTATTACTTTAAAAAGCCGATTTAGTCAATATTGGGATATGAGGCTTGAGCAACTAGAGTGTGGAGTTTTCACAACAGATCCAGAAATAGATTGGCGGGGAAATGGTGTGAATGTTGTAACTAAATCAATATCTATAAACCATCTCGAACAATGGCGCAAAAATTATAACAAAAGCGACAAAAGTTATGAGATAAGTAAACTCATTAATCCAACTAATCGCTAATTATGATTGGGTAAGCTCTCGTGATTTTAAATTGCACTTTTTTTGTGAGGGTTGTCAAGAGTAGAGCCGACGTTAGATCTGGAGAGCCATAAGGCATAATTATTTAAATCAAACGAGTAACAGCTTACTTCAATCTTTATTAATATACGAAATTATACTTAAAAGGTATATAAAATAGCAATAATGTATCCAAGTAAAGATTGTTGATAAGGAAAATAAATCTAGCCATTATCCGTTTCGGTAGTCGAACAGGCGATGTCTAACGACAAGCCGTTTCTCTACGTTCGCGCAGCGTGTCGCAGACAGACGCTCCGCGTAGCTTGCTTCTTTGCAGGAGTAAGCATCTACGCCAAAGGTGTCTATATTCAAAATATAAATTTCTTGTCATCTTCAACCTCAAGTAAGACCAGGTTTTTAAGGCAAAAATTTTTATAGTACAAAAATACTATTTGCTGCTAAAATGCCTTAAAAGTTAGGTAGCCTTGCCAGAGGGACTATGAAAAAAATCCAAGATAACTATAAAAATCCCATCTCACTCAAAATTTCGCTATTACAGCCTAAAACTGTGACTACTGCCATAATGCCACTGCAACCCCAAGAGGAGAAGCTCATCACTGGGTGGGAGCGTTTAGTAGTGCAAACTCAACTTATCAACCAGATGGCAAAAGAGTTAGAGGGGGCAATATTGGAATTGAAGGTAATAGCCAACACACTCAACACTCAACAAAATTACTTACTCTTGAAAGAGGAGCCATGCAAAAACATCTGTCAGTATTTGGCAGTTGGCGTCCCTTGGGTAAAACAACAGCCCAATAAAACATTTATCCTGACGATGCGAAAAATTGATTTATTCCAAGCAGAAAGGGAAGCAGCGCTGCTAGCAGATCAACTCCGTCAGCAAACAAAAAAATTAGCATCACAGCGAGACAGAAAAAACAAGAGTAGGGTTGAGGCTGACACAAAGCGCTTACTCAAAGGAGTGCTAATCAACAAATCTTAAAATTATGAATATTCAATAAAAGTCCATCCTTGGGTTGTAACAGTTATGCTGATTGAAGTGGCAGAACGTACTTCTTCCTCAGAATTGCTAGATGCCACACTGCTATTGCCATTTACAACTACTGTGGTGGCAAAAAGATAGAAATGCCCTAAGATTAGCACTTCTGTCAATCACCAGAGTGCAAGATCAAGGACGATCAATCAGCGCACAAAAGAGGTAAAAACAAGGTGTTTAGGACACTTTTAGTGATTGCCGTTGGTTTTTTACCGTCCCTGTTTTCCTTGTGGGTGATTCGTAAAACCCATCTGCGGACACGTGCACGGATGAGGCAAGCAGCCATGAATCATCCAGCGGTGCGGGTACGGCAAAACGTGAGATCTGTTGAGAGCGATCGCTACTATCTGGAAGGAGTAGGTTATCTAATTGGCGATATTAGCTGCAAATTTAATGCCCGATCTGGCTATATCCGTTGTGCCATTAACCCCGACGGGCCGTGTAATGGTTGCCGTCACTATGAACCCAGAGAATTAGCCGGTAGCGAAAAGAGGGTTTAAGCAGCATTACTTAAAGGGTTTATTGGCGATCGCTACGCCTTTAACAATTAGACATCTCCATAAATTAAATATGCGTAACCTGAAACCCTTGTAGAGACGCGAAATTTCGCGTCTCTACCTTGTTCAACTCTTCAATGGCGATCGCCTATTCGGCAAAGACGATATTTACTTTGCTGAGGATCAACGTATAATACTCAATCGCTTCCTTTAAACCTATCCATAACTTCTAAAGCGCACAATCTTTGCATTGCAAATCCTCGATAAATCGCCTCATGAATCAACCGTAGCAGGCGGCTAATTAATAATGAAAGATGCATTCTGGTTTTGGGAACACTAAATGTATTACTAGACTTAACAGGAAGGGGTCGATGTCGAGAGGCTCACGGAATAATAGCTCGAAAAATACAGTTCCCTTGCAATTACCTACAACATACCTAAAATCAGTGAAGCGCAATACAATTACTTATGAATTTGGCCCAAGTTCACAAGCAGAAATACAACTTTCACAGGAAAATGATGACCAATTATCGCAAGCATCTAAGCTAATGCAGCAAGGAATTCAACAGCAACAAGCTGGTGAATTCATAGCGGCGATGAAGTCATTACAGCAATCTCTAGAGATGTTTCAAATAATTGGGGATTTACAAAAACAGGCACAGGTACTTTCTTGTTTGGGATTGGTAACTTACACCGCAGGGGACTACAAAAGTACTATCTCTTACTCCGAGCAGTGTCTATCCTTGGTTAAGGATACCTCAGACTTGGTAGTGCAGATGCAAGCGTTTTCCCATTTGGGCAATGCTTATCGTCACTTAAATGACCATAAAAAAGCAATTGAATTTCTAGAAAAGTGTTTGAAAATAACACAGCAGCTGCAAGACAACCGGAGTCAAGTAGCGGCACTGAATAATTTGGGATTGGTGTATAAAGCTTTGGGCAACTTTACACAGGCAATTGAGTATCAACAACAAAGCTTAGAACTTGTACGCGAACTCAAAGACAACTGGGGTGAGGAACAGATACTAAAGAATCTGGGTAATGCTTGGTATGCTTTGGACAATTACCCAAAAGCGATCGCCTATTATGAGCAGTGTGTATTACTAGCACGCTCCTTAAAAAATGTTCGCAGTGCTTCTCAAGTGTTAAAGAATTTGGGTAATGCTTGCTATGCTTTAGGCGATTATGCCAGAGCCATTAAATATTATGAAGAGCGTTTGCAATTAGCTAGAGAAATTCCAGACAAGCGCAGCGAAGAACAATCTTTAGGTAGTTTAGGAGTTGCTTGTGAAGCTTTGGGTGATTATACCAAAGCGATTTCATATTATGAAGAACGTTTGCTGTTAGCTAGGACTATCAAAGACCATCGCAGTGAAGAACAAGCTCTTGCTAGTCTGAGAGTCGCTTGCTACGCCTTAGGCGATTACGCTAAAGCAATGCAATATCAGCAGGGACATCTCTAAATAGTTAATCAAGAGAAAAAAATAAAAGGAGAGGTAAAGAGATAGGGAGGGAAAATGAATAGTTCCAAATCTAAATTACTCGCACTCTTTCATTGTTTTTTGTTGTTGGAGGTACAAGAGAACTTCTAATGTGTCTACTTGGGGAAATTCCGTGTAAAAATTACTCACACTCCAAAACGGTTCCGGTGTTTCCAAGACAATTAGGCGATCGCACCACTGCCTCAACCAAGGTAGCAATTTCGGAGGTGCTACTGGGGTACATAGCCAAACTGCTGCTGGGGAAAGCGCTTTGATGGCAGTTGCTGCTACCGCTATTGTCATCCCTGTGGCAATGCCATCATCAACTAAAATAAGCGTAGCTCCCTCTGCATTCACTTGCGGACAAGCAGAACTTAATTGAGCCTCAAGAAACTTAGCTTGGTCGATGGCTTGATTTAACGCTACTTCCCGCCACCGCAAATCAAATCTAGGGCGAAATAGCTTTTGCTGAGTCCAAAGAACATTAAGAGAGCTAGTTACTGCACCAATAGCTAACTCCGGGTTATCTGGATGGCTAATTTTTTTTGCCACAACTGTTGTCAACGGACACCCCAAAAGACTAGCTATTGGTGCTGCGACTGGCACACCTCCTCTTGGCAAAGCATAGACAATTGGTACAGGCTTTACCCCAGATTCAATAGTTTGCTGAGCCAAAACATCATGAATCACTCGCGCCAATTCCTCACCCGCATGGGTGCGATCGGCAAAAAGTGGGGTATGTGACATGGTTTCCCCCAGCATCTTAAGACGGCATTGCTTTTATCATGACTGAATTTTGGCTAAAATTAACTGATACAATTGAGTAAGTGCAAATATTAAGTATTCAGCAAAAGTCTGTTTCTGATAAATCTCTAACCAGAGCCATATTTAACTCAGATAAGACAGCTGCTACTGACGCTAAAATCTTAATTTTCATGAGCAGCGAAACCCAACTCAGCCTCTTCGACGAATCAACCTTTAACCAAAGAGATCTGATTCCCACAGACGCCAAAATTCCTATCCCTCCCGGAACCTATTCCAGCATGGTCGAGTTGGCACAGCATTGCAATCAGTGCCATCGTTGTGGATTGGGAGATACCCGTACTCATGCTGTTGTCGGACGCGGCAATCTCAAAGCACCAATCATGATTGTGGGAGAAGCGCCTGGTCAAAACGAAGACGAAACAGGTCTACCATTTGTGGGCAAATCAGGGCAGTTGCTGGAGAAAATCTTGGCATCTGTGAATTTGTCTACTGAGAATGATATATACATTGCCAATATTAATAAATGCCGTCCACCAGAGAACCGAGTTCCCACGACTGAAGAAATGGCGGCTTGCAAACCCTACTTATTAGAACAAATTCGTTTAGTTGACCCCAAAATAATTTTGTTAACAGGTGCAACTGCTGTCAAAGGGATCACAGGCGATAAGCGGGGGATTACGAAAATTCGCGGTCAGTGGCTGGAGTGGGAAGGACGTTTTTGTATGCCAATTTTCCACCCCGCTTACTTGTTGCGTAACTCTTCGCGTGAAGTTGGCGCGCCTAAATGGTTGATGTGGCAGGATATCCAGGCAGTGCGTGCTAAATTAGATGAAATCCGAAACAACAATTGATTGGGTTTAGATGAGAGCGATCGCGTTAAAATATTCTACAAATATCTTGAGTTGATGTGGCAGGATATCCAGGCAGCGCGTGCCAAGTTAGATGAAATCCGTAATCACAGCCAAAGAAATTGAAGTTTGTTATTACAACCATCACCACAGGATAAAAACTATGTGGGGCTTAATTATATTTTTACTGATTGTACTGGGCTTTATCGCTCTCATCAAAGGTTCTACTTCACCTCGGGGAAACAGTTCCCATAAAAGTCGTAAAAGCAATAGTAACTCTTTTAGTAACAGCGATAGTTGGTATGTTGGTAATACTGGAGGAAATGATTCCAGTAATAGCTATGACTCCAGCAACAACAGTAGCAATGATTCTGGCAGTAGTAGTAGCTGTGACTCTGGCAGCAGTAGCAATGATTCCGGCAGCAGTAGTAGCTGTGACTCTGGCAGTAGTAGCTATGATTCTGGCAGCAGCAGTAGCTTTTAGTTAGGTAACAGCTAGTAAAACTAAATTCCTCGATTGACTGCATAGTTACGCATACTCCGGCTTGGCAATTGCGTAACCATGCTTTAAGGGGCTTGCGGAAAAATAAAGTACCAGCCATTCTAGAAGATTAAGCTGTCACGCATCTACCCGTGGCTGCTCTCAATCTCTAGAGTTGGAATAGCTAAAGTTATGCTCACCGACACCATAAAATCG
>Ga0209906_100118_pt1 | contig 106495 bp, 120 predicted proteins | sample FECB24metaG_FD_188303 | JGI IMG/M metagenome (GOLD analysis project Ga0209906, IMG submission 188303) | Cyanobacterial communities from the Joint Genome Institute, California, USA from Joint Genome Institute, California, USA - FECB-24 metaG... ... | reverse complement strand
GATACCAGCGAACGCACAGCAGGATCATTGATCGGTCGAAATGGCGGCCTTTAAACATCAAACGGTCTCCTCAAGGCGAGACCTCGTCATACCAGACCCGAATTACCGCAACGTTTGCAACACAACCTGCGCTGGCGGTGGCGCTCGCGCAGATACTGCTCCTCTGCCTCGCGCTCTAGGCGCCTCTTCCAGATCGCCTCCGGCTCGAGCTGCGGTTCCTGTCGCTCGACGGTTTCACGCGCCGCCGGCTGCGGCGTGAAGGGATTGACGCTTTCCTCGCGTTGGAGCGGCGTCGGCTGGAAGGCGGGAGCCTCGGCCGGCTCGCCGATGATGCCATCCGAGACGCCACGCTTGAGCTGGTCGGCATAGGTTGAGGCGGGGTTACCGGAACTCTCTCCGATTCCGGGATCGCCCCCAAAATATAACCCCCGAGACGTCAGCCCGTACATAATGACGGCAAGGAAGGCGATGACGAGTCCGATCGCGATGATGATCGGCAGCCGGTTCACCCTGCGGATCTTCGGCGCCGCACCCGCGGGCGCGCCGCCGAGCTTGAGGGACTGTACCATCCTCCCCTCCCCTATCCGCGCCGCATGATGGAAAGTGGGCTGGCCGGCACGGCGCCGGCTGCGGTCGCGTCATAGGCACGGCCGAGATCGATTGTGCTCGTCGAGAGACGCGCCAGGACCTGCCCCTCGAAACTGTCGATGACATAGGCGAGTGGAATCAGCTTCTCCTTGTCGGTCTTCTGGTCGCTCACCACAGCGTAGCCCCAGACCTTGAGCGAGGCCTCGAGCGCGCTTCCGAACGGCGATCCGTCCGGTTTCAGCAGGATCGTGCCGGCGCCGGGCCCGACTTGCTCGGCAAGGCGGCTCACCATGTCGCCGGCGATGGCGCTGGCGGCAGGCCCGGAGAGTTCCTGCGGCGCGGAGCTGGCGACTAGGCCGTCCGTCCCGAGGGTCTGGCAGCCCCCGAGCAATGCGCCCAGGGCAGCGATACCGGCAAGCCCGGAAAGGAGGCGGCAGGCACGCATCGCCTACCCTCCCCGCCGGATCGTGATCTTCTCCTGTTTCCAGCCGACGCCGGAGACGAGGACGGCGCGGTCGACATGGTAGTCAACCACCATCATGTTGCCCTTCATGCGATAATTTACGATGCGGTTCTCGCCGCCGGAGACGACAAACAGCACCGGGGCATCCTGTCCAGCGAGCGAGCGCGGGAACTGGATGTAGGTCTTCTGCCCGTCAGAGTAGACGCGTGTCGGCCGCCAGCCGGCGCGGCCGCTGACGCTGTACTGGAAATTAAGCTGCTCGGCCGGCACGCCGGCGCCCGGGATCGTGCTTGCTTCCAGCCGCGCATTGATGTCGGCGAGCTTTGTCGAGACGTCCTCGGGATATTCAAACCCGACGCGCGCCATATATTGGCTCTGATGCGACTTGAGCTGGATGTGATAGGTCCGCCGCGATGTGGTGACGACCATGGACGTCACCAGCCCCGGCTCCGAAGGCTTGACGATCAGGTGGATCGCCTGCCCGCCGACTGCACCCGACGTTGCCGGCTCGACCTTCCATCGCACCGTGTCGCCGACCAGCACGTCGCGAACCACTTCGCCGGCCTGAAGCTCGATGTCGCAGACTTGCAAGGGCGAGCAGACCACCGACGGCTGCACCTCGCCGAACAGGAAGATGACCTTGCCCTCCGGCCCCTTGGTCACAAGCCCACGCGAGCCACGCCATTGCCCGGAAATCCCGGTGCCCTTCGCTTCGTTGGCACTCATCCCCTGAGCCAGGGCAGGCGCAGTGGCGGTGATAGTGCCGGTTGCGATCAGGGAGGCTGACATCAGCGCAGCCCAAATTCTTGTCTTCGAGATGATCATCGGGGTGCGCGGGCCTTTCACAGCTGGGCGGTCCATTCGAAGTCCCGCAAGTACAGACCGATCGGATTCAGGCGGATCACGCCTTCATCCTGCGGCGGGGTCAAAGTAACGGTCGCGACACCGCGAAAGCGGCGTACGGCCGTTTCCTTGCCCTTCCGGTCGCGCTCATATTCGGTCCAGTCGATCTGGTAGCTCTGGTTCGAGAGCGGCACGACGTTGTTCACCTCGATGGCGACGGTGGCGTTCCTTGCCTTGTCGAAGGGCGAGTTGCCGCGGAACCAGGCGTTGATCTTCTCGGTTGCCGGGTCGGAGGTGCGCAGCAGCGCATAGGTGCGGTCGATGTATTGCTTCTGCACGACGGCATCGGGCGTCACCGACCGGAAGTTCGAGACGAAGCTGCCCAGCGTGGCGCGCACCACGCGCGGGTCCGCATATTCGATCTGCTGCGGGAAGCCGGTGCTCGCGGCCGTGCCGAGTTTGTCGACCTCGACGATGTAGGGGACGAGCTTGACCTGCGTGCTTTGATAGAGCGCGTAGGATGTGCTGATCACTGCGAGCAGCATGCCGACGATGCCGACGATGCGCCAGGCGGCGGCCGCCTTCACATACGAGCCATAGCGCTCGTTCCACTCCTGGCGAGCGGCGATGTATGGATTGTCGGGTGGGGTGCGCAAGGCCATGCTTCAGCTTTCTCCGGCTACTTGTCCTGCAGGGGTGGTGGCGGAGGGGAAGGCGGAGCCTTCTGCCGGGTCTGGTCGAGCTTGGCGTTGGCAAGCCCGAGCAACGAACCGGGCGAAGCGATGGCCTTTTCCTTGGCCGCGGAGCCGGCCGCCCAGCCGGCATTGCCGATGCCCGTTGCCATGCCGCGCAGAGCAGCACCTGCCATCGAGGATCCGCCGGCACGCGCCGAACTCGCCGCGGACACGCCTGATCTCGCCGCACCCGCTCCGAGAAATGCCCCGCCCGCGGCCATCGTCGCGGCCTGTCCACCATGTCGGAGCGCCTCCATGCCGCCAGCGATCGACGCGCCCTGCACGACGCCCTGGATGATGGGCGGCACGTACATGGCGATGATGAACACGACGACCGAAATGCCGGCGATGGCCAGCGTCGGCATGAATTGGTCGGAGGTCGCCGTTGGCGCCTCAGCCAACCCGAGCAGAATGTCGGAGCCGATGCGCGCGATCATCACCAGCCCCATCAGCTTCATGCCGACGCTGAACGCGTAGACCAGATAGCGTATGGCAAAATCCTTGGTGTAGGACGATCCGCCGAGGCCGAGCATGATCATACCAGCGAGGAGCCCGACATACATCTCGACCATAACGGCAACAAAAATCGCCGCGACGAGGCTGAAACAGACCACGACGACGATCATCGCGAACACAGCGGCGATCGCCAGCGCATTGTCCTCGAACACCCCGAACTGAGCCTGTTCCGACATCTTCGATGCAACGCGGAGACCGGCGTCGAAAATATTGGCTGGCGAGGCGGAGCCGCCATTGGCGCCGATCTGGAACAGGCTGTCGACAACGGCTTTGGCGAATGCCGGACCTTGATCAAGGATGAAGGCGAAGAAGCCAATGAACATGATGCGCCGCACCAGTTCCGCGAACCACGAATCCAGCGAGGCGGCGTTGATGGCGAGCCAGACGGCGGCGATGCCGATCTCGATCCCGGCAAGGATCCAGAACAGCGAGCGCGCCGCGTTCATGACGGTCGTTTCCCAGCCTCTCGCCGCCGTTACCACCTGGTTCTCCAGAGTGGTCAGCACGCTCCCTTGCTGGGCGAGTGCCGGTACGCTCGCCGACAGAACGAGCGCGATGGCGATAAAGGTCAACTCGAGCGCGCGGGATGGATGGGTCCTCACCATCTCGGCTTCATCTCCTGTCCGCCGCGTACATTGCGATGCGGATCGCCGCCAAGGAAGTCGTTCGCTTCCTTACCGCGTTCCTCATTTGCCGTTGGCGTCGACCCCGCTGGCTCCGAAACTGGCGCGACGACGAACCATGTGATCGTCAGGACGACGACAACCAGCGCGCCGGCGCTCAGCGCCATGACGATGGCGCGGCTCACCAGCGCGGCTCCATGGTCTGGCCGCCACGAACATTCGGTGTTCCGGCGTTGAAGAACTTCTCTCGGCGCGCCTGGGCGAGGTCCTTGTCTGCTTGTTCGGATTGGAACCAGGTCCCCATCATCGTCGTCTGCTGCGAGACGAGCCCGCGCAGCTTCTGGAACTGCGCGACCTGCTGGGCAGCGATCTCATGGCCGACCTGTAAGGCCTTCATCTGGCCGTCCGCACTCTCCGACATGGAGCGGAGAGAGCTCATCGTCGACTCCTCGGACGTGAACTGATCGGCCGTCAGTCCCGCCGCCTTCAGTGTTCCGGCGATGGTATCGCGGTTCGTTGTCGACCAGTTCTGATAGCTGGATGAGAAGCTCTCGCCGTTGGCGAGGCCCGTCTTGAAATCGTCAAAGCTCTGGAAACGCTGCTTCAGCACGTCGTCGGCATTCGCCATCGAGAAGGCGATGCCCTGCCCTTGCGCGGCGATGTCGCGGAGGCGGTTGAGGTCGCTCTCGACCTGACCCCAGATGTGGCTGGGCAGTTGCGCCGTGTTCTGCAGCATGTTTTCGTAGATGCGGATCTGGTTCTGGATCTGCTCTGCCAGCTGCGAGATTTGCGTGATCTGGTTATTGATCTGCTCTGTCGACTTGCCGACCATCGTGATCAACTCGCCATTGTTCAGGAGCTGCGTCCATTCCGTCGCCTGCCCGGTTACGCCGCCCGACAGCGCGGGTGAAACGTTGAACATGCTGGTGGCAATCAACGCCGCGGCCGCGGTTCTAGCCGCGTTCAAGAATGGTTTCGGCATCGCCTATTCCTCTCTGCTGGAGCCAATGGACCGGCCAGTCGCCGCCGTGTTCGGCACTGAGCGCCTGAATACGCTTCAGGTCCTCCTTGCCGGAGGCACCGGCGAAGGCGAGCGCGACGGGACCGAGCGCCATGTCGAACAGGCGGCGTCCGTCCGGCGAGACGACGTAGTATTCGCGTTTCGGCAGGGCAGTCGCCACGATCTCGATCTGGCGCTCGTTGAAGCCGATGCGCTCGTAGAACTCCCGCGTGCCCCGTTCGCGCGCTGCGCCGTTCGGCAGGCAGATCTTGGTCGGGCAGCTTTCCTTCAGCACGTCGATGATGCCGGAGCGCTCGGCGTCCGAGATCGACTGCGTTGCGAGCACGACCGCGCAATTGGCCTTGCGCAGCACCTTCAGCCATTCCCGGATCTTGTCGCGGAAAGTAGCGTGGCCGAGCATCAACCATGCCTCGTCGAGGATGATCAGGCTGGGTGCGCCCGTCAGGCGCTTCTCGATGCGCCGGAACAAATAGAGCAGAACCGGAACGAGGCTCCGCTCTCCCATGTTCATCAGCTGCTCGATCTCGAAGGTTTGGAAAGAGCCCAGCAACAGGCCGTCGCTCTCGGCGTCGAGAAGCTGCCCCATGGGTCCGTCGACTGTGTAGTGATGCAACGCTTCCTTGATCTCGCGCAGTTGGACGCCGGAGACGAAGTCCGACAGCGACCTGCCGCTGGAATCCGCCATCAGCGCGACCTGCCGCGAGATCGCATTGCGGTGGTCCGGCGTGATGGGCACGCCCTGCAGCACGACCAGCGTCTCGATCCATTCTGACGCCCAGGCCCGATCCCCGTCCGTCGCGAGATCGGAAAGCGGACAGAACGCCAAGCGAGGACCGCCCTCCCCTTCGGTCTCGCCAATTTCATAGTGGTCGCCGCCGGCGGCCAGCGTCAGCGGCAGCATCGAGCGGCCCTTGTCGAAGGCGAAGATCTGCGCGAAGGCGTAGCGGCGGAACTGCGCCGCGATCAGTGAAAGCAATGTCGATTTGCCCGAACCGGTCGGACCGAAGATCAGCGTGTGGCCGACATCGTCGACATGCAGGTTCAGCCGGAAGGGAGTTGAACCGCTGGCGACCAGCATCAGCGGCGGCGAGGCCACCGGATAGAACGGGCATGGTGCTGCCGCGGCGCCTGACCAGACAGAATTGAGCGGGATCAGGTCTGCGAGGTTGCGCGTGTTGATCAGCGGCTCGCGGATATTGGCGTACCAGTTGCCCGGCAGGCTGCCGAGGAAGGCCTCGGTCGCGTTGACCGTCTCGATCCGCGCCCCAAAACCCTCGGCCTGGATCAGCCGGCGCACGGCCTCCGCCTTCTCGCGCAAGCGGACTTCGTCGTCGTCGAACAGGACGATGACGGGCGTGTAGTAGCCATAGGCGACGAGTTGCGAGGAAGCCTGCGCAATCGCGTCTTCCGTCTCGGCCACCATCATCATCGCGTCCTGGTCGACCGAACGCGATTGCGTCTGAAAGAGCTGATCGAAGAAGGGTCTGACCTTCTGTTGCCACTTCTTTCGAGTGCGCTCGAGCTTCTGACGGGCTTCCTGATCGTCGAGAAAGATGAAGCGGCTCGACCAGCGATAGGTCAGCGGCATCAGGTCGAGCGAATTGAGGATGCCGGGCCAGCTCTCGGCCGGGAAGCCGTCGATCGCCACCACGGCCAGGTAGTGGTTCTCGACCATCGGCGACAGGCCGTGATGGAACTCCGCCGTCGCCAGCCAATCGAGATACATCGGGATCTCTGGCAACCGGATCGGATGGTTCTCGCCGGTGATACAGAAGCGGATGAACTGGAACAGCTCGTCGTAGCGCGCGATCTGGAAGCCGCCGCGCTCCTCGACTGATTGGGTCACCATGCGCCGGATCGACAGCACGTTGCCGAGATACTGCTCGACCTCGCGGATCGATGTCTGGAAACTGTCGAGCACGGTGTCGGCATAGCGCGCTGCGCGGCTCTCGCTGTCGGAATAGACATAGCGCGCGAGTCCGGAGCGCGTCTTCTCAGGGGGTCGCCAGGTCAGGATCAGCGCGTGCCGGCTCTCGTAGTGCCCCCTCTCCTTTTGGAAATGCGCCCGCCGCTCGCCGTCGATCGCCAGCGTTACCGGATCGGGAAAATGGCATTGCTCGTGCGCCGGGTAGTCGGATGTCCCGACGCGTACTGCCTCGACCTGGATCATCCAGCCGGAGCCGAGCCGCGACAGAACCGTGTTGATCTGACGCGAGACCTCGTTGCGCTCGGCATCCGTCGAGCTCTCCGAATCCGGGCCGGCGAAGTACCAGCCCGCCATCAACGATCCATCCTTGAGCAGGATCACGCCGTTGGCAACAAGCGCGGCGTAGGGGACCAAGTCCGAGAAGGACGGCCCTGAATGGCGGAAGGAGCGCAGTGCAGCCATGTCGTTGCCCTCAGAACTTGCGCCAGGGCGTCGACGTTGGCCGGTAGTGCGGCCGATACGTGACATGGCGTGCGTAGACACGGCGCATCATCGGATCGGCCTTGGCCATCATTCGCAGCGCCGCGACGACGACGATCCAGACCGCGATGCCGAACAGCGCCGAATAGAGCGTCAGCACCACGAATATCAGGATGACGGCCGCGAGCCCTGTCAGCAGGACCAGCTCGCGATCCGCGCCGATCAGGAGGTTCGGCCGCGACAATGCCCGATGGATGCGCGATCGGTCGAGGCCGGAGCCGGGAACAGAGCCGGTCTCAGACACGAGCGCCCTCCCCTGCCCTTTCGACTTTTGGTGTGAGCGCTACATCGCCGATGGATGCGCCGCTCGCACCGAACAGAGCGACGATCTGGGTGGCGCCGAGCAGGATGCCTGCGACGAGCACCACATATATCAGGCGCCGCGCGAAATCATTCAACTCGCCGCCGAAGATCAGCATGCCGCCGGCGATCGCAACGGCCGCGAGCGCGATGAACCCCGCGACCGGCCCGGTGATCGATTGCTGGATCTGTTGCAGTGGACCCTCCCATGGCAAGCCACCGCCGCCAGCGGCAAGAGCCGGTTCGGCAAGGAGAAGGCCAAGAGCAAGGGTCGAGATCGCGAGCGCGCAAATCCGTTCAGGCGACACGGCGGTCCTCCTTTCGTGAGTAGGATTCGGTCTGGTAGCGGCCGTTGGCGAAGCCCTCCACATGGAGGATGTCGCGAACGATGCGGCCCTTCGGCGCGCGCTCGATCGAGACGATCAGGTCGACCGCCTCGCCTATCACCTCGCGCATCGGCTGCTGGCTTGCCTCGGCTGTGAGCTGCTCAAGGCGGCGCAGTCCCGACACGGCCGTATTGGAGTGGATTGTCGTTACGCCGCCCGGGTGGCCGGTATTCCAGGCTTTCAGGAGCGTCAGGGCCGCCCCGTCGCGAACTTCGCCGACGATGATGCGATCCGGGCGAAGCCGCATCGTGCTCTTCAGAAGCCGCGCCATGTCGATCGTGTCACTGGTATGCAGCGCCACTGCATTCTCGGCCGCACACTGGATTTCTGCAGTGTCCTCGAGGATCAGCAGCCGATCGTCCGGCGCCGTCTCGACGATCTCGGCAATCACGGCATTGGCGAGCGTCGTCTTTCCCGAACCTGTGCCGCCCGAGATAACGATGTTGAGGCGTGACGCGATGGCGTTACGGATGACGCACACCTGTTCCTCCGTCATCACTTTGCTGACGACATAGTCATCTAGGGGAATCAACCGCGACGCGCGGCGCCGGATGGTGAAGGTCGGGGACGCGACAACGGGCGGCAGCAATCCCTCGAAGCGATGTCCGCCAATCGGCATTTCGCCTGAGATGATAGGCCGGTCGTCGTCGGCTTCCGAATGAAGCGCGTGGGCGACGCTGCCGATCACGATCTCGGCTGTTGCCGCACTCATCTCACCGGCGGGCGCCACGCCGTGGCCGAGTCGCTCGATGAACAGCCTGCCATCCGGGTTGAGCATGATCTCGACGACTGTCGGATCGTCGAGGGCGACGCAGAGCTTGTCGCCGAGCGCTTCCTGCAGTTTGCGGATCAGGCGCGGATGAGAGCGAAGCTGGGCCATGGTTCGGTCCTCGTCGCTCACTTGGACTGTGCGCGACAAGCGCCGAAGGCCGAGCCGTATCCGGCCGAACGAACGAAACTGGACCTGTCGGCGGGCAGAGAGCCAGCGACGGTGGTGGTGTCACCCATCTCAGCGTGGCTTCGTGCAGCAAGGGCCAGGGCCTGCATCAGTATTGCTCCGATTCGATTGCTTTCGGAGACAACTGGCCACGATGCGGGACACGCCGCGACTAGCGAAAGTATGAGTGCGATTCTCTGATAAGGATGTCGGAGTCTCGGGTGTTCGGCGCCAAAAAGGAGCCGGCAGCGGAAAGAGCGCCCGCCAAAACACTAGTAAAAGTGTTAGTGACCATACTTGCGCAGGACGCGAGCCGAAGTGTTTTATCCAATTGATTTACAATATGAAATCGATGGATTTCCGGCAATTTCGGGCGCCAGTTCGGGCTTCTGTTAAGGTCTCGTTAACCTTATTCCGCTTGCCAAGGTGCAAGGAATCGTTTGTTCTAAACACGGCGTAGCGCTGTGTTTACGCAAATTGCCGTGTGTACGAGAGAAAGCCAGTGGAGAACCGACCCAGACGCAAGGCAATCCATGAGCTGATTGGCGCCCATGCTCGGGAGCTATCTGCTCGACTGCAAGAGCATCGTCTGCAGCTATATCCGCCCGAGGCTCGCAAGACGCTCCGCACGTTCTCGTCGACCGAGGCTGCGAAGCTCATCGGTGTGAATGATGGGTATCTTCGGCATCTGTCACTGGATGGCAAGGGCCCACAGCCGCAAATCGGGCCAGGCGGTCGCAGATCCTACTCGATCGACACCATACAGGCACTCCGGGAGTACCTTGAAGTTAGCGGCAAGGGCGATCGGCGTTACCTCCCCAAACGGACTGGAGGTGAACACCTCCAGGTCATCACGGTTGTCAATTTCAAGGGAGGAAGTGGGAAGACCACGACGGCCGCGCATCTTGCGCAGTTCCTTGCCTTGAACGGATATCGAGTCCTTGCAGTTGATCTCGATCCACAGGCAAGCCTGTCCGCGCTTCACGGCTTTCAACCGGAATTTGATATCGGTGACAACCAGACGCTTTATGGGGCAGTTCGTTACGATGCTGAAAGACGTAACTTACGTGACATAATCAAGAAGACCTACTTCGCCAACCTCGATCTTGTACCGGGCAATCTGGAGCTAATGGAGTTCGAACACGACACCGCCAAGGTGCTAGGCTCGAACGACAGGAAAAGTCTTTTTTTCACGAGGATGGACGACGCACTGACGTCCGTCGCAGATGACTATGACGTCGTCGTTGTGGATTGCCCTCCCCAGCTCGGGTTTTTGACCATTTCGGCTCTTTGTTGCGCAACCGCAGTTTTGGTCACGGTGCATCCTCAGATGCTCGACGTGATGTCGATGTGCCAGTTTCTCTTGATGACATCGGAATTGCTGAGCGTCGTGGCCGACGCGGGCGGGAGCATGAACTATGACTGGATGCGGTATTTGATCACACGGTACGAACCTGGCGACGGGCCGCAGAACCAAATGGTGTCATTTATGAGGTCGATGTTCGGCGACCATGTACTGAATTACCCGATGCTCAAGAGCACGGCGATCTCAGACGCGGGGATTACCAAGCAGACTCTGTATGAGGTCGGCCGGGAACAGTTTACGCGTGCGACTTACGACAGAGCGATGGAAGCCTTGGATCACGTCAATCAGGAGATCGAGCAACTCATTGATGCTGCATGGGGGCGGAAATAATGCGCAAATCACCATACGATCGCGCTCTTCGGGAAGCGAAGTTGCCGGCCGGCAACTTTAGGAGAATCGGCGCTGCAATAGAGGGCGTCCCTAGCTTTGGAGCCGTCTTCGCCCTTTGTGGTCTATCCCTCCACGTCCTAGCTACGCAACTCGGTGTGAGCAGCGAAAGGAGGTTCGAAAATGGCTAGAAAGCACCTCCTCACTGGGCTCGGGAGCCAAAAGTTGCCGGCCGGCAACTCTTCAGAAAGCGCGACGGATTCACCGGCGGCCTCATCCGTCCCTCAGTTCTCTCCTCGTGGGGCCATTGGCGCCGTCTCTCGTTCTATAGAGTATTTGAAGGCTCAATCCGTTGTCGAACTCGATCCTGATCTAATCGACGAGCCCGCCATCACGGATCGCCTTGAAGAAGCGACGGATCGCTTCGATGAGTTCGCTGCGCAAATCAAAGAGCACGGCCAGCAGGTCCCAATTCTCGTTCGCCCGCATCCGACGATCGAAGGGCGGTACCAAATCGCCTATGGCCGAAGGCGGCGCCGAGCAGTCAGACAGGCGGGCCGATTTGTAAAGGCCATCGTGAAGCCGCTAAGCGATGAGGAGCTTGTTCTCGCACAAGGCCAAGAGAACAGCGCCCGTGCCGATTTGTCGTTCATTGAGCGAGCCCTGTACGCTGCGCAACTCGAAGCCAGTGGGTATTCGCGAGACTTAATCATGGCGGCGCTCGCCGTAGACAAAACCGGGCTCTCTCGTTTGATCACCGTGGCGGTGCAAATCCCTGGCGACATTATTCGTGCGATCGGCCCCGCGCCAAAGGCAGGACGGGACCGTTGGACCGAACTAGCCAGCCGGCTCGAGCGTAAGGGCGGTAGGGATACTGCTCGGGCCGTTCTTTCCGTAGATGGGGTTGCCGATCTCGCGTCTGACGATCGCTTCGTTAAGGCTTTTGATGCGACAGCGCCTAAGAAGGCGGGGGCTCCACGAGCCAAGGTTTGGAAGGCGGAAGATGGAACGCGGGCCGCTCGCATCAAAGAGGATGACCGCACGCTGACGTTGATGATCGATAAGAAGGCCGCCCCGGAATTCAGCGGCTATCTTGTTGCAGAACTTCCAGAGATTTATGCCGCCTTCAAGAGACATCAAGGGCGGTAGAACCCACGAAACCAGAGGAGCAATCGCGCAAAGAAAAAGACCCTCCGAAACCGCGTCCCAGAAGGCCTCTCTCAGTGTGGTAACTAGAGAATCGCATTTCCGGGAATCACAGTCAAGAAGTTTGGCGCTGTTTTAGCGAGGGTGTTTTCTTTGCCTAGCGCAAGGTGAAGGAAAATGGGAACGCATATTTCAACGACGCCCTTTGGGCGGCGACCGATGGCGCTTGGCATGATTTCAAGCCAAGCGGCCGCTAGGGCCGTGCCAAAGGACGCAACAGTCCACAAATGGCATGTCTTTCAGGATATCAAGGACGCCAGGCTCGCCCTCGGCGCAACGGATCGCGGCCTGGCTATTCTCAACGCACTCCTCTCATTCCATCCGGATACGGCTCTCTACGGCGATAGTGAGTTGATCGTCTGGCCGTCGAATGAGCAGCTGATTGGCCGCGCCAATGGCATGTCGCCGGCGACACTGCGGCGCCATCTGGCAAACCTGGTGGATTGCGGCCTGGTCATCCGTCGCGACAGCCCAAACGGCAAGCGCTTCGCCCGGAAAGGGCAGGGGGGCGAGATCGAGCAGGCCTACGGCTTTGACATCACGCCGATCGTGGCCCGCGCGGCCGAGTTCAAGGACCTGGCTGAAACCGTCAGAGCCGAGAAGAAGGCGTTTCGTGTCGTTAAAGAGCGGTTAACCATCTGCCGTCGCGACATCGTCAAGATGATTGATGCCGGCCTCGAGGAGGGTGTTCCGGCGAACTGGGGCAGAGTGCAGCAGACCTATCAGGGGATCGTCAGCCGGATTCCGAGGACTGCGCCGCGCCAGGTTTTGGAAGAGATCGCCGATGAGCTGGAAGAACTATGGTCTGAATTACGCGATGCATTGGAATCATTTGTAAAAGCGCCGAATCTGAACGCCAATGAGTCTCAAATTGAGCGCCACATACAGAATTCAAAACCAGACTTTAAATCTGAATCTGAAAGCGGCTTAGGAAATGAAGATGAAGCGAGCGGCAGCGCCGCGATTGCCAACAACGTACGGAGCTTGCCAAGACGCGAACTGCCCCTGACGATCGTGCTGGACGCTTGCTCGAACATGCTGTGGCTGGTGAAGGGCGGCGGCGGAATCCGCAACTGGCGTGAATTTCTAGCCGCGGCAGAGGTTGCCCGGCCGAGTTTGGGGATCAGCCCCAGCGCCTGGGAGGAGGCGCGCACCGCAATGGGCGAACAGCAGGCGGCAATCACCGTTGCAGCGATCTACCAGCGGGCCGATCAGATCAACAGCGCTGGCGGTTATCTGCGCAATCTAACCGAGAAGGCGAAAGCTGGGAAATTCTCCGTCTGGCCGATGGTTATGGCCCTGCTGCGCGTCAAACTCGATGCGTCGAAAACCTCTGGAGGCGGGGAAGGCGAGGCTGCCATCGATCTGGAAATGGCCGGGAAGGTCGTGCGAACGGAACAACGGCTTGAAATCAGTGATGCTTTGCGGCGCAGTCTGGATAAGCGAGGGTCGTAGTCATGCCCAGGGCTTGGACGTCTGTGGGTTCTGCAGGTTTGGACCGTCATTCTATGGTTTCTGCGATCAGCCCGGATCGGCGGGCTCGGTCGATCAGGTTCTTGACTGAAGAAGGCGACCATTTGCTGCCGCCACGCGGTGTCCGCTCATGCAATTGTTCGAGCTGAACGCAAATCTCGCGCAGCGTGAGACCTGGATTCGATGCGTGGATGCCGGCGACAAGCGCCATCAACCGATCTTCCGGCAGCCGGGGTGGGGACTTTTTCAGCAGGCCCGCGTCGGCGAGATTCTCAGCGACCAGAAATTTGACTGCCCTGCGCAAGCGTTCCGGCGTCAGGTCGACGCCGCGTTGCCGCAAGACGCGTGCAATGTCGTCCCAGGTGTGATCGGGGCGCATCCGCCGCACGGTCGGAAGCCATTGGTTTGCGGTCGCCTGGATGCGGGCACCATAGGCTGCTTTCTGCACTTCCGTCATTCTGGCAAGCGCTTCCGGCCGGCGCTCGCGAATCCCGGGATTGCCCGAAAGCCGGCCCTTCGCCTTGGCGGCCCTGATCCCGGCCTTTGTGCGCTCCGAGATCAATGCGCGCTCGAGCTGGGCGACGGCGCCGAGCACCTGCAGCGAGAACATTCCTTGCGGCGTCGACGTGTCGATCGGATCGCGCAAAGAGCGAAAATGCGCTCCCTTACCGCTCAGATCCTCAATCACCTCGAGCAGATGGCTGACGGAGCGCGCCAGGCGGTCCAGGCGGACTACGATCAGCGTGTCGCCGGCGCCAATGCCGCGCATGAGCTTTGAAAGGGCAGGGCGGGCTCGCGAGGCGCCGGATCCGTGCTCTTGGACGATCAAATCACAGCCGGCCGAGCGCAGCTCGATCTCCTGCGCTTCGGTCGCCTGCTCGTCCGTGGAGACGAGCGCATACCCGATGAGGCGTCCCTGTGGTCGAGCAGAACGCCGATTTTCACTGTTTCGAGCCATTTGCCGAGCCTGAGAGGCCATCAGAGGCCGGTTTTCCAAACATAGAAGATACGGATAAAGGATCCTTTGTGGACGTCTCTAAACGCTGTCCAGCATTATCCAAAACTATCTTACCAATGATTTATGTGGCCACTACCAGCGTGGATCAGGCCATTCTGCGTTGTCCCACAGTGCCAGTTCGCCAGGAGACAAAAGGTTCTTCTCGCCTCGTTGAAGGCGGAGCACGTAGTAGCTGTCATACATCGGATCGAAACTGGTCAGAAGCTGCACGAAATTGGCCTTTCGCTGCGCTTTGTTCCACGAGCAGAAAATCGCGCCACGGCTCCGGAGCAGGTCGAAGACCGCAGGTTGGGCCGGATCGAGACGTTGCCAAAGGGCTATCGTGCGTGCGCCTTGGGTGCCAAAATCCTCCCGGAGAGCTTCTTCGATGATCGCTTCCAGCGCATAAGCGATGGCCTGTGTCTTGGCAGTGTGATCAAGGAATGCGAGGGACAGTCGTAACATTCGATGTTGAAGTAATAGAACAGGCCAAAGGATCTTCACGCCGTAGCAAACCCCGATTTCTTCGGAATGCTCCGGTGGCTGAAGAATTTCGCGCTGCTGCTCATAAGCCTTGCGGGCATCGTATGCCAGACTGAGAAACATGCCCTCTTTATCTTTCACAAGCGTGGACCGCTCATTGACGTCATGAATGACCTCATGCAGCCAGCGCAGAGAGGTATAGTCGCCGATCAGTTGAATACCGGCGTGATTTTTCAGCAGGCCATATGATAGCAAGCAGGTTCATCCTTTTCCGGGTATGGTCGTCTCAAGGTCTACAGCTAGTCAGGTGATCCACGGATCGATGATATCGATTCCGAACCCCTCGAAATCCTTGGTGTTGCGCGTCGCCAGGGTGAGGTCTTGTGAGATTGCCGTTGCTGCGATCAGCCCGTCCATCGAAGAGAGTCCATGGCCCCGGCGCTTTGCCAGCCCCATCAAGTCGCCCCAGGCCAGGGCCACCGATTCGTCCACGGGTAAAACCCTTTGCTCGAAGCGCTGCGGCAGGTCTCGAGCCAGCCAGTCGGCGAGGGCTTCTCGTTTCCGACCCTCATCCATGAGGGCGACACCTCGCCGGATTTCGGCGATTGAGACGACGCTGATGAATGAGCGATCCTCATCGAGACCGTCCAGCCATTCTAGCACGCGCGCGTCGGGAGCCGGCTTCGTCACCTCGGACAGGACATTGGTGTCGAGCAGAAGCCTCACAGCGGCAGGTCACGCGGTTCGTCGCGGAGCCGCTCGAAGTCCAGATCCGTGCCGCGCAACGGCGATTCCAGCAGGAATTCCGCAAGCGTGCCCTTGCGGGCGATCTTGCGCTGCCATTCCTCGGCCGAGACGACAACGACGCTCGGTTTTCCGTTGCGGGTGATCGTCTGTGGCGACGATTGTGCGCGCTCGATAACCTCCGAGAGCCGGGCCTTTGCCCCAGCGACGGTCCATTTGGCATCCTGTTTAGGCGAAGATAGCATAGTGGCCTCCATGACCATTCTGACTATCGTGACTATATGGGATTCGCGATATGGCTGCAACAGGGGAGGGGAGGGGGCTTTTAGGCGCCCTAGAGGCCCGAGGCTTTCGTGAGATTGACCCGAAAACGGTCGCGGCGGCGCTGATATTTACGGGTCATCTCGGCCGAGGTATGGCCAAGCTGCTTCTGCACATAGCGTTCGTCGACCTCTGCCGAGGAGGCGAGACCGGCGCGCAGCGAATGCCCGGCAAATTTTTGCCCTCGTTCACTCTCGGACAGGTCGCCACGGACGCCGGCCGCCAGCGCCGTCCGCTTGACGAGCCGCGCGACCTCCTGGTCGTTGAGCCGCTCGGAACCAACCGCCTTGCCTTGCCCTGTCACCCGGCGAAACAGAGGCCCGTGCGCGATGCGGCCGAACTTGAGCCACGTCTCCAGCGCCACGACAGGGCAGGTGGCGTCGGACGAGCCGCGGCCGATCTCGACGTCGCGCCAGCCGGTCTTGCCGCGAAGCGTCACCAGAATGCCTTTGTCGAGAATTTCGACCCAGCCGCGTCCGTCTTCAGTCTGGTCGCGCGAAACGTCGAGGCCGACGATTTCCGACCGGCGCAGGCCGCCGGCGAAGCCCAGAAGCAGCATGGCGCGGTCGCGCAGGCCACGCAGCGTCCCACGATCCAGGGTCTCCAGCATGGCGATCAGGTCCTCCGGCAGAACTGCTTCCTTCTGCCGGGGAGGGGCGGCGTGGCTGTTGCGGATGCCGGCCATGACGGTGGCAATATGCCGGTCTTTGCGATCCAGCGGCTGGCCACGCTGGGTATAATTCCAGGTCAGAGAGGAAAGTCGACGCTCGATCGTCGAGACGGAGTTTGGTTTCTTGTCGCCTGTTACCTTTCCGGATGCGCAGGCGGTGATGTAGAGGCCGACAGTCTGTGGATCTGGTGGCAACACGTCTAGGTTCTGGCGCCGCGCCCAAGCGGAAAAATGCTTCCAGTCGGACGCATAGGCCCGGCGGGTGTTGGCCGAGCTAGCCGCCTCGATATAATCTCGGGCCCGGCCGGCGAGGTTTTCCAGATGCGCGGGAACGCGGGGCTGCGGATCGACAGCCGGCAGCGCGGGAGAGGGGGCGTCTTCCGCCGACTCGTCCGACGTACGGGCCATCTCCAGGACGAGATCAATGATGTCAGGAAGGTCGTCGGTGGCGCCGCCGGCCGGCATCCCTGCGACCGGTGTCGGAAAGCTGGGGTTTTTGAGATCGCCATTCATTTAATTTCAATAGGTTAGCCATGTCGTAAACATGAGACCGATTCAGGGTAAATGAGACTGGACGCGGCACTGAGTCGGAATTCCTGAGACCAACTTGCAGCCAAACGACGAGGCTGTCCATGGCAGATCAGATCGAGAACGAACAGCGTTGGTGGGAGGCGCGCCGGCGCGCCGAGATTCTCGCCAAGCTTCCTGATCGGCCGGGCGAGGCTCAGGTTCAGAGCGTGATCGGCGAGCTTGAGATCAGTCGTGCAACCTTGTTTCGCTGGCTGAAGCGATTCCGGCAGGACGACCGCACCAGCACTTTGCTGCCGCGTCGGCGCGGCCCGAATGCGGGCATGCAGCCTCTGGGTTCGGCGGTGCTTGTCATCGTCGAGGGACATTTCGAGAAGCTTTACGCAACGCGTCGCAAGCCGACACTGAGCCGTTTTCAGCGGGAGGTGGCGGCGGATTGTCGTGCTGCGGGGCTGCAACCACCCTCGATCCGTCGTCTTGGACGATGGCTCGAGGCAAAGGATCAAGCCGATCTGATGCGGCGGCGCGAAGGCGCTGGCAAATCCGAGCCGGTGTTTCTGGCGACGCCGGGGGGACTGGAAGCACCTGCTCCTCTGGACATCGTGCAGGTCGACCATACCAAGGTCGACGTCACGGTGGTCGATCCGGTGACGCGGTTGCCGATCGGTCGACCGACGCTGACCTTGGCGATTGATGTCAACACCCGGATGGCTATGGGTTTTTATCTGTCGCTGGAAGGGCCGTCGCTGACGGCCGTGGCATTGTGCTTGACCCATTGCGTGATCGACAAGACGGCATGGCTGGCGGCGCGGGGTATTGCTGCGGATTGGCCGTCGCATGGAATTCCCAGGATTATTCATGTCGATAACGGCGCGGAGTTCCACGCGCGGGCCTTCGAGCGCGCCTGCGCTGAACACCGTATCGATCTCGTCTACCGTCCTCCCGGCACGCCTCGCTTCGGCGGGCACATCGAAAGGCTGATCGGAACGATGATGGGGGCGGTGCATCTCATCCCCGGCTCGCACTTCTCGAACATCCGCGACCGCGGCGACCTCGATCCGGAAGCAGAAGCCGTGATGACGCTCAGGGAGTTGGAGACCTATCTCGCGCTCGAGATCGTTGGCGCCTATCACGCTCGCATCCACAAGGCGCTGGATCTACCGCCTGTGGCCGCCTGGAATGCGCGCATTGCCGATGTCTCGGTGCGCAAACCATCAGATCCGCAACGGTTCCTGATCGATTTCCTACCCTACGAAGAGCGCACCCTGCAACGGGACGGGCTGCATCTGTTTCATATCCGCTACTGGTCGGACGAACTGCGCTGGCTGATGGGGCGGGACCGGCAAAGGCTGACCATCAAATACGACCCGCGTGACCTGTCTTGCGTGTTTGTCGCGACAGAGGAGGGGTATCTGGAGGTGCGCCCCGCCGACCGCACCCGACCGTCGATTGCCATGTGGGAGCAACGCGCGGCGCGACGTGCGCTGCGGGCGGAGGGGCGCAAGGCGCTTGATGAGGAACTCATCTTTTCGACGATTCTCGCCCAGCGCGCCTTGGTCGACGAGGCAACGCGCGCGACGAGAGCCATGCGGCGGGAGAGTGCGCGGCGCGAGCACCTTGGCGGCGGCAAAATGATCGATCTGACGCCGGAAACGGCATCTGGCGAAGACGACAAGCCCTTGCAGCTACCCTATTTCGCGGTGGAGGAATGGGATGACTGACGAGTTCGAGCACCTCTTTCCCGCCAGCCGGACGATCGCGGCGCTGAGTGCCGAAGAACGCATCCTCAGGATCCGCGCCGATCGATGGATCAACTATCCCCGCGCCGAGCAGGCCTTGGCAAAGCTGGAGGCTCTGTTAGCCTTTCCGCAACGCGCACGCATGCCCAACTTGCTCATCGTCGGCGCCAGCGGGATGGGCAAGACCATGATCGTCGAGAAGTTCGCTCGTGATCACCCCTCGCATTTCGACAAAGCGACGGGACGGATGCACATGCCGGTGATTGTCGTGCAGATGGTTGCAGGCCCAGACGAAGCGCGCTTCTACAAGCGTTTGCTGGCGGCAATCGGCGCACCGGAGCCGCCGCGGGCAACGTTGTCAGTTCTGGAAAGTCTGACCTTGCGCCTGCTCTCCGAAATCCGCCCGGGCCTTCTGGTGATCGACGAGGTACATAGCCTTCAGGCCGGCACGGTGCGAGAGCAGACCCGCTTCCTCAACCTGCTGCGATTTCTCGGCAACGAACTCAGGATCCCGCTCGTCTGCGTCGGCACGCAGCAGGCGCGCAACGCACTGCGCACCGACGATCAGCTGGTGCGCCGCTTCGAGGCTGTTGCCTTGCCACCCTGGCAGAACGACGAGGATTTCGGCGGTCTTATCGGCAGTCTGCAGCGGACCTTGCCGCTGCGTCGGCCGAGCGAGATCGGCGATCGCATGCTGAAGCGCCTTGTCGAAGTCACGGGCGGCATCTCCGCGCATGTGTTTTCGCTGATGGGCATGCTCGCCATCGCGGCGATCGAGAGCGGTGAGGAGAGGATCCTGGCTACCGACGTTGCCGACACACGCAACGTGCTGGCTCTCCTGGGCGAGCCGGTATGAATATCGTGGCGAGGTCGACGCTGTTGCCGGTCGTGCCGAGGGCTGAGCCCGATGAGCGACTGTCCTGCTGGCTGGGCCGTCTGGCGCAATTCTACGGGATGCCGATCGAGGCCTTTCTGGAATGCTGCGGCCTGGGTTGTTGTGACGTCGCCGACCTCGAATGGCGGCTCGGGGCAGGGGAGGGGGCTTTGCTTGCCGCCCGTACTGGCATGACTGTCGAAGCGACACGGGCGATGACCTTCGAGGAGATCGCGCCGCATGCACGCCTGACGGTGACCCGCGGCAGCCGTTATGTGTGCCCGCTTTGTCCGGGCAAAATTCAACGCAAGAGCACTGCTCTTCCATGGAACTTTTGGTGCCCGGAACACGGAGTCCGCTTGGCCGCAAGGAGCGGGAGAAATCTGGAAGGGTTGTCGCAGACGCAGTTGACCGTGCTCGATCTCAATGCGCGCGCCGGCGCCATGCGCTTGGCGAACTGGGCGCGGGGAAAAGATGAGGGACTTCCTTCCGTTCCTCAATTGCTGGATTTCCTGACGACACGGCATCGCAGATCCTCGCCGCCATCGCTCACCGAGCAGCCCCGCATGTCGCTGCTGGCGCGCAGGGAGAACCATGATTTCCTCACGCATCCTGTCGCCAGGCAGGCGCTGCTGGTTGTCGTGCCGGAATACGATCGCGTCGCGCCCGTTCTCGCCAAGCCGGTCCGCTCCGGCCTGCTCGCGCTGGCGCAGGGCTCCCTATTGCAGAACTACGCCCTCGCCGTCGGTGTAGGGCGGCTGTCCGCGGATCCGGTCGGCCACGTCGCCTCTGTGCTGCTGGCCAGCGACGAGGAAGGCGAGGAGAGGCTCAGGGAAACATTGCGCGCGTGGCCGCTCACGTTGCGCAGACGCATCTATGCACGTCTTCAGCGCCTTCGCGTCGCCCGCAGCGGCGCTTCATCAGGTGCAGAAGGCGTCAAATCCGGCCAGAAGCACGGGCAGTCTCAAAAATTCCGATTCAGCCAGTCTCACAATTATGCGCGAGGAATCTCATAATTGTGCTCCAGATTTCCGTCTGCATGCCGAATCTCACGAATTTCGCTCATCCGACAGAAGGCTCGGCCGACACCTGCGCATCCGGATCATTGTCTCCGGCCGCCGTGCTGTAGGGCAGTCCGGAAGGTCGCTGAGTGTCTTTTTTGGGCTTCTGTGCGCTAAAATGAGCCATTCTTTCTTTAAAGAGCAAAACGAATGATAATGCAACATTATCATTCGTAATTTGTTGCCCACGGGTGGGGCGGTTAAGCGCGAAGATTGTGGCCCAAACCGCCGTCATCTGCTAGCCTCCTCTGATGAAATCCCGAGCTGATTTGCCATCGGTCGATCGTCCTGTGGTGCCGAAAGTGCCGGCATGGGCGCGGCCGCGTGGCGATGTCTTGCGCGACGTCGATGCCGGCTATCTCGCCGGTGCGGCGTTGAATTCGCTCGACAATCTTGTCCGCAGTTCCCCCGACTGGGCTGGGGTGTGGCGCCAACGGCTGGCCCTCAAATCAGCCAGCGCTGCGCTCCGGCTGCTCGGTCGCCGGGAGGAGGAGGGCGCTCTGCGCGACGCCCACTTTTTCCGAGCTGCGGCCGACGACCCGGGACCGGCAGGGCACCTGCTGCTGGCCTGGCGGCGCTTGGCCAGTCGCTCGACTGGACTGGACGAGGCAGCGGTGCGGCCGGTCGCCGACCATCTCGACCTCCAATGGGATGACGCGCTCTCCGAGGTCTTGGGCAACGCCGATGACCTGGCAGCGTCGTCACGACCGGCGCCGCTGTTAGCTGCCGAGCTTGCCGCAGAGCTGTATCGGGCGCGCCCCGACGCCGAGCTCCTAGCCTTCTGGCTCGCCGACGCATTGCTGGCGAAGAAGCACCGCTGGCCGGTCGCAGTGCCGCTTTTAATGGGCCAGGTCAATTACTCATCCTTCAAGACTGGTGATGGCCGCCGGAGAGTGCGACCGGGAGGAGAAGGGTGGGGCAGGGCAGTATTGCTCGCCTATGCCCAGGCCGCGGCGCAAGCCTGCGATCTTGGTGTGGAACTGGAGGGGCGCGCGGCGCATCTGGTCAGCGTTGCGCCGAGGCTGCGCGCGAAGGGCGCAGCCGAGGTGGTGAAGCGGTTGTTGGAGGATGACGCGGTCGCATCCTCGCGGTCCGGCGCGCGCCTCACCGATCGCAGCGCGCGCCGGCTCTTCGAGCGGCTTGGTGATCTCGACGCCGTGCGCGAGCTCAGCGGTCGGCCGACGTTTCGGCTGTACGGATTGTGACCATGGCCAAACACGCAAGGCGATCTGAGGCCATAGACTTCGATCCCGAGCTGACAGAGCTGCCCCCGGAGGCTCGGTGGCGGGAGTGGATGAACCGCGTCGAAGCGGTACTCTTCGCGGCGCCCCGGCCGGTCGAGCGTCCCGAGCTCGCGCGCGTTGTCGGTAGCGAAGCGAGCATCGACCTGTTGATCGAGGACATCAGAGCGGATCTGCATCGAAAACCCTATGACGTCGTAAGCGTCGCTGGCGGGTGGCAGATGCGGACACGCCCGGCCTATGCGCCGGTCATCGAGGCGTCGGCGGCATTGCCGGAGCGACGCCTGGAGCTGACCCGAAACGAGGCCATGGTGCTGGTGTCGATCGCATATCACCAGCCGGTCACCCGCGCAGGTGTGGCCGATATCGTGGGGCGGGATGTGTCGCGCGACCTGATCGGCGCGCTGCGAGACAAAAACATGATCACGGCTGGTCCGCGCAGTCCGACAGCCGGGGCGCCGTTCACCTACGTGACCACCAAGGGCTTCTTGCAGCACTTTGGGCTCAACACACTTCGCGACCTGCCTGATCTGGAGGCCCTCGAAGATTCGGGCTTGCTGAACAAAGAGGCCAACGCACCCAGTGCGATGCCCATCGGCGTTATGGGCGATGAAGATTCGGACGGCTGGGAGGATGTTTCACCATGACTTCCGGCTCAGAGACGACTTCGACGGCGAGTGAATACGCCATCATCAAACACGACATCATCAAGGAGCTGTTTCTCAAGACGGCCGACCAAACCTATGTGGTCGCCCGCTGGCGCTTCCTTAACCGGCTTTACCTAGACTTTTATTGGAACGCCGTTCATGCCCTTGAAAAGCATCTCAAGGCGGTGCTGCTCATGAACGGGCGCTCGGCCAAGGGCCCGACCGTCGGGCCAGCCTATCCGCTTGTCTAGGTCCTGCTCCGCAGGATCAAGTGGTCGAGAGAAATCCGCCCCGGTCCCCAGGCCATTATGCCGAGCGCCATCGCCGCCCAGGTCAGATGCAACGGCCAGCCGGTCGGAACGGTGAGTTGGACGACGAGCGTCATCGCCAGAAGCCCCAAGGCGCCAAGCCGCGTCGCGAGGCCAAGAACGAGCAGGACGGGCAGCAGGATCTCTGCTGACCCGGCTACGAACGCGGAGACTCCTGGCACAGGGAAAGGATAGGGGCCGCCGGGCAGATGCAATTTGAATTCCGAACTGAAAAGCAGCACGGCGACATCGTTCAACTGCAAGAACCCGTCCCATTTGTTGATGCCGGACCGCCAGAACGGGACGGCGAGCGCGCAGCGCAAGGAAAGCTGCGTCAGCGACGGCGGCGCGACGGTTCGAACCATGGTGTTCGCCCGTCCCATGAACCAGCCGACCCCTCGCTTCGCATCGTTGCCGGCGGGTTGCTGTTCGATAGCAGCCATCATTGGCCTCCATGCGTCACGGTGGTGAAGGCGCCGGCCTCGAGCATTCCGGCGATGTTGGCGGAAAGATCGAATTCCGGACTGTCCGCCAGGGCTGAGGAAGCGGCCGCGCCGAGCGTCTCGCCCGCGGTCAAGGGCAGATAGGTGAGATCGATATCGACCGAGAGGCGGGGCATATCGCGGTAAAACAGATTGATTGCAGTCCCTCCCTTGAGGGCGAACGCCTCATGGCGGGCGATGTATGGCAATGTTCGGACCAGGAGCGCAACCTGCCGCATATACCGCTCACGCGCCATCGGAACTCGCTCCTGGCATTAGGTCAGCGGGAACAGTTACCCGGTAGATGGGGTGCAGTCGGCCGCCAGATGTGAGAGCGCGATCACCGGCACCGAAATCGACCTTGGACATGTCGATGTGCTTGCGCCACGCATGCGCGTGTTTATCGGCGTAGACGAAGAAGAGCCGCGTGACCTTCACGCTGCGGCAATGGTTCAGCAGCGTCGTGAGCAGTTTGGGGCGCAAATTGACGAGGCTCTCGAACACCGCGTCGAGCGCATGAAAGCTCTCATTCTTCGGCAATTCGTCGAGGGCTTCGAGTATCGCCCGCTCGGGAACGGACATTTTGACCGGCCAGCGCCACGGGCTAAGCTGCATTTCCGTGTCCGGAGCCTCGGACAGACTGAACGCCCCGTCTTCAATGCCGGTGCTTTCGCCGAAAAGCTTGTCGCTTCGGAATACGAAGCGGGCATCCGTGCGCAGCTTCTTAAACCATGCAGGTATATCCTCGCCGTAGAGATAGAGCGGCGGGTCGCCGCCGAGCTGTAGGTAGTGAGAATGACCCGCCAGATTGAGCGCGCTCATGCCGCCAACATGAAAACGCCGTTCCATGATCCACTGAGCGGAAAGCAGGGGGATCTTCCATCCTGTCCGTGCTTCAAAATTTTCTGTCGAAGAGAACGGACGCCGGTAGACGCCCTGTGTCACCCGCTCCAGCCAGCCCTGCTTCACATAGGCTGACACCGATTGCCGGGATATGGCGTGCGCGCTCATCCATGCCGTGTCGACCAGAAATCCTGGAGGCACGGCTTGGAGAAGCTGCTTTAGCTTGGAGGTACCTTGTCCATCCATGGTTGACATTCTGGCACACATTCGAAGTCAGTGCCAGTGCCGCTTTACATGCAGTCATTTATGTCAATTGACGGTTGACAAAAACTCAGATACTCAAAGTGGAGTTGGACCATGGTTTGTCTGAAGCCGCGCAATTGGTCACGGGGGCCATGGGAAAACGGATCTGAAACACCCTCGAAGGCACTATTGCCCAAACTTATCAGAAACTCGCGAACCTTCCGTCTGTGGCCCCGATGCAACCAAACTTCGTCGAACTTGATACCGTCGCCGAGGCAAAGCTTATCGCGGGGGCACGCGATAGTGATCCCGTGAAGGGCCTGACGCACGGATTTTATAAATACCCCGCCAGGTTCTCTCCAGCTTTCGCGCGCGCTGCGATCGACGTGTTCACGCAACCCGGTGACATCGTGCTGGATAATCACGTTGGCGGCGGAACGACCATCGTCGAAGCGTTGGCCTCCGGTCGGCAGGCTGTGGGTGTGGACATATCGAGCTTGGCTGAATTTGTCTCGGCGGTGAAGACCACTATCTTTTCGGAAGCCGAACTCAGCCTTCTTACGGAATGGGCGGCGAAAGTGCCGAGCTCCATCAATTTGCAAAAGCACAGCATCTATTTCGGCGACTACGCCGAACTCGGCTACTACAAGCATTTGGAGCACAAGTCGCGCTGGCGCCTTCGGAAGGCCATCGAACAGGGGATGGGAGCGGCAATTGCGCTTGGCGCGCCGCGCCTCGAAGCGTTCGGGCGATGCGCCGTTCTTCGGACGGCTCAATGGGCGCTCGACGGAAGGAAATCACATAAGGATGAGGTCTGCCGACTTTAATGGAGCGGATAACGAGCGCAGTCCATGCACCTCGTGCAAGCAGTCCACTAAACTAACCACAGCTGCTAGTATTTGGGCTGCGGCGGGGATCGGCGTCGCCGCCGGATTGGGAATGGAAGCAACCGCTATACTGTCGACCGGCATAGTCTTATTCATATTGGCAGTTGTTCCGCTGTTCGTGAGAAATGATCCTGGTGTTAGAGACACGACAACCTGATCACGGCTTTCGCATTTTTGGCTGCCTTCGACGAGTGTGTTCTGCTGCACCTTTCCGTTCTCGGCTACCTTGGCCTTCGAGAACTTCACCGTCCAGCTAGCGTCTCGGTCCTTCTGGTGGATCTTCGTAGGCTTGTCCTTCCAGGCGTCCGGAACCTTGCCTTGCCCGCCTTGATATCGGTCTTCTCGGCGTCGGAGTTGCGCTGTTTGGGCGCCGCCACGATGGTGGCGTCGGTCCTCGGGCTTGACCCCGGGGATCTGGCCGCCCATCGCGGTAACCGGCTTGGTGACGTGCTTGTCGAAGCGCGCGACAATCTGGATGAGAATCTGTGTCGCGGCGGTCGTGATGATCGCGGCAATGATTGTCGCGCGCAAGAGTTTTTGTTGGTTTGATTGTCGCGGCGCGTCAATCAGGGGTGATATTGGCGGGCGTCGCATATGACGCTGGCCGTCCGGGGCCACGCTTTTGCTCCATGGCTTCTCGCCGCCTGTAGCTTTCGACATTCATCTCGAAGATCGTTGCGTGATGAACGAGGCGGTCGACCGCGGCGAGCGTCATGGCGGGATCGGGGAAAACCTTCCCCCATTCCCCGAATGGCTGATTGGCGGTGATGAGCATCGAGCGCCGCTCGTAGCGGGCGCTGATGAGTTCGAACAGCACACTGGTCTCGGCCTGGTCCTTGGTGACGTAAGCGAGGTCGTCGAGGACCAGCAGGTGGAAGCGGTCGAGGCGGCTGATAGCGGCTTCGAGGCCGAGTTCGCGGCGCGCGACCTGAAGCTTCTGAACGAGGTCGGTGGTGCGGGTAAAGAGAACCCTCCAGCCGTTCTCGATGAGGGCGAGACCGATGGCCGAGGCCAGATGACTCTTTCCGCCGCCTGGCGGGCCGAACAGAAGCAAATTGGCGCCCTTTTCCAGCCAGGTGTCGCCGGCGGTGATGGCCATCACCTGGGCCTTCGAGATCATCGGCACCGCCTCGAACGCGAATGTGTCGAGGGTCTTTCCCGGCAGGAGGCGCGCCTCGGCGAGATGGCGCTCGATGCGGCGGCGATCGCGTTCGGCGAGCTCGTGTTCGGCCATCGCGGCCAGGAATCGGGCGGCGGGCCATCCTTCCTTGTCGGCCTGTTCGGCGAATTGCGCCCACATGACCTTGATGGCCGGCAAGCGCAGTTCGTTGAGGAGCAAGCTCAGCCTTGCGGCATCGACAGCAGGGTTCGTCTTCATGCCGCGTCTCCTGTCAGGCTGGCGCCGATCAGGGCTTCATAGGCGTTGAGGGACGCAAGGCGCACGACGACATTCGGGAGCCGGGAGGGATCGGGGGCGAAGCGCGCTCGAAGATCCCCCATGTCTGGCAGTCGCCCCGCCTCAAGACAGGCGGCAAGCTGATCGGCCAGTTCGCTCTCGCAGCCGCGCTCGTGAGCCATGGCGAGGAGATCGACCATGACGCGGCAGGCCTGCCGTTCCGGCAATTGCTCCAGGAGCATGTGGAAGGTTCGCCGGTATGCCTCACGCGGGAAGAGCTGGTCGCGATAGACGAGATTGAGGAGCGCCATCGGCTTGCGGCGCAGCGAATGGATGACATGCCGGTAGTTGACCACCTGGTCGTGCTTGCCAGATGGAGAGGCACGTCCGCGCGGCAGCGACATGAGTTGCGTGCCGCCGATGAAGACGTCCAGCCGGTCGTCGAAAAGGCGTGCCCTGAGCCGATGACCGATCAGGCGCGAGGGCACGGTATAGAACACCTTGCGCAGCGTGAAGCCGCCCGATGACGTGACGCGCACGGTGACCTCCTCGTAGTCGGATGTGCGCCGGGCGGGAAGTTCCTGGAGCTCGGCGCGCTCGATGTCGACGCGCTTGGAATTGCGGGCATTGCAGCGGCTGACGATCTCATCGACGAAGCGGCGATAGGCGGCCAGATCGTCGAAATCGCTCGAACCTCTCATCAGCAGCGCGTCATTGATGGCCCGCTTGAGATGCCCGTGCGGCCCTTCGATGGAGCCGTTCTCATGCGCGATGCCGGCATTGTTGCGGGTCGGCGTCATGCCATAGTGGCTGCACAGGTCCTCGTAGCGGCGCGTCAGGTCCTGCCGGGCATCGTGATCGAGATTGCGGAAAGCCGCCGACAGGCTGTCGCTGCGATGCTCGCGAGGAACCCCGCCGAGGGACCACAGGGCGTTCTGCAGGCCTTCCGCCAGGGCGACGAAGCTCTCGCCGCCGAGCACGACATGAGCATGCTCGAAGCCGGAATAGGCGAGCCGGAAATGATAAAGCCGATGATCGAGAGGCTGACCGGCGATCGTGACGCCGGAGCTGCCCATGTCGGTGAAATCCGACAGGCCGAGGCGGCCGGGTTCGTGAAGCTGCCGGAAAATGACCTCCTGCTCCTTTCCATGGATGGCGCGCCACGACCGGATGCGGCGTTCCAGCGTCCGGCGAACGCCATCGCCCAGTTCGGGATGCCGCCGCATCGTCTCCTCGAAGATCGCGATCGCTCGAATGCCAGGCGCCGCCTGCAGCAGCGGCACGACCTCGGCGTCGAAAATATCGGCGAGCGGGTCAGGACGGCGTCGCTCCCGCGGAACCTTCTTCTGCGAGGGCAGCCTCGAATCCTTCTCGAGGCGATAGGCCGTGGCTGTGCTGATCGACGTCTTCGCCGCCGCGACGGCCGTGGTGTTGGTCTGACGGAACTTCATGAAAAGCCTCATCTGATGATCGGTTACGTGGCGGCCGGGCACAAATTGATTCCTCCAAATCGGAAAAACCACCGGCATACCCGGTCGGCCGCGATCACCAACGTCCCCCGAAAGGAACGCCGCCGTCTGCTTGAAACTCCAGTCGGGCTACGCCCTCCCTGCGTCTCAAACAGACGGCATTCTCATCCAGATTGACGCTGCGCTCTCACGTTGATTGCCGCGCCGCAGGCTTCTCAGAGCCGATTTGATTCTGATTTGTACATGCTTCGATTCCGATATGTTCCGCTCCATAGGCTTGGGGTTGCATTGCCCGAGAGGTTGTTGCGGGTCGTCTAATCGCGTCGGCTTTGTCAAGCGTCTTTGCTCTTGAGATGCATTTGCCGGGTGCAGGGTCGTCTTCGCGGTCGACATCAGTCGCCGCATGATGGAGCTTCGCGGGTGACTTTCCAATGTGTCCAACGCGCTCTCAGCGAGGCTTTGCGCAGCCGCAAAATCGGAATAGTTCAGCCCACGTCCCGGCAGGGACGTCTCAAGCGCTCAGGTCTTGAACGCTATCCGCTGGTGGTCACGCCGTGGCTCCTGCGTTCCTGTCAAAGAGTGCGCCGGACTTGAGCATCGCGTGCATGGTCACGGCTAGTTTTCGTGCCACGGCAACGGCAGATCGTTTGAAGCCGACCCGCTCGCGAAGCTTCAGACCCCATCTCCGTAGGGCACTATCGATCGAGCTGCGGGTCAGGATGACTGTCGCCGCCTCGTAGAGAAGGCCGCGCAGATGGTGATCGCCGCGTCGAGATATGTGGCCATCATAGTCGACTTCTCCCGATTGGTAGCGCCGGGTCGTCAATCCAAGCCAGGCGCCAACTGAGCGGGACTTCCTGAAGTTATCGGGATCCTCGATGGCGGTGGCGAAAGCGGTCGCGGTGATCGTCCCGACGCCGGGGATCGACATCAGTATTTGGCAGGCTTGGCTTTGTCGCGCAGCCGCGACAAGCTGGCGCCCAAGTTCGGCGGCACGGATGCGCATGCTGCGCCAAGCCTCCAGCATCGGCAGCACGATAGTTGCGAGCCCCTCCTGATCGACAAGGAGTTTGCGGACATTCTTCTCGAACGTGCTTCCCTTGCCTGCAGGAACGAGCAGCCCGAATGTCTTCATGAAGCCTCGGATCTGGTTCGAAAGCTCGGTGGTGATCCGGACCAGCCGGTTGCGCGCCGCCACGAGCGTGCGGGTCAGCATGCTGTCGAACCCTTTCACCCGCACCTCACGAAAGAACCCTACTTCTGCAAGATGCGCCAAACCATCGGCGTCGTTCGCGTCGGTCTTGTTCGGCGCCATATCGAGAGCAGCTTTGGCATGGCGAGCATCGATGCAGATCGCCGGCACCCCCTCGGCGCGCAACGCATGATAGAACCACACCGATAGCGGGCCAGTTTCAAACACCACCCGTTTTGCCCCCGGCGCCCGCTTGCGGATAAGCTCGGCAATGCCCCTTGGATCGGAGGCGCACTTGCCGCGCCAGACGCGCTTGCCTTCACGGCGGATCGATACCGCCGTCTCTTTCATCGACACGTCAAGACCGATATATTCTTCCATGGCTGTTCTCCATTCGATGTTTGGGCCCGGCGCCAGTCGTGAGCCCGTATTTCCATCCTATCGGGGAACAGCCACCCTCCAAGGCGTTGGTTGGTCTTCAGGGCGACTCGCTCCCGCGATTACCCCATGTGTCCAGCTACAGTTGTGGCATAGCATGAAACTATCACAGAGATATGGATAATCAATTGGCGCTATCATCGCCGCCATCCCATCTCACTAATGGAACAACGAGAAAGCCTTATGAGCCCTTACCACGTTGCCATCAGCTTCGGCTTTCCGAACGCACACGGTAAAAGCGAGACGGCAAATTCAAGCGTGCGACGCGACCGTCGCGGTCTTGCCTGCCAAGGCAGCCAAATTCTCTCTGCCCGGTGTCAAACGCGAAGGGCTTTGTACCAGCGCGTCGCTAGAGCATGACGGATGGATAACGAACCCACAGCGCCCTATGCGATTCGACAGTTCGAGGTCGAGACATGGATTCCCCTCGAATTATTCGGGTTAGACATCTCCTTTACAAACTACTCATCGTCGATGCTGGTCACGATGCTGGTTACCTCCAGCTGGCTTTATCTCGCGACGCGCCATCCGAGCATCATCCCGGGGCGGCTCCAAGCATCGGCAGAGTGGCTCTATGAATTCGTAGCAGATACGGTGACCGGAGCGGCGGGCGAAGCGGCGCGCAAGCATGTGCCGATCATATTCGCACTATTCGCGTTCGTCTTCTTCGGGACCTTAATTGGAATGACGCCGATGAAGGTCACCTTTGCGACCCACATCATCGTCACCTTCGGCCTTGCTCTTATTGCGTTCGGATACGTGATCTGGATCGCCGTGTCAGCTCGCGGATTGGAATTCTTTAGGAACTTTCTGCCGGATGGAACGCCGTTGTGGATTGCTCCCCTAATCGTCTTCATAGAATTCATCTCGTTTCTCGCACGGCCGATTACGCTCGGTGTGAGGTTGTTCGCAAATGTGCTGGCGGGGCACATGATGATCAAGTTGTTTGGCGACTTCTCTGTGATGATCGTCGACCGTTTTGGAGCGTCGGGGTTACCGTTAGTCGTTTTACCCTTGGTCATGATGATAGTATTCTATGCTTTTGAGACGATAGTTGTTTTCATACAGTCCTATATATTTATACTACTGACCTGCGTCTACATCAGAACAACTACTGAGAATCACTGAAGAGGAAATCATGACAGAACAAGCGGTAAAATATCTCGCCATCTCTATCGCAATGCTGCCGCTTGGAGCGGTTGCCTTGGCGCTGGGCCGAATCTTCAGCGAGTGGATCAGCTCGGTAGCGCGCAACCCGGGTGCAAAGGATGCCGTGCAGCAAACCGGACTTCTCGGTTTCGCTCTGACAGAAGCAGTCGCACTATTCACGATCATTCTCGTCCTCATAATGATGTTCGTGATTTGATCTTGCCAAAAGGAAACAGGTTTGCGCCTTCCTCACTTCCGAGAACGCGCAGTACTGAGACGGCAATGAAGCGCCGTCTTTCGACTGGGCCACTTGCTCCTCCTTTGCCTCCGATTTGCACGAACGAAACTGCCTCAATTTCGAGAAATCATATTGGGAACGGCAGCGAGTAACACAAAGCAGGGCGCGTGCGTTTTGGAGACAAGATCCGCACCTTGCACAGCGTGTAGCGTTCTTAAATTAAAAGGTGGCAAATGGAATTTTTGCTCGATGAGTGGCTGACAAGACCGGTATGGGTGTGGCTCGTCTTTTTCGCCATAGGAGTTGTTGTCTTGGTTGCTTTTCTTCGCCTGCCGTGAAGGGAAGAGGTTCCGTTGGCGATGAGATCATTTGCGCAACTGAAGGAGGCTGGCCTGCTCGATTTGGTCTATCCTCTTTGATCTCAACGAACGCATCGTCTGCCTCGTCACGGCTAGTCTCCCTCGGCGCATGATTGCGTCGTCGATGAGGATGGTTCGGAGGCGAGCCGATGAATGAGATCAAGGTTCTTGGTATCGATCTTGGAAAGGACGTTTGCAGCGTCGTCGGGCTGGACGAAGCCGGGAAAGTGCTGTTGCGGCGCCGGATGCGCCGGGACAGCGTGCTGAAGCTGGCGGTGGGAATGCCGGCCTGCGTGATGGCGATGGAAGCCTGTTGCGGCGCCCATCATCTCAGCCGCCAGTTTCGTGAGCAGGGCCACGATGTACGGCTGATGTCTCCCGAATATGTTCGTCCTTACGTGAAGGCGCAAAAGAACGACGATCGGGATGCCGAGGCGATAGCGGAAGCCGCGACCCGCCCAACGATGCGCTTTTTTCCGATCTGAAGAGCGACGAGCAGCTCGACATGCAGAGCCTGCACCGGGCTCGAGATCGGCTGGTTGGCGAGCGCACGACTCTGATCAACCAGCTTCGGGCGATTTTGCTCGAGCGAGGAATCATGATTGCCAAGGGGCGGCGCAAGCTTGAACTTCGACTGGAGCAGCTTCTCGCCGGAGAGATGGCGATCGGCCGTCGGATCCGGGTTCTGATCGAGGACATGCGAGCCGAGTGGCGCGCCCTCGATGCTCGCATCGTCGCCTTCGACGCGGAGTTCGCGGAACTCGCTCGCACGGATGCATCGATGAAGCTGCTCTCGACGATCCCGGGGATCGGCCCATTGAATGCGACCGCGTTCGTAGCGTCGGTCGGAAAGGCCGAGACGTTTGGCCGGGGCCGTGACCTTGCGGCCTGGCTTGGACTCGTGCCCCGACAAATGACGACCGGAGGTAAGCCTAAGCTTCTGGGGATCAGCAAGCGCGGCAACGGCTATCTTCGTAGGATGCTGATCCATGGAGCACGAGCAGCGCTGCCCTCCCTTGCCAAAGGGAAGACGCTGTTGGGCGAATGGCTGCGAGGCCTGCTGTCGCGAACTCATATGAACACGGCTGTCGTCGCGCTGGCGGCGAAGATGGCCAGGATCATCTGGGCGGTGCTGAGAAGCGGACGGCCCTTCGTGAAGCGAGCACCCACGCAATCTGCTTTTCTGCCTCCCAGACAGGTTCACTAGACGATTGCGAGGTGGCCATTCCCTGCTCCCTTCTTTCCCCTGGTCACGGGTTGCACTCCCCGCATTGTCCCGGGTCCGCGGTCGCCGCCTTCACCGCGTGCTCTTCCCGGTAACCACAGTCCTCGCAGCTGTAGACATCAGCTTTCAATGCGAGCGTTGGGCCTCCGCACCATGAACAGGGCAGGCCGAATAGCCGTTGGGTGATGGCAAATCCGCGTCGCGCGCAGATCGGGCAGAGACTCTGAAACCGACGGACAAGGTCCAGCGTCGCGCGTTTGATGGTCCGCATCCGCGTCGGATTGCGATGGGCGCGCATGTCGGTCTCGACGAACGCGGCACCGCAGGTCGCGATCACTGTTTCGACCGCTCTTTGCAGGTCGGCCCAATCGCCAATGTCCTTGATCAGCGCGCGCCCGGGCGCCGGCTGCCGATCGGCGCAACCGATGACGATCACCCCATGTCCGGGAAAGTGCGCGCGGTCAGCAAAAGCCACGGCGCCGGCAACGTCCGCAACGACGGCGTGGCTGAAATTCGTCTCAATGCCGGCATTATGGCCGATCAGCTCGAGACCACTGACGCGGTCCTTCATCACGACGATCTCGCGCGCGAGCGGGACGAAGGGAATCTGCGGATGCGGCCCAAAGCTGCCCTCGCTCGCGACTGCGACGCGGGCGCTCGGCAAGATCTCGAACGCCGCGGCGATCTTGGCCCTGGCCGCATCGAGCTGTGAGCCGGTCCGGGCAACATCACGGCTGAACGTACCGAACAGGTCGGTGTCGATGCCCGGCGCGACCTGCACTAGCAGGCCAAGCGCGCGCCGCAACAATGGCGCGATGACCTGCTCCTTGCGGTGCATGGTCGCGAGCACGGCGTCGTCACCATCGTACGGTCGCCTGACGCTCGCCATGGTTAGAAATATCCCTCGCGTTTCTTCCGTTCGAGCGACCCGCCGTCTTCGCCGTCGCTGATTCGACCCTGACGCTCGGAACCTGTTGCGGCGAGGGTCTCAGAAACGACCGCCGCGAGATCGGTCGCGTTCGACTCGATCGACCCTGTCACTGGCCAACAGCCGAGGGTGCGAAAGCGCACTGTCCTGACTTCGGGTCGCTCGCCGGGCAGCAGGCGCATCCGCGTTTCATCGTCGACGACGATCAGGCCGCTGCCGCGCTCGACCACCGGCCGGGGCGCCGCCAGATACAGCGGCGGGAGGGCGATGTCTTTGGTTAGCGCATAGGCCCAGATGTCGGTTTCGGTCCAGTTTGAAAGTGGAAACACGCGCGCCGACTGGCCCATACCGAGCCGGGTATTGTAGAGGTGCCAGAGTTCGGGCCGTTGCTGTTTGGGGTCCCAGACGTGGCCGGCGTTGCGAACCGAAAAGACCCGCTCTTTCGCTCGTGATTTCTCCTCGTCGCGCCTCGCACCGCCGAAGATGATGTCGTAGCCGCCGGCATCGAGTGCGGCCTTGAGCGGCTCTGTGCGCATTTCCCACGTGTAGCGATCGCCATGGTCGAACGGATTCAGCCCTGCCGCGCGTCCGTCCTCGTTGGCGTGTACGAGAAGCTCGAACCCGTGCTCGCGTGCGAAGCCGTCGCGAAACTCGAGCAGGGATTGAAACTCCCAGGTCGAGTCGATGTGGAGCAGCGGAAACGGCGGCTTGCCCGGGAAGAAGGCGCGCAGCGCCAGATGCGCCAGCACCGTCGAGTCCTTACCAGCCGAAAACAGCATCACCGGCTTGCGGGCCTCGGCGACCGCTTCGCGCAGGATATGGATCGACTCCGATTCTAGACGCGCGAGGTGCGAGAGCCTGGCCGTCATGCGGCGTCCTCCCAGGATAGATCGCCGCGATAGCGCTGGACCTTGCCCTCGTCGTCGAGGCGGAACAGATGGACCCAGCCATTGTCGACGAGCTGGCGCACACCCGCTTGCGAGGCGATGGTGCTGTTCAAGGCCTGTTCGGGCGCCTCGATGAAGACATTGAGCCGCAGCGGTTCGTGTACGAAGCGCGCCCCGTCATGTACGGACTGCCAGGGCAGCCCGACCTTGAGGTCGCCGGCATTGCCTTCGAGCACGCCGAGCTGGCCGACGACATTGTGCAGCACCTTGTTGCCGGCGCCGAAGGCGCGGTTGTTCACCGTCGACCCGTAATATTGCAGGTTGATCCAGCTAGCGACGACCATGGGCGCTGTCATGATGAGCCCGAGCACGCCGAAGCCGGCATCCTTGCGCCAATCATAGTCGTGCAGGAAGGCGCGGCCGCCGAGGTCGAGGCCCCGCGTGCGCTGGCGCGGCGCAGCCATGAAGGCGGCGTTGCCGGCAAGGCCCCATTCCGGACGCACTTGCGCCCAGTCGCGGCTGCGGGCCTTCACCGCGCTATCGATGTTCTCGCCCTTGCCGATGCCGAGCAACAAAGCTCGTTCGGCGCGTGCGAGCGACGACGCCTTGGCCAGTTCTTCGCGGACACGGGCTAAATCGGTCGCGTGCGACGCCGGCAACTGATCGCCGCCAAAGATGCGAACCTCGTCGGTCGTCGTGTCGTGCAGGCAACCGAGGAACCAAGTGTCTTCGGGAATGACGATGCCCTGGCCCGCCAATCCCACCCGAACGTGCCGGTCGTTGAGGATGGCCGCCGCGACACGGGCATTGGCCTCACCGGTGTGACCGCCACATGCTCCGCAATCGAGGCCCGAGGCATGCGGATTGTTGACCGTCGTGCTGCCGTGGCCGGTCAGGAGAACCAGCCGCGCAAAGTTCTCGGTCAGTGACATCGCCCGGAGCACAGCTTCCGCCATCGCGATCCGCTGCTGGGCGTCGAAACCGGTTTCACGGCCATCGACCGGACGCGGTTCGAGACGTGGTCCGATCCGGCCGATGACTTGGCGGTCGAGGCCGTCCGTGTTGGGGTCGCTGACTGTGCGGGTCAGCCCGGCGCTGTCGCCGATGAGCTTGCCGGCGAACAGCAGTCCCGCCGTCTCGACATAGGTGAACGAGGAGACGGCGGAAAGCTTGAACGCCTTCCACGCCTTGGCGGCGCGCCGCCGAAGAAGACGCATGTCGAGAATCCGGTCAGCTTCCGCGTCCGAGGCTCCGGCCACTTCCTCGCAGACGATAAAAGCTGGCTTCAGCAGGACCGGGCATTGCGCCCCGCCGGTCGAACGGCCAATCGGGACGTACTCGATCGGGAACCCGAAGAAACCGGCAAAGCCGATCGTCTCGACATCGCTCGACACGGTCTCCAGGGCCCGTCGGAAAACCTCGGAACGCACGTCGATGCAGAACGCTGCCTGCACCGCCTTGCGCGCGCTGCGGGCAGTCTGCTTGGGTACGGTCAAGTGCCCGACGAGTCGCATGAGCAGCCGACGGAGATAGGCTGCCTCATAGGCTTCCTGCAGGATCAGATCGATGACCAATTCGGGGTCGTCGCCGAGACGCTCATCCTCCGGCAAGGCTGCGGCATCCACCATCGCCTCAGCCCAGGCGGCGGTGAAGGCAGGATCCGTGCGCTCGAGGAACAAGGCAAAACCCCACACCAGCCGGATCGCCAACAGTTCGACCAGCGTGTCGTCCTCGCGCCCATGGAGCGCATTGTTCCAGACGCGGTAGCGGACATAACCCGCCCAGCCACCGATGTCGCTCAGAGCTCGGTACAGATAGTCTTCGACGGCACGATCGGGGATGCCGAGCGCCTTAACGACAGCGGTGATCGCCAAGCGCGCATCGTCGGGCATCGCGGCGACTGCCGAACGAAAACCCCTGATCCCCATTGTCTCGGGATTGCGGTCATGGCGCATCGTGGCGCGCCAGGCGGCATAGGGGGCCAGCCCTCGCGACGGCAGTCGCCAGGCCGACTGGCCCTGGTCGAAATAGGCCGCGCACCATTTGGAGATCTCGTCGATCATGAAGGCGGTGCGCGACGCCTGCCGGTCGCCTTGGGCCAGCCGATCGAGCACCTCGGCGATGGTCGCGACAACGGCGCGCGGCCGATGACCGGCGACGGGCTCCCGCATGGCCGCCGCGCGCAGTTGCTCCAAATCGATCGCGGATGAGGAATGATGGGATACCGCCGCCAACGCGGCAACGAGATCACGATTCTCAATCACGCCGTCGGTTAGGGCCTGCCGATAGTAGGCGCGCGGCATCAGCATGTCGATGCCGGCGACACGGCGCAACGTGGCGCAGGTGGCCGCGAAGCTCTGGTCGCTATACCCGAGAAAGGGGTTGACCGCCACGAAATGCTTGAGCGGCCAGAGCGGCGCGATCTTGCCGCAGGCCCGCGTGGTCGCGGCCCCGATGGCGTGGGATGGAGCATCGTTCGTGGTGCGCTTCATTGTCAGTTCGGCGTCTGGATCGATTTCGAAGGCGACGGCGACGCTCATGGGTTGGCTCCGGTGGCAGGGGCTATCGAGGTGGCCGCCGTGGATCGTGCCGGCGGCGGGCTGGGCCAGAGCCGCAGCACCAATCGATTGGCGAGGGTGTTGACGTAGAGGCCGTTCGACAGATGTACGTAGAGCGCCTGCCAGCGCGGCTCACCGGCCTTTCCCGGCAGCAGACTCTGCAGGATGGTGACCGCGGCGAAGGCCAGCACCACTAGCGCCGTGATAACGAGATCAAAGGGCCCGCGCAGCGCCTGCACCGGCGGCAACGCGCCCGCGAGCAGATGCTCTGCGGCGAGTTGCAGGCTGAAATAGGCGCCTGCAACGATCACAGCGAGGGCGACGGTGCTGCCCACGACATAGAGGCTGAGCCGCTCGTCCAGCGCCTGGGTGACGAGATGGGCGAGACCCAGCATGACGATCGCGCCGAGCGCGAACACGCCGGGCTGCGCCGTGATCGTCGCGCCGAACAGCGTACCGATCACGAGGGCGACCGCCAGCACCAGGCCGACAACCATCGCCATCCGCGCCGGGTGAGGCGCTCCGCCCGGGCTCGGCGACCACGAGGCGCGGGCGAGATCGATCACGCTGCCCGACGACAGGAAGGCGTGCGCCTTGTAAAGCGAATGGGCGACGATGTGCAGCAACGCGGCCGAGAACGCGCCGAGCCCGCATTGCAGCATCATGAAACCCATCTGGGCGATCGTCGAATAGGCGAGCGACACCTTGATGCTCGTCTGGGTCAGCATCACCACCGAGCCGAACAGCGCGGTTAGCCCACCGACGATCACCAGCACCTCCAGCGACGGCGTCGACAGCGAGATCACGCCCGCGAAACGCAGCACCAGGAAGCCGCCGGCGTTGATGACGCCCGCGTGGAGCAGCGCCGAGACCGGCGTGGGCGTCTCCATCACTTCCGTCAGCCAACCGTGCAGCGGGAACTGGGCTGATTTGAGCAAGGCGGCGACGACCAGCAGCCCCGCGATAGCATGGACCGCGCCTGGTACGACCCCGGTGGCGCGCATCGCCGCGGCCCCGTTGAACAGCGCTGAATAATCGAGGCTGCCGAAGGTCCGGTAGAGCAGGATGGTCGCGCCCAGGAGACAGAGATCGCCGAGGCGGCTGGCGAGGAACTTCTTGCGCGCCGCCAGCACGGCGGATGGACGCTCGGGGTAGAAGAGGAGGAGTTTGTTGAGGCCGACGCTCGTCGCGATCCAGGCCATCGCGAACTGGAACAGGTTGCCCGAGATGATCAGCATAAGCACGGCGGCCAGCGTGAGGCACAGCCATTTCGTGAACCGTCCCTGGCCGGGATCGCCGTCGAGATAGTTGCGGCTGTAGCGAATGACGATGACGCCGACGAAGGCGACCAGCACGAACATGGTCGCCGTCAGCGCGTCGAGATAGAGCCCAAGACCCATGCCTGCCGGCCCGAATGTGCCCGTGTGCCCCGGCCCCAACGCGAAGAAACCGGCGGCGCCCGCAACCGCCAGAACCAGCCCCGTCAAGCCTGCCGCAAAGGCGAAAACGCTAACGAGTTGCGGCGCTCGATTGGCGACGGCGCTCGGGGTGAGGCCGACGCCTGCCAGCAGGATCGGTCCGAGAGCGAGAAGCCAAAGAAGGGAAGCAGACATGATCGACTCCAGAAGAAGCGACCCCTTAAATATCCTGCTGCCTAGTTTCGATAAAATACAAAGATTACAACAGATAGTTCTTTTTTATAAATCTATCAAGGTGACGACCCATTGCTCCCGTGACCGGAACTACCGTCTTGCGATTGCCCGCGAGGGCGCAGCTCGCGTCTTCGGCGAGCGCACCGATCCCGTCGAACTCATCCCGATCCAACTGGGAATCGCTTTGACGCATGTGGCTGCGGTGTCATCAGCGCAGGCTGCGGCGTGAACTCTATATAATCCGAAGCGCGATCTTCTCATCGTCCCGTCAAGGCAGCGGCAGATCGCGGTTACGCCTATGAAAGGTTGGCAGTTTCTGCGTTCGCGGAAACGCAGACCGCTTTCAGAAACGCTAGATCGACGAGACCGTTCTTTGGTCTGGCGCCGTGAAGGGAACATGCTGGTTGATCGTGCTCGCCGAGATCTGACAACACGGCCCTTGCCCCAGTGAAATCATCCTTTGCCGTGTAGTCGCTCAATGTGACGATCGTCGGCAAGTGGGCCGCCAGCGCCGCGCGGAGGCCAACGCTTGAATCCTCGATGGCGACGCAATCGGCGGCATCGAGCCCCAGGCGATCGAGAGCCCAGAGATAAACGTCGGGCGCAGGTTTCTTGCGGTCCTCAGCTTCGTTGGCGGCGATTAGGCTGACCATCGCAGCCAGATCCTGGTTCTGGCTTAACAGAGCCTCAACGCCAGCCTTGGAAGCCGTCGTAGCAATCGCGATACCAAGCCGGCGGCATGCGCTTCCCGCACGAGCCGCAACAGACCCGGTCGCAGCGGAATCGTCGGCGCAATCTTTGCGAAGTGGCGAATTTTAGCGTGATGTACTGCGATGATCAGTCCCGACGCGATGGCGTCATCAAGCAGCTCTGGGCGACACCGTTCGAGGTAGTAGCGCAGACGCTCCTTGCCGCCAGCCACTGCGAGAAGTTCCCCGTACAGCGTCTCGTCCCAATGCCAGTCGAGCCCCAGTTCAGCGAAGGCATGGTTGTAGGCAACACGCTGCCCGAAGCGTTCCGTCTCGGCGATCGTGCCATCGAAATCCAACAGGAGACCGCGGAGTTTGCCATTCATGCAGAACACCTCATGGCGCGCGTCCGCCGTGTTTTCTCACCTGCGGCGGCTGGCGACGTGGGATTGGCGGTGGAAATCCAAGAATACCGAAACCCTGCCGCCTTTGCGTACCATTTCAATCGACTTCAAAAACTACAAAGATTGCAACATCTCGTTCTGTTTCATAGAATGTTGCCATGGCGACCCTAAACTACCACCACCTTCGTTACTTCTGGGCGATTGCCCATGAAGGCAGCCTCACCCGCGCCGCTGAGCGACTGAACCTGTCGCAGTCGGCGCTCTCGGTTCAGCTTGCAAAGCTCGAACAGCAGCTTGGCCATCCGCTCTTCGAGCGGGCCGGCAAGCGCCTCATCCTCACCGAAGCGGGCCAGATCGCCCTCGACTATGCCGATACCGTATTTCAGGCCGGTGACGAGCTTGTCAGCACGATGCAGGGCCGCCCCCTCAACAGCCGACAGGTGTTGCGGGTTGGCGCGCTGACGACCCTGTCGCGGAACTTTCAACTGGAGTTTCTCCGCCCGTTGGTCGGCCGCGCGGACGTCGAGTTGATCGTGCGGTCCGGTACGATGCGGGAACTGCTCGCACAGTTGGAGGCCCATGCGGTCGACGTGGTGCTGGCCAATAGCGCGCCGAAGGATGACGCGCGGGCGAGCCTGCGCAGCCATCTGCTCGACCAGCAACCGGTCGCTCTGGTGGGCCGCCCCAGCGCCAAGCGCCGTCGTTTCCGCTTTCCAGAAGACCTGCGAACCGAGCCGCTGCTGCTTCCAAGTCTTGATAGCGACATCCGCGTCGCCTTCGACCGGTTGCTCGAACTCGCTGGCGTCCGCCCGATCATCCTGGCCGAGGTCGACGACATGGCCATGCTGCGCTTGCTTGCCCGAGAAAGCGACGGGTTGACGTTGGTGCCGCCCATCGTTGTTCGCGACGAACTGGCGGCCGGCGAACTGGTGGAAGTTTGTCCAATCGCAAATCTCAGCGAGACCTTTTACGCGATCACGCAGAAGCGACGCTTCCCGAACCCGCTGCTCGCGGAATTGATCAAACGCTAATCCACGGCGCACTGGCCGCGAAAAACATTGCACTGTCTGATCGCGTCCATTTACCCCCAAAGCTCATTTCGGCCAACTTTCAGGGCTCATCGCCAGCACCTCGCCCGCCAAGTAAAGCGACCCGCAGATTAGGACATGTGGCGGCGGTCCTTCCTTGGCCAGCGCAACATCCAAGGCCGCCGATACGTCCTGCTGTATCTCGGCGTCCAGTCCCGCTTCCCGAGCCAATCTCGACAGCATTGCCGGATCGGCTGCGTCGCCGGCCTCGAAGCCGATGACAATGAGGCGGAAGGGTAGGATCAGCTTGAGACAAGAGAAAACGCCTTTCGCGTCCTTGTTGGCCAGTAGCCCGAGCACGACCACAATCGGTCGCTCGTCTTCTCTCCTGAAGTCGGCGAGAGTCCTCGCAACAGCTCCCATCGCATGCGGATTGTGACCCCCGTCGAGCCACAGATCAGCGCCTCGTGCCGTCGCTCGCTCGGCCAACGGGCCCGTAGTCAGTCGCTGCATCCGCGCTGGCCAGGTCGCGCTCCTCAAGCCTTCGGCTATCGATGCGTCGGGTAGTTCGAATATGCGCGCCGCAGCCACGGCGAGGCCGGCATTCGCGACTTGATGTGCTCCCATGAGATGGGCCAGAGGCAGACTCAGAAGCACCGAGCGATCTTTGTAGATGATGCTGTCGTGCTCAGTCCAGATTTCGAAGTCGTGACCAGCAAAGGTTAGTGGCGATCCCATTCTCTCGGCCATGGCCTTGATAACGACTTCTGCGCTGTCAAGCTGCCGAGCGCAGATGCAAGGAACGCCTGTTTTTATGATGCCAGCCTTCTCACCCGCGATTTTGTCGACTGTGTCACCAAGAAACTCGCAATGATCGAGGGCAACCGGCGTAATCACCGAGACGGCGGGCCGCTCGATCACGTTGGTGGCATCATAGCGACCGCCAAGCCCCACTTCGATCAAACACAGATCTGCTGGGGTCTCGGAGAAGGCGAGGAACGCCGCGGCCGTGGTGATCTCAAAGAAGGTGATCGGCTCGCCGCCGTTGGCGGCTTCGGCCCGCGCCAACAGGTCCGCAAACTGATCCTCGGAAATCAGCGCGCCCGCCAGCCGGATTCGCTCAGCAAAGCGCACCAGATGGGGTGAGGTAAAGACATGGACGCGAAGGCCGGCGGCCTCCGCCATTGCGCGGAGGAAGGCGATGGTCGACCCCTTGCCGTTTGTTCCAGCCACATGAATGACAGGCGGCAAGCGGCGCTCGGGTCTCCCCAGAGTAACGCAGAAACGCTCCATGCGACCGAGCGAGAGGTCGATCTTCTGCGGATGCAGCGCGCGCAGCCGCTCGAGCGCCGCGTCATGAGGTCGGAGATGATCAGTCAGAAGAGTCGATCTCCAGCATGGTTCTCGATCGTCACCATCGGGATCTCGATCGTGGGGTTGGACTCAGATGTCGGCATAGACGTGCTCTTCCGCCGCCGCGCCCGGGTGGGTTACCGCGCCCTTGCCGGCGGGTCCGACAGTCTGCGCGTAGCGCCATAGCGCGCCCGATTGGAAGGCGTGTTGGCGCGGTTGCCAACGTTCGCGGCGTGCCGTCAGCACCTCAGGGTCGAGCCGCACTGACAGCGTGCCGCGCACCGTGTCGATCTCGATCACGTCGCCATCCTCGATCAGTGCGATCGGGCCGCCGACCGCGGCTTCCGGCCCGACGTGACCAACACAGAGGCCTCGGGTCGCGCCCGAGAAGCGGCCATCAGTGATCAGCGCCACCTTTTCGCCCATGCCCTGGCCATAGATCGCCGAGGTGGTGGACAGCATCTCGCGCATGCCAGGCCCGCCGCGCGGACCCTCATAGCGGATGACGAGTACTTCGCCCGCTTGGTAGCGGCCCTGCATCACCGCCGCGAAGGCATCCTCCTCCCGGTCGAACACCCGCGCTGGACCGCTGAAGGTCAGCGTACGCAGACCTGCCACTTTCACGATGGCGCCTTCCGGCGCGAGATTCCCCGAAAGGCCGACAAGGCCGCCCGTTGGGGACAGCGGCTGTGTCGTCGGCCGAACGACCTCCTGCCGGTCGGGAAAGCGAACGTCTTGCAGGTTCTCGGCCAGAGTGCGGCCGGTCACCGTCAGGCAGTCGCCATGCAGGAAGCCGCCGTCAAGCAGCGCTTTCAGCACCACAGGCACGCCGCCGATTTCATGCACGTCCTTGGCCAGGAAGCGTCCGCCGGGCTTCAGATCAGCGATGAGCGGCGTTCGCCGGAATATCGCGGCAACATCGAAGATGTCGAATGCGATGCCGGCCTCGTGCGCCATGGCGGGCAGATGCAGCGCGGCGTTGGTCGACCCGCCGGTCGCCGCGACGACCGCGGCCGCATTCTCGAGCGCCCTGCGCGTGACGATGTCGCGCGGCCGCAACCCCCGTTCGAGCAGCGCCATCACGGTGCGACCGGCAGCATCCGCAAAGCGGTCGCGAGACTCATACGGCGCCGGGGTGCTGGCCGAACCTGGCAGCGCCAGGCCGATCGCCTCCGACACATAAGCCATGCTGTTGGCGGTATACTGGCCGCCGCACGAGCCCGCCGACGGGCATGCAACCATCTCCAGCTCGGCGAGGTCCGCATCGCTCATCGTTCCGGCGGCGTGTGCCCCGACCGCTTCGAAAACGTCGAGCACGGTTACGTCCTTTCCGCGGAAGCGGCCCGGAAGGATTGAGCCCCCGTAGAGGAATACGGACGGAACGTTGAGGCGCAACATCGCCATCATCAGCCCCGGTAGGGTCTTGTCGCAGCCGGCGACTCCGACGAGGGCGTCGTAGCAATGGCCACGCACCGAGAGCTCGACAGAGTCGGCGATGACCTCGCGGCTGACCAGCGATGCCTTCATGCCTGCATGGCCCATGGCAATGCCGTCGGTCACGGTGATCGTCGTGAACTCGCGTGGTGTCCCGCCGGCCGCGGCCACGCCCTTTTTTACCGCCTGCGCCTGACGGGACAGCGAGATGTTACACGGCGCGGCTTCGTTCCAGGTCGTCACCACCCCGATGAAAGGCTGCGCAATTTCGCGCGCTGACAGGCCCATCGCATAGAGAAACGAGCGATGCGGCGCTCGTTCGGGACCGACTGTCGTGTGTCGGCTTGGGAGTCGTGGCTTGTCGGGACTTACGTTGATGAATGCCGGACTACCAGTGGATCGTTCGGCATCATCCATCAACGACGTCCCCCTTAAAGCCCACGAATCAGCACTTGCGCCTTTCCGATCGCGTTCAGGCCGAGCGGTTTGCTCTGATTTGGAGCGGGATCGGGGCACGAGACGGCTTTGGGACACCGTCTGCGTTCGGCTAACGCACCTCTTTAATAGCGACAATCTGGCGTTTCTTAAAATACAAACATTGAAATATATCGTTCTGTTTTGTCAAACTACTCAATCCGCGCGAGGAGCAGCATTCCCATCCCCTGCTCGGCGGGGAGACCTGCACTTATAGCGATGGCTGCGAAAAATGAAATTGCCCGGCCGCGCGGCCGAAGTGCCGGATGTCGTGGACGGCGACGATGTATTCCAGTGGGCAAAGGGAGGGGCGAAAGGGCATAGTCGTTAGTTATAAACTATCGAGGTAATTTCAACAATCAATTGGAACTATCGTAGCGTCGGTCCCAACTCATGGCAGTCAACAGCCAAGGAGGCAGTGTCATGGACCAATTCCTGAAATCGCTTCGTCATCGCAGGGCTAGCGTCCACGCCCGTATAGAGGACGAGCAGGCTCGTCCCGTACCAAACCATCTGCGACTGAGCGCGCTGAAGAGGCTCAAGCTCCACTTCCGCGACCAGATCGAGTTCATCGAGCGGAAGAACCGCCAGGGAAAAGCGATATCGATCCCGGTCGTCCGACGTCGCTCGTTTCGGCCGGTTTTTTCAGCAGAGACGTGAGGCGAATGTCATGAAAAAACACGCTCGACCTCACAACGCGCACGAAGTGTCTGGAATTCGGCGAACAGGAACGAGGCTGTTCGGCGTGATCGCTGGACGCTATATGGCCCTCAGGCGTCGCCTTGCTGACATGATCGGCCGAGGTGATCGCGACTACGCGATGCTAAGCGCGCTCTCGCAGGAAATCGGCAGGATCCGACAAAGGATACGCGCGGATATCGAACGTCGCCGGAGCGAGCGGGGACGCCGCAAGGCGGCGACGGAAGCTGGCGGAGCGTTGGTGGTCGCCGATTTCAGGAAGGGACAGGCAAATGCACCTTGAACCGCGCGCCCGGGCGAAGCTTGCCCGCGTCGTCCGATACGGCACGATCGCGCTATTGGCGACCTGGTCGCTTCTGGCGATCGCGGCCTACGCCGCGCTCGACGTCGCGGCGGGCTGGCTCAGCGGGATAGAAGCTGCCGACGGATGGATCGCCTGGAGCGGCCAGTTCGTCGACCAGGCCGGCGTGCCTGCCGTCGCGATCCTGTGGCTATTCGGCACGCTCGTCATCCTCGGCACGATGGCGGTGATCCGACAAGTTTCTGCCTGACCACATCCCACTGCCGCCGTCCGGACGATCCGGGCGGCATTCCCGTCAATTTCAAAGCCTGAAGCCCGAACCTCTCTGGCGAGAGACGCCGGTCCTCTTGCGATGTCGGACGCGACCCTCATCGCGTACCTTGCTGGAGCATATGTTCGTATGGATGCAGATAAAAAACTCGCAAAGGACGATGCTACTCCGATCCCATCCCTTGCCAAGCAAGTGGAACCTCTATCGAATCGGCATAAAAATCGATGATGTCAAGGGCGATCACTTCCAAATCCTGGGCGAGATCGCCTTGATAACCGATAAGGCCCGTAGTTGATGACCTTATGGCTAGTGCCACTGATACCGTTCCTAGCGGCGGTGTTTCCTGCGCTGGTGATCCGCTCCGGCCGCAATGTCTGCGCCATCACGACAGGCTTGGCTACGCTACTCTCGCTGTGTCTCCTGCTCTCGCACGCGCCAGCCGTTTACCGAGGCGAGATCGTGCAGACGCAGCTGGACTGGCTGCCGCAGATCGGCCTGTCGGTCTCGTTCTTCGTTGACGGTCTCGGCCTCTTTTTCGCTACCCTCATCCTCGGCATCGGCCTGTTGATCATCGTCTATGCGCGCTTCTATCTCAGCCGCAACGATCCGATGGGGCGCTTTTATGCCTATCTCCTCCTGTTCCAGGGAGCGATGGTGGGCATCGTACTGTCCGACAACATCTTGCTTCTTTTGGTGTTCTGGGAACTGACCAGCCTCACCTCCTTCCTTCTGATCGGATACTGGCGGCATCTGCCGGAAGCAAGGCAAGGCGCGCGCATGGCGCTGGTGGTCACAGGTGGCGGCGGGCTCCTGCTGATCCCTGGCATGCTCCTGCTCGGTCACATCGCCGGCTCGTACGAACTGTCTGAAATCCTGCAGCGCGGCGATCTCATCAAGGCCTCACCACTTTATTTGCCGATGCTGCTGTTGGTGCTCGGGGGCGCGTTCACCAAATCGGCGCAGTTCCCCTTCCATTTCTGGCTGCCGCACGCGATGGCGGCGCCGACCCCGGTCTCGGCCTATCTTCACTCCGCCACGATGGTGAAGGCCGGCGTCTTTCTCCTGGCGCGCCTGTGGCCGGTGCTGGCCGGCACCGACGCCTGGTTCCTGATCGTGGCGCCGGTCGGGCTGATCACGATGCTCATCGCCGCCTGGATCGCAATCTTCAAGGACGACCTGAAGGCCGTGCTCGCCTTCTCCACCGTCAGCCATCTCGGCATGATGACGATGTTGCTCGGACTGGGTACGCCGATGGCCGCGATCGCCGCGGTGTTCCACATCCTCAATCACGCAACCTTCAAGGCGGCACTCTTCATGGGCGCCGGCATAGTTGACCACGAGACCGAGACGCGAGACATCCGCCGGCTCGGCGGCCTCATGACGCTGATGCCGATCACTGCGACGCTGATGCTGAGCGCATCCGCCTCGATGGCGGGCATTCCGCTGTTCAACGGCTTCCTGTCCAAAGAGATGATGCTGGAGGAGGCGCTGCATACCTCTTATGCCGGCATGCCCTGGCTCTTTCCGCTGCTGGTCGGACTGGCGACGCTGTTCTCGGTTGCCTATTCGGCAAGGCTTGCCGTCCGCGTGTTCTTCGGCACCGAGCGCCACGATTACCCTACCCACCCGCACGACCCGCCAGCCGGGATGTGGCTTCCGGTGGCAGTCCTGGTGGTTCTGGTGGTCGCGATCGGCCTGCTGCCGGCGCTGATCGCCGGTCCGATCGAGCGCACGTCGCTGGCGGTCATCGGCGCGCCTCTGCCAGCCTACTATCTCGCGATCTGGCATGGCGTCACTCCAGCCCTGATCGTCAGCATGGCCGCGATCGCGGCCGGCGCGGCGCTCTTTCTGGCCTACCATCGTGTCGACGCCATCCGCCTCGCCTTGCCCCGGCCGGAGGCCAAGGCCATGTACGATCGGGTCATCGCCGGCGCCGTCTCCCTGTCGCAATCGGCCATCGCGCGCAGCCACACCGGTTCGCTGCAACTCTATGTCGCGATCATCCTGCTGGCGACCGTGCTGCTCGGCGCCGCCGGATTCTGGACCGCGTCGCATGGCGCCGGCGCGCGCGCGACGCTGCCGATGTCGCTGCCGGCGGCGGTCGCCTGGTTTGCGCTGGTCGCAGCCAGCCTCGCCGCGGCGCTGCGCCACCATGACCGCATCTTCGCGCTGGTCCTCACCAGCGTCGTCGGGCTGATGGTGTCGCTCGCCTTCCTGCAGTTTTCGGCGCCCGACCTGGCGCTGACGCAGATTTCGGTGGACGTGGTCACCACCATCCTCCTGCTACTGGCGCTCAACCTGCTGCCGAAGACCACACCGCGCGAGACGCGCGCCGTCGTCCGCTGGCGTGACGCCGGCATCGCCTCGGTCGCAGGCCTCGGCATCGGGGCGCTCGCCTATGCCGTGATGACGCGCAACTTCGATTCCATCTCCTCCTACCATCTGACACAGTCGAAACCCGGCGGCGGCGGCACCAATGTCGTCAACGTCATCCTCGTCGACTTCCGCGGCTTCGATACGTTCGGCGAGATCATCGTGCTCGGCATCGCCGCGATCGCCATATTCGCGCTTCTCGACCATTCGTTGCGCGGCGCGGCGGCGCGCAGGCTGGCCAGCATCCGCGTGGCGGAAGAAGCCAAGGATGCCCATCCTCTGATGCTGGTCGTGGCGACCCGGGCGCTGCTCCCGGTTGCCCTGACAGTCGGCGCCTACATCTTCCTGCGTGGCCACAATCTGCCAGGTGGCGGCTTCATCGCCGGCCTCGTCGTCGCGATTGCGCTCATCATGCAATACATGGCCAGCGGCTATGTCTGGGCGAACGAACGTGCCCGCGTCGATTCGCAGGCCATGATCGGCATCGGCATCGCGATCGCGGGCCTCACCGGGATGGGCTCGTGGGCGTTCGGCGCGCCGTTCCTGACGAGTTCCTACGATTATTTCTCGCTACCGCTGGTCGGACAGTTCGAACTCGCCACTGCGATGGCCTTCGATCTCGGCGTCTTCCTCACCGTCGTCGGCGTCGTGCTGCTCTCGCTTTCGCAGATCTCGCGCGTCCAGCAGCGCGCCGAGCGCTCGCCCCATACCGACAGTCCGATGGACATCGTTCTTGGCGCAGACGCTGAACCAGCCGCGGCGAAGGAGATCTGATTTGGAACTGCTCGTCGCGAGTGCAACGGCCGTGATGACGGCCGCCGGCATCTACCTCCTGCTCCGCGGCCGCACCTTTCCGGTCATACTGGGGCTCACATTCCTGTCCTATGCGGTGAACGTGTTCCTTTTCTCCTCGGGTCGCCTGGCGATCAATCAACCGCCGATCGTCAGCCCGACGGCCGCGGGCTACACAGACCCGCTGCCGCAGGCGCTGGTGCTCACCGCGATCGTGATTTCCTTTGGCATGACCGCGTTGATCGTGGTGCTGGCGCTGCGCGGATTTCTCGAATCCGGAAACGACAGCGTCGACCTGGAGGCCACGGAGGATGCGGATCCGATCGTCGGGCCACAAGGCGGCGACATGTCACGGCCACAGTCATGACCAACTGGATCGCCGTACCCACCGTGCTGCCGGCCATGACAGCGGCGCTGCTGATCCTGGCGCTGCCCCATCATCTCAAGCGCCAGCGCATCGTGTCCATCGCCGCCACGGTGTTGATGTTGGCGCTGGCCACAAGCCTGTTCATCCTGGCGAGTGACGGCATGTCGAGCGCCTACTTCCTTGGCAACTGGCCGGCGCCTTTCGGCATCACGCTGGTGCTGGATCGACTGTCGGCGACCATGCTGCTCCTGAGCGCGGTGCTGGCGCTGGCCGTGGTGCTCTATGCCTGCGCTGGCTGGGACAAGCGCGGGCGGCATTTCCATGCGCTGCTGCAGTTCCAGCTGCTCGGCGTCAACGGCGCCTTCCTCACCGGGGACCTGTTCAACCTGTTTGTCTTCTTCGAGGTCATGCTGATCGCCTCCTACGGGCTGATGCTGCATGGCGGCGGCGCGCCCCGGCTGAAGGCCGGCTTCCACTATGTGGCGATCAACCTCGTTGCCTCGACACTGTTCCTGTTCGCGGTCGGCCTGATCTACGCGGTCACCGGCACGCTCAACATGGCGGATCTGGCGGTCAAGGTCGCCGAGGTGCAGGCGGCCGACCTGGCGCTTCTGAAAACCGGGGCGATCCTGCTTTTGGTGGTGTTCGCGACCAAGGCGGCGCTGGTTCCGCTGCACTGGTGGCTGCCGACAGCCTACGCGGCGACCTCCGCGCCGGCCGCCGCCATGTTCATGATCATGACCAAGGTGGGCGCCTATGCGATCATACGTGTCTACGGGCTGATCTTTGGCGCCAACGCAGGTCCGCTCGGCGCCATCGTCGAGCCGCTCGTCATCCGCGCCGCGCTCGTCACGCTGCTGGTCGGCGCCGTGGGTGTGCTCGCCAGCCGCCATCTGCGCGATCTCGTCTGCTTCTCGGTCATCGCCTCGATGGGCAATTTGCTGATCACCGTCGGGCTCTTCGATGGGGTCGGCACCACAGCGGCGCTCTACTACCTGGTCCACAGCACGCTGACGGGCGCGGCCCTGTTCCTGCTGGTGGATCTGATCTCCGAGCGGCGCGGCAAGCGCCTCGACCTCCTGGTGCCGGCGCCGGCCATTCGCAACGAGACCGTGTTCGGCGGAATGTTCTTCCTAGCGGCCATCGCCATGGTTGGAATGCCGCCATTGTCGGGCTTCATAGGCAAGCTACTGATCCTCGACGCAACGCGCGAAGCACCTGATGCGCCGCTGATCTGGGCCGTCGTTCTTTTCTCCAGCCTGTTGATGATGATCGGCTTCGCCCGCGCCGGCTCCGTGATCTTCTGGAACAATCCGAAGCAGGCGGACGATGCCGGGGGGGCCGTGCGGACCGTTCCGGCCGGCTCAATCGTCACTGCGACAGCCCTGCTGCCGATCGTCGTCGTGGGCCTGCTGCTCGCCGCAACCGCAGCACTGTCGCTATCCGCTGGCCCGCTCACCGGTTCCTTCGAGGCGACATCCGAGCAGTTGCTCGACAGGAACGCCTATATCCGCGCGGTGCTTGACCCCGACGCTGCCATTCGCACGGGGGAGAACTAGGTGATGCTGAGGCGCCTTTTCCCCCATCCCTTGCTGTCGGCCTGGATCGTCGTCGTCTGGATGCTGCTTAACAATGATCTGGCGTTCGGCCACCTGATCCTCGGCCTGGCACTCGGAATCTTCATCCCGCTCGGGACCAGCGCCTATTGGCCAGGACGCCCGCACGTCCGCGCGCCGCTTATGATGATCGAGTTCGCGGTGGTCGTGCTCTGGGACATCGTCGTGTCAAACGTCCAGGTCGCCTACCTCATCCTGTTCCGGCGCAGCGCCAGCCTGCAATCGCGATTCATCACCATACCCCTCGACCTGAAGACGCCGGAAGCGATCACCGTTCTGGCGGGGACCATCACGATGACGCCGGGAACCGTGTCGGCCGACGTCAGCGCGGACGGCCGCTCCCTGCTCGTGCACTGCCTGGACACGAATGGTCCCGAGGATACCATCGCCCAGATCAAGGAGCGCTACGAACGCCGGTTGAAGAGGATATTCGAATGATCGTAATCGCCTGCATGATCGCGCTTGTCGCCATCAGCGCGGCTCTCGTCTTGAACCTCTATCGCATGGCGCTGGGGCCAGACGTGACTGACCGCATCCTCGCGCTCGACACGATGGTCATCAACGCAATCGGGCTGATCGTTCTGCTGGGCATTGTGTATGGCACGACAATGTATTTCGAGGCGGCGCTACTGATCGCCATGGTGGGCTTCGTCACCACTGTTGCGTTCTGCAAATACCTGCTGCGTGGCAATGTGATCGAATAGGAGACAGCGATGCATTGGATTGGTGAAGTTGCGGTCTCGGCCCTGATCCTGATCGGCGCCTTCTTCCTGCTGGTCGGCTCCTTCGGCCTGGCAAAACTGCCCGACATGATGCGGCGACTGCACGGGCCGTCGAAATCCACCACGCTCGGCATTGGCTCGCTGCTGATTGCGTCGATGCTCTACTTCGTGGTGGCCGGCGGTCACCTGTCATTCCACGAGCTCCTGATCACAATTTTCCTTTTTCTCACCGCGCCCGTGACTGCCCATATGGTGGCTAAGGCTCATATCCTGCGATCGAAGAAAGACCGTAGTGTCCTGCCTCCGACGGGCGGGAAGGATGGCTGGGCCACCTTGGACGTGCACAAGTAGCGTGCCCCTGGAATTTTACTGCTCGGCGTGCGGCTATCTTGTGGCTGCCTCAAAAATTCGTGTTTCAGTACTTACGGGACAGTGATTCCGCCAATTTCGGGACAGGTTTTACGGCCGGTTCTCAGGAGCGCCGTTCTGGCATTTGCCCTCTCACCATCGCCACAGGTTGGGACCGGCCAAGCCGCGCGGCGTCACGTGGAACGGCGCCGGTGTCTGGGTGGTCGCCCTTCATTGCCGGCTCTGGATGACCCTTTACTGGATGAAGCAAGAAAGTGAGAAAGTGTCGCGAGGATCACGTTGCAGAGCTCGCCAACTCTTCAGGGGAAGACGTTGAGCTGATGCGATCTGCGACGAGACCAACGACCGGCAACGGCGTTTTTTGGGGTTGAGATGCCTGCCGTCCTGAGGACGCCGGACATCATAGTGAAGCTGCTGGAGCGATCGTTTGCCGGCGAGTCCGGGCATGCACTCGGTCTTCCGGATACGCGTCGCTGTCGATAGGCCTCTTCAACGCCTTCCTGCAAGGCACGGATACGAGCTAGCAGTTTGTCGGGCAGCTCATCGGCTTAAGGCTTGCCGGCTGCGGCCGGACGGCGGATCATCATCACTACCAGCGTCACCAAGGTCAGTGGCACGACGAAGCCCATCATCACGCCCGAGAAGGTCTGCAGCGCGTCGTGCTGCTGCGCGGCAAGGATGAGGTAGGCCACGTAGGCGATGTAATAGCCGAGGAACACGCCGCCTTCCCAGCGCGCAATCTCGCCGCCGGTCATGAAAACCGGCAGGCAGGCCAGCGCCACTGCCAGCATCACCCAGACATCGAAGGCCAGCAGCGATGGCGCCATCACCAACCCCACGTCGCCCGACATCAGGCCGGACAAGCCCAAGCAACCCAGTATGTTGAAGGTGTTGCTACCGACGACGTTGCCCACCGCGATGTCGCGTTCGCCCTTGATCGCGGCCGCGATGCTCGTTGCAAGCTCGGGCATGCTGGTGCCCGCGGCGACGATGGTCAGGCCGATGACGAGGTCGCTCACGCCCATGGCCTGGGCAAAACTGACGGACGCCTGTACCAGGTAGTCCGAGCCGAACACCAGCGCTGCCAGGCCGGCGGCGATCAGGCCGATCTGTGCCGCCCAGTGGCTGTCCCAGGCGCCAGCCTCAGCCGGCTGGACCGCGTGGGCAAACTCGTCCTTAGCGGCCTGGGTTTCGCGGCGCGACTGCACAACCAAGAACACGGTGTAGGCCACGAGTAGCGCAAACAGTGTTCCGCCTTCCAGGAACGAGAGCTTGCCGTCGAACGTGAACGCCAGCAGGAGCAGGCTCGCGCCGAGCATGATGGGCACCTCCTGCCGGATGAGCTGGATGTTGACCACCAGCGGTGCGATCAGGGCACTGATGCCCAGGATGAACAGGACATTGAAGATGTTGCTGCCCACCACGTTGCCGATCGCGATGTCGGTCTTGCCGTCGAGCACGGCGCCGACGCTTACCGCGACCTCGGGTGCGCTGGTGCCGAAGGCGACGATGGTGAGTCCAATGACGAGCGGGCTGATGCCGAACGACAGAGCCAGTTTGGACGCGCCGCGCACCAGCGCGTTGGAGCCGATGACCAACAGGATCAGGCCGCCGAGAAACATTAGCATAGTCATATGTCGCACACTCTAGCTGCAAACGTCTGCCCACCGCGGGCGGTCCGGCACTTGGACTATTCAGTAGTCAGCCGCAACGCTGGTCGCTGGACCGGGCGTGAACGCCTGGTCCAGCCCTTCGTTCGAGCCTGCACAGCGCCGGGCAGCACTATGACCTTGGGCCGGTGTCGTTGCCATCGCAACATCTGCCTGACCGGACCCGTGAGCGTCGGCGCCAGGTGCGCCATCAACGGCCGGGCCCGCCTCACGCAACCGCTGGCAAGATCCGAGTTGCGTGCAGCCATCTCGTAGCGCCCCGCGCGAGGAAATCATTCCAGTCATGCGGCCACCTGCGGGTCGCTCAGTTCGGCGGATTGAGGATGGCGGGGACTTAAACAGCGCTTGCATCAAAGATCTCGGTTCAGGGGGGCTGGCTGACAGCCGTTTCGCCTTGTTCCTTCTGTGTCCGCCTAGCCTACCCACCCTGATTCTCTCCAGAACTCAGGAACGGCCGCGCGGCCTCAACCGCAGCTGCACAGCCTGACGCTGCGTCAATGAGCAGAGCGTGAGGCTCGGTAAGCCCGACCCAGACACTGAAGGCGCTTGAAGTCGCCCACCAGGGATCGGTGATTGCGCGTTCGGTGATTTCGGTTGCATGCTGCTTGGCACAGGTCGCTATCAAAGTGACGACTTCTTGCGGTGCTCGCGTTGCGGCGAGTGCATCCGCGACCTCCTGCTGGAGAGGCTCAACCAAGAAAAACGATATTAGGGCGGCGGTGAAATCTTGCATCACGATCGTTCCTTGTCTGTTGCATTATTCTGCGCGAAGCCAGCACGGATCGGCTTCCAGTTTCCTTGGGGCGCGCAGACCAAGGCGCCAGATGTTCCTTCCGGCGCCTCAGCAAGGGCATTCCTGGTGTGGCGTTCATCACGGCCGCCATGAGGTTGAGAAATGACAACGCCCCTACCATAGTGCCAATTCATTGTTGGAATGGTTGGAATAGGCAATGACTATCGCCTTTGCCTATTGACCTTCAATGCGCTGCAGTCGGCGCGAAGCCCTTGAACGCTTCATAGTTGATGGTCGTCTTAACACCATTCCACGCTGTCGTGCGGGCCATCCGGCTGCAGCCAATTACGCGACAGTTTTTGTTTGCTGGCAGCACAGTTGGCGGGACAACATCGACTACGATCGCCATACGTGCGTACCGCGAATATGGATGGCCTGGTTCCTTCGCTTGGCTTGCCCCGAACTCAGCATCTCGCCACACGACCGAACCGCCAGCGGCGCGACCAGTTCATGCATTATCATGCATTGAAACCACCCACCCAGTTGAACGGTCGCGGCCTGCCCCATACCCACCAGGCCGGAGCTTGATCGGTTCCTCTCAGGACTGTGAGCTGCGTGGAAGAACGACGAAATCCGCCCCGTCGCGAGGCTCAAACAAAGCAAATGTGAGAACGGAGGCGCCTGACCCGTGTTCGGCAGTCACCGGTTAATTGCGTGCCCGGTTCAACGAATAGCCGTGGCAAACGAGCAGGGAACTGCTCAAGCGGCAGGCTCCTTTATTCGCAACAACGCATCCCGAGCATCAAGCAATGCTGCGCCAGGAGCAGGAGTCGTCCACGCCTATTCGAGGCCTTCTCGCACGTCAAATCGCTGCACAATAAAGGGCGATGCATGATCAAGCGATGAAGTCTGAGCGATCATCGCACACTGCCTCGGGACGTTCTCGCCGGCGGCATGCTGGCTCAACTTCGGGGCGGCTGGATATGACCCCTAGTAAATCAAAACTGCATCTACCGATCCCCGATATTCAGGATTTCGGCGACATGGCCCCCATGGTCGGCGAATGTCTCGTAGTGCTTCTTGCGTCCACTGTTATCTCGCCAATAAAAGCCGACCTCCCGCCTATTTGTCCAGTCGAGGATCTCGAGCAGGTGCACGTCTTCGGCATGCCGGAATTCCGCTCGGGCGTAAAGTTCGGGAAACAACGAACAGCCCATACCGATCGAAACCATCTGCCGGATCGAGTCGAGGCTGGTGCCTTCGTAGTCGTCCACAACCTTTGCACCTGAAGCTTCAGCGAGGTGTCGGACGTTTTCAAACAGACGATGGCCACTCCCAAGCGCCAGCAATCTTTCACCCGTGAGGTCGGCAAGGCGGACAATCTTCCGGGATGAGAGCGCGTGTTCCGATGGCACGCCCAAATAGATCCTTTCGTTGCCAATCTTCCTAAACACCAAGCCCGGCAGTTCCGGTGCGGGGCCAAGGCCACAGTCGAGTCCACCCGACGCCACCTCAGCCTCGATCGTCAACGGTCGATCCTCACGGATATAGATCTGGAGATCCGGATAGGTCCGGTGAATGCCGGGTAGGAAGCTCGGAAGAAAATAGGGGCCGAATGTGGGTGCCGTGCCCAATCGAACCAGCCCGCCCAGTCTTGCAGAGTCCTTCGATGCCACCTCCACGATGTCGTCGAGTGTGGCCAGCGCGAACCGGGCACGTCGCGCGACTTCCTGGCCAACAGGTGTTGTGACGACGCTGGACGATGTTCGTTCGAAAAGTGTGATGCCGAGCAATTTCTCAACCAGCCCCACCTGAACCGAGAGTGTCGGCTGCGAGACATGGCATCGTTTGGCCGCCTTGCCGAAATGACGCAGATCATCGAGGGCTACGAGATATTCGAGCTGTCTGGGCGTCGGCCGGTACACCATGCCTGATAGATAATAGATATCGATGTAATTGCAACAATCAATTGGCGCTATCGGATAGGTGTTCCTAAATCAGGGCTGTTCTAACCAGGAGAACGCTTTGATGAACCCGCTTCTCTTGTCCCTGCGCTACATCCGGGCCGACGTTCAGGCTCGCATTGAAGAAGAACGAGCGCGTCATGCTCCCGACTATCTAACGCTAACCGCTCTCAAGAAGCTCGGCAAGCGCACGTTGTCGAGGCAGCTCCAGAGCGCTTAATTTCTCCCTTCGGACCAGAATTGGAAAACCTGATGTATCTCAATTCACGAAAGCGAACAAAGCCCGCCCGGGTTGTGCGCTATGGTGTCGTTGCGCTGACGCTCGGGCGACCTTGGCCATCAGCCGCAGCGGTGACTCCCTGCTCGCTTTAGCGGACCCGCACTCCCTAAAACCTATCTCGAAAGGAGACCGGGCGTCCTCGGATCGCGACATGAACTGCCGCCTATACCCACAGCGGTGCGTAGCCGCTCGGCAAATCGAATGCAGGAGGATGCCCAAATGATTGGCTGGGACGATCTGTCGAAGGAGGAACAAACGGCGCTCAAGCGCATGAACCGCGGCCATTATCGGGAATTGACGGAAGAAATGGCTTGCCGGTTGAAATCTCTCGGACTGGCGCATGAAAGGCTTGATGGCGCCGGCATAAGCAGAGCAGGCCGGGAACTCGTCATCAAGACATTGCTGGAAGGACGCAACGGGACTTCCGAACGTGCCGAGCAATCGTTGTGGTAGTTTGCGGATTTGTCAAAGTGAACTTCTCGCCCGATCCGGGCGGGAGTCTGGAGCAAAACATGTCATCCGCACAAACTTTAGACTATCATGCGATGCCCGCCAGGGCTCCTGTTGTGTTTCCCTTCTCACCTCCAGATAGCGACAACCATCTGCCTGATCGTGAAGATGGCGACCGGGTCAGCCCGTTGCTTGACGTGGCTCTTGGGGAAAGGTCCGCGCTGGAGCAACGAGCTCGCGCCACACAAAGGATTACCGCGCTTGGCGAAATGACGGGAGGAATCGCTCACGACTTCCGCAACATCCTGGCATTAATTCAATCTGGATTAAGGTTGGCCGAAAGGAATGCGGCGGATCCCGAAAAAGTCCGTGCCTGCCTGGCCGGGATCGGGGAGGGAGTCGACCGAGGACTGGAATTGACGTCCCAGCTTTTGGCATTTGCGAGGCGTCCGGCACTCGACGTGCACGCGGAAAATGCAAATGACCTACTCAGGAACCTTGAGCTGTTTCTGAAATACGGCGCCGGACCTGGCATCCGCGTCGTGTTTGATCTCGCATCCAATATTCCGAAGTGCCTCATTGATCCGCTGGAATTCAACGCCACGATCCTCAACCTTGTCGTCAATGCGCGCGACGCGATGCCCGACGGCGGCGAGATTAAGATCGGCACTGAAGCGCATCAGGTGGAAACCGAAGCTCCCGACTTGCCTGTTCCTGGCGTTTACGTGCGCGTTCGCGTCGCGGACAACGGTCAAGGTATGTCCGCAGAGACAACGCGAAAAATCTTTGATCCATACTTCACGACCAAAGGCGAAAAAGGCACCGGCTTGGGCCTGCCGCAGGTAGGGGCATTCATGCGGCTGATCGGGGGCCATGTCAGCGTCAGGAGTGAGCTGGGGATGGGAACGACCTTCGATCTCCTGTTCCCTTCACAAGGTGGCCTGCTCTTGATTGCAGATGATCTTTGGAGGCAGCTCGATCGTTGGGTGAATGAAGGCGGCGTGGGGGAGCATGAAAAAGCTGGGGGTCGCGACGGCCGCAGGCGCTGCGGAGCTGAGCGGCCGTGGCAGGCCGCGCGCCATCTGTTGGAGCACTGTGATGCGCATGGCGATGTGGAAATAGTCGAGAACGTGCTCCGCATTGGGGCGCATGTAATATTGGAGGTCGCGCAGATTGCAGGCGCCATCCGACATGAAGGTCACCTCCTGGTTCATCGCGATGCCCTGACTGACCAGAAGCTCGTGTAAGCGGCGCTTCGGTTTTTCGTCGTGTCCCGCCACAAAGCCAAATCGCCGCACCGGTCCTTCTTCGGGCACAGACTTGCCGACGATCACCTCGAAATTCGTCGGTCTGTCGGTCCAACTGCGCACATAGCCGCCATCGATGCCGATCGTGACCGGCGGTCCGGGGATCGGCATCTTGTTCCATTCGGCCTGGCATCCGCTCGCGAACATGGCCTGCTCGGGGCCGAGCTCGGCTTCGAGACGCTCGGCGACGCGCATCGCGTCGTTCCTGATCGTCGACGCGTTCACGGCCTTGTCGATCGGCAATACGTCCGCCAGCAGAGCGGCAGTGACACCGTAGGCCGTGAGCGAAGCCCAACGCGCCTCAAGCGCAAGAAGATCGGGCGTAACGCGTTCGGGCAGAGCGGACACGACAGGCGCGATGACGCCGGGCACAGCTTGGCATCGGCAGTGTTCATATCGTGGGCTCGGCAGCGCGAGCTTGCCGAAGCACGTGCGCACGGTGATTGTGCGCTTGTCCTTCAGTTGCCGGGGCCGGCGGCAACACGGACAGGGCCGCTCGCGACGGGCGAGGTCGAGGACCTGTGTTTCCGTGATGGCCTCCTGGAGCGCGGCAAGCATCGCCTTCGCCTCGTCCAGCGTCAGGCCAAGATCCTCGATTGACAGCCCGCCGTCCGGTCGATCAATGCTGATGATCTCATGCATCTGGAACGTCGCGTCACCGGCGTCGGCCACGAGTTGAATGGCAAACCGCTGTGCGTATATAGGGGTGCTGCCGCGGACCCCAATAGCTTGCGGTTCGATTGTCCAAATGTGACATTGCGCGGATTTAACACGCCTGTCTCGTGGGGAAAACCTTGAGCCAACTCGACCGCTCGCTGATCGCCGGATTACCTCAATTCCAGGGAATGAAGCCTGAGTGTCGGTCCGGAAAGAAGTTGCGTGATCTGAATCGGTTATGATTCCCTGCCGTTGAGATGATTCTCTTCGGGAATGGAAGCGATGTGGACGACAGCGAACCGTGGAAAATACAGGCGCGATGGACTGCGCTATCCGAGTGATCTGACGGATGCGGAATGGGGTCTGGTGGAGCCGTTGATCCCTCCGGCCAAGCGTGGCGGGCGCAAGCGGGAGGTTGATGTTCGCGAGGTCGTCAACGGCCTGCTATATGTGCTGAGCACGGGCTGTCAGTGGCGCGCCGGTCCCAAGGACCTGCCGGCGAAGAGCACGCTGTTCGACTATTTCGACCTTTGGAACTGGGACGGCACGCTCGGCCGCCTCCATGAGGAACTCTATGTGAAATGTCGCGAGGCGATGGGTCGTGAGGCAAGTCCCACCGCCTGCATCATCGACAGTCAGAGCGTCAAAAGCGCTGAAAAAGGGGGATTCGCATCGACCCGTGCGGGTATGATGCGGGCAAGAAGATCAAGGGCAAGAAGCGCCACATCCTCGTCGATACGGTAGGTCTGCTGCTTCATGCACTGGTTCATCCGGCCGACATCCAGGATCGTGACGGCGGCGTGCTGGTCCTGAAGACCCTGTTCGGGAGATACCCGTTTTTGAAGAAGTTGTTCGCCGATGGCGGCTATCAGGGACCTGTCTTCGCCAAAGGACAGAAGAAGGCCATGCCGGGCCTCGCGACCGAAATCGTCAAACGATCCGATGTTGCCAAGGGCTTCGAGGTCTTGCCGAGGCGCTGGGTTGTGGAGAGGACATTCGCATGGCTGGGGCGTTGCCGAAGGCTGGCCAAGGACTTCGAGAACCTGTCACGCAACGCCCTCGCGTTCCTCAAGCTGGCGTCCATCCGCCTCATGCTGCGAAGACTCTGTTCAAATTGAAAAACTTTCCGGACCGACTCTGAGGCCCTCGATCATGTCCTCGCGAACGCCCGGTCGCGGCGTTTCGCCAAGGATGCGGCAATCTTTGAACAGGAAGTCGAGGCGCATTCCTTCTTCCTGCTGCTTGACGGGCATGTCCGCGTCGTCAAGGCCACTCCGGACGGCCAGCAGGTGATCGTACGCTACATCAGCTCCGGCGAGCTTCTCGGGCATTGCGCATGCGCTCGGGCGAACCACCTACCCGGCGAGCGCCATAGCCGCCGTCGATTGCGTCGTGTTAGCCTGGCCTGGGCGGCTATGGGCAGAATTTTCGGCGCAATATCCGGCATTCGGCGCTGGCACTTACAAGACGGTCGGATCTCGCCTTCAAGAGGCACACAACCGCGTCGTGGAAATGTCGACGGAGCAGGTCGAGCAGCGGGTCGCCCATGTCCTGCTGCGCCTCGCCAATCAGACGGGAAAAAAGACGGCGGAAGGCGTTCTGATTGATTTCCCTATCTCGCGACAGGACATCGCCGAAATGACCGGCACGACGCTTCACACGGTCAGCCGCCTGCTGAGCGCGTGGGAAGCCAAGGGTCTTGTCAGAAGCGGAAGGCAGAAGGTCACTGTTGTCGAACCGCACAAACTGTTTGTGCTGGCTGAAGGACGCACGAAGAAAGATTGATCACGGGGGGGCATCATTCGATCCGATCTCGCGCTTGATGTCGTCGAGAAACAGGGATTCGTCCACACCGTGTTCCCGACAGGCATCCGAGATACTGTGAAAGGGAGCGATCGGGCAACCGACGCAGAGCATGCGATGTCGCAGGATGACCCGGATGGTTCCCGGCCACGCGCGCATGATCTCGTCCATCGACATGTCTTCCGTGAATATGGATCTCATCTCGGCCCGCTCCCGTAGCATCAAGAATGGACCATAGCCCCCGGATGAGAGACCTCGTTGTGCTGGCACAAACAGGAACGCACTTCTATTCTCGACTGAATGGATCGGACCTCGACCCCTGATCGAGGAAACATAGCGCCAGAAAAAAAGAAGGCTTGTTGCAACGTGCTAAATTGTGCAGTCCGCTTGCGAGAAATCCGATCGGCGCGGCCGGACGCAGCATTAAGCAGAGTGGCAGGCGAAGTCGTTTCCGGAAAGCAATCGAGGCTAAATCGATTTAATGGATACTTCGAACCTTTCTCTGGCTTCTTGGTTTGGTCGCTGACGGGTTAGGGAAGTAGCAGGGACGAAAAAAGATGATCGGCGGTTCAGTCGTCCTTATTCTGGCGCTCGCGATCCTTGCCCTGAAAAGAGGTCTTCTTGATGACCGGGCGACGGAGCGAGCCTGGCAAACCTGCGGGCACGTGCGATAGGCGGCCCCGACACAGTCTTCGACCCGTCTCCTGTGCAGGATTTTCCCGAAGCGGCACGACGGTATTTTTATTCACGTCAAGCCTGGCACGGTACTGCGGCGCATCGCTGAAATCAGGATGGCAGGAGAACTCGGGCTGGTAAGCAAGGACAGGCCGAACTATGTGCCGATGCGCGCGCATCAACTCCTGGCTCCTCCGTTCGGATTTGTCTGGAAAGTGGAGGCCGGCCGAAGATTGATGCGATTCTCGGTGGTCCGAGGGATTTTCCGGATCGAGTTCTCGACGCGCTTCTGGCTGTTCAAGCTCCTGCCGATCGTCCGAGCAGGCGGCGCCCATTACCATCTGCTCGCGTCCTTCGGGCGCGTCGCTGCAGAGGCCGTCTTTCGGGTTCCGGCTTCGCTAATGCCGAGCGAGAACGTGGTGTGGGACGCCTCTTCCGATCGGGCGAGGACCGGAGTGACCCATGGCACCCTGATAAAGATCGTCGAGATCGAGGTTGCCGCCGATGGGCGCCCGCTGTCCGTGCTCATTCAGCGCTGGAGCAATGCCAATCCGCGGAAGGTATGGCGAAGCCAGCCTTTTGGCGGGACGCTGTCGGATTTCAGAGAATTGACGGTTACATGCTTCCGACACGCGTGGACGGCGGCAACCATTTCGGGACGAATGACTATTTCCCATTCTTCAGGGAGTGGGTTCAGGAAATCAGATTTGTCGGAGCCAGAGAACTTGGCCCGCATTGAATAAGTGGACGTCGCCCTCTCGGGCCGGGCTGTCGGCGAAGCTGAAGCTCCGAAAAGTAGGTCTTCCCCCTTGCGGGCGTCCATCCTGACGCGGGTCGCGGCTTGATGGGCCGCGCGAGGAGAAAGGACACGATGCTGCGTCGTTGAAGCGATGGATCACCAGGCGACGCTGGCAAATCCCCCGATTGGACGAAAGTCACCGCTGAGGTCGCTCGCATCGTGACGGCAACTGAGATGGACATCGACATCGTACAGGAGATCGTTGACGACGAATCGATCGTCATGGCGAGAGGCCAGCTCGCAGGAGTTGGCCGCCCGTGGTTTTTGCCGCCGCGGACGCGGCGAGGCTATGTCTCATCAATGCGGGATGCGTGGGGAGGGGGACCGCGTCCGGGATGGAGCGTGCGACAGCGCGGGAGGCCGTGCCATGGACGGGTCCAACCCCGCTTGTTGTGCTGGCTTCCTGGTCCGGTTCCGGCCTTTGACGATCAACCCGCATGGGGTCCGCTACGCCAGCGTGCGGCCGCTACGGCTTCGCCTGCGCGGTGATCGCGGCCGGGCACCGGACCTTTCGGGCGCCAGAGCGGGGATCGGCCTCGCCATGGACGGAGCCCTAAAATGTCGCACGATCTTTCCCTCGCACAGAACCACGCCTTGGATCTCGCCAAGACCCTGATGATCCCGATCACCTTCTTCGAGGTCGACGGCGAATATGGCGTCATGCCGAGCGAGGACCTCGACGACGCCGAGGTCGAAGTGATTTACGAATACGATCCCTGGAGCCCGGCTCATTGAGCCGGTTGCCCGGCTGCCGCTTGCGTCCGGAAGGGCGCAAGGGAGGCTTCGCCGCGGACGAGATTCCGACAGATTTGCCGAATTGTCATCCGCGCCCTTGCGCCCTTCGGTCTTCGCGGCCGGACGGTTTTGTCCCGGATTACGGGGACAAGTTAAACCGAAAAGGAAAGGACGGATCGGCTGACGCCGTTCCGTGAGACGATCATGGAGAAGAAGGACATAGAAGAGCTGCGTGTTCGTGTGTTGTGCGCCGCGGTGCTCGAGAGCGGCGGTTGGGTGATCGATTTGAAGGAAAGCACTCGACGTGCTGCAAAATACCGGCGCCGCGGCGGGATCGTCATCGTGATTCACCAGGGCAGGGGCTGGTTCGATCCGTTGTCGGATGCCAAAGGCGACGTCTATTCGCTGGTAGGCCATCTGGAGAATGTCGGATTTGCTGAGGCGCTCGAGCGGGTCCGCGCGCTGATCGGATTCGCGCCGAGCGAGCCGGTCTGGCAGCGGCAGTCTCGCTCAAAAGGACCGGACTCTATCATTGCCGATCGGTGGCGCTCCCGGAAAGCGCCATCGCATGGCTCGCCGGCGTGTCGCTATCTGACCGAGGATCGCGCGATCCCGATCCCGATCGTCAGTGAGGCAGTACGCCTGGACCTGCTGCGCGAAGGCCCGCGCGGCAGCCTATGGGCGAAGCATACGAACCCCGCCGGCGCTATCATCGGCTGGGAGGAGCGCGGTCCGGAATGGCGCGGCTTCGCCACAAGTGGCGGCAAGGAGCTGTTCCGGCTCGGAGTTCCCGATGCTGCCCGCGTTTGCGTCACCGAAGCGGCGATCGACGCGATGAGCCTCGCCGCAATCGAGGGGCTGCGCGACGGAACGCTTTATGCCAGCACCGGAGGAGGCTGGGCGCCGGCGACGGCCGCGGCGATCACGGTCCTGGCGGCACGGCCGGGCACGCTGCTTGTCGCCGCCACCGATGCCAACGCCCAGGGCGAGGTCTTCACTGACCGAATCCGTGCGATCTCGGAGGATACCGGATGCGACTTCCAGCGCCTGCGCCCGCGCGCGGACGATTGGAATGAGGACCTGAAAATGCGGGAAGAGGAGAAGAAAACGAAAGTGGAAATCCACCTGCCGCATGCTCGCCGGCCGCGTCAAGGGAGGCTTTGCCCGCTACGCGGCCCTTGACCCGTCCGGCCGGGAAGGCGGCGGCGGGGGAGGCGTGATGAAGGCATGAAGTGATGGCGGGATCGAGAGGATGCGCCGGGCTTCAGCCGTCACAGGCCAAGGAGCCGCGATATGCCCACCTCTTCCTTCCGCAAGATTTTCCAGGGCGTCGCAACGCGCCACGAGATGCACCGCATGTTCAACCGCCATCAAGGTGCGCCCGCCGGGCCGGGTGATGACACGGGCCACCTATTCGCCGGCGAATGGTTCGAGATCACTGAGGCCGAGCACGACTACATGCTTAACATCCTGCCTCCCCTGTTCATGCGCGGCGACATGTTCGCACTCAGTGAGTATCTGACAGGCAGCATCACAAGTGTTTTCTTCGAGCTTCATATCGATGGCCGCCTGCGCTGGTTCCACGGCTACTGCGATCTGTCGGACCGGACCTCGCCAGACGCCATGAAGGCGTCGATCGTCGAGCGTGAATCCTGGCCCATCCGCGCAATGACGCGCGCCGAGCGCCTCGAGCACATTTGGAGCAGCTCTCACGACAAGTATCGCGGCTACGCCGACGAGACCTGGCCCGAGGTTTTTCGGGACGAGCGGATTGTCCATTTCTACGGCGGCGCTCGGGACACGATTTTGAAGCTGCTCGACCAACTCACCGAAGCCGAGATTGCGGCCAAGCTGCCGGTCCATCTGCGCACCCTGCCCGAGCCGATGGCGGCCTGATCGCTTCGTTCGAACTCGCCGCCCGTCGTCCGGCGGCGCATCCTTGTCATTTTCAAACAGGAGACTTGCGATGGCTGACTACCATTCACCCACCGTCGTGCAACCGACGATCCCCAACACGGACATGACGCCTCTGGAGCGCCTTCTGCTCGGCCTGATCTTCGAGGCCGAAGAGGATGGTGACGGGCTCTATCTGCACGTCGATCGGGCCAGGCGACATTGTCACCGTCGCTGCCGACGATCTCAAGGCGGCGCTTGAGCAATCGGCGGCGGCGGAAAACAGCACCGCCAATTTCATCGCGGCCGAGGTGCTGCGCCGGCATCAGGCGACCGATACCGATGATCGACCCGACGACATCGACATTGACATCACCGAGCGCGATCGCGGTTGGGATCAAATCTTCCAAGACGTCGTGAAGCGTTCGTCCAGCCTCGACGAGATCACCGTCACGACGTCGTTCACCTGCACAAAACTCAGGCCGGACGGTTTTGGCGGCAGCGTCATGCTGATCACCGCCGATGCCATCCGGTATGGCTCTACCACCGACCTGCTCGAGCAATTCTGGAACGAAGCCGCAAAGGCGAAGAACGGCATGGCGTCAGCCGACACTGTCATCTGACCTCAATCGTTTCCGACCTGCGAACAGCCCGGCCTCAGACACCCACAACTGGCCGGGCTTTCGCATTTCTGGGGCAGGCATAAGCCGGCTCCGATCTTCAGATTCGCAGTCGTCATCGCCTGCCGGCCATCCAGCCGGCGGGATGACGGCGCGCGCCTTCAGCACAAGGAGCATTCGCAATGACCCATGACGATCCCTTCACCCTCGATTTGTTCGGCAACACCGCGCTTTCATCTGGCCTCGGCCTGGGCGTCGGCGCTTTTGCCAACAGCTTCGAACCCCAGGCGGACGATGAACCGGCCGTCAGGCGAGCCATCGCCCCGATCGCGCGGCAGCCGGCGGCCGTTCCTGTCCGCAATGTGGATAGGGGCACGAACTTCCGCCTCGTGGCGACACGCGACCTGGCAAAGTCCTGGCGTGACCGGGCTCGCGACAATCTCGCGGCGATCAAGCTTGCCGCGGAGATCGAATCGGACAAGCGTCCAGCGACGGCCGACGAGCAGGCTCGTCTGATCAGGTTTACCGGCTTCGGCGCGTCCGAACTGGCCAACGGTGTCTTCCGCCGACCCGGTGAGAGCGATTTCCGCAAGGGATGGGAGGAGATCGGCGCGGAACTTGAAGGCGCCGTGAACGATGGCGACTACACCTCGCTCGCCCGTTGCACGCAGTACGCTCACTTCACGCCCGAATACATCGTGCGGGCGATCTGGGCAGGACTGAAGCGTTTAGGCTTCAAGGGCGGCCGCGTGCTCGAGCCCGGCGTCGGGTCGGGATTGTTTCCGGCTCTAATGCCGCGTGACCTGGCCGATGTCAGCTATGTCACCGGCATCGAACTCGATCCGATCACCGCGCGCATTGCCAGGCTCCTGCAACCGTGTGCGAAAATCCTCAATCAGGATTTTACGCGCATCGATCTGCCCCAACATTTCGATCTCGCCATCGGCAATCCACCCTTCTCCGATCGCACGGTGCGCGGTGACCGAGCATTCCGCTCCCTCGCGCTGCGGCTGCACGACTTCTTCATCGTCAAGGCAATCGACAGACTGAAGCCCGGTGGGCTCGCTGCTTTCGTGACGTCCAGCGGCACGATGGACAAGGCCGATGCTCGCGCCCGTAAGCACATCGCCGGCGTGGCCGATCTCATTGGAGCGATCCGCCTTCCCGAGGGCAGTTTTCGGGCCGATGCCGGAACCGAGACGCAAGTCGACATCCTGTTCTTCCGCAAGCGGGCCGAGGGCGAAGCCGCTGGTGATGATGCCTGGCTCGATCTTGCCGAGATTCGGCCAGCGACAGCGGAGGAGGGGGCGATCCGCGTGAACCGCTGGCTTGTGGAACATCCGGAAATGGTGCTTGGCGATCATGCGACGACCTCCGGTCCGTTTGGCGAGACCTACACATGCCTGCCGCGCGCTGCGTGCGATCTCGATGCCGACCTCGTAGCGGCGATCGCAAGGCTGCCGGCCGGAATCTATGACGGCGAGCCGGAAGCAGTCGGTCCCGATCATGACGACGAGGCTGAGCCGGTCGCCATCGGCACGGCCGCCGAGGGGGCGGCGATTCGCGAGGGCAGCTATTTCGTCGGCAAAAACACCGCGCTGACGCAGATGGTCGACGGCGAGCACGTCATTATCCATGTGAAGAAGCGCAGGGGCGCGGACGGCATCTTTGCCAAGCATGCCCGGATCATCAGAAAACTGATCCCGATCCGCGAGGCCGTGCGCGAGGTGCTGAAGCTTCAGGAGCGCGACCAGCCCTGGAAGCCTGCGCAGGTGCGATTGCGCATCGCATGGAGTTCGTTCGTCCGCGAGTTCGGCCCGATCAATTTCACCACGGTTTCCACCACAGAGGACGAGGAAACCGGCGAGGTGCGCGAAACGCACCGCCGGCCGAACATTTCTCCTTTCCTCGACGATCCCGATTGCTGGCTGGTCGCCTCGATCGAGGACTACGACCTCGAGACCAATACCGCGAAACCCGGTCCGATCTTCTCCGAGCGCGTGATCGCGCCGCCTCCAGCGCCGATCATCACCTCCGCAACCGATGCGCTCGCGGTGGTGTTGAACGAGCGCGGCCATGTCGATCCCGATCACATCGCCGAGTTGCTGCACCGCGATGTCGACGGCGTGCTGGCAGAACTCGGCGACGCCATTTTTCGCGATCCGGCGAACGGCTCCTGGCAGACCGCCGACGCCTATCTCTCTGGCGCCGTGCGCTCAAAGCTCGCGACGGCGCAGGCTGCCGCGGCACTTGATCCCGCCTTCACTCGCAATGTCGCAGCGCTCGAACGCGTTCAGCCGGCCGACCTCCGACCTTCCGACATCACGGCGCGTCTCGGCGCGCCGTGGATTCCGGCCGCCGATATCGTCGCCTTCGTCAGGCAAATGATGGACGCGGACATCACCATTCATCACACGCCAGAACTGGCATGCTGGACGGTGACTGCCTACGGGCTGCAAGTTTCGGCCGCCGGCACGACAGAATGGGGAACACACCGCAGGAACGCCGGGCAGCTGCTGTCGGACGCGCTCAACTCGTCAATCCCGCAGATATTCGACACGGTGAAAGATGGCGACAGCGAGCGGCGCATCCTTAACACGGAGGCCACCGAGGCCGCGAAGGAGAAGCTCCAGAAAATCAAGACGGCGTTCCAGAACTGGATATGGAGCGATCCCGACCGTACCGATCGGCTGGCGCGGATATATAATGACCGCTTCAACAATCTCGTGCCCCGGCACTTCGACGGGTCGCACCTCCAGCTGCCAGGCGCCTCGGGTGCCTTCTCTCTATATGGGCACCAGAAGCGCGCCATCTGGCGGATCATTTCGTCCGGCGCGACCTATGTCGCCCATGCCGTCGGCGCAGGAAAGACGCTTTCGATCGCCGCGGCGATCATGGAGCAGCGCCGACTCGGCCTGATCAGCAAGGCCATGCTGGTCGTTCCCGGCCATTGCCTGGCCCAGGCGGCGCGAGAATTTCTGGCGCTCTATCCGAACGCCCGCATCCTCGTCGCCGACGAGACAAATTTCGTGAAGGAGAAGCGCCACCGCTTCCTATCGCGCGCCGCGACCGCTACCTGGGACGCGATCATCATTACCCATTCGGCGTTCCGGTTCATCGCGGTGCCGTCGGCCTTCGAGCAACAGATGATCCAGGACGAACTGCAGGCCTATGAGGACCTACTGATCAACGTCGATCGGGAAGACCGGCTGTCGCGCAAGCGCATCGAGCGCATGAAGGAAGGCCACCAGGAACGCCTCGAGGCGCTGGTCACGCGCAAGGACGATCTTCTGACCATCGCCGAGATCGGCATCGACCAGATCATCGTCGACGAAGCGCAGGAGTTCAGAAAACTCTCCTTCGCCACCAACATGACCTCGCTGCGAGGCGTCGATCCGAACGGCTCGCAGCGGGCCTGGGATCTTTATGTAAAATCCCGGTTCATTGACGTGAAGAATCCCGGCCGCGCGCTGGTTCTCGCCTCCGGCACGCCGATCACCAACACGCTTGGCGAAATGTTCACCGTGCAGCGTCTGATGGATGGCCAAGCCTTGGAAGAAGGCGGCCTGCACGAATTCGACGCCTGGGCGTCCACCTTCGGCGATACCTCGACAGAGCTGGAGCTGCAGCCGTCCGGCAAATACCGGCCGGTGACGCGCTTCGCGCAGTTTGTCAACGTGCCGGAGCTGATCGCCATGTTTCGCTCCTTCGCCGACATCGTGCAGCCGGCCGACCTGCGAAAATATGTCAAGGTTCCAGAGATCGCGGTTGGAAAACGGCAGATCATCACCGCCGAGCCGACGCCCGCCTTCAGGGCCTATCAGCGGATACTCGCCGAGCGCATCAAGGCGATCGAGGAACGCGACGGCCCGCCACAGCCAGGCGACGATATTCTGCTTTCCGTCATCACCGATGGCCGCCATGCGGCGATCGACCTTCGTCTCGTCGATCTGGAGATCGGCAACGAAGAAGCAAACAAGCTCAATGCACTCGTCGCCAATACCTTCCGCATCTGGCAGGAGACGGGCGAGGCCACCTATCATCGTCGGGACGGCAAGCCGTTCGACAGACCGGGCGCGGGCCAGCTCATCTTCTCCGATCTCGGCACAATTTCTGTAGAAGCAAGCCGAGGCTTCTCGGCCTATCGCTGGATCCGCGACGAACTGGTCCGCATGGGCGTTCCCGCCTCCGAAATCGCCTATATGCAGGACTTCAAAAAATCGGAGGCCAAGCAGCGGCTGTTCAACGACTTCAACGCCGGAAAAGTCCGCATCCTGATCGGATCGTCGGAAACGATGGGCACCGGCGTCAATGTGCAGGCCCGTCTGAAGGCGCTGCATCATCTCGATGTGCCGTGGCTGCCGTCGCAGATCGAGCAGCGTGAGGGCCGCATCGTCCGCCAAGGCAACCAGCACGACGAGGTCGGGCTTTATGCCTATGCGACGCTGGGCTCGCTTGATGCCACCATGTGGCAGAACAACGAACGCAAAGCACGCTTCATTGCAGCGGCACTTTCTGGCGATACCAGCATTCGCCGTCTGGAAGATATGGGTGAGGGACAAGCGAACCAGTTCGCCATGGCAAAAGCCATCGCGTCGGGCGATCCACGCCTGATGCAGAAGGCCGGGCTTGAGGCCGAGATCGCCCGGCTAGACCGGCTGCGCGCCGCGCATGTCGACGATCAGCACGCCATTCGCCGCCGGATCCGCGACGCCGAACGTGACATCGAATTGTCGACGCGGCGCATTCGTGAGATTGGGCAGGACATCGAGCGCCTGGTCCCGACCGCCGGCGATGCCTTCACAATGACGGTGACGGAAAAACCCTTTGCCGAGCGAAAGCTTGCCGGGCGCGCGCTGATGAAGGAAATCCTCACCCTCGTGCAGCTGCAGCAGGAGGGCGAGCAGGTCATCGCATCGATCGGGGGCTTCGAGCTGGAATTTGCAGGCGAACGCTTCGGTCAGGACGGTTTCCACTACACCACCATGCTTCTGTGCGCCGGCGGGGAGCACGAGGTCGAGCTTCCCGTGACGGTGACGCCGCTCGGCGCAATCTCCCGCCTCGAGCACGCGCTGTCGAATTTCGAAGGCGAGCAGGACAGTTATCGCCGCCGCCTCGACGATGCCCGCAAGCGGCTTGCCGCCTATCAGCCGCGTGTCGGCGAGGCATTTGCCTTCGCCGCCGAACTGCACCTCAAGCGCGGGCAGCTTGCCGAGATCGAGGCCGATCTCGCGACGAGCAGCGATGAAAGCGGGAACGATAACAAAGACGAAAGCCGCAAGGCTGCGGCATGAGGGCTCTCGGTACGCTTCATCCACCGCTGGACAGGATAGGTTCTATCTCGACAGCCGGTCCTCGTCGTCGATCAGGATAAGACGTGACGGTGGTGCGTCTCCCCATCGCCAAAGCACGAGATTGAGATCGGCCTCGCTGGCGCCCGGCGCAAAACTTCTGACGAGCATTGCACAATAGTCCCTGGCGATGAGGCGGCGGGCAAAGGCTTGCGTTCTGGATTCTCCGGTCGCCTTCATCTGGTCGCGCCATGTGCCATCGCCGAGAGCAGCCGCATCCATGCCCTCTGCTTGCAAGGCCGCTTCATCCCGGCAGTCGAAGACCCTTTCGATCTCGGCGTCGTAGGAGACAAGCGTGGTCGGCTGAAAACTGCCCGCCTGGTTGGCTTCCCTCAGCGCCGTCATCACCGTCAAGGACGCGTAAAGCGCAGGCGTGCCCTTGAGATTGAACCGCCCCCCATAGAGCTCCGCGCCTCGGCCCGACAATGGTTGGCGCGCATAAACAGGATTGAGGGCGCGATAGAGCGGACCGCGAAAAGCCATTGACCGGATCAGGCGTGGACGCCGGCGTCGACCGCATCGATGAAGTCGAGCACTTCGCCAGCCCGGCCGCCGCGGACAAGCTGCATGGCCGTCTGGCCCGAGAAGCCGGACAGCGGTTCGGATCGATACCAAGCGTAGGCCATCAGTGCGGAGCCGAAACGCGGCTCGGATTTGTTGATGATCTCGACCATCTCGCGCAGGCGACGCTGGGTCTTGTCCGACCGGACGCGGTCCTTGCGCTGGACCGCGTCTTTCCCCAGCCCCGCTGTCCTGGCGACTTCCTCGCTGGTTGTGCGAAAGGCGGTCGCGATCTTGCGCGGCGCGAAGAACCCGTTGTCGGAATACTGAGCCAGGCCCATAGCGGTCTCCAAATCGATGTTCTTGCCGTTTGATATGACGCAATATATCGTCAATCCGTCCGGCATTCAAGGAGAATGAAGAGGCGGGAAGAAAACGAAAGTCGAGGAGAAAAACCCGCTCGCAGGGCGGTCAGTCCGGTGACGCTCGCGCTCAACCGCCGCCTGCGCATCCCGGCCGCGTCGCCCGTCGCAGGGCTAGAAGCCCCGCTCGGGCCGCCGGGCAGGGATGCTCGGCCGCAGTTGCACCGGCTCTCCCGCCCCGCGTGCCGGGGGATGTCTTCGAGAAGAAGACGGAGAAGGACCGCCGAGACGGCGTGGTCCGAAACCCTCGAACAGGAGAACATCCCATGAAACTGATCCGCATCGATCCGCGTGCTCTGAAGGACAATCCCGACAGGGCGCGTCGCACGAACTCCAACCCGCAGTCCGACGCCCTGCTCCTGGCCTCGATCAAGGCCGTCGGCGTGGTGCAACCGCCTGTCGTTGCGCCGGAGGCAGATGGCGGCAACGGTTTTGTCATCGACGCCGGCCATCGCCGTGCCGCCCAGGCCATTGCCGCCGGGCTGGAAGAAATCGAGGTTCTCGTCGCCGATCGCGCCGAGGACGGCGGCGCCATGCGCGGAATCGTCGAGAACATGGCACGCGAAGCGCTCAATCCCGTCGACCAGTGGCGCGCGATCGAGCGGCTTGTCGCGCTCGGATGGACCGAGGAGTCGATCGCCATCTCGCTCGCTCTGCCGGTCCGGCAGATCCGCAAGCTCAGGCTTTTGGCAAACGTGCTGCCCGCCATGCTCGACCAGATGGCGAAGGGCGACATGCCGAACGAGCAGAATCTGAGGACGATCGCGGCTGCTTCCGTCGAGGAGCAGGCCGAGGTCTGGAAGAAATACAAGCCGAAGAAGGCCGATCCGCAGGTTTCGTGGTTCGATGTTGCTCGCGCCCTGACGAAGACCCGCATGTATGCCCGGCACGCCAGCTTCGGTGACGATCTGCGAGAGGCCTATGGGATCGTCTGGCAGGAGGATCTGTTCGCGCCGGCCGACGAGGACAGCCGCTACACGAGCGAGGTGGAAGCTTTTTACGGTGCGCAGCAGGAATGGCTGGCCAACAGCCTGCCGAAGCGCGGCGCCATCGTCGAACTCGGCGACTACGGCCAGCCAAAACTCCCGGCCAAGGCCGAACGTGTCTATGGCAAGCCGGGTAAGGGCGACAACACCGGCTGGTATCTCGATCTCCGTGACGGCTTGGTCAAGTCGATCGCCTATCGTCTGCCTGATGCGAAGAAGACGAAGGGCAATCCCGGCGGCGCCGAGGACGATGCCGATGCCGGCGGCGTTTTCGCCCAAAAATCCCGGCCGGACGTCACCCGCAAGGGCATGGAGATGATCGGCGATCTGCGCACCGACGCGCTCCACGAAGCCCTCGCCCGCTCGCCGATCGAAGACGACACGCTGCTCGCCCTGCTGGTGCTCGCCTTCGCCGGCATGAATGTTTCCATCGCCGGCGGCTCGGCCGACAATCCCTATGGGCACGCCGACTGCAAGCCGCATGCGGCTCGGCTGATCGGAGAGGATGGCAAGCTCGCCCTCGACCACGACGTTCTCCAACAGGCGGCGCGTTCGGTGCTGATCGACGTGCTTTCGTGCAGGCAGAACCGATCCGACAGCGGCATCGTCGCACGGATCGCCGGCGAGGCCGTCGGCGCCGACGAATTCCTCCCCAACATGGGCACGGATGACTTTTTGTCATGCCTTTCGCGCACCGCGCTCGAGGCTTCGTTGAAAGGCACGCCGGTTCTGCCCCGCAACCGCGTGAAGGATTCTCGCGCTGCGCTCGTCCAGCATTTTTCCGACGGCCGCTTTATCCATCCGAGCGCGCTCTTCGCTCCGAAGGCGGAGATCATCGCGGAATGGCAGACGAAGAATACGATCGCCAGGGAAAGCGACGAATTAGGGGAGGGTGCGGCCGAAGACCTTGAAGAACTCGACGGCGACCGGCCTTCGGGCATCGCCGTCGACTTTTCCGGCGAGGAGGGCGAGTCCGCGGCCGAGGACGTCGCCGGCGTCGATGAAGAAGAAGCCTGGCGGGTCGCCGCCGAATAGCGACGGCTCATGTCCGATCAATCCCGCCGCCGGCTCAGTGCCGGCGGCGGTTTCGTTTCACCCATGAGCAACAGGAGGACGAAAAAATGTCCGCTCAACAGATCTACGACAATGCGCCGCTCGGCGCGCTCATCCGATATTCCGATGGCACGCCAAGGCCGCCGGTGCGTTTCAAACGCAAGCTTGCCGCCTGGGAGAACAGCAACAGTGGCGGGCGACTGATCCGCAAAGTCCCTGCTCGTCAGGTGGGCAACTATCCCATTCCCGCCAGTATCAAGCTGCACAAGGGCGATTTTGCCAGCGGCGGGGTGATCCTGATGGTGATCCATCAGAGCTTTTCCGTCGACACTCAATTGCGCTTTGAGGTCATCGAGACGCCGCCCATGGGCTCGGTGCGCGTGCTCACCACCTCTTGCGGCGAGCATGAGCTTCTGCACCTCGCCGCTGATCGCGCCGGCGCCGAGGCCTGGCTCAGGACGCATCGCTATCCGAATGCGATCTTGCAAGATGTCACGGCCGATGAGGTTGCGGCGAATTTCGTCGAGGGGAGGGCGGCATGAATACGCCCTTCATTCCATCCACGCCCGCCAGCGCCCCCGGAGATCATCCGGGGGCGATTTACTTCCGGACGCGGGAAGGGCTGCGCGCCGCGCTCATAGGCATGATCGGCTATCTCATGGTACCCGACCGCCACGGCGGATTCCGTGTCGCCACGGTCTATCGGCCGGGCGACGATCCGGAATCATGGCCGGCAAGCGGCTCGTATAGTTCCGTCGCGTCGGTCCCCGACGAGGCGGGCTTTCGCGCCCATGTGAACGAGCAGGCCGAGCACCGGCGCCAGCTCGCTCTGCTCGACCGCGTCGAGATGGCGCCCGGCGTCACGACGCCGTGGGGCACGGCGCAGGTTTCGCGTCGCTATGACAAGGGGATTGTGTGCCAATCGACGGCCGGCCACGGCGGTTTTCAGGTCGATGAGGCCGCCAATCTTGGCGTCCACCTGTTCTATCGCAACGCCGGCGGATGGTATGAGGAAGACAGCCAATGGGCGAAACTCGCGGTCAGCTTCCCGAATTTGTTCACGGATTTCGAACGCCGTTGCGCGCATCGCACGCTGCGCGACGACGAGCCGGACGCTTACGAGAAGGTTCGCGGCATCGTTCTTGCTCCCGGTGATTCCTTCACCAAGGATAGGCGCGCCTTCGGGAGCGAGCATGCTTCTGACTGGATCGTTACATCCGCAATCACCTCCGATCACGAACCGGGCTTCGTCGAATGCATTGCCGGCAGGGGCGGGGATCGTTCAGCCGCGGACGTCCGCCGCTACCTTGTGCCCTCGGACGAATACCGCGTCGGCCGTTTCGGCTTCGTCATCGATGTGGCCCGCCACCGGCTCTATGACGGTCCGTCCAGTTTTATCGGCTGGGCCAATACCAGGATCCGCGAGGCGACGTCATGACCTTTTGTCTCGAAACTCTCGGCCCCGGACAGATCGCCGCGCTCGGGCGCATGGAAGCGGCCCGCCGGCAGACCGAAAACCATCTGCGGCTGATCGAACGGCAGATCACTGTCCGCGCCGAACGCATGACTATTGCCGCCCGGGCGAAACGCCGCCAGTTCGGCCGCGGCAGAGCAATTTGGACGAACGCCGACGCAAAACTGTTCCAAAGCAACATGGCGACGCTCGCCTTCGCGCGACGCTTTGAAATCGAGGCGCTAAGCCGAAAGCTCGTCCGTCAGGAACACGCGATCGCGGCCTTCCGGCGGCGCCACGGACTGCACGAGGCCGCCGTCGCGTAACGGTAGGCACTCATCCCGATACACCAAATCAGCGAGCCATCGTCATGCCGTTCTTCACCATCGAAACCACCTATCATCTGCCGGTCTTCCGTCATCAGACCTTCGAGGCAGTGACCCCCAATGCGGCTTGCCGCCTCGCCGTTGCGGACGACGACTGGTCATGCGACCGCCACGACTATGACGGCGCCAGAGAAACCTATGTCTCCGGAATCTGGCGCGGCAGCGACGCCGCCTATCGCGGGCAGGCGATCCCGGTTGCGTCCCGGTTCGACGAGACCGTTCGGCGCAAGGCGGATCATTTCGACGCGCTGCTCGCCCTCCTGAAGGAGCCAGCTCGCCCCCTCGGCCTGTCTCGAACCGAATTCGAACGCTGGCTTCCGCGCGCCATGGCCGTAATCGCCGAGGCGCAATCGGTCGTGGTCGGTCTCGACGATGAGCTTTGCTCTCCGTCGAATAGCGAACTCTTTCCCGAGGACGGAGGCGCGCTCGCGGCGGGTGGCTGAGCGCGGGTGGGTGAGGCCGGTTTGGCGGGACGAAGCGTTTCAGCGTGTCCGATCGGTGCGGACCCGAATGTTTTGAGTGCTGAGGGAAACAGCCGGTCTTGTCGCAGGCCCTTATCCCGATCTGCTTCCGTCCCCGGACCGTCCCGTGCCGGTCTTCCCCTCGGGTTTGGCGCGGTCTGAACCGGACGGCGTGTCGATCCAAGGCCGCTGACGCGCCGCGGTGCGGCCGGAACCCGCCGATCGCGCAAGGCCGGTCGCGTTATGCGCAGGGCCGAGAAAAAGCCCCGCGCATTCCGCAACTCGACCTCGCTTGCCTGGCAGGCCCCGGACCTTGGGTCGCCCCGCTTCGCCGGTTCGGAAGGACCGCACCCGAAGGGAAGACCGGCACGAGCCGGATCGCCCCAGGGGAGAAACCAGGAAAGGACCTGATCATGACCAAGACCGCCCGTTCCCCCCGCACAAACGCCCGTATCGTGCCGCTGCGTCGCGGAACCACCCTCGAAATGGTCCGGCTCGTCTGCCCGGACTCCCATCAGGCCACCCTCATCTCCGAGAGTTTTGGCCTCGCCGTCCTCGACAGCGACGGCATCCGCGACCTGCATGAGCGGCTCATTGTCGAGACCGCCGACGCCCTGCGCGAGGGCTTGAGCGACCGGGCCATGCAGATCCACCTGCAGCGCATCGTCGGTTCCTATGTCGGCTCCGCCCATGGCGCCGGCCAGTTCTACTCGAAGGCCGTGACAGAGGCGCGCGACGCCACATCGAAGCTCGCAAACGATGCCCGAGACGAGGACCGGGACGGACCCGTCGGCTTCGACAGCCAGGCGCAGCGCAAGCGCGAGTTTGCCGCCGACATGGGGCTTCAGTCCCACGCCCTCCGTTGCGCGGCCGAGGGCGCGGTGGCAGCCTACCAGCACATCGTCGGCGAGACCTGGAAGCCCTTCGAGCGGCAGGTCGAAAATCCCGGCGCGACCGTCAACAGGCAGGCCGCCGAACTTCAGATGTCGGCTCTCCGATAGAGGTGACGGGCGGGGCTTCGGCCCCGCCTTTTCATCTTCGTCACACGTCAATGGGCCGGTTCCACGCGGGGTCGGCCTTTTCGCATGTCGCGGCTTTCGCCGCTCACCTCGGGAAAGAAGAAAAGAGGAAGGAAAACAGAGAAAGGAAAACAGAGAAAGGAAAACAGAGAAAGGAAAACAGAGAAAGGAAAACAGAGAAAGGAAAACAGAGAAAGGAAAACAGAGAAAGGAAAACAGAGAAAGGCCGCACCATCGCGGCCCGTCCCGGATGCGGGTCCATGCTTCGGACCGAAGTCTTGGCGCAACGGCTTCGCCGTCCTCCACTGCCGTTCCGGCCCGGCAGCCAAGCGTCTCTTGCTTCCGATTGATCTCTTGGCGGTGCGCAGTCCTTGCGGTCCTTCAGCTTTGGACCCCGTGACGGGGCCGCGATTGGCGCGGCCTCCAACGGAGGTTTTTCAAAAATGAGCAGGAATGAAGAAAAAACCCGCGTCGACGTTTACGCGCGGATCACCGATCGCATCGTCGCCGATCTGGAACGCGGCGTCAGGCCGTGGATGCAGCCCTGGAGCGCGGCGAATACGGCAGGACGCATCACGCGGCCGCTGCGCCACAACGGTCAGCCCTATTCTGGCATCAACGTCATCCTGCTTTGGTCTGAGGCCGTCGCGCGCGGCTTCGCCTCTCCGATGTGGATGACGTTCAAGCAGGCAAGTGAGTTGGGAGCTCATGTCCGCAAGGGCGAGCCGGGTTCGACCGTCGTCTATGCCAGCCGCTTCACCAAGACCGAGACCGACAGAAGCGGCGACGAGGTCGAACGGGATATTCCGTTCCTGAAAGCTTACACCGTCTTCTGCGTCGACCAGATCGACGGACTGCCGGACCACTATTACGGCAAGCCGGTCGCCATTGCCGATCCCGTCGAGCGCATTGCGCACGCCGACGCGTTCTTTGCGGCGACGGGCGCTGTCATCCGCCATGGCGGGACGAAAGCGTTCTATTCGCCGGCGCTCGATCTCATCCAGATGCCGCCCTTCGAGAGTTTTCGCGACGCGGCATCTTATGTTGCGGTGTTGAGCCATGAATCGACGCACTGGACGGCGGCGCCTGCCCGCGTCAATCGCGATCTCAGCCGCTATGCGAAAGATCGCAGCGAAAGGGCAAGGGAGGAATTGATCGCCGAACTCGGATCGGTATTTCTTTCCGCCGATCTCGGAATCGTACCGGAGCTGGAGCCGCGCCCGGATCACGCCAGCTATCTCGCATCCTGGCTCGAAGTGCTGTCGAACGACAAGCGCTTCATCTTCTCGGCCGCCGCGCACGCGCAACGCGCCGTCACCTTCCTGCATGATCTCCAGCCGAAAGCGGCGGCGATCGGGGAGGCGGCCTGATGTTTGCCGCACCTCGAACGACAAGGGATGGCGCATCGCCATCCCCGATCCGCCTGCGCGTGCTGAGCCTCGGCGCCGGGGTGCAATCCACGACGCTGGCGCTGATGGCCGCCCATGGCGTCATCGGGCCGATGCCCGACTGCGCGATCTTCGCCGATACCGGCTGGGAGCCGAAGGCGGTTTACGAGCATCTCGCCTGGTTGATGTCGCCAAACGTCCTGCCGTTCCCCGTCCATGTCGTCTCCGTCGGCAACATCCGGGAAAGTCTGGTGAGGGCGGCAAGCGGTAACCGCTGGGCATCCGTGCCCGCCTTCACCCGGACCGTCCGCCGAGGCGGCCGCGTCGACATCGGCATGATCAGGCGGCAATGCACCACGGAATACAAGATCGTGCCGATCCGCCGGAAGGTGCGCGAGCTTGCCGGTCTCACCCGCAAGCGATCGCCGAAGACGCCGGTCGTGGAACAATGGATCGGCATCTCCACCGACGAGATCGTCCGCATGAAGCCGAGCTTCGAGGGCTGGCAGGTCAACCGCTGGCCGCTCGTCGAGAGCCGCATGAGCCGGCAGGATTGCCTGACCTGGCTCCGGCGCCACGACTATCCGATCCCGCCGAAAAGCTCATGCGTCGGCTGTCCCTTCCACTCGGACGCGATGTGGCGGCAGATCCGCGATGCCGATCCGGAGGCCTGGACGGACGTCGTCGCCGTCGACCGCAAAATCCGCACAGGGCTGCGCGGCATTCGCGGCGAGGTTTTTCTGCATCGTTCGGCCGTGCCGCTCGACGAGGTCGATCTTTCCACCGACGCCGATCGCGGCCAGCTCGACCTGTTCGTCAACGAGTGCAGCGGCATGTGCGGCGTGTAGCTGAGCTTGCCTAGCAGGCGTCGCGACACGGCCCCGCCTCAACCGGCGCGTCTTGCTTTGCCCAGCGCCGTTCGAATGGATCAAATCATGACGAAAACCACCACCCTCCCGCGTCATGCGGGGAAATCGGGCGGAGAAGTGGGGTTTTCGGCTGCTTGCCGCGCAGCCAGCAATCGTGTGCGAGTTCGCCCATCATCGCCAAATCTCTCGACCGGCAAAGGGAGGTGTTGCCGGAGATTTTTCCGGTCGGTGCGTGGTGCCGGGTTCATGGCGCGTTTCGTCGTGCGGCTGAGGCTTCCCGTGTCGGCAGCGTTGCCGCGGGTTCGTAAATGTCGATGTTCGTCGCCGGTCGTGATCCTGCGTTTCTGCAAAGGCCGGCCCATGGCGTCCTCGATGTGGCATGTCTGACCGGAGGCCGACTTCGCTACGCTCGTCTCGCTCTCACACCCGCAACGGCCGGTCTCGTTTTCTTCCCCTGGCCGCTGAAGCGACCATTCCTCGCGGGACAAGAAAGCCTCGCCCCGGCCGCCCTCCACTTCGTTTCGGCCCTCCGGGTGCGGGTCGATCGCCTCCGGTCTGTCGACTGCCATCGAGGCCGCGATGGCGCGGCTCGAGAAACGAAAAGGAACACGACAATGGCTACCATCGGCAACTTCATCTCGACCGGCAACGGCTTAGGTCATGTGCCGAGAAGTGTCCTTTAGCGTTGTCGTTCGAGGACTTGGCACATAGACGTCCGGGTCAAGCGTTCCCGCAGCGCAGCGAGGACAACGCTTGAGGCGGCGGCGGCACGACAAGCTATTTCATGGGGTGCAGGACAAGTCCTGCACCCCTGCCACGTGGCGAACGGGAGAGCGCGAGGGGAACCCCTCGCATTCAAAGAGAAGAGTGCGCCGAAGGCGCTCCGCTGATTCTTTGTTCAGGTGCTGTCATCTGTCGGCTTCATCGACAGTATAAGCACTTGAGCGGATTCGTTGTCTTTTTGCGCCTCCGGGTGCCTTGCTCCCGGAGAGCGCGATGGTTTCGATTATACGGGCGGCGCCCGGTGTTGATGGGATTCCGGCAGGCTTTCCCATCCTGCTCGACGCGCGATGACGATTGTCGAGCCTGCCTTCAGCTATCTGCTCGAACTTGCCTCCATTCCCGGTCGCTCTCATGCGATGGAGACGCTGAGGACGTACAGCGAGCACCTGCATGACTGGTTCGATAGCCTGGAGCAGAGCGAGCTGGACTGGCGCTTCGCAGATGAGGGAACGATCGCTGCCTACCGCAACCGGATGCTGGCAACGCCGAGCCCTCATACAGGACGGCCCTATGCCCGCTCCACCGTGAACGATCGTGTCCGGACGATTTGCCGCTTTTACTCTTGGGCGCACCGGCGCGGTCTGATCGAAGACCTGCCATTCGACTACATCGAGGTGTCGCTCCGGTCGACACGCCAGCAGGGCATGCTGGCGCATCTGGATCACCGGCCTCAGGCCGTGATGGCCAACATCCTGACCGTTGCGGAGGCTGAACGGCTGCCGCGACCGCTCCGTGTCGATCAACTTCAATCCCTGTTCCGGCATCTTGCGTCGCCCTATGACCTGATCGCCGAGTGGGCTTTGGGCACCGGCATGCGTCGCAAGGAACTATGCGGCTTGCAGCTTGATCAGGTGCCGGCCGTCGCTCACCTGGATATCGACCAGCACCCACTCGTCGGGGTGCCGCTGAGCGTCACCAAGGGCGACCGCCCGCGCACCGTCTATCCGCCGCTGCGGCTGATCGACCGCACTCACTGGTATGTGGGAGAGCAGCGCGCGGCGCTGGTGAAGCGCTGGCGCAGAACCTACCCCGGCTACCGGGCGCCATCGACGCTTTTCCTCAACAGCAACGGCGATCCCGTTTCGAGAGCGAGATTTTCCGCCGCGTTCGGTGCGGCCTTTCAGGCGGCAGGGCTGACAGGATCTGGCCATTGGCTGAGGCACACATTCGCGATGTCGATGCTGGTGCGGCTGCAAAAGCAAGCGGCGACGACGCCCGACCTCAATCCGCTGAAGATCGTGCAGGTCCTGCTCGGCCATGCGTCGATCCAGACGACAGCCATCTACCTGCGCTGCGTTGAACTCCACGCCGATACGCTGGCCGAGAGTCTCTCCTATCTCTACGGCGAGCTGGTGCCCCATGGCCATGCGTAAGAGAAGCCCGATAGATCGCCGGTTCGCGGTTTCCGTCGCGCAGTCGGAGACCGCCATTTCCCGGTTGCCGGCGAACACGATCATGTTTGTGGACGCGTGGGGCAACCCCATACAACGCTTCGACTTTGATCAACTCCTCGGTGTGCCTATCGATCTGCGCGCGTTTCTGGCCGATGCCTTTCGCGAGCATTGTGCCGCTCAGACACCGGCAACGCGGCGCACGACCTGGATAGCCGTCCGCCGTTTCGCCCGCTTCGTCGCCGACGACGGCATGATCAGCGAAGCCGGTGACGTCGATACCGCGGCGATCGGCCGGTATGTGCTCTGGCTCAAGAAGGAAGGCGCATCACGAGCACCACGCGGTGCACATACCGTTGCTTTCGATGTTCTTCGGCCCTTGCTCATGTGGTGCCAGCGCAATCGGACGGACGCGCTGGCGTCCGATCTCGATATCCCCTGGAACGTATTTCCGAGCCGCCGAACCAGTCAGCAACCACGACGCCGGCTCCCCGCAGACCAGATCAAGGCGATCCTTCGCGCCTGCTACGAGGAGATCGATGATGCCTGGGCGCGATTCCAGCACGGTCAGGAGGTCATCCGCCGCCCCGACCTGCCGCCGAAGACGCTGCGCGGTCAGGGCCTCGACCGATGGATATGGCGCATTTCGAAGATCGAAGATGGTCTGATGCCGGACACCGCCGCTTTGCAGGAACACGGCATCAAAGCAGCTACATTGGTCAAGTTCTGGGGTGGCTCCCGCACCATGGCCCAGTATTTCCACATCACCACCGACACGCTCGTTCCGTTCTTTCTTGCCATCGCCATCCAGACCGCCGCAAATCCGGAGGCGCTGCGCCATATTCACCGTGATTGCCTCGTGCCGCACCCGCTCGATGAGCATCGCATCATCATCGACTGGACCAAGGCCCGGACCGGCGGCCGGCTCCAAAAGGCGCAGCGCCGATCCTTCGACCGGCGCCGGCGCTATGCGGCGCCTAACCTGATCGAGAAGATGCTGGCACTGACCGCGCCGATCATCGCCACGGCGCCGCCCGGCGAACAGGATCGGCTCTTCCTGACGCGCAGCATCTACAAGGAACACGTTCGCCGCACACTTGGCAGCCGCACCGAGGTCGTCGAACATTCCAAGCTCAGACGGGCAATCCTCAGATTCATCGAACGCGCAAACCGCCGTATCGAAGAGTGGAATTTCGCTCATCCCGACAACCCGCGCGAGGTGATCGCCAACTTTGCCCCGGCACTGTTCCGGGGAACTGTAGCCACGGAGCACTATCGTGCCTCAGGCGGCGACGTTCTCGTTGCGCAATCGCTTCTGAACCACGCCAGCGTCGCCACGACCGAGACCTATCTCAAGAGCGAGGAGACGACACGATTTCAGCGCCAGACGATCGCTCGCCTGCAAGACATGATGATCTCACCTCGACCGAACCGCACCCGCGCCAGTCGTCGCGACGCTGCGCGGGACCGCTCCGTTTGGCCATGATTGCCTTGCACCGATCGTGTCGGGCGACGACGGCAACACCCGCCTGTGCCCGCGTTTCGGCGGCTGCCTGTCCTGTCCCGGCCTCGTCATCCCGATCGACGCGGAGCATCTGGCGCGTGTCCTTGCTTCCATCGAACGCTTCGAGCAAGCCCGTGACCGGCTTGATCCTCGGCGATGGAATCTTCTCTACGCTCCGTCGTGGCGGATTCTCACCCAGGACATCCTGCCAGATTTCCCGTCGCATATGCATGAGGCCGCCCGAAGTCTTGCCGCAGGCATGCCGCCCCTGCCGGAGTTGGAGTGATGTCAGGCTTGCCGGCCGCGCACCGGTCGCCCTCTCGCCCGCAGAACGTTTCGGAACGGTCGCTGTGGTCAGACCCGCAGTGGCAGTTCGAGGTCGTTCGGCCTGGCCAACGCCTGTCTCAGCTGCGCTTCGACTGGGATTTTCAGTTGCCCGACGGCAGCCGCTTCACCGCGCCCTGCTGGTCCCGATGGCTGGAGGACGCGCGAACCTTCCTGTGGTCGCTTCGGGCCGACCCGCCGCGCGGCCGACGCCGGCTTCGCGCCTGCACTCTTGTCGGGTCCGGACAGAAGTTGCGCATCCTGATATGCTGGATGGTCGGCGAAGGAATGCGCGGTTTCGGCGAGCTTGACCGGGAAGCCGCCGAACGATTTCTGAGCGTGGTCGCAGAACGTGTCTCGCCCAAAGGCAACGCAATCACTGCAAATACACGACACGCCTACGCGAACGTCGTCGCGGCGATTTGGCTGCAACGTCACAAGCTCGGTGATCCGCCGCCGGGCCATCCGTTCGACGGCGAGCGCGTCAGCACATTCTCCGGGTTCAACGGGCGCTTGGCCGAACGATGGCCTTTCACACCTGATGTGATCGCCGTTCCCCTCATTTCGAGCAATAAACCTCATCGGCCAGCCGGCCGATGACCTGATCGCGCTTCGCGACCAGGCGGCGAGCCTTTATGAAGAACGACGTGCCCGAGGTCTTACCAGGCCATCGGTGCGGCAACTCGTATTGAAGTTGATCGCCGCTTTCGAGTTCTCTCGCGTCGACGACGACGAGGATGCTTCCTGGCATCCGCCGATCACCGGCACCAAGCAGGTGCGTTTCCTCGTCGACAGGATCTACGAAGCCTGCTTTGTCGTCATTTCCTACCTCGTCGGCGCCAGGGTCTCCGAGATCCTCGCTCTGGAAGCCGATTGCATCGAGCAGCGTCGCTCGACAGAGGGGACCGAGATATTCTCCTATCTTCGCGGCCGGATCTTCAAGACGGCCGCCGATGATGCGGGCCAGCCGCATCTGTGGGCCGCCCCTCAAGCCGTCGTTCGGGCCATCGATGTACTGGAGCGCCTTTCAGCTCCCTTGCGCCAGCAGGCAGGTCGCCGGGAACTCTGGCTCGCCATGCAAGGTCACGGCATCATCGACACGCGCCCCGTCGATGTTGTGACCAGCAGCACATTGGTGTCGCGTCTCAACCGATATTTCGCGCCGTTCGTGGCGCTTCCCGACAATGCCGACGGCCGCGCCTGGCATCTGACCACCCATCAGGGCCGCAAGACCTTCGCCCGCTTCGTCGGCAAGCGCGACCGCACCGGCCTTCATGCGCTGCAGAACCATTTCGGGCACGTGACGCGCATCATGACCGACAGCGCCTATGTCGGGACGGATTTCGATCTCGGCGAACTCGTCGATGCCCAGACGCTCGAAGAGACACGATCCGCTCTCGAGGAGTTGCTCACCGCAGCGCATCTCGGCGGCAAGGCCGGTCGCATGCTGTCGGCGCGATCGCGTTTCCGCGGCCGAACCCGCGACGGCGATCTTGCCGGCTATGTCGATTTTCTTATCGAGGAAAGCGGTATGCGGCTCGGCGTCTGCGATTGGGGATACTGCGTCTACCGCGCCGAATCCGCCGCCTGCATGGGCGATGAGCGCGGCCCCAATCCCGTGTGGCGAACAGAGAGCGTCTATGAACTGCGCCAACTTCGCTGTCACCGAGCGCCATCGATCTGTCTGGCAGGCGCGCCTCGACCGCAATCTTGCGCTCGTGGCCGACAAGCGCCTTGACGGTGCCAGCCGCGCTCTCGCCAGCACGCGCATCGCCGAATGCGAGCGTATCCTGTCCGACCTTTCCACAACGGAGCAATCGCTTGGCCAAGCAACCCGTCGCAAACCCGCATGACACACGCCTGCGGGCCACGGCGGAGAGGTTGCGAGCCGCGCTCGATCGCCTGACCAGGGATAGCGGATCACGCGCCGCCTCCGCGACCGCTCGCCTTACCGTCGCCGCCCTGGCGCGCGAAGCCGGCGTTGGCCGCAACGCCATCTACGCCAACCACCGCGATATTCTCGCCGATCTCCTTCAAGCCCGCGAGCGTCAGCGTGGATCCGGCAGCGGCTTCACCGTCGAAGACAAAATCATCGAACAACGTCGTTTGATTGACGACATGCAGCAACAGGTCCGTCAACTCGCGACCGAGAATGCCGGGCTCCTGCGGCGTACAATTGAGGCGGAGCGTCGCACCGACAGGGCCGAACGCCGCAGCGCCCTGTTGACGAAGGAGATCGACTCCCTGCGTCGTCCGACGATTCTGCGATCGTCACATGAGGATTCGGAGCAAAGCTGACTCTATGATGCCGCCGGACCATGCCATGAGGTTCTCGCCATGCGCCGACAAGCTGGTGTCGTGATACCTGGCGGCGAGTATTGCCTTTCTTCTCGTTGCAGAGCACGGCCCCCGGAATGAGGGAGGCTTTGCCCGATCCCGTCATGCCGTCATCGACCGGGTTTTGGCGTCATGAGCCAGGGGCCTTCTCCTTCGACCGCTGCCTGAGGTGCGTCCACTGCGGCCTTTCTTTCTGGCGTATCTCACACCGGGTTCGCCTGCTGCGCAGCCCGACCTCGATCCCGCAACAGCGCAGCGCCGACCTTCTTCCCCGCCGTGCTCGGCTGTCGCCTGCGCGCGGCTTCCTCGCGAGGCAAGAAGCTCGGCCCCGCGCCGCCCTCCATTGCATTTCGGCCCTTCGGGTGCGGGCCGGTCGCCCGGTGTTCTCCGATCGCCATCAAGGCCGCGGTGGTCGCGACCTGATACAACAGATGGAGAAGACAAATGGCTCAGATCGGCACTTTTAACCGCAACGAAGACGGCTCTTTCATCGGAGTGATCAAGACCCTCAACCTCAACATCAAGGCTCGCCTGGTTGTGTCCGAGAAGGAAAGCGACAAGTCGCCCGACCTTCGCGCCCTCGCGGGCACCATCGAGATCGGCGCCGGCTGGAAGAAGACCGCCAAGGAAACCGGCCGGGAGTATCACTCGATCAAGCTCGACGATCCGAGCTTCCCCGCTCCGATCTACGCCAGCCTCGTCGAGAACGAGGACGCTTACGCCCTCATCTGGTCGCGCTGAGGCGACCAGCCACCGGACGCGGTGCTCCATCCCGGAGCGCCGCGATCCGGCAAAAGGACACCCAAAAGTGTCCTTCAGTGAATCCCGAAATTAGATCAATAGCTTCGACGCAAAATGACAGTTGACGGCTGACCTAAAACGGCTTCGCTGGCACCGTCAAGACCCTCGCCCTCAACGTCAAAGCCAAGCTCGTCCCGGTCGAGCGCACCTCCGAGAAGGGTCCCGACTTCCGCATCCTCGCCGGCAATGTCGAGTTCGGCGCCGCTTGGAAGAAGACCTCGGAGCGCGACCGCGACTACCTCTCGGTCAAGCTGGACGATCCGAGCTTCCCGGCTCCGATCTACGCCACCCTGATCGAGGTCGAGGGCGAGGAAGGCCTCTCGCTGATCTGGTCCCGGCCGAACCGGGACTGACCGCCCTGAAACAAAGGCCCCGCCAGACAAGGCGGGGCCGGCTCACCGAACCGGAAAGGAGAAGCGACACATTGCAGAGTTCTGAACTCCCGCAACGCGGCAAGTCACGGCGTGGCTACGAAAGGAAGGGCAGTTCAAAGCTCGCCTGTGATCGGACCATCACTCCGGAAGGTGTCAGGATCTGGGAGCATATCCCCGCTTATGTATACGCGTAGCGAGTGTTGTGAGAGCCATTGCCGCCTCGTCGACGGTCCCGAACAGCTCGGTCTTTTCCCGGCCTCGCGTGCCGATGCGGCCCCAGCTGCGGACGAGCGACATCTCGCCGAAGAGGGTCGGCTGAAGAGAGAGTACATAGAAGCGCGCCATGTTCCGGCTCGGGTCGATGCGGCGAAGGAAGCAGGGATGATGATCGTGGCGCATCCTCGATTCTCGGCCGCATCGCCGATCGCGTCCAATGACTGTTTTGAATCGATTGGCAGTTTGCGATTCACAGTATTAATGAACGCGAACAGGCCGCCCCACGAAGCTCGCGATTGACGGTTCGCGTTTCTTTCCCGGCCCGAAGGGCCGCCGCCGTCTCTGACGGCGGCGAAGCGGAGGGGCTGAACGCGCAATCCAAACTGCGCTGAAGAGAAGCCCCGGAGCTTCCATGGGGAAACGAGTGTGCCGACGAGGCCGTCCCTCATTTTTTCTTCGGACCGAATCTGTTTGAACCAACGATCGCGGTCATGTCCTTGCGCCGGAAATAGATCGCGCGGCCGCAACGCAGCGCCGAGTTGCCGGCGGTGAAGACGATCTGTTCGTCGGTGCGCATCTGCATCACTTCGTGGGGGAGGATCAATGGACGTCGGGCGAGCTGCTTGGAACGGGTGCGAGACGTCCCGTTCATCCGCGAGGACGTGCTCGTCTGGCCTACCTCGACCGTCGTGTCGCCGCAGCGCTTCGAAATGTATTCGGCGGTGTCCGGATCGTTGATGGCGGCAAACGATATCCATGAAGCGGACTCGAACCATTTCGAGGAGGCGTCGCGCCCGCCATAGGCTTCCCGCATCTGGCCGATCGACTGGAACAGCATCAGGAGGCTGATGCCGTATTTGCGGCCGGCGTCGCGCGCGGTTTCCAGAATGCGCATGAAGCCGAGACGGGCCACCTCGTCGAGCAGGAACAGCGTTCTGCCTTCGACATCTCCATTGCGATTGTAGATGGAGTTCATGAGCGCACCGATGATGACGCGGGCAAGGCCCGGATGGTTTTCCAGCGTCTTCAGATCGAGATTGATGAAGATGTCGGTTTTCCCCACCGCGATCTCGTCGGTCGCGAAACTGCTGCCCGAGACGAGCGCCGCATAATTCTCATAGGACAGCCAGTGCGTTTCTTTCGATGCGGCGCCGTAGATGCCGGAGAATGTCTCCGGCGTCATGTTGATGAAGGGGGCGACATTTTCGCGGACGAAGGCGCTTTGCGACGAGTCGTAGATCTCCTGCAGCCGGGTTCTCAATTTGGGTTCCGGCTCGGCGAGATTGGTTCGGACCTGGCGCAGCGTCTGCCCTTCTGCCGGTGTGTGCCCGGAGAGACAGACGTCCGCGATCAGCGCCGTGACCAGTTGCTGCGCCGACCCGCGAAAGAAGTCGCTGCGCCCCGCGTCGACACGCGGATTCTCGGTCATGATCCAGGACGCGACAGCGGCGATATCCTCCTCCTTCGAGCCGCCGAACCGTCCGATCCAGTCGAGTGCGTTGAAGCCTGTTCCCTCGCGCCCTGGATCGATCACATGGACCTGGCGGTTGCACGATTTGCGATGCGCGGCGACCATCGGCGCGACCTCATTCGAAGGGTCGAGAACCACCATTCCGCCCGGCCATTTAAGCGCGGTCGGGATCGTCACGGACGTCGTCTTGAAGCCGCCTGATCCAGCGAAGACGATCGCGTGCCCGGAGCCGAAATCGCCGTCGAACGAAAGCAGCGGCTTCCCACCTCCACTCCCCCAGCTCTCAAGATCGCTCGCCCTGAACGGTCTGGCGGCGATCGTGTCGCGGTCGACGCGATAGCGTTCGCCGACGACGATGCCGCCTTCTTTCGGAAAGAGTTTTGCAGCCTCGGCCAACGTCATCCAGTCGGCGTCGCCATGGATGGCGCGCTTGCCGGTGATCCGCTTCGGGGATGGTGACGCAAAGGCGGCATTGCCGCGCAATGCGACGCGGAGCGCGAAGACGCCGACGAAAAGCGCGACCGTCGCGCCGCCGATCGTGAAGGGATCAGCGTAGGACAGGAGTGTTCCCTCAGGAATCCGGTTCGCGAAGGAAAGAAGCCGGGCGCTTTCGCTCATGACGGCAACGGCGTCGATGACCACCGCACCGATCAGCGCGCCGAAACCTGCCCACCGGATCGGTGCCGAACCGGCCGTCGCAAAGAGAAAAACGAGACCGACGAGGCCGGCGGCCGCATAGGGGAGCGCCAGACCGATCCGGCCCAGAAACCGGTATGCCGCCTCGGACGTGCCAAGCGACGCGAGCGTTGTCTCAATCCCGGTCAGGCTCCACAGTACTGCCAGCATCAGCACGACCGGTGCGACCGTGAATGCGATTCTCTTCACCGTCATTTGCAAACGCTGCCTTTCCGATCGCGCGCAGGCGCGCCCACTCCGCTTGATTGTCGGCGCGCCGTGCGAGATCGATAAGCGCGCCGAGGATCACCGCGCGATCGGCCGTGCGAAGCCCGGCCTTCACGACCAATCCGCCGAGCTGGATCTTTTCACGCGTGTCGCGTTTGCGCTCTTCCGCCGACTGGCGGCGCTGCATGTTCATCGCCCGCTCAAGCATCGCCTTCAGGAGGCCGACCCGGCTTCGGCGCGGCCTGTGGCCGCTTTTCATTTCCCTTCTGAAATCGTCCGGCGATCTCGGCGAACATCTCCGAGAGCTTTGCCTCGTCGATGTCGAGATGGCCGAGGCCGGCCTTGACCGCGACGCGGCCGATGCGCTCGGCCTCCTTGGTCTCGGCCGTCTTCAGTTGATCGTGCAGGCGCTCGATCTCCTCGCGGATTTTCGACGACGATTTTCTCATGGTGTTTGAGTTCCCTCATGATGCTCGTTCTCAAGAGCCGATCATGACGGTGAAGCTAGGCGCCGGCACCTGCGGATTTCCGAAGGTGTGCGAAGGCAAGCGCTGACGCAGTATCCCGCCGAACGAAGAGAGGATTGAAGGGCGCACTTATACGTCGCTGACGCGACGTGGTGTTTTTGCCCGCAAGCGGGACGAGGGGATGGCGATCTATCATCTTCATGCGCAGATCATCGGCCGCGGCGGTGGGCGAAGCGCGGTTGCATCCGCCGCCTACCGACATTGCGCGCGGATGGAGATCGAGGCGGAAGCAAGGATTGCCGACTATTCGAACAAGAAGGGGCTTACCCATTCCGAGTTTTCGCTGCCGGAAGAAACCCCGGCGTGGCTGCGCACCCTCATTGACGGCCGTGACGCGGCCAGCGCTTCGGCCGCCTTGTGGAATGCCGTCGAGGCTTTCGAGAAGCGCGCCGATGCGCAGTTCATGCGGGAGATGGATCTGCGCTTCCGGTCGAGCTCAGCCGGGAGCAGAACATCGAACTCATGCGCGCCTTCGTGGCCGAACAAATCCTTCCGCGCGGCATGGTGGCCGACTGGGCCTACCATGACAGTCCCGGCAATCCGCATATCCATCTGATGACCACGTTGAGGCCGCTCGCCGAAGAAGGGTTCGGGCCGAAGCGGATCGCGGTGCTGGACGCAGACGGGAAGCCGCTCCGCATCAAATCGAAGCTGCATCCACGCGGCAAAATCGTCTATCGGCTCTGGGCCGGCGATGAGAAGGTGCTGAATGAATGGCGCGAGGCCTGGGCCGTTTTGCAGAACCGCCATCTCGTCAAGCAGGGGTTCGATATTCGTGTCGACCACCGTTCCTTTGAGGAGCAGGGGCTCGATCTTGTGCCGACCGTCAAGATCGGCGTCGGCGCCAAACACATCGCACGGGAGGCTGAAGCCCGAGAGCGCGAGGTCGAGCTCGACCGGCTGCGTCTCTTCGAGGAGCAGAGACAGGAATCCGCGAAGCGCATCGAACGCCGCCCGGAGATCATCCTCGACATGATAGCGCGCGAGCGCAGCGTCTTTGGCGAGCGCGATCTGGCAAAGCTCGTCCATCGCTATGTCGACGATCCCAACACCTTCTCGAACGTCATGGCGCGGCTGATGACAAGTCCGGAACTGGTGCGGCTGCAGCGCGACACGCTCGACTTCGAGACCGGCGAGCGCATTCCCGAAAAGCTCGCGACCCGGACCATGATACGCACCGAAGCGGACATGGCACGGCAGGCTTTGCACCTGTCGGGCCAAGAGACATTCCCGGTATCGGAGGGTGTGCTCGCGGCGACATTCCACGAACACTCCTATCTGCACGACGAGCAGCGCGCCGCGGTCGAATATGTCACTGGCGCCTCCCGCATCGCGGCGATCGTCGGCCTTGCGGGCGCCGGCAAGACCACCGCCTTGAAGGCCGCGCGCGAAGCGTGGGAACGCGAAGGTTATCGCGTTGTCGGTGGCGCGCTCGCGGGCAAGGCTGCCGAGGGTCTGGAGAAGGAAGCCGACATCGCCTCGCGCACCTTGGCGTCGTGGGAGCTTCGCTGGGGGAGGGGTAGTGACCGCCTCGACGAGAAGACCGTTTTCGTCATGGACGAGGCCGGCATGGTCGCCTCGAGGCAGATGGCGCACTTCGTTGATGCCGTCGCCCGCGCCGGCGCCAAGCTGGTTCTGGTCGGCGACGGCGAACAGCTCCAGCCGATCGAAGCGGGCGCCGCCTTCCGCGCGATCCACGACAAGATCGGCTATGTCGTCCTGGAGAATGTCCGTCGCCAGAACGAAAGCTGGATGCGACGGGCGAGCGTGGATTTCGCGCGCGGCAGGACGGGCGATGCGATCAATGCCTATCGCCAACACGGAAAGGTTTTGGGGAGTCAGACCAAGGCCGAGGCGATCAAGACGCTAATCGCCGACTGGAACCGCGATTTCGATCCGGCGAAGTCGTCTCTCATTCTCGCCCACCTTCGTCGAGACGTCAGGATGCTGAACGAGCAGGCGCGCGCAGCACTGATCGAGCGCGGAGTGATTGCCGAGGGCTTTCGATTCCAGACCGAACAGGGCGCACGGAACTTCGCTGCCGGCGACCAGATCGTGTTTCTCCGCAACGAGAATTCGCTCGGCGTGAAGAACGGCATGATCGGCCGTGTCGTTGAGGCGGTGACCGGCAAGCTCGTCGCGGAAGTCGGCGACGATCGGCGGCGTATCGAGATCGCGCAGGGCTTCTATCGCAACATCGATCACGGCTATGCGACGACGGTCCACAAAAGCCAGGGCGCCACGGTCGACCGGGTAAAAGTGCTTGCCTCGCTCTCGCTCGACAAGCACCTTTCCTATGTCGCCATGACCCGCCATCGCGACGATGTCGCGCTCTATTACGGCCAAAAATCCTTCGAGAAGGCTGGCGGCCTGGTCCCACTCCTGTCGCGCCGCAACGCCAAGGAGACGACGCTCGACTATGCCGGATCGCGCGACTATTTCGATGCACTCCGCTACGCGACCACTCGCGGGCTTCATGCCGTCCGTGTTGCGAGGGCATTGCTCGACGAGCAGCTTCGCTTCATTGCGCGCAGCAGGGAGAAAGTGGCGACGCTCGGCGCGAAACTCGCCGAGTTCGCGGCGCGGCTGACCCTTCGCCATCACCGCCTGGAGCCAAGTCCCGCCGCCAGCCTGTCCGCCGGTCAGGGATCCGTCGTCGCTGCGAATACGACCGTTGCCAGCTTGGCGCCCATGCTGCGCGGCGTCGCGCTGTGGGAACAATCGATCACCGAGACCGTGAAGGAGAAAACCATGTCCGATGCCCCGGTCAAGGCGCAGTGGCGGGAGGTATCGGACCGTTTCGCGCAGATGTATCGCGATCCGCACACGGCCGCGAAGGTGATGAACATCGAGGCGGTCGTCGCGGCGCCGGAAAGCCATCGCGCTGTCCTCGATCAGCTCGCCGGCAGGCCGCAAATTTTTGGCGAACTGCGCGGCAAGGCCGGTCTGTTTGCCTCGAAGGCCGACAAGCTGGAACGGCAGCTTTCGATCGAGTGCGGCGCGATTCTCAAGGCCGAGATCGAACGTTTTGTCCGTCTTCGTTCGGAAACTTCCGTCAGGCTGGAGGCACGCGAAACGGCAGCACGGCAGCGGGCGGCAATCGACATTCCGGCATTGTCGCAATCGGCGATCGTGGTCATGGAGCGCGTGCGCGATGCCGATAAAATGGTGAAGGCCGAGATCGACCGACTGAATTCCGCACTCGACCAGCGCTTCGGCGACCGCGCCCTGCTCGGGCTTGGCGCGAGGGCGATAATCGGCCCCGCCTACAAGACCTTGTCGGAGAACCTTCCCGCGGCCCAGAAGCTGAAACTTGCCGAAGCCTGGCCGACGCTCAGAGCCGCGCAACAGCTCGCCGCGCATGAGCGGACAGTACAGGCGATGAAGCAGGCCGAGACCGCCAAGCTCATCCAGCGCCCTGTCCTGAAGCCGGGGATTTGACTATGCGGCGGCAGGTTCGAAACACGCTCATCATCCTCGGTGTCGGCGCGGCATTGGTCGCGTCGATCGGCGCCGCCGGCGTATGGGGCGGGTATCGGTTGAATATGACGCGGAGCTATCCGCTCGGGCTCTGGCGCATCGAGGCGCAGGCCCGTGAATATCGGGCAGGTGACGTGGTGTTCATTTGTCCGCCGGGAGGCGAGGCATTCGATCTTGCGCTGGAGCGGGGATATCTGCCGCGGGGCCTTTGTCCAGGCGGGAACGGTCCGCTCATCAAGGAAATCGTGGCTGTCGCCGGGCAGGTGGTGACGATTGGCGAGCGCGTGATCATCGACGGCGCGATGCTTCCGGACTCCACCGTCAGACGAATTGACAGCGAGGGCAGGGCGCTTCCGCAAGCCACTGGCGGCTTGGTGCTGGCGGGACACGTGTTCCTGCATTCGGCGTTCTTGGGCTCGTTAGACTCCCGCTATTTTGGGCCGGTTCCGGCGAGCGGCATCCTTGGCCTGGCCCGTCCGGTGATCACCCATGCGCCCTGATCTCCTAGGGAACTTCGCCCTCGTCGCGGGAGGCGTACTCACCGGCGTGGTTGGCTGGAGCGGCCATCCGCTTGCTTTCGGGTTGGCGATCGCGTTTCCGGCGCTCTGGGCCAGATCGCCGACACGGTTGGTCGCGGCAATGGTGGCGGCCGCGCATTTCCTGGCCGCCTCGCGCGGTCTGCCGATCGGCGCGGCCACCTTCTTTGGCAGCGGCATGTCGGCCGGCATCGCGCTCTGGTTCGCCGCGGCTGCGTCATTCGTTGCGGTCCATACTCTTTTCTGGACGGTCAGGCGGGGATGGCGGCGGCCGATCCGCTACGCGATCGTCGCCATTCTCATGAGCGTACCACCCTTCGGCATCGTCGGATGGGCGCATCCGATCACCGCCGCCGGCGCGTTGTTTCCCGGGTTGGGTTGGGCCGGGCTTCTGGCTACCTTCCTTCTGCTGATCGGCATGACGACACGCGCGATGCCGGTCGCGGCATCGATCGTGATGGCGGCGTTCGCATGGTCCGTCGCGACCCACGCGCCGGCCAGGCAACTATCGGGCTGGGTAGGGGTCGACACCGAATTCGGCGGCGCTCCGGCTCGATCCCAGTTCGCGAACCCGTCCGTACAGATGGAGACCATCGCTCTCGTTCGAGAGGCGGCCGGGAAGGGGGCAAGCGTGGTCGTGCTGCCGGAAAGCGCCGCAGGTCTTTGGACACCGACAGTCGAGCGTTTATGGCAGGCCGAATTGCGAGGGCATGGCGTGACGACCCTGATCGGCGGCGCGCTCGTCGATTCTGGGGGCTATGACAACGTGATCGTCGCCGTCTCGGGGGAGCGTTCCGACATCATCTATCGCGAGCGCATGCCCGTGCCGGTCTCCATGTGGCGGCCTTGGACTTCATGGATCAGCGAAACCGGTGGGGCGAGGGCGCACTTCTTCGACAATCCCGTAGCCGAGATAGACGGCGTCAGGATCGCGCCGCTGATCTGCTACGAGCAACTCATCGTCTGGCCGATCCTGCAGTCAATGCTCCATCGCCCGGACGTCATCGTCGCCACCGGCAATGGCTGGTGGACCGACGGCACCAACGTCTTCGTCATCCAGCGCGCCAGCGCCGAAGCCTGGGCGCGGCTCTTCGACGTTCCGCTTGTGATGGCATTCAACCGCTGAGGAACGAAACAATGGATCTCGAACTTGTCCGCCAATGCGCCGACGACACCTTGAAACCCGCCATCGTCGAGCGCTTCATCGAAGTGGTCGGCGTAGAATCTCCATTGGCGGTGACGGTCACGATCGACGACAAAATCGTGCTCGTGCCGGCTCCGAAAACGACAGCGGAGGCAGTCGAAACGATCCGACAGCACGTCGGCGAGGCGATCGTCCGGGTTGGGCTGACGCAGTTCCCGGCAGGCGTCGGCGCGGCCGAGGACTCTCAAATCTATGGCCGTCTGGTCGACCCCTGTGAGAACATCAAGCTCGGCACCACGCTTTTCGCGAAGATCTACGGGATCGTCACGAACTGGTATGGCGGCTTCATGCCGGAAGCCTTCGACGATGCGGTCCAGGCCTACGGCAGTGGGTATTTCGAGGGAAACTATGTGTTCGGCAAGGCCGATCCAGGATCGGTCGATGTGTCCGAACCGGAAGCCGCGTTGCCCGAAGCTGATGGACTTGAAGCAGATTCAGAGCCAGGTTCCATGTTGGCGGACGACCCGTTCAAAGCCGAAACCAGGATCGATCTCGGTCGCGTCCAACAAACTGGGAGTTTTGACGATACGGCGCATGACTGAGGTGATCTTGCGCAACTGGCCCTATCGCCAGGAAGCCTGATCCTTAGGCAATCGTTCGTCTGGGTCGTGGACCTCGACCGAGTCGCCAGTGGTCAAATTGGCGCTGAATACGACGAGATTTGTTCCGCCGGCATGCTGAAGCGACGGAAACAAAAGGCCCCGGTACCCGGTGGTGATCAAATCGTCGGAAAGCTTCCACGACGGCGGGACCTTCTTGTCAATGCGTGCGATCTTGCGCCAGTGGCAGTCCCATTCCGTCCAATCCGAAGCCCATAGGTCAGGGTCGAATCCTTTCGACAGGTCCGCCACCTGGTCGAGCGTGATCTTGTAGGCCGCCAACGTTGCCGGCGGCGTGATCGACGCGCCTTGACGGTACTCCTCGAGCGCTGTCTGTGGCGCTCTCGCGAGATAGAGTGCTTCGACACCAGTCCTGTTGAATCTGCCTCCGTCGATCGCCGCGCCCGCGCCGCTCGTTGGCACATAGGCCCACTTTGGCGTCAGATAGCGATGGAAGACCTCGTCCGGCCCGATGCGGACGAGCTTCATCCGCGGGCCCCATTCTCCAGATCGCGTAGATAGCTTAGCACTGCTTCAAAATGGCCTTCCGCCACCAGTTCAGCGGAAGTCTTGTGATCGTACTCGGCAATCGGTTCGTTTCGATACCAGTATATTGCCTTGCTGATGTCTCCCGTGAGCATCGCGGCTGCCGTGATCGCCTTGATCATTTCGCGCATACGGCTTTGCAGGCGCTCCGACGCCGGGTTGCGAAGCGTGTTGCGATGGACACCCGTCAGATCGGCCAGGTTCGTTACCTGGACACCCAGAGCCTTTGAAAAACGTTTCGGAGAAATATATGGTGTTCGAGGTTCTTGGAGGCTCTCCACAAACCCAGAAACCATCGTCGTCGTCTGAACACTTTGTGCGTGCGTCATCGTTCATTCTCCGGCACCTATATTGCATAATATATGCACATTCTGGCGCACATCAAGGCCGCTACAAGATACATTTTCCAAGTGGGTGCGCGGCCGCGTTGGTCGGGACCAGTCGGAAACAGGCCCGATCTGGACTCCGCTGATTGACGAAATTCCCTATCTGCAGCAATCGGGCGCGATCACCGCCGAAGCGCCCTCTCGCATGATAATCGGCTGCCGTCTTGGCGCAGCGCTTGCGGGATGAAGGAACAAAACCGCAGGAGATCGCGGCCAAGCTCAACGTGCATGTCTCGACATTCTACAGGGCGCTCGAAGGGACGCAGTAAGCAACCGCCAGAAGCGTTCCGGCGCGTCCTGACGGACCCGGCTCTATTCCGCCGGCGTTGCCGGCTCCAAGGAACCCCGTTCCGGGTTCCCGCCTTCGGTAACGATCCGATCGCGCGAGCTGGCGCCTGGCGCCAGCAACAGGACGTGCGCCAACGCCACGATTCCTGGTCGGAAAAGAAGAAAAGCCGCCGGACGGCGGCCTAGCTATCAGCCGGATGCAGTTGGTAGAAATGTGTCGGCGCCGTCCATAAACCGCAAGCCTTCATTCGTCAGGTTGAGGGTCGTGCGGCTGCCCTGCGTCAGGACGGGATGATCGATCGTCGCAAGCCTATGATCGAGCAAAACGCGAACCCGACACCACGGCATGTCGCGTTCTTCGCCGCGCGCGATCAGCTCCAGGTCGGCCAGGACACTGTGGCGCTCGTCTTCTGCCAATGGTGGGACAGCATTCCGACCCTTATCACTCATCATCCTCGGATCACGCTCCGACATCGCCACTCGGCATGCTAGGATGACCGCCGCCGACCGAGCGAATGTCCGTCGACGAAGAAGGAATGCCGTTCTGAGGTCCGCATCCGCCAATCGTTGCCAGTTCCAGGGATTACGCTCGCGCGAGAGAAACGGTGCATTGCTGTCAGTGACCCGTCTGATAGGCCCCCGGAAACACGATGTCCTGGTCCACAAGAACGTTAAACTTGTAGCCCGGCCGGATTTCCAGTGTCGGCTGGACGTCGATGTTTTTTGAGATTGTTCGCTCGGCAACACGGCCGAAGGTCTCGGCGAAGGATCGCCGGGCGGCATTCTCGGCGGTGTTTTCGGAACCAAGCGCGTTGCGATCCTCGGGGATTGCCATGTCGACCCCAGCGCCGATCGCGGCGACGAGAATTGCCGAGCCGAAAACACGCAGATAGTGATTGTTCACCCTGTCCTTGAAGCCGCCATAACCTTGGGCATCGGTTCCGGCCATGCCGCCGATCTGCAAGGTCGCGCCGTTCGGAAAGATGATGTCGGTCCAGACGACGAGGATCCGGCGCTGACCGAACGTGACTTTTGAATCGTAGCGGCCGAACAGTTTCGCGCCTTGCGGAATAAGCAGGCGGTGCCCGGTGGCGCTGTCATAGACGTTCTGGGAGACCTGCGCCGAGATGCGGCCGGGGAGATCCGAGTTGACGCCGGTAATGAGGGTGGCTGGAATGACTGAGCCCCGCTTGAGTTCGTAAGGAGAGAGCTGCGGCACGACTTGATTTGGCAGATAACCGAGTTCCTTGAGATCCTGATTGACGAAGTCTGTCTTGCCGCCCTGCCCGTTCGCGTCGGCGCCATTTTGGCCGCCAAGCCCGGCTCGCATCGCGGTGGCGTAGAGATCGGCGGCAGAACGGGGCGGACTGGCGCCATTGGCTCCAGTTGCCGTTTCCTGCCCTTCCTCCTGCAGACCTTGATCGCCAATGCCTACTGCGATCGGCGAATCGTAGGCAGCGTCGTTTGCCTGAAGGCGCGCCAGGCGCTGGCGATGCCGCTCGCGAAGATATTGTTCTTCCTGCTCTCGCTGGAGGCGGGCTCGCCAGACCGCTTCCGATTCCAGCGCCGGCTCGGGTCCCTCCGCCGGGGCGGCTACGGAAGGCGACGGCTTGAACGGATTGGCCGGAGGCGTGGCGGTGGCCGGAGCGGGGGCCGGCCGGAACACCGATGGCTCCACTGGCGCATCGATCACCCCATCGCCAATACCGCGTTTGAGCTGGTCGGCGAAGTCGCGCGCCGGCGGTGAACCCGACGAAGGCCCGATCCCGTCATTGCCCCGGAGATAAAGCCCGCGCGTCGACAGGCCGTAGATGATGACGGCGACGAACAGGATTGAGAGCACGATCGCCACAATGACGGGTAGCCGGTTCAGGCGCCGGATCTTCGGCGCATCGTAGCCGCCGAGCGGCTTGGGTGAGATATTAAGAGAAGACAATGGCGATCCCTCCCCTAGCCGCGCCGCATGATGGAAAGTGGACTCGATGGGGACGCGCCCTTACCCGTAACCGAATAGACGCGGCCGAGATCGACTGTCGAGGTGGAGAGCCGGGCCAGCACACTGCCCTCGAATGTGTCGACGACATAGGCGAGGTGGATTTTTTCCCCGCCCGCGGCCTTCTGGTCGGGCGAGGCCACGGCATAGCCCCAATCTTTTAGGGAGGTGGCGAGCGCCTCTCCGAATGGGGAACCATCGGACTTGACGATGATCGTGCCTGTCCCAGGCCCGGCCACTTCGGCAAGCTTGCCGACCATGTCGCCGGCAATGGCCTCGGCGCTTGCGGAAGAGAGCTCGACCTTATCCGCGCTGGATATGAGACCGCCGTCGCCCTTCGTCTGGCATGCGCCGAGCCCAATTGCGATCGCCGTGATCGCCGCGACGCGCGCAACTAGGGATGCTGGCCGGACACTATGGAAACCGGGCATGATCACCCTCCCCTTTTTATGGTGATTTTTTCCTGCTTCCAGCCGACGCCGGAAACCAGCACTGCCCGATCCACCATGTAGTCGACGATCATGATGTCGCCCTTGAGCCGGTAGTTCACGATCCGGTTCTCTCCGCCCGACACGACGAAGAGCACCGGCGCGTCCTGGCCGGCGAAGGACGACGGGAACTGGATGTATGTCTTTGTTCCGTCCGAATAGACCCGCGTCGGCTTCCAGCGCGCCCTGCCCTTGGTGCGGTAGGCGAAGTTCAGGTTCTCGGCCGGAACGCCTGCGCCAGGGATCGTGCTCGCTTCCATCCGCGAGCTGATCTCGGCGAGCTTCTGATTGACGTCTTCGGGGTACTCGAAGCCGATACGGGCCATATACTGCGTCTGATGCGACTTGAGCTGGATATGATAGGTGCGTCGCGATGTCGTCACCACCATCGACGACACGAGCCCCGACTCCGACGGCTTGACGATCAGATGAACCGACTGTCCGCCGGCGGTGCCCGATGTCGCGGGTTCGACTTTCCATCGCACCGTGTCGCCGACCAGCACATCGCGAACGACTTCGCCGGGCTGCAATTCGATATCGCAGCACACGTCCTGCTTTCGTATGGCGATGCGACCGAATGAGCGATCGTGGGTTGAGCTGGTATCGAGCAATGGCTATCTGGTGCCAAACGCAAGCGGGTCCTCCGCGAAGACAAGGCACACCCCGGCATGATCCCAGATTTCCTCGTCACCCATTCTGGTGGCTTCCATGCCGACGAGCTGCTGTCCAGCGTCATCCTGACCCGGCTTTTTCCGCAGGCTCGTCTGATCCGAAGCAGGGCGCCGGAATGGATCACGGCCGGGGCAGACCGCATCATCTACGATGTGGGCGGCGTCTATGACGCTGCCGCGCGAATATTCGATCACCATCAGCGCGGCGCGCCGCTGCGCGAGGATGGCCAACCCTACAGCTCATTCGGATTGATCTGGAAGCATTACGGCCGTGACTATCTTGCCGCCCAGAGCCTTCCCGAAGCCCATATTGAAGCAGCCCACGCTTCGTTCGATGTGAATTTTGTGCTCCCGGTCGATCTGGTGGACAATGGTGCACTCAGCCCCGTAGGCCCGCTGGCAGGGCTGACGCTGCCAGCGCTGCTGGAAACCTTGAAGCCGGTTTTTGACGAGACCGACCCGGCAGCCGAGGATCGCGCATTCCATGCTGCGGTGACGGCCGCCCGCAGTTTCGTCGAGGCAAGTATCGCCCGCAGTGCTGCAAAATTGCGGGCCGAGGCTGTTGTGCATCGGGCCATCGGGGCTGCGGGGCAGGGGCGTGTTCTGGAGCTTCCCATGGGAATGCCGTTCCGTCCCGCCATCGTGAAGGCGGGCGCCGATCACCTGCTGTTCGTGGTCCATCCACGCGACAAGGATTGGTGCCTGACGACGATCCGCCGGGCGGATGAAGGGTTTGAGGTGAGGGCAGATCTTCCCGTGGCGTGGGCCGGGCTGACCAATGGCGATCTGGAGGCGGCATGCGGCGTGGAGGGCGCGAGCTTCTGCCACAATGGCCGCTTCATCGCCGCCGCCAAGACCCGCAAGGCTGCTCGCGCCATGGCCGAGCTCGCGGTCAGGGAGGTTATCTCCAGCGTGGTCGGCTCAGTTGGTGGCAACTGAGTGGCGCGTCTGCATTACCAATGCCGCTGAGAACGCTAAAGTAGATCTCTTGGCAGCATCGCCCGATTAACAGAGGCGGCATCGATCTTGCCACCCGACCCAACCACCGGCCTGCGCCATTCCTTCTTGAACGGCGTGGGCACATCGCGGGGAATATCGCACTTGGCTCCGACTTCCAGCGCGTGGTAGCCAGCAAATCTGATCCAGACGGTCTCGAATAAATCCCGGATAGCGGCGCTCCCAAGTTAGCTAGATAAGGCGATTGTCCTCGGCCTTCTGCCTGTCGCGGCGGCGTGTGCCGTCGGTGTCGGATTTCTTGTGCCGTTCGGCCGCCGCCTTGCGTATCTGCTCGAAACGGTTGTCCTCGGCTTCCGTGGGCGATGGCTGCGGGGCTGGCTTCCTTGCGAAAGAGATCATTGTCGTGCTCCTGCTCTGACGGATTGTTGCGAGCGCTCCGGCAAGCACTGAAGCGCCCAACTTAGGAAGAGGTTTCAGACGGCGAGAGCGGTGGCGCAAGCTTCAGCGCCGCGCCTGTCGGGGGTGGTCTGTCCGGGCATGGTTGCCCAGCCGCCGGCCTCGACGAACTGCCGCTTCTTGAAGCTGTCCGGTATGGCTTTGAACTCGACGAGTTTCGCCGCCGCGTCCGGCGCCGCGTTGAATCTCTCAATGCAAATGGCGGACGCCAGTTCTCCGCGCGCGGTGTCACCGGCCGTCGCAGCCATCGTTCGCGACGTACCGCCGGTCACTTTGCACCCCCGTCTGACGGAGCAGGCCGCGGGCCGGTGACGATGGAGGATTTCTCGTTGCCGCCGGCGATCGGCTGGCGCGGTGTTTTTTTAACCAGGTCCAGCTCCATCGTGAGCTGGCCGACCTTGCGTTCCAGTGCCGCAATCTGCGCCTCGTACTCAGCGATGACGCTTGCCTCGGCCTCTTCATCATTAAGCTCGCCGCGATCGAACTGTGTCAGCCACAACTGGATGAGGTTCGCCGAGACGCCGTACGTGCGTTGCGCATCACGTCGTCCGATGACGCCGTTTCGGATGTCCTGGCAAAGCTGCAGCTTGAACGGCGTTGAGTGCCGTCGATATGGTCCTCGGGACTTCATGAGCCTTCTCCGAGGTGCCGTCGCGGGAGTGGTTGGAATTGAGGTTGGCGTAGTCTCCGGGGTGTTCAACCTCGAATCATCCAGCGTTGACGCGCTGGACAGGAGACCACGCCATGACAAGCACTACCACGAAGGCCGAAGCCGTTCATCCCGAGGCTGGGTCGACGAGCTATCTTTTCGACGACTGGTTCGATCCGATCGAAGCGGGCCTGCGCGACCGGGTGCGCGGCTTCATCGAAACGATGCTCGAGACCGAGCTGGACGAGGTGCTTGCCCGTCCTCGCTATGGACGACGATGCGAAGCCGATGATGGCGGCGCGGCTGGCGTCGCCGGCCACCGGCACGGCAGCCGGACGCGCCGGCTTACGGGGACGTTCGGGGCGAGCGAGATCGCGGTGCCGCGGGCGCGCCTGGAGGCTGGCGATGGCAAGACGGTGGAATGGAAGAGCAAGGCCCTGCGCGCCTATCAGCGGCGCACGAAGGCCGCCGACGCGCTGATTGCCTCGGTCTATCTCTCCGGCACGAACACGCGGCGGGTGCGGCGGGCGCTTTCGGCCCTGTTCGGCGGCGCCATCGGCAAGGACATCGTCAGCCGGACCTGGCGCAAGGTGAAGACAGATTGGGATGCATGGAACACCCGCCCGCTTTCCAACGAGCCGATCGTGCGCCTGATCCTCGACGGCACGGTGGTTCGTGTCAGGCTTGACCGCAAGGCGACGGCGATCTCGCTGCTCGTGGTCATCGGCGTGCGCGAGGACGGCCAGAAGGTCTTGCTCGCCGTCAGGAACATGGGCGGGGAGACGACCGAGGCCTGGCGAACCGTTCTCGACGATCTCGTCGGGCGCGGCCTCAGGCGCCCCGAATTCCTCATCGTCGACGGCGCAAAGGGGCTCGACAGCGCCATCGCCAGCCTGTGGGACGGGGCGCCGGTCCAAAGATGCACGGTCCACAAGCACAGGAACCTGCTGGCCCATGCCCCCGAAAGACTGCATGAGGAGATCGGCGCCGATTACACCGACATGATCTACGCCGCGACAGCCGAGGAGATCGAGACCCGCCGCAAGGCCTTCATCCGCAAATGGCGGCTCAAATGCCGCGCGGTCGCCGACAGCCTGGAGGAAGCCGGCGAGCGCCTCTTCTCCTTCACCCGCCTGCCGCCGAGCCAGTGGAAAAGCGCCAGAACAACCAACGCGATCGAGCGTCTGCACGAGGAGTTCAAGCGGCGCATCAAGACCCAGACCGTGCTGCCGTCAGCAGAAACCGCGGCAATGATGTTCTGGGCGCTGATGGCGTCCGGCCAGATCGCGATGCGAAAGATCGACGGATGGCAGACGCTCTCCACCGGACCTCTCGATCAACAGATTGACCTCGCCGCATGAACCGATAATCTCAACCTACCGGAGGCCACGCCGCCGAATTCCAACACAATCCGCTACGGCACCTTCTCCGATTGAGGCCCACAGAGCGTATCAGTTCTTCCGTGTCCCGTGGTCTAGCCCGAGGGGTTCACTCCATTGCCGGGTCAGTTCTCAACGGCAATCAACAGTCCGGAGTTCTTGTGCCCTGCTGGCTGTGCCAATCGACTTCAAAGCCCATGTCAGCCACCGCTGGCATATTGGCTTATCGCAACAAATCGCTCGCGCACGATCTCGACCCGGCCTTGGGGGCCTCTGATATTTCCTTCCAGAAAGTCATCGAAATCTTGGGCTTCAAGCAGAGCTTTGACCCGGTCACCGATGTAGGTGCGGACGTCATCGTCCGCGGCTCTGAGTTCAGCGACCAACTCTTCTCGGCCGTCGACGATCAAAAGTATGTCCTCGGCATCCCGGCTAGAGAGCAGATCGTTCGCACCTCTGCCAAGATATGCCTCCAGCTTAGTCGCGACGAAAAGTGCGGGTGTTAGGAGGCGGATGATGAGGTTCTCGTCCAACGGACAGTCGACCGCAGTCTCGATACCGCTTTCATACCAACGATTGCTGAATCCGAGGATTTTGGGATCGTCTGGCATGAAATCGACTTTGATCTCGCCGAGATGCATTCGGCAGATGACACTGTCGTTGGGTGATTCCGAGAACCCTCGCTCTCGAAGCTGTTCCAGAAGTTGCGCCCATTCCGAAAAGCCGGCCAGATCGACAATTAGGTCGACGTCGTCAGTCGCCCTAACATCCTCGAGCGTGATGGCATCGGTGATGAAAAGAGCGGTCGTACATCCGCCGACGAACACAAGACGTTTGCGCAGGTCATCGCCCAGAGCTTCCGCGACAGCCCTTAGCATTGCTAGCAGCTGGCCTTGGATGCTGGTCATTTCTGCGCGAGCCTTTCCGAAAGACGCTCCGCCGCGAGGCCAACCTCGCGCTGGTTTCCGAGTCTTATTGCGTCCGCAAGGGCAAGATACTCGTACAGCCGATCATCCTTTTGAACGGCTTCAGGAACGCTTTTGAACAACGGCGTCACCGATTGTCCCATGTCGCGGCCGCTGGCATAGGGCCACACATAGATATAGCTGCCGGCGCTTATTAGAGCGGTCTTTAGGACGGGCGCCGCAAATGCGGTAGGGATTCCGCGCTGCATTGCTCCGGGCTTCGCTGGAAAAACGAACTTCAACCCGTGCACGATGAAATTCTGCAGGCTCCTGCGGCTCGGCTTCGCTCGGCCCGTATCCCTGTCCCTGGCCGCGATACCGGATGCAAGACTTCGATTGATGGATGCATTGACCTCCGTCTTGCTTATGCCAAGACAAGACTCCAGATTGCGGACCGAGTACGGATCCTCGCCCTGCGCTTCCCGGCGCAGAGTTTCGACACCTTTTTCTTTCTCCTGCTCCTGTAGGCTGATGAGCTTGAGCAGTATGACGATGTCCTGGCTTTTCATTCGATGCTCGCCCGCTGTCCTCTGTCCGAGGACTAAGGACACCTACACGGGCAGTGTGGTTCTGTCAAAGCAGAGGTCGAAAACCCAAAACGGCTCACCCATAGCCCGATCGCCGGTCACAAGGCGGGTGAGTTCGAGGAGTTGACTCGTCGACGCGGACAGAGCTGCCAACACTATCAGGAATGCATAGGCCTATCGCGGCCACTATGGCATCGCGGGATGCGATCGATTGCCGATATGTGGCGCATCAACAAACGGGACATTTTTCGAATTCGTCGGCATCGTCCAGCAGAAACAGCGACTGCACATGATGGCCGGACCCTTCAACGAGACTTCGCGCAGTCAGGGGAAGCTCTCGAAGCGACCGACGAGTGTCGTCGAGCTCAATCGGAGTGTCCGTTTCAGGCGGGTCTATCCGAATAACATTGTTCTTTCCGACGAGCAGGTAGGTCTGCCCGAGGGCGTTCTTGGACTGGGCTCGTGCCGCAGCGTTGAACGACCTCATGAAGGCCCACTCTTTGGCTCCGCCTGAGCGAGCCTTCTCGTCGACCGTAAAAGTGAACTCTCCGGTACCGATGCTAAGAGACTGTTTGGAAAGTCGACGATTGGGGTTTCGCGGGGTTTGCGAATGTGATTCATACTTTGGATGTGGACCCATGAGACCCGAGGCCGAATGGCCAAGATCGCCCGAAAGACCAAGCGCTATCCGTCAGACTTGACGGACGAGGAATGGGCGCGGATGGCGCCGTTGATGCCCGGGCCGGGGAGGCTGGGCCGGCCGCGTGAGGTCGAGTTCCGCGAGGTGATCAACGCGGTTCGCTATCTGGTGCGCTCGGGCTGCGGCTGGCGGATGCTGCCGGTCCACTTTGGTCATTGGCGGACTGTCTATGGCTGGTTCCGCGAACTGACGCGCCGCTTTCTGTTTCAGACGATCCATGATGTCGAACTGATGCTCGACCGGGAGCGGCAGGGGCGCGAAGCCAGCCCGACGGCGGCGGTGGTCGACAGCCAGACGGTCAAGGCTCCGCAAGCCGAAACAAGGGGTTATGACGCCAACAAGAAGATCGTCGGCCGCAAGCGGCATATCGCGGTGGACACGGACGGGCGGCTCTTGATGGTCAATCTGACGACCGCCGACATCTCCGACAGCGCTGGCGCGCAGGCCATTCTCGACGCCATCCGCAAACGCTGGCCCTGGGTGAAGCATCTCTTCGCCGACGCCGCCTATGATCGACTGACCCTCATGGACAAGGCTGCCTATCTCAACTTCGTCATCGAGATCATCCGACGCTCCGAACAGCAAAAAGGCTTTCATGTCCTGCCGCGCCGCTGGGTCGTAGAGCGGACCTTCGGATGGATGATGCGCTGGCGCCGCCTCGTTCGTGATTATGAGAAGCGTATCGACGTCTCAACAGCCATGATCCACGTCGCAATGGGCAGCCTTCTCATCCGAAGCTTGCCTATCCGGTTGACTCCCACACCCACTAGATCTAGCGTTTGGCATGGATGTCCTGGCCCGTGAAGATCTGCCGTTTCCGCAGTCGCTGCCGGAATTTCAGCGCTTTTTTCCCGACGACGCGGC